>Ga0181539_1001284_pt1 | contig 28197 bp, 24 predicted proteins | sample PEATcosm2014_Bin_46_FD_119767 | JGI IMG/M metagenome (GOLD analysis project Ga0181539, IMG submission 119767) | Peatland microbial communities from MTU Mesocosm Facility, Houghton, MI, USA - PEATcosm2014_Bin23_60_metaG | ecosystem: Environmental > Terrestrial > Soil > Wetlands > Peat | place... | reverse complement strand
CAAGCCACCGCATACGCGGGGCCGCCGCAGCGCCACATTGATCTCGACGCTCCGCGAGGCGGAGGGGGTGTGTGGGGCGTAAAGAATTCAAGGCTCCGCCAGGTATCACTTGATACTTTCTTGGACGCAACTTGGTATAAGAGGCTTATTTACGGACAAGCCCTAAGAGTGGACCTTTATTCTTAGCAGCCCATTACGCCGGCATGAGCCCCATGGCTTTCCAGTAAAAACTGCTGACTACGATTGCGACAATAACGGCAATGGCGTAAAGCAGGCCGGCAGTTGCAACCTGAGAGCCGGTCCACCCTCTCGATTTGGTCAATGTGTCGCTTATCATGATAAAGGGCTGCTGGTAGGCCAGAAAGAAGCAATTCCCCGCAGCGATGAACGCCACGCTGACCATGACCGGATTGAGCCCGAACTTCTGAAGAAGAGGGATGAACACGGGCGAAAGGATGGCAAAGGTCGTAAAACCCCACGGAATGTCTATAAAGCGAATGATCCACAGCACGACCGTGAGGACCAGAAGAAACACCAGGGGTGAACCAGCCGTAGAGAGCACGGCCGGCTCGATGATCGGCTTGGCCCAGTCTGAGACGCCCGATTTGCCGAACATGGCCGACAGGCCCACGACCACTCCAAAAAAGTTGATGATATCCCAGTTGACTCCGGTTCCGATGTCGGAGATCTTGATGATTCCGAAGAGCATCAGCGCTATGAAACCCATCAATGCAGCCTCAGGCGTCTTGATCCCCGTCCATTTGTCCGTGGAGAAAAGTATAAGGGCACACGTGAGAATGACAGCGCACACGATTTCATCTCTGGTGATTTTGCCCAGAGCCGCAGACTGTTCTTTGAATGCCTCTCGACTCAACTGAAGCGGTTCCGCAGGCTTGAAAACGAAAAAAAGAAGACCAAGGAATAAAACAGTGATAAGAAACCAGGGAAAAGCCATGTACTGAAACCACATTCCCGGTGTGACAATCGCCCTTATCTCGGGAGGATAAAACCCCATCATGAAGATACCCCACAGGGAACCCGTCTGCCAGCCGATGCCGGGGAGCAGGGCAGTAGCAAAGGCGACAAAACAAATGAAAGCACAGCCCCTGGACTTATCCGGCAGCTTGCACGCCTCGACAAGGCTTATGGCAATGGGCATGACAATGGCCATTCTCACCGTGATGGATGGCGTGAGGGCCGAGAGAAGCAATCCGATAATGAACCAGCTGATGGTCAAGCCCATGTAGGTGGGCTGGAACGTTTTGACGACCATATAGACGATTCGTTTTCCGAGCCCTGTCTTCATCAGGGCGAATCCATAAAAGAGTGCGGGGATCAATACCCATACGGCGGGAGATGTGTATCCCTTGGTTACGACATCTATGGGCAGCTTCAGCGAGAGGGCCCCGGCAAGGATTATGGCCCCTCCCACAAAGTAGGGAAGAGTTGGGGGCCTGAAGATCCAGAAGGAAAGACCAAGGAGCGTTGCTGCGATCATGCCGTTTCCCTGGGCGGAAAGACCGGGTATGGGTTTTGCGATAATAATGAAGGCCGTAATCAACGCAGAAACAATAAGACCCAACGTTATCGGATTGAGACTTGCCGTCCGCTGCCGCCCTGCTTCCGGTGCTGCAGCTTTTTTCGACTGATCCATGAGAAATCCTCCTTCGTTGCTTCAAAGTGTTAACACCTTCAGGGCCGGGCGGGGGTCCTGTCCTGCTGGAGTTCAAGGATCGTGACGCACCCATGAGAAGGTTCCGGAAAGCAAGCTGCCGGAACCTTTGACCCGGGGCCGTTTATGACGGTTCAGCGCCTTTTCCGTCATGACAATCCATCGCTCTACGGGCGGGGGCCGTCTCCGTATGCTACGGTATTGTCAGCCCGACGATATCGGAGACATTGATCTCCAACATTTTGACACTGACAAGTACACGGGCTGCATTCCTTTTCACCGCTGGAAATTGATCTCCCATTTCACTGAGCGCCAGCGCGGCCTGCTTGATCCGTTGTATCTGTTCATCGAGTTTTTCCATATCCGGTTGTGCCGTCATGAGTTGTTCCCTCCACTGACACAGGGGACTAAGGTGTTTTTCTCAGGTCCTTGAACCGTCGGGCTTTCACTTCATACCGGGGCAACTTGCCCAGGTCGTGAAACTCAATCGAGTAGGCCAGGTTGGTTTTGAGCCTGAGCTGGTGTCTCAATTGATCTTCAATCCGCCCGGCGTTGTTTTCATTTCCAGGCAACAGCTCCACCTTGAGGCTGATAGTATCGGTCTCGCCGAGCTTATCCACGACCACTTCATACTCGTCGCCGAGGCCGTCTATGCTCCGGACCACGTCTTCAATCGCGACCGGAGACAGGAGAACGCCCCTCACCTTGGTGATATCATCCACACGGCCCAACACCCCGCCTTTGATCAGCCGAAATGTGCGTCCGCAGGAACACGGATTTGTATCCCATTCGATCACATCCTTGGAATCGAACCGAACACACGGCATGGCCATCCGGTCCAGCGCAGTGATGATCATCTTTCCTCTGCGTCCCGGTTCGTCTATGATTTCTCCGGTTTCAATGTCTTCGATTTCAACCAGAAATAACGCATCGTTGACGTGCATGCCGCCCGGCTGGTCCAGGCATTCGTACGACCATGCGCCGATCTCGGTGGCGCCGGCATGGTCGAAAACTTTCGCATTCCATGCCTCTTCCATTCTCTTTTTCGTTGCAGGAACGCTTGCGCCGGGCTCACCGGCACAGGTTATCCTCCTTATCCCCAATGTCCCTGGGTCAATGCCGACCTTATTTTTCGCCGTATCGGCCATTCCCAGCATATAGGTCGGGGTCCCCATCATCGCGGTGGCTTTTAGTTCCTGTATCTTTAAGATCCTGCTCTGTGTATCCAGTACACCACCCGGCACCACTTCGCATCCGATCTTTTCGGCAGCATAGTGTCCCGCCCAGAAAGCCACGAAAATATTGTATCCGAAAGGGATGAAGACTCGATCCGAGGGCCTGTATCCCTGCGCCCAGAGGATGAACGCCCAGCTCTCGGCCCACCAATCCCAGTCCTGCATCGAGTCGGCCTGATAAACCGGCTGCCCGGTGGTGCCGCTGGTTTGACGAAAATTGCTGACTTCCTCCAGAGGAACGCAAAGACAGTCTCCATATGGATAGGGATCTTTGCACTGAATGCACCTCATCATGGATTTTTCCACTATGGGTACATGGCGGATATCCTTAAATTCCCGGATATCCGAAGGAGTGATGCCGGCTTCATCATACAGGGACCGGTGAAACCTCGAATTTTCGTACGTCCATCGGAATATGGATTTGAACTTCTTCAACTGAAGGGCGTACAACTTCTCCAAAGGCAGGGTTTCCAGTACCGGGTTCCAATAAGGTTGTTCTGAAATCATGGACTCATCTCCTCGTATGATAGACTTATGTAATACCCTGCCGATAAGAAAAAAGATGGCCAGCGGTGAAAAATAAAGAGCGGGCGCTTTCGCCGCAGCCATGCCGAGAAGCAGGACTGAGGACTGAGGACTGAGGGCTGAGCAAAAGCGGCGACCGTGCGCGCAGCCATGCAGAACGCACTGACATTAAACGTGGTGCGGTTGGAGGCGAGCCAGAGGTGACTCGCTTGAGAAAGTGAAGTGAGCATGGCGTCATAATCTCGCTCCGCGAGCGTCGCGCCACTTCACTGTGTGAAGTGCGCTTGCCGGCCTCCCTAAGCGACGCGCGAGAGCGTAGCGCGAAGGCCTACCGCACGAGAGGCCTATCGTGCGCGTTGGGCGGGAGCGGGAGGCCTTGTACTCCCTTGCTGCTTTTTCTCCCCAACGCCAAACTGCAAGCCTCAACGGTGACGAATCAAACTTCTTCGGGAGCAGTGAATTCAATGCTCTGCCCGGCTTCCGATCAAATGGAACTTCAATTCACCCGCATTGGCTCTCTCCAACCCACCAATGGCTGGAGTGAATAAGCGACCCGAGCGGAACCCTTGTTTCGGGGTCCACGGCTGATATCAAGCCGCCTGCATTATCGGTGCAGCCAATTTGTTGGTCCGTGGGCGCCGAAAAAACAATCAATGCCAAGAGCAGAATCGAACAGCGAGTTCTTCAGAATTGAAACTGTAGATTCGCCAGGATGGGGGAAACGTTCAACGAGATCCATGTGATCGGGATATTGAGCGGGATCGATTGACAAGCACCATACTGCAGGCAGAACCGGATATGGGAAACCGCCTGCCGGGATGCTGTAATCATTCATGCAAGTTTCCACTCCTGCATGTGTGTCTTTGTAATGATAAGAAAAATGATACCGTGTTCTCTTCCGCCTTTCGGCATCAGGGATTGTTCGACGCACGAACCGGCTCTGCATCCTTTTCGGATTGAATGCGCAGAGTGTCCCTGCCGGACGAAGCAGCCAGTCCAGAACTGCTGTGCACAATGCCTTCCAGTTGGGAGCGCAGCGTCTTTGCGGCAGCGACCGTTATATCCGCCACCTGCCTGAGTCTTGTCAGTCCCATATTACTGGCAATTCCCACGACCCAGATGGCCATAGGCAGACCACGCCGATTATGGAGCGCAGCCGCAACTGCGCGGATTCCCGAAAGATATTCTTCATCGTCTATGGCATACCCCCTGGAGCGGACCCGATGCAACTCGGCCAGATAATCTTCCATATTTACTATGGAGTGGGGGGTATACTGAGGAAGACCCCTCTCTCCGATCAATTCCCCGATCCGCTCAGCACTCTCCTGGGACAGGAAGACCTTTCCGGCTGCTCCCGCAAAAAGGGGGATGGTCGTACCGGCAGGCGCGGATATCCTGAACGATTCCCTGGCTTCGGCCGTTGCCGTGATCATCACGCGCTTGCGAATCCGAACCCCCAGGAACACCGTAGCGCCGACATGGTCCCGGAGCCCATCGATGATGGGCTGGGCCAGCCGACCTACCTTTACATAGTTCCAATCGGTAAAGGCTAGATCGGCGATCAACGGGCCGAGAAAAAGTTTGTGGGGATCGTTTCCCGGGATGAGCGCCTTTTCCCTCAAGAGTGCGTGAACCAGGCCATGCGCGGTGCTCGTGCTGCATCCCACCCTGGCAGCCAGCTCTACGAGACGCAACCCGTGCTGCGACTCAGCAACAGCGCGCAGCAACTGGAAGGCTTTGTGCACGGCCGGCGCCTTGTATCCGTTCGGGGGCAAATCATATTCTTCTTTTTGCATGTGAAATTCGGTATCGCGAATGATTATGGAAAAACGCCAATAAAATTCATTGTAGTGAACAAGATAGCCGACATGCTGAAAAAACCCAATAAGAATATTGCTCTACTCCACCCAAAGCTGATACGTTGGCGAGTATGAGAAAATAAGCCTCCTCTTAGATTGCTCACTATACTGAATACGATTGCCCACGCCGACCACATCCGAACTGAAAAGAGGGCATCACAGGCATCTGCCATCCCTCGGTTATTGATGTCCGGGATCACTGGGAATTTTTTAATGAAAACACCTATCCGCCAAAAGCCAGGTGGATAATTTCGATGATATCGCCTTCGTTTACGATGGTGGCGGAGTAATCTCTGATGTGAATAAACCTGCGGTTGAGCTCAACTATCATGTCCTGCCGAACGGTCTCTCCCAGGATATCCAGGAGTCTCGCAATCGTGCTGCCGACAGGGACTTCCAGCTCCATACCGCTTGCCGTGATCTTCATGCCTTGCGCCTATACCGGTTTACGTTCGGAAACTGTTAAAGTGTCATCCGGAGTTTCACGATGGACACTATCCTCGATACGACAAGCGCTTTGGGCGCTATCGATGCTTTTCACAAACCGGATTTTCCCCCGTCCGGCGAAGAGCACAGGCGGGAAATATCCTATTTTGCCTTTTCCCTGTATTCCTTGATTGCCCCGTAGACCCTCTCGGGCGTCATCGGAAGCTCGTAGATCCTGACCCCGACTGCGTCATAAACTGCATTGAGGATGGCCGGTATGGTGGGCATAATGGCGCCCTCGCCGACTTCCTTTGCCCCGTAAGGCCCGTTTGGCTCATCGCTTTCCACAACGATGGCCTTTACCGGCGGCATATCCAGTGCGGACGGGATTTTGTATTCGGCCAGGTTGGCGTTGATGATCCGGCCCTTTGCGTCAAACTTGACCTCTTCAAACAATGCCTCGCCAAGCCCCATGGAAATCGATCCCTGCATCTGGGCCTCGACCGAGGTTTGGTTTATTGCAAAACCGCAGTCATGAGCGTCGATCATCTTTTCGATGGTAATCCGGCCGGTTTCTTCATCGACATTTAGTTCCACCACCTGGGCCGAACACCCGTAGGCAGGAGAAGTACCCACGGTTGCCCCCTTGTAATCGCCGCCCAGCGCCGGAGGCTTGTATTTGCCCGTCCCCACGATGGTTCCCCTGGACAAAAAAGCGATTCGGGAGGCTTCCCTGAAAGAAAGCTCATCCCCGGGTCCGGGATTGTCCGTCCAGCCTCGGTGTTCCATGATGTAGCGGGTCCTGAGGGCGGTAAAGTCAGGTTTTTTCTCTTTAAACACCACAAGGCCGTTCCTGATATCCATATCCTGGACGGGAACATTCAATTGCTCGGATAAAACCTCCAGCACCTGGCGTTTGGCATCTTCGGCGGCTTCTTTTGTCGCATGGCCGCTCATAAGGGTCTGGCGGCTGGAATATGCTCCAAGGTCTACACCGTAATCCGTGTCTCCCGATTCAATCCTCACCCACTCCAGTGGGATTCCCAACCCTTCCGCTGCAATCATAGCAAGCGTGGTGTCCGAACCCTGACCGATTTCAGAAGATGCGGAAAGGACCAGGGCCGATCCGCCGTCTTCGGCCAGTTTGACTATTGCCGTACTGTGGAAGGTATCGGAGCGGTAAATGGGATAGCCCGCACCGGATACGAAGAACCCGCACGCCATGCCGATGCCCTTGCCCCTGGGGAGTGCGCCCTTTTTTTTATTCCAATCCGAACCGTCTCTCACCGCTTCGATGCATTCCCTCATCCCGAAGCTGCTGGTGTTGAATCCGTTACAGGTAACGTCTCCGGCAACCAGCATGTTCTTCAGGCGAAGTTCGATGGGGTCGATGCCCAGTTCTTCGGCAATCATGTCCAACTGCTGTTCCCAGCCGGCGCGGGCCGCCACACCGCCGTGTCCGCGCTGTGCGCCGCAGGCGGGCAGATTGGTGTAGATGCGGTATCCGTCATATTTCATATTGGGCAATTTGTACGGACCGCCAAGGAGCGACCCGGCATAGTAGACCGTGGCGATCCCGAAGCTCGAGTAGGCGCCGCCGTTAAGATAGCATTCATGATCGAGCGCCATGATGGAGCCGTCTTTTTTCACGCCGGTGGTGAAAGTATGGAAGAACTGGTGTCTTCCCCGGCTGTGCAAAAAGACCTGCTCCCTTTCGAAGATCATCTTAACCGGCTTTCCGGTCTTCATAGAAAGAAGGCATGTCGCCAGTTCCAGGTGATTTGCAGCGGCCTTGGGGCCGAATCCGGCGCCCACATAAGGCTTTACCACCCGCACTTTCCCTATGGGCAGGCGCAAAACCATCGCCACGGTGCGCTGTACATAGTGCGGCGCCTGGGTGGAGGAGTAAAGGGTCAGATTTCCGAAGTGATCATAGTATGCGATACACCCCTGGGGTTCGATAAAGGCCCCATCCTGGCGCTTGTTTACAAAGCGGGTGGTTTTTATGAGGTCGCATTGCTTGAATGCCGCTTTTACATCGCCGAATTCCTGGTGCACTTCGGCACAGATATTTCGGGGATATTGGTCGTGTATCAGCAGAGCGCCATCGGCCATTGCCTGCTCGATGGTAAGGAGCACGGGAAGCTCCTCGTAGTCCACCCTGATAAGGGAAAGGGCGTGCACGGCGGTCTCAAGATCTATTGCCGCAACGGCTGCCACGTTGTCCCCGATGTGTCTCACCCTGTCATGGCAAAAGATCGTCTCATCCTGGCGCGCGGGGCTTACGCCGTACGGTACGGCCCCAGCCTCCTTTGCAGTTACCACTGTTTTTACGCCCGGAAGTCGTGTGGCGGCCGAAATATCGATGCTTTTTATCCGGGCGTGCGCCAGGGGGCTTTGCAGCATTGCGCCGTAGAGCATACCCGGCATTTTCATATCGTCTACGTATACTGCGCGCCCGGTGGCTTTAGCAGGCGAATCGACTCTGGTTGCCCTCGAATTGATAACGTCAAAGTCACCCATTTAAATCTCTCCTTGGCTTATCCATTGACCTGTTGGCCGTTTATCGACGATCAGCTACCTGCCCACGGATTTCACGGCTTCAACGATTTTCTGATATCCGGTACACCTGCAAAGGTTTCCCGATAAGGCGCTGCGAATTTCCAGTTCGGTCGGTTTGGGATTTTTATCCAGCAGGTTCTTGGCGGAAAGGATCATGCCCGAGGAGCAAAACCCGCACTGGATGGCCCCGTGTTCGATGAACGCCTTCTGAACCGGATGCAATTCCCCATCGGTTTCCAACCCCTCGATGGTGGTGATTTGCCTTTGGTGGGCCTGCACCCCAAGGACCAGGCAGGAATTAACCGCGTCACCGTCCATGATCACCGTGCACGAACCGCAGTCTCCCAGGCCGCAGCCCTTCTTGGGGCCGGTCAGCCCCAGGCGGTAACGCAGCACGTCCACCAGGGTCTCGTTTGGTTCCACTGCGACATCATATTCTTTATCATTGATCGTCAGATGAATGAGTTTAGCCATGAACCGTCTCCTTGTAAATCAATCGGACCGCCAACTATTGCAGTGTCAACTAAGTTCCTATATGTAAAGACCTAGAGGCCGTCATTCCGGCGAAAGCCGGAATCCAGCGTTTTATCAGGTGGTTAAAAGCACTGGACCCCGGCCTTCGCCGGGGTGACGATTCCTTACAACATATGATAACTTTGTTGACAACGTACTAGTCCTTTACCGCCTCTTTGCATGCGGCGACAAGCGTTCTACGGATAAGCACCTTCACCATGTCCATCTTATATTCCGACGAACCCCTGAAGTCATCTATGGGTGTGCAGTCCATCGACCGAACCCCGGGCTCGCATGCGACAATAGCATCTGCTGCCCTGGCAAAGAGGGCCTCGCCCGGATTTTCACCGACCAGGGTCTTTTCGGCCGATGGCGCCCTCAGAGGGGTCGGACCAACACAGCCCATGACGATCCGTGCGTTTTTGATCGGACCGCCGGGGCCTTCGAGAGTGATAAAAGACGCCACATTTACAATGTTGCAATCACAAGAGCTTCGAAGGCCCAGGCTCATATAGCCGGCGCCTGAATATGGAGGCGGAGCATCCACTTGAATTTCCGCCAGGACCTCATCGGGTGCGATTTCGGTCAGTCCCGGGCCCAGGAAAAATTTATCCAGAGGCACAATCCTTTCCCCGGATTTTTTGACGAGGACGACCCTTGCACCGTAAGCCATAAGAGAAGGGGGCATGTCTGCGGCAGGCCTTGCGGCCCCGAGATTTCCGCCGACCGTGGCGCGATTGCGGACAAGAGGGGAGCCCAGTGCTTTTGCCCCGGCGCAAATCGCACCCCATCTTTTCCCGATCGCTTCCGATGCAGCGGTATTTGCAATCGTGAAGCATGATCCGAGCCTCAACATGGCGGAGGATGAGTCCAGTTTTTTAAGTTCCGGGATCCTGGCAATGGAAACCAGCCGCTGGGGTGATGCCAGATTCTTTTTCATGTTGACCATCAGATCGGTCCCGCCCGCGACCACTTTAGCCCTTGTGCCGAATTCGGACAAAACCTGACAGGCTTCCGCCACTGTTGCCGGCTCATCGAAATCAAACCTGGGCAAGAGCATCTTGTTTCTCCTTAAAGAGTAGCTGGATCCAATAATTCACCACAATCTACGTTCACAGATTTAAATTTTCGTGAATTCCATGGCGAAAGTTCACCATGATGAATTTTCCTAATACACTTTGTAGCGCCAGGTCAAGTATTATTTATCGATTTGCGTGCCAATACTGCATTTTAGTGACACCGACGCTTTCCTGAAAATTTCGGGAGAATAATTACATATTTCACTATAATGAATTATTCAGCATGAAGCAGTCCAATGCCGCATTGAGCGAATATCCCACCAGGATTCATGACATTATCCGGCTGAGCCCCTGCCACTATCCGGCCCGGCGCCCCGCCGTTTTTTATTGAAATCGTTAGAGCCAGGTATTACGTTCCTGTTTGCTTCAGGCCCTGTTTTCCTGATAGACATTTTTTGCCATTGTGAAGGTGCGCATGAAACAGGCACTGCATGAAGGTTTTCCGGTCATTGTGGAGATCCCCGTCTATTGGGGGGACCAGGATACCTTTCACCACGTCAACAACGTTACCTACTTCCGGTATTTCGAACACGCTCGTATCGCCTATCTCGATCGGATAAGGACCTGGGAGTTCCTCGAAAAAACTGGAACCGGTCCAATCATGGCATCAACTCATTGCAGGTTTCGCGCCCCTCTGACCTATCCCGACGTCGTTTCGGTCGGAGCGCGCGTATCAGATATCGGGCATGACCGGTTCACGATGAAGTACCGTGTCGTCAGCCAGCGGCTTTCAAAGATTGTGGCCGATGGCGATGCGATGCTCGTTTATTATGATTACCGAAATAATGCGAAGGTCCCCGTGCCTGCCGAACTGAAAGGAAGGATCCTGGATCTCGAGGCCGCAAGCAAGCGAGGGCTGACTTAAGGCCGTAGCGGGCGGGCCGGTTGCCGCCCCCGTTCGAAAAACCCGCGCCGGATTGGCGCCGCATGGCTGAAAGCCGGACCGGGTGCCGGCAGGCAGGCCCGGCAAGGGATCAAAAAACCCATTCCCTTACCCGCTGCAAATTTGCCGGAGCGGTTTAAAAACCTGTTGACACCCTCTTTTAAAATAAGCTACATCGTAGCGGAAATATAGCTGGTATAAAAGCCGCAGCCCTCTTCGATCACGTTGCCGGACATATTGACGGCCACGATTCCAACCGACCGATATTACCGTTGAAACCGCCCGGTTATTCGGCGTCCGGGGTCGGGCTGAAAGCGCCGGCAAATATTTTGGCGAATGGCGCCGGTTGGATCGCCGCGGGACAACGGCGTGAGGGCAATCGAGCCGGTCGGATATCATTTCCGTTAGATTTTTCAGGGAGGAGAAAAATGTCGTCAGCGCCCGATAAGCTCAAGGCTTGGCAGATGGTCCAACCGGCCGCCCGGAACAAAGAAACGGGAGAAACGAGACCGGGAAAGCTCGAGATGGCGGAAATACCTGTCCCCGAACTGAAAGCGGGCGAGGTCCTCGTGAAGATTGCCGGTTGCGGCATATGCCATACGGACCTCGGCTACTTCTACGATGGTGTGCCCACGGTTTCCAAGCCGCCTTTGACCCTGGGGCACGAGATTTCCGGCACGGTTGTCGCCGGTGACCAGCGCTGGGTAGGCAAGGAAGTGGTCATCCCGGCCGTTATGCCCTGCCGGGAATGCCATCTCTGCAAGATTCGGCGGGGAAACAGGTGCCTCAATCAGAAGATGCCGGGTAACAGCATTGGCATATATGGCGGTTTTGCCAGCCACATACCGGTCCCCGGTCTCGATCTGTGCGAAATAAGAGATCGCAGGGAGATCCCGCTCGAGCACCTGGCGGTAGTGGCCGATGCGGTAACTACTCCCTTCCAGGCCGCAAAACGGGCATCTTTGGAGGTGGGCGACAACGTGGTCGTTATTGGGGTTGGCGGCGTAGGGCAGTATGTGGTGCAGACCGCCAAGGCCCTTGGGGCTGGTACGGTAATAGCCGTCGACATTGTTGAGGACCGTTTGCAGAAGATGCTCAAATACGGAGCGGATTTCGTCATAAACGCCGCCGGCAAGGGTCCCGGGGATGTGGCCGGGGAGGTCAGAAAAATCCGCGAACAGCAGGGGCTGCCCGGATACGGGTGGAAGATCTTCGAGGTCACCGGCAGCAAGGCCGGCCAGGAAACAGCGCTGAATCTGCTCAGTTTCATCGGCAAGCTGATCATCGTTGGCTTCGGAATGCAAAAAGTGGAATACTCGATGAGCCGTCTGATGGCTTTCGATGCGGAGATTATCGGGACCTGGGGGTGTTTGCCCGAGTATTACCCGCAGGTGCTCGAGATGGTGATCACCGGGAAGATATCGATTGGGCCCTTTGTTGAGACCCGTCCGATGAGCACAATCCGGGAAGCTTTCGAGCAGTCTCACCGAACGCCCCCGGACCGGCGAATTATTCTAATTCCTGACTTCTAAGACGGGAGACGGAGGACGGAGAATATCTGTCCTCTGTCTTCTGTCCTCTATCCTCCGTCATGAAAGGAGACAATGCGATGGCCCTGGAATGGATGCCAAGGGATAACGGCGCAAAAGATCACATGCTCCACACGGATGTCCACTGGGGAACTGATGCGGACGCCCCTTGCGTGGTATATGAAAAGCGGCCCCTCAAGGACCCCTCGGGAAAAATTGTCGAAGGTCTTTACACGGCCTGGATTCGGCTAAACAATCCGAAGCAGTTCAATTCCTACACCACCGAAATGGTCAAGGGCGTCATAGCTGCCTTTGAAAATGCTTCCCTGGACAGGAGTGTGGCCTCGGTAGTTTTTACCGGCACAGGTCCCTACGCTTTTTGCACGGGCGGCAACACCAGGGAATACAGCGAGTATTACAGCCAGAGGTGCGAGGAGTACGGCCAGTACATGGATTTGTTCAATCACATGGTCGATGCCATCCTGATGTGCAAGAAGCCCACTGTCTGCCGGGTGAACGGCATGCGGGTGGCGGGCGGCCAGGAAATCGGGATGGCGTGTGACATCACGGTGTCCTCGGACCTCGCAATATTCGGTCAGGCCGGACCCAGGCACGGATCGGCGCCCGATGGCGGTTCCACCGATTTTCTGCCCTGGTTTCTCACCATAGAGGACGCAATGTGGAACTGCGTTTCCTGCGAGATGTGGTCGGCATACAAGATGAAGATGAAGGGCCTGATCACCAAATGCGTGCCCGTACTCAAGGTGGAGGGGAAATGGGTGCGCAATCCCATGATCGTTACGGACAAATACGTAGAAGACGGGGAGATCGTCTTTGGCGAGTCCAAATCCGGCGCGGAGTTGCAGGAAGCCCGGGAATTGGTGAAAAAACACCAGCCCGAAGCCGATTTCGAAATGCTGGACAAAGAGGTCGACAATATCGCATGGCGGTTTGCAAATCTTTTCCCGGGTTGTCTGATCAAGTCGATCGACGGCATTCGAATGAAAAAGAAATACTTTTGGGACATTGCCAAAAACGCCAACCGGCATTGGCTGGCAGCGAACATGGGTGGGGAGGCGTTTCTAGGGTTCGGCGCTTTCAATTCCAAAAAGATCACCGGCAGCGATGTCATCGATTTCATCAAATTCCGCCAGAACCTTGCAGAGTGCAAGACCTGGGATTTGGATATGTTCGCCGAAGTGCTTGCGGAGCCCAAAAAATAAGCGGCTCATGGTTTGTTTACTCGGGAGAAAAGATATGGGTAAAGTTGGAATCATCGGCGTCGGGCAGAGCGCTTTTGTCCGCACATACCCTGGGTCGATTCGCGAGCTGGTGTTTGAAAGCTTCCGGGAAGCCATGAAGGACGCGCGGATCGGCAGGACCGATATTGACGCCACGATCGTCTGCTCCGCACCCGAATACGACAGGCAACGGTCCCCGGCGGGAGTGATTGCCGAATACCTTGGCTTGAACCCGCAGCCGACATTCTATGCCGAGACCCTTTGCTCATCGGGCAGCACGGGCCTCAAGCTCGCCTACTCGCTCGTTGCATCCGGTTTGCACGACGTAGTGATGGTCATCGGGTTTCAGATAATGTCCCAACTGACGTCGGCGGAGTCGCAGGAGCGCATGGGCCGGGGTGCGGACATACTGTGGGAGTCTCCTTTCGGGACCATGATGCCGGCATATTACGCGATGCACGCCCGAGCTCACATGGCCAAATTCGGAACGACCCTGGAAGACCTCGCGCTCGTCCGGGTCAAGGCAGGCACATACGGACCGCTCAATCCAAATGCCGTATATCGAAAACCGGTCACGATCGAGCAATTTCAAGACCCAGGCAGTTTCCTGTGCAGTCCCGTGGCCGCCCCGCTCCGGACCGGCGATTGCTGCGCCAATGCGGACGGCAGTTCTTGTGTTATTGTCGCCTGCGAGGACAAGGCGCGCGCCTTTTCCAAAAAGCCGGTCTGGATCAAGGGAATCGGGTCTGCCACAGCTCCTGTCAACATGGCCGGGCGAGATCGGCTAACCGGTCTTGCGGCGACTGTTGAAGCCGCCGGGCAAGCTTACCGGATGGCCGGCATTACGCCCGCTGATGTGGACGTCGCAGAAGTACATGACTGTTTTACTATCGCCGAGCTGATGGCATATGAAGACCTTGGTTTTGCCGCGCCCGGCGAGGGAAAAGACCTCATCCGCTCCAGGGAAACCTACAGGGAGGGCTCCATCCCGGTGAACATCGATGGCGGCCTGCTTTCCAAGGGACATCCAATAGGTGCGACAGGCGGCTCCCAGATCCGAACTGTTGTGCTTCAGCTCCGGGGAGAGGCCGGGCAAATACAGGTGAAGGACCCTGCCTTCGGTCTTATCCACAACATTGGCGGCGTGGGTCTTTATGGAAACGTCACAATCCTCGGTGTCGATTGACAACCCTGTTTCACGGAGCACATGATGGCAAAAAATGAACTGGATGCGCGATTCGCAGAATTCGGGACCGTCAGTTTCGCCAGTGTTACCCAGGTCAACGATTTTATCGGCTACCTGGAAGAGGGCAAGTTGATGGGGACCCGGTGCAAGACGTGCGCTAAGAGTTTCTTTCCCCCCCGCGCCCACTGTTATCAATGCCTTGCCGGCGACATGGAATGGTTCGAAATCGCCGGAAAAGGGGAGTTGGTGAGCTACTCCACCTTGCAGTATGCGCCGGCAGGCTTTACCGAAGAAGTCCCATATACGATCGCACTGGTGGATTACGGCGAATATAAAGTCTTCGGACGTATCGACAAATCCGTTCCCGAAACCGAACTATCGGTAGGAACTAAGATGAAGGCGGCGGTCGGCCGAACCCCCAATGGACGGCTCACATACGCGTTTAAGAAAGCCTAGTGTAGTGTCAACTAAGTTCCTATATGTAAGGACCTACAGGCCGTCATTCCGGCGAAAGCCGGAATCCAGCGTTTTTTCATGTGGTTAAAAGCACTGGACCCCGGCCTTCGCCGGGGTGACGATTCCTTGCAACATGTGATAACTTTGTTGACAACGTACTAGTGTCCTGAGTCATTAATTAGTTCCCGAATTAAGGGTAGGGTGGGCAAAAGCAGAGCGTTGCCCACCACTAATTGGTGGGCACATAAAACGTGCCCACCCTACGAAATTTATGCAATGAAGTTGTGACTTGGGCCTAGCAGGCTGTAAACTTTATTTCGAAGGGATGACTGACACCAAGCGCAATATCGAGCCTGTTGCTGCATGCAGTGCCCTTGCCGCCCGGAGCGGTTGAAAAAATCCTCGGGGGCAATGCCGCCGGATTGTTGGGCCTGAATTCCCAGGCGTCGAGCGCTATCATCGGGGGGGCCGCCTGGCTTCAGGGCCGTTTTGCAGGCCATGGAGCACTCGATGCCGTCCAATGTGCATTTATGGCCCTGACTGCCGGTAGGCATCCCTCAATTTCCACCACCCCGCCCGCCGCGAATTCTTCATCGGGTTCACAGCGCCCGGCCAAGTCAGGCCTCATTTGCAATTACCAGCAGCAGCGGCAAGTTTTCTTCTTGACTCCGGAGATAGCTAGTATATAACTATGTTACAGCTATATTGTAGTTAATGCTGACCATTGAGCAGCATCCGGGCGCCCCTGAATCCATGGCGTAGATTTTGGTCGAAAAATAACTTAAGCGATTTAAACCTTCACCAGGCGTGTGAAGGCCGTTTTGAGTTAAGTGCCTGCAATCCATGATTAATAGAAAAGTATGCCTCGGATTCATTTAATCTGGAGGGGATAAAAAATGAGGTGCGCAGAGACAGGGTTTAATTTAGAAATTGATTTATCCAGAGGAAGCATTGATAAGGTGGAAACCGACCCGGGATTAACCGAGCTTCATCTGGGGGGTCTGGGTACCAACGCCAAGATATTATGGGATAGGGTTCCCCCTGAAACCGAACCATTTTCTCCTGATAATTTACTCATATTCGGCACTGGTCTTTTATGCGGCACACCTGCTATTGGCGCCAATCGCACCATTGTTTCCACCTATTCGCCTCAGACCTTGTTAATGGCGTATTCAATGATGGGGGGATTCTGGGCGCCGGAATTGAAGCATGCCGGTTACGACAAAGTGATCATTCGCGGCAAGTCTCCCAATCTGGTTTATTTGTGGATAAACGATGACAAAGTGGAAATACGTGATGCCTCTCATTTGCAGGGTAAAGGCGCAGTTGAAACTGAAGGACTTATTCGACAGGAGTTGAAGGAGCCGGGCGCCCAGGTGGCTGCCATCGGCCTGGCCGGTGAAAACAGGGTCTATTTTGCTTCCATCGAGCATGGCAGGTCCAGCGCCAGCCGAATGGGAATAGGCGCCGTTATGGGAGACAAAGGGTTGAAGGCGATAGCTGTTCGTGGAACGAAGGACGTCAATATTGCCCAACCGGCTGAATTTATAAAGCTTTGCAACGAAGTGCTGCAATACATAAAAGTCCGAGAAGAAAAACCAATCCCGGGGGTAATGCCCATTTTAGCCGGGCTTGGGTCACCGCAAGAGATGAAACTCATCGATGAGGAATGGCACACCACCAATTTCATGTGGGGAAATTCCCGCACCCGGAGAAAAGATTTTTGGAACAAGGAAATCGAAGAGAAGTGGAGGGAGACTCAGGAAAGTGTGCGGACGCGGTTAATAAGTTGTTATAACTGTCCGATGAAATGCGGGGCGACAATTTCCGTCCCCGGAATTTCGACCTACATGATGAAATGCTTCTCGAAACTTACTTATACGATGGCGGCCTATTCAGACCTGGATTTTGGTTTTAGAATCGCTCAACGTGCTACGGAGTATGGAGTGGACGCATACTCGGCCCCGCAAGTTATGGCCTTCGCCCTTGAGCTTTATGAAGACGGCATTTTGACTGACCGGGACATGGCAGGAATGCCCTCCGATAACGAGGGGAGATTTTACTGGTTGCTTGACGGAATTGTTCGGCGAGAAGGGATAGGCGATGTGTTGGCCAATGGCACTTATTGGGCGGCCAAACAGATTGGCAATGGGGCAGAGAAGTACGCTCATAATAACATTAAGAAACATGAGCAACTGCCTCTCAAGCTGGGAATGTTGAATCCCATTTATTTCCTTATGTATTGTACCGGCGAGAAGATAAACATTACCCAGATTGAAGGGCAGTTCCCCCAAGCGCCTTTTCCTACGAAAGAGGAGAAAGAAGAGTTTGTAAAGGATTGGATCCAGGTTCCTGATGAAAAGTTCAAGCAATATTTTCTGGACTGGGAACTGCGCGGAGACCACTCAATGCCATATTACCCTACTGTTGAAATGTGCTGTGAAATTGTTGACTGGCAAGAGAAGATGCACCACCTTGACGACGCCCTAGGGGTGTGCGCCGGTCTGTCGTCGTTTCCCCTGAAGCCTCCCTATCATTTACACAATTACCCGGCTTTTATCTCGTCAGCGACCGGGATCGATATGGATGAAGCCGGACTAACGCAAGCAGTCAGGAGGAACCGAACTCTACTTAGGGCCGTTAATGTAAGAAGAGGCATGAGGAGAGCTGATGAGCAGCCGCCTGAGGACCATTGGAGGAAGAGATTTCCCGAGCTTGAAACCAAGCTCTTGGACGAGTATTACAAATTAAAGGGTTGGAATAATCAGGGAATTCCTACTGAAGAGTCTTTACATGAATTGGCATTGGATTACGTTAGCGAAGACTTGAAACAGCGAGGGATTTTAAATAATGAGCAAAGTTAAGAAGATAGTCAAGGTAATCAAGATCGATGTTGATAAATGCAATGGCTGCAGGGCATGCGAGGTAATCTGCTCCGCCTCTCACGCTGCGCCAAAATATAGCAGCAACAATCCGGCGAGGTCTCGCATTCGGGTGGTTCGCGAGCCGCTAAACGATATATATCTTCCTGTGCACGCCGGTGAGTGTGCTAAAGCCGAATGTAATGGCAGAGACAAATATACGATTGAGGGAAAGGAATATGACGAGTGCGCCTTCTGCAGGGCTTCCTGCCCTTCCAGGGACTTTTTCAAAGAACCCGATTCCGGTCTCCCTCTAAAATGCGATATGTGTGAAGACGATCCCGCACAAAAAGAACCCTTGTGTGTTCAGTGGTGCTTAGCTGATGCCTTGACTTACGAAGAAATTGAAGAGGAAGTAGAAGAAGAAAATGAGAAGCTGGGGGACGTGGAGATAGGATTGGAATCATTGGTAAATAAATATGGATGGCAAAAGGTGGCGGATACCTATGCCCGAATGTCAATGTCAAAGAAGGGCTAAAACATTAAGCCGAAAAAAGAGGATTAAGAAAGACAGTGGAGACTGTAGCCCCCTTCAAAGAAATCGTAGAAATCATAAAAGCCAATGGTGGAGATGCCTTCAAATTCTGCTATCAATGCGGATTATGCGATGTTGTTTGTCCGTGGAACAGGGTTACAACCTTCAGTATGCGCAAGTTAATCCGGCAGGCTACATTCGGTTTGACTGAGATAGAAAGTGAAGATATTTGGCGTTGCACTACCTGCGGAAGATGCCCTCAGCGGTGCCCCCGGGGTGTGAAACAGATAGAATCCGGGGTATCCTTACGCAGGATTGCCACTGAAAATGGGATTTTTCCTACTCCTGTCCGTCCTATCCGCGGCATAAGCGCCAGCCTGGTTGCTGAAGGCAACCCCTTGAATGAGGAACGGAAAAATAGGGCAAATTGGGCGGAAGGTCTGTCTGTAAAAACGTTCACCGAGGGGATGGAAGTTTTATATTTTCCCGGCTGCTACCTCAGCTATGACCCGAGATTAAAGAAGGTAGCCAGAGCCACAGCCGATATCCTAAACCGGGCGGGGATAGATTTCGGGATACTGGGCCCCAGGGAGAATTGCTGTGGAGAAAGCATTCGCAAGACGGGCGATGAGGAACTGTTCAAACGCTTAGCCAAAGAAAACATTAAAACTTTTATCGATAATGGGGTGAAGAAAATCCTTGTTTCTTCCCCTCATTGCTATCACACCTTCAAAAACGAGTATCCCGAATTTAAGGTGAACTTTGAGGTGGTTCATATCTCCCAATATTTACTTGAGCTTATTAATGAGGGAAGGCTTGAGTTCACCACGGAGTATGGGAAGAAAGTTACTTATCACGACCCATGTTACCTGGGTCGACATAATGGCATATATGACGAACCCCGAGAGGTCTTAAAGAAGGCGCCTGGTTTAGAACTCATTGAGATGGCTGATTTGCGCCAGGATAGTCTCTGTTGCGGAGGGGGCGGAGGCAGGATTTGGATGGAAACTCCAAAGGGTCAAAGATTCTCCGACCTCAGATTGGAACAAGCTATCGGGGTAGGGGCTGAGGTGCTTGTTACTGCCTGCCCGTATTGCATCACCAATTTTGAAGATAGCAGGTTGAACCGGGAGGATAGTGATGTGATAGAGATTAAGGACATCACGGAAATTATCCGGGCAGTGATTTAGGGAACCGAAGAAACCTGATAAGGCCTACCTATCCCGCCCCGTCTCGCGGGTGGGTGGGCGGGCTGTCGAGAATGATCGGCCGGCCTTCGCGCTGCGCGCTCACGTGTCGCTAAGAGAGGGCGATTATATAAGTCTATCATACGAGGACGGACAGAAGTGGAAAAAGAACTGGAAATGCTTAAAGAACAGATTCTTAAAAGTCTCCCCGGCAATAATTTTGGAGATGTTATGGTTGTGGGGGGAGGCGTCAGCGGTATTCAAGCCTCTCTTGATCTTGCCACCGCCGGTTTTAAGGTTTACCTGGTTGAGAAAGCGCCGAGCATTGGGGGCCATATGGCCCAGCTTGACAAGACCTTTCCTACCAATGAATGCTCCATGTGAATACTCTCGCCCAAACTGGTCGAGGCCGGCCGGCATCCCAATATAGAGATCCTGACTTATACTGAGGTTGATAGTATAGTAGGCGAAGCAGGAAACTTTAAGGTTTCGTTGACTAAAAAACCCAAATATATTGTAGAGAGCAAATGCACGGGTTGTACTACCTGCGTAGAATACTGCCCGGTCAAATACCCTGATCAATTTAATCAGGAAATATCGAAGAATAAAGCCGTCCATATATACTTTCCTCAAGCAATTCCCCTTGTCGCATATATCGATGAAAGCTGTCTTTACCTTAAAGATAAAAAATGCCGTATTTGCGAAGGAGTATGTAAGAACGACGCCATAGATCTTGATCAAGAGGCGGAGAAGGTTGAAGTAAAAGTAGGGGCGATAATTCTGTCTCCCGGACTTGAGCCGTTTGATCCTAAATTAAGGGAGGAATATCGCTTCGGAGAGTTTGTCAACGTGATAACCAGTCTAGACTATGAACGGCTGTTAAGCTCCACCGGGCCGTTCGAAGGAGAGATAAGGCGCCCCTCTGACGGAAAGCATCCGCAGAAGCTAGCCTGGATTCAGTGCGTAGGTTCCAGACAGGTCATCCCGGGCGCTAACAGCTATTGTTCGGCTGTATGCTGCACTTATACCCAGAAACAGGTTATTTTGACAAAAGACCATGACGCCGAAATCGAGGCTACGATATTCCACAACGATATTCGGTCCTATGGCAAGGATTTCGAGCGATACTACCAAAGAGCAGAGAGACTTCCCGGGGTTCGATTCATAAGAAGCTATGTATCCATAGGAAAAGAGATCCCTGTAAGCAGGAATGTCACCATAAGTTACGCTACTGATGAAGACGGAGTAAAGGAAGAAGAATTCGATATGGTGGTATTATCCGTTGGATTGAACCCTCCTGCGGATTTCAAGGGCCTGGCAAAAAAGTTCGGCATCGAGCTCAATTCTCACGGATTCTGTAAAACCAATCCTGTCAATCCCATGGAAACGTCTCGCCCGGGAATTTTTATCAGCGGAGCCTTCCAGGGTCCCGTAGATATCCCCGAGTCGGTTTTTAGCGCCAGCGGAGCCGGCTCACAGGTTGGTGAACTCCTTGACTACAGGCGGGGAAATCTTTCCACAGCAAGGATATATCCGCCCGAAAGGGATGTCTCCGAAGAGGAGCCAAGGATAGGGGTCTTTGTGTGTCATTGTGGTGCTAATATTGGAAGGATAGTAAATGTTCCTTCCGTAGTTGAATATGCCTTGACCCTCCCCAATGTTGTCTACGCTCAGGAACAGCTATTTTCATGTGCTACTAATTCTGCCAAAGAAATAACAGACATAGCAAAGGAAAAAGGCCTCAATCGAGTGGTTGTCGCTGCCTGCAGCCCCAGGACCCTTGAACCGTTATTCCGGGATACCGTTCGGGAGGCGGGAATTAATCAATATTACTACGAAATGGCTAATATCAGGGAACATTGTTCCTGGGTCCACTCTCGAGAAAAGGAAGACGCCACCCAGAAGGCAAAGGACATAGTCCGGATGTCGGTAGCCCGAACTGCCTTTTTAGAACCTTTGCAGGAACTCGAGCTGCCGGTAAATAAGACGGCGCTGGTGGTTGGCGGAGGTATAGCCGGCATGACTTGCGCTCTCTCCATAGCCAACCAGGGACATGAGGTTTACCTGGTTGAAAGGGATACAGAGCTTGGGGGAATAGCACGAAAACTGCACTATACCCTGGAAGGGCTGGATGTTCAGGCCTATTTACGTGATCTTATACGAAAGGTACATCAACACCCCTTAGTACATGTATATACCGCTGCTGCAATCACGCAGGCTACAGGTTATGTGGGAAATTTCGTAACCAGGGTGAAGTCTGAAAGAGGGCTCACACAGATAAAACATGGTGCAACCGTCATAGCTATAGGCGCTGATGTATATACACCTACCGAATACCTTTATGGAGAAGATGACAGGGTCATGACCCATCTCGAGTTGGAGGAGAAAATCGCCAAAGCAGAAGAAAGGGTGATTAACTCCCAGAGTCTGGTGATGATCCAATGTGTAGGTTGTAGACAGGAAGACAGAAATTACTGCGCCCGAATATGTTGTAGCCAGTCTGTAAAGAACGCCCTGAAACTAAAAGAGATAAATCCCGAGATGGATATCTACATTCTCTTTCGAGATATGAGAACGTACGGGTTTAGAGAGGATTATTACCGGGAAGCCTCAAATAAAGATGTCAAATTTATCCGGTATGAACCGCAGGATAAGCCCCAGGTGGAAGCTATTGTGGAGGAGGGCCGGTCTGTCTTGAGAGTTACCGTGACCGATCCTATTCTGGGTCAGAAGCTTGCCATAGATGCTGATTCACTCGCTTTAGCCGCCGCTGTTATCCCCTCCGCAGCAACCAGGCAGGTAGCCGGATTATTCAAGCTAGCTTTGAGCCCGGATGGCTTCTTCAAAGAAGCGCATGTCAAACTAAAACCTGTCGAGTCTGGTACGGACGGCGTTTATCTGTGTGGAGCAGCTCACTATCCTAAGTTTATACAGGAAACGATTAACCAGGCTTATGGGGCTGCAGGCCGAGTCTTGACGCTTCTCTCACGTGATACAGTCATCGCCTCCGGCTCTGTTTGCGAGGTGGATGAGAATAAGTGTATTTCGTGTGGGGCATGCATCACGGTGTGCTCGTATGGCGCCATAGAGTTTCATGATACGCCGGAAGGCAGAAAGGCCATGGTTAATCCAGTCCTCTGTAAAGGAGATGGTCTCTGCAACACAAAGTGTGCAACAAATGCTATACAACTGAAGCACTTTACCGATGAAGAACTCATGAGCGAAATTGATGCGGCGGCATCAGACCTATAGAAGTCTACTAATGAGTAAAGCAGCGATTATTGCCTTGGGAGTGAGATAATAATGAGTGCAGGACTTAAATTTAAACCAAAAATATTAGGTTTTGTATGCCATTGGTGAGCATATGGCGCTGCTGACCTGGCTGGAGTTTCCAGACTACAATACACAACTGAAATGAGGCTTATTCGCGTCATGTGTTCCGGTAGAGTTGACCCGGCGTTTGTACTCCGGGCTTTCTCGAAGGGCGTGGATGGGGTATTTATAGGCGCCTGCCATTTGAATGAATGTAATTATACTACTCATGGGAACTACCTGGCATTAAGCATGGTTAATATATTTAGAAAAATAATGACACTTATAGGGCTGAGCCCAGAGAGGTTAAGGATCGGATTTGTGTCCGGCAGTGAAGCAACCCTTTTTGTCGAAGGTGTTAATGATTTTGTCCAGAAGGTGAAGGAGTTAGGACCTCTTGGCAAAGGCGAAGGAATAAACCAAAATAGATTGAAGTTCAAACTTGAAGCGGTTACAAAGCTAATCCCATACATTAGGCTGGTGGAAAGGGAGAGGCTGAGAGTGCCTTTTAAATCGGAAGAAGAGATCAATAACTTCTTCAGCAGTGACGAGGTGAACAGGTTATTTAATGAACTAATTGCAGATAAATTGGCAATAAGCCAAATTATGTTACTCCTGCACGAAGGGCCCCTTTCAACTGGAGAAATCTCTGAGATTTTAGGCTTGAAGCCGTCTGAAGTATCAAGACACCTTAATAGTTCATCAAGGCACGGATTGGTCTGGTACGATGAAAGCAGGAAGCGCTTTGCTGCCGCCTAAGGTGAAAGAGCAGGCAGTGGATTATGGGGAGAAGAAGATTAGGACAGAGGCTATGGATAACGATAAAATCGATCAGATTATTGATAAACATGGGTGCGAAGCCAGCTCACTAATTCAAGTATTACTGGAGATTCAGAGCGAAAATCATTGGCTTCCCAAGGAAGTATTAGAGAAGGTAAGTAAGAGATTACAAGTCCCATTAACCCGGATACAACATATTGCCACCTTTTACAAAGCCTTTAGTTTAGTTCCTAAAGGTCGTCATGAAATTCACATTTGTATGGGTACCGCCTGTCATGTTCGTGGTGCGCCGCGTGTCCTCGACACGGTACAGAATATGATTGGAATTAAACCTGGCGAAACGGACCTGGATTTGAAGTTCAGCCTGGAGACTGTTAACTGCCTCGGCTGCTGTGCTTTAGGACCGGTGATGGAAGTCGATGGAAAGCATCACGGCAGGATGGCGCCGGCCATGACAGCAGACGTGTTAAGAAACTGCGATTAGGGGAAAATTATGGCGCGGATAAGTTCACCCGCTGAATTGGAAGAACTCAGGAAGGCCATCTTATCGAAAAGAGACCCAAATAAACGTTGTATTACACTGTGCTCCGGATCTGCTTGCCATGCTTCCAGTAGTGAAGAAGTCGCTGTGAGTATTGAAGAGGAGATTAAAAAACAAGGATTAAGCGGTGAGGTAGACTTCAGGAAGACTGGTTGCCATGGTTTTTGTGAGAGGGGTCCGATTATCGTTATTCATCCTGAGGAGATATGTTATCTGCAAATAGAGCCTAAGGACGTTCCTGAAATTGTGTCCCAGACGATTAAGGAGAACAAGGTCATAGAGCGTTTACTCTATACCGACCCCAGCACCAATGAAAAGATAATTCATGAATCTGAAATCCCGTTCTACAAGAACCAACAGCGGCTTGTTTTCGGTTCCAACGGAAATGTCGATCCTAAGAGCATCGATGACTATCTGGCGCTCGGTGGTTATTCCGCGTTAGCCAAAGCTCTTTCCCGGATGACTTGCGAGCAGGTATTGGATGAGGTCAAAAAATCCAAGCTGAGAGGGAGGGGAGGTGGCGGCTTTCCCGCAGGGAGAAAGTGGGAAGAATCTCGAAATGCCCCTGGCGAAATAAAGTATGTGATAGTCAATGCAGACGAGGGAGACCCTGGAGCTTATATGGATAGGAGCCTTCTCGAGGGCAATCCTCACTCAATCCTCGAAGGGTTGACCATCGGGGCCTATGCCGTCGGGTCCCACGAGGGCTATATTTACGTTCGACAGGAATACCCTTTAGCGGTAGAGAATGTGACTATCGCTATCAGGAAAGCTGTGGAGTACGGTTTTCTTGGGAAAAACATCCTTGGCTCAGGCTTTGATTTCAACATTAAGGTGCACCAGGGGGCCGGCGCTTTCGTCTGTGGTGAATCGAGCGCTCTGATGACGGCATTGGAAGGCAGGGCCGGCGAGCCCAGACCGAAATATATCCACACCGCCGTCAAGGGCCTTTGGGATAGACCCAGCGTTTTGAATAATGTTGAGACATGGGCTAATGTGCCGCTTATCATCAATAAAGGCGCTGACTGGTTTACTCAAATTGGAACCGAAAGAAGCAAGGGTACGAAGATTTTCTCCCTGGTAGGTAAGATAAACCATACCGGCCTTGTGGAAGTACCCATGGGCATGCCCCTGAAAGATATTATCTACAAGATAGGCGGTGGAATCCCCGGAGGCAGGAGGTTCAAAGCAGTGCAGACGGGTGGACCGTCCGGAGGATGTATCCCCGAGGAGCTGTTGGATTTGGAAGTTGGTTTTGATGAACTCACCAAGGCCGGTTCAATGATGGGGTCGGGTGGGATGATTGTGATGGATGAAGATACCTGTATGGTTGATGTCTCCAGGTACTTCCTTGACTTCCTCACTGATGAATCGTGCGGCAAATGTGCCCCATGCCGTGAAGGCATCAGGCAGATGCTCAAGATTCTCACCAATATCACCAAAGGAAAGGGAAAAGAGGGCGATATCGAGCTTTTGGATGAGCTGTCCGAGGTAGCCAGAGATGCCTCCCTTTGTGCTTTGGGTAAGAGCGCCCCTAACCCGTTTCTAAGCACGTTACGTTACTTCAGAGATGAATATGAAGCACACATCAGGGAGAAGAGGTGTCCGGCTTTTTCCTGCAAGGAGTTAATCGCGTACTATATTGATCCTGATAAGTGTAAGGCATGTATGATGTGCCTCAGGGAATGCCCTTCAGAGGCGATTGAAGGCGGCAAGAACCAGATCCATGTAATTGACCAGGATAAATGCACAAAGTGCGGGACTTGCTTTGAAGTTTGCCCCCCTCGTTTTGGTGCGGCGAAGAAGATTTCCGGCGAGCCTGTTCCGTCTCCTATCCCTGTGGAAGCAAGAATTATAGTCAGAAAGAGTAAAGAAAAATGAGTGAAATCCTTTTACAGATTGATGGAAGAGAGGTCAAAGCCAGGGAAGGGATGACCATTCTGGAGGCAGCACACAATGTAGGGATATCTATTCCTGCACTTTGTTGCCACGAAAAATTAGAACCTTATGGGGCTTGCCGAATGTGCACGGTAGAAGCAGAAATTAGCGGCTGGACAAAACTCGTTGCTGCCTGCCTTTACCCGGTAGAACAAAATTTGGTGGTAAGAACCAGGTCCGAAAAGGTAGATAAAACTCGCAAAATGATCTTAGAGCTATTGCTGGCTCATGCTCCGGATTCCGTAAAATTGCAGGATTTGGCCAAAGAGTATGGGGCAGACAAAGACCGTTTTGAAAAAGAGGCCTCATTTTGCATTCATTGTGGTCTATGTGTAAGATACTGTGCCGAGGTCAAAAAGAAAAACGCTCTTGGATTTGTTGACAGAGGAACAAGGCGGGAGATAAGTTTCATCCCGGAGATAGCCGCCAGGGAGTGCTGGAACTGCAAAGAATGTTTTCCGCTTTGCCCTACATCGGCACTGCAGGCATCATTCGTTTTAACCGAAGCGCTCATATCTCCCTCATCTTCTTGCGAACCCGAGTCAGAGGAACAGGCAACTATTAATACAAAATAAGTAAACGATCTGTGGTGGGAAAGGAGAGAAGCGATGAAGCTTGAACTCGGGCTTCCAGGGCAATTTAACGCGGCCGATTATTTTGTCGATAGAAATGTTCGAGAGGGCCGCGGCAATAAAGTGGCTGTTCTGTGCGAGGATCGATCTTTAACCTATGCACAACTCCAGGCCGGCACGAACCGGATCGGCAACGGGCTTAAGGGCCTCGGTCTAAGGATGGAGGACCGTGTAGCGCTTCTGCTTCTCGATACCGAGATATTTCCACAGGCATTTTTCGGGACCATCAAGATGGGGGCTGTGCCCGTCTGCCTCAATACGCTCATGCGGCCTTTGGATTATTTGTATTTCCTTAACGACGGCCGCACAAGAGTACTGATTATCGATGCCGCCCTGCTCGGTGTCGTCGAGCCGATAAGAGAAAAGTTCCGGTTCCTCGAACATACCGTTGTGGTAAACGGGCCGGCGCCCGAATGGGCCATGTCCTTCGATCAACTGATCGAAGGGCATCCGAATCAGATGGATATGGCGCCGACTACTCCCGACGATGCCTGCTTCTGGCTCTACAGCTCGGGTTCGACGGGTGAACCCAAGGGCGCCGTTCATCTGCAGCACGATATGGTTTATTCGGTTGAGACCTATGGAAAACAGGTATTGGGGATTCGGGAAGACGACGTCTGTTTTTCTGCCGCCAAGCTGTTTTTCGCCTATGGACTGGGCAATGCGCTCTATTTCCCGTTCAGCGTGGGGGCGACCTCGGTGTATCTGCCGGCGCGGCCCACGCCGGCCCTGGTCTATGATACCATCCGCCGCTACAGGCCTACGCTCTTTTTTGGCGTCCCAACCCTGTATGCCGCTATGCTGCAGGAAGAGGGCAGCCTCGATGGAGTAAGGCTTTGCGTATCCGCAGGCGAAGCGCTTCCAGCGGACATACTCAGGCGATGGGTGGAACGTCACCACGTTCAGATTGCCGACGGGATCGGCTCGACCGAAATCGCTCACATTTTCATATCGAACTGCGCCGACTGCATAAAGCCTGGAAGCTCGGGAAAAGTGGTCCCGGGATACGAAGCCAGGATCGTCGATGAGAAATTCGAAGATGTGCCCGATGGGCAGATCGGCACATTGCTCATCAAGGGAGACAGCACTTGCGCTACCTACTGGAATAAGCATGAGAAGACAAAATCCACCATTCTCGGCGAGTGGATAAACACCGACGACAAGTATTACAAGGATGAAGAAGGGTTCTATTACTACGTGGGACGTACCGACGACATGCTCAAAGTTGGAGGTATCTGGGTTTCT
>Ga0181539_1001281_pt1 | contig 28251 bp, 19 predicted proteins | sample PEATcosm2014_Bin_46_FD_119767 | JGI IMG/M metagenome (GOLD analysis project Ga0181539, IMG submission 119767) | Peatland microbial communities from MTU Mesocosm Facility, Houghton, MI, USA - PEATcosm2014_Bin23_60_metaG | ecosystem: Environmental > Terrestrial > Soil > Wetlands > Peat | place... | reverse complement strand
TTGCGAAGAAATATTTTTTGGAGGGCCGCCGGGCGACCCGGGGAAAAGGCTGTTTTGGCTGCGGATCGGCCTGTTCCCCCTCAGGGCCGGAAGTGCGAAGAAAAACTATTCCTCAGAGCTGTCTTAGTGCTGGCCTCCTGGATCTGCGCAAGCTTTTTGATCGCCCGACAGGCCTCTGCTCTTAACCGTCCCCGGGCAAACGAAGGTGCGGAAAATACCGAAATATCAAGCGGGAAGCGTAGTTGGTCCCCCGACGCGGAACATTGCTCAAGAGGATTGGAATTTCGATTCCGTCCCTGATGAGGAGTTGCACGTCTGCTGCCTTTGGGAGTATGCCAGAGAATCCAATTTCCTCCGATCAATCAGGAAGCGGTCCGCGGAGGCGGTCGGTCTGAAGCTGACCTTCAAGGAACGATGGGACTTGGTCGAGCGCGACTTTAGCAAAATTTTCGCGGCGCTGGGACGAAGCGCCGTCCTTTTTCCAGGAGGGAATTTATCGTCTCGGCGGAAACATGCCCCATCCGGGCGCCGTTTCGCGTTTCCCTGCTCCCTGGCAATCACTCGACAAATCCGAACGGTCACTTCTGCTCGAGACGGCCGACTGGGACGTGAAAATGGTTGCCGGATTCCCGCCTTTTCGACGGTCCAATGTTCCAAGAGCAGACGCATTGGTCAAATTGTTTCACCCCAAAAGCATGAAGGAAGTCTTCGGCAGCGAAGAGGTGGGCGCGCCTGAATACCTCCACGCCGGCCACAAACTGCGCTCTCTCTGCCCGAACTTCATGTATCCGGAGGGACTTGAAGTTCTTTTGGTCGAGATCAATTGGGGAGAATTCACCAACGCTCAAATCATCGCCGCGTTCTCCCAATGGCTCAAGGAAAACAACCCCCCAGGGGTTTCGCGGCCCGACAAACGGGGCCACAAGAAAATCAGCCATCGCGTGAAGCTCGAAAGGCTTGCCATCCTGCGCCTTCTAAACCGGTTCACGCTTTTGGAACTCAGAGGCGCCTGCCCGGAAGCATGGCAGCATTACAACTCGCCAAATCGGCGGTGGAGAAAAGAGGCGGACATGGTCTGCGTTCATTTCAAGGAATTCTTCCCGTTCCTGCCCGAAAATGAACTGCCGCTGGCCTGGCCCGCAAAGGAGGCGGTCGCTCGATGACGTAAAATAACTGGATTTTTTAGCCCGTTTACGGCGCGGACGCATTGGTTTAGCATTGGGCGCATGTGCATATTGTATGACTACCAGAGGGTCCAATCACCCAAATGTGCCCTGTTACGTTTATCTCGGCCTCATGCAGGCGGATTCGATGGGAGCATACTACAATCGCCACATTCACAGGAGGTATCGCTGAATCATGAATAGAATGTTGTCATCGAAACAAATCGCCGCCAATCAGAACAACGCCCTGATGTCCACCGGCCCGAAAACGCCGGAAGGCAAAGCCGCTTCCAAAATGAACGCCCTCAAGCACGGCATCCGTTCCAAGGAGGTGCTGGTGCGCGGATTGAACGTGAGAGAAAATCCCCGGGGATTGGACGCCCTCTATGAGCGCTTCTGGGAGGACTTAAACCCAGTAGGCCCAATGGAAGAATTGCTCGTGGACCAGATCGTGACTGCCTACTGGCGAAAACTGCGGGCCTTGCGAGCGGAATCGGGCGAAATCGCCTTAAGCGTGGACCTCGGCCAGTGGGCGCGCCGTAAGATCAAGGACAAATGGCAAGTGGAGCAATGGGGGGAAACCGGTGATTTCGTGCGGGCGATGCAGGAGTCGGCCTTGGGAATCTCCATTCAGGCCAGTTGGCTGCGAGAAATTTGCGCCCAAGTGGAGAAAGAAGGCACATTGAAAAAAAAGGACATAAAAGAATTTGTCGTTACAGACCAGCCGAACCTCATCGCGCAGGGATTGAATAATCTGCGGCTTAAATTCGCGCAAATTCCCAACGGGGAGGATCAAGCCAGCCGACGGGAAGAATGCAAGAAACAAGCACTGGCATATATTGACCGCCAATTGACCATGCGCATTTGGCGCCAGGCCGCTTGCGAGAAAAGGGAAAAGGCAGAAGAAGAATCCAGGCAGGCGGCGGCAGTGCTGCCCTCGCCCGAAGTCCTGGACAAAATCCTGCGCTATGAGACCAAGCTGGACCGCCAGATCTATCGCGCCATGAGCCAGTTGGAGAGGTTGCAGCGCATCAGGCGGGGCGAGGCCGTCCCGCCGCCCATCAGCATGGAAGTGGCCGAGGCGGTTTGATCAAAAAATCATTTTTGCCAAACGAACCCATTTCGTTATCATCATAAGCAGTTCAGAATGAGTATATTATGGAAGTTTTGATGCTGCTGACCTCGAGAATAACGAAGCCATCCCAGCTCATTTATAATCATGAATACTGAACAAGCTTTGAGTCACATTAACACCGCATTTAAGGAGGGCGCGGAATTACGCCTGAGCGTCGCCCGGGACTGCGGTCCGGCCATCGTCTCAGCCGCCCAAGCCATCGCCACCTGCCTGCGTTCGGGCGGCAAGCTGCTCTTCTTTGGCAACGGCGGCAGCGCGGCGGACGCCCAGCATCTGGCCGCCGAATTCGTCGGGCGCTTCGTCCTGGAACGCCGGGCCTTGCCCGCGGTGGCCTTGACCACCGATTCCTCCATCCTCACGGCGGTCGGAAATGATTACGGTTTCGACCGCGTTTTTTCCCGGCAGATCGAAGCTTTGGGCCAGGCCGGGGACGTGGCCATCGGCATCAGCACCAGCGGTAATTCCCCCAACGTCATCGCCGCGCTCAAACAGGCCAGGAGCCAGAATCTCAAGACCATTGGCTTGGCGGGCAAAGATGGCGGCCAGCTCCGCCTCTGCTCCGATATTCCGTTGATCGTGGCTTCGCCGAATACCGCGCGCGTACAGGAGTGCCACATTGCCATCGGGCATTTGCTGTGCGAGTTGGTGGAAACCGACCTCTTCCAAAGCAAATCCACCGGCCAGGAAAAATAGACCGAGTCCTCATGCTCAAGAACGTCCCTAAAACATGGTGTGTGACCGGTGTGGCCGGGTTCATCGGCTCGAACCTTCTCCAAGCCCTGCTCAAATCCGGCCAGCGCGTCACCGGCTTGGATAACTTCGCCACTGGCCGCCGGCAGAACCTGGATCAGGTTAGAGACGCAGTCTCGCGGGACCAGTGGAAGCGGTTTAAATTTTTGGAGGGCGATATCCGGCGCCTGGAAGATTGCCGCCGCTCGCTCCGCGGAGTCCAGGTGGTCTTGCATCAGGCGGCTTTGGGCTCGGTGCCCCGTTCGGTGGACGATCCGCTCGCCTCGCATGAGAGCAATGTCACCGGTTTCATCCACATGCTGGTGGCCGCGCGCGAAGCCGGGGCGCGCCGCTTTGTCTATGCCTCCAGCAGTTCGGTTTACGGCGATGACGACCGGCTGCCCAAGATCGAAGCGCGCACCGGCCTTCCGCTTTCGCCCTATGCCGCCACCAAGTCCATGAACGAGCTTTACGCCGGTGTTTTTGCGCGATGCTATGGGATGGAAACCATCGGCCTGCGCTATTTCAATGTGTTTGGCCCGCGGCAGGACCCGGAGGGCGCTTACGCGGCGGTGATCCCAAAATGGATCGCCGCCATGATTCGCAACCAGACCGTCGAGATCAATGGCGACGGGAAAACCAGCCGCGATTTCTGTCATATCGCCAATGTGGTGCAGGCCAATCTAAAGGCCGCCACCACCGCCAAGCCAGCCGCCATCAACCAGATATACAATGTCGCGTCTGGGGAGCGAACCACTTTGAACCAATTGTTCCTTCTGCTCCGTGAGCGTTTGCTTCCGCGCTGCCCGCACCTCAAGAATTTCAAGCCCGTTTACCGCGACTTCCGCCCCGGAGACGTCCGCCACTCCCATGCCGACATCCGCAGAGCTTGCCGTCTGCTGGGCTACCAGCCCGCCCATGACATCCGGTCGGGCCTGGATGAGGCCCTGGATTGGTATGTGGCCAATCTCCCCGTTCCCTCAAAACTCCCGGATGGCATTCCGCAAAAAACCAGCGCCAAGCAACTTTCGGCTGGTAATTCTCGCGATTCTGCACTTCCCTCTCGGTTAAAACCGCCTCGAGGCGGTGTGATTCAAAACTTATGAGAATTGCCATCGTTGGTTTAGGTTATGTCGGTCTGCCCTTGTCACTTCAATTCGCCCGCTCCGGCGCGAGTGTTCTGGGGCTGGATGTGGACCGCGTCAAGGTGGAGGCCATCAACCAGGGACGAAGCTATATCAAACACATCGAATCTGCCGCCATCGCCGGGCTTGTCAAAGCCGGCGCCTTCTCCGCCTCCACCGATTTCAGTAACGTCAAGAAGATGGACGCCGTGATCATCTGCGTCCCCACGCCCCTGAACAAAAACCGCGAGCCCGACATCTCCTTCATTACTGAGACGGGACGCAGCATCGCGCCCCACCTCAAGAAGGGAATCCTCATCGTCCTCGAATCCACCACCTATCCCGGCACCACTGACGAAGACCTGCGCGCCGTGCTGGAAAGTGGTTCCGGGCTGAAAGCGGGAACCGACTTCCATCTGGCGTTCTCTCCGGAAAGAGAAGACCCGGGCAACCCGGACAGCAAAGTGGCCCTCATCCCAAAGGTCATCGGCGGCTACACCCCCGCCTGCCTGGAACGGGCCAAGGCGGTCTATGGCGTGGCCATCAAAACACTCGTGCCCGTTTCCTCCTGCCGCGCCGCCGAGGCCGCCAAGCTGACCGAAAACATCTTTCGCAGCGTCAACATCGCCCTGGTCAACGAACTCAAGATTGTCTTTACCGCCATGGGCATTGACGTCTGGGAGGTGATCAATGCCGCCAAGACCAAGCCGTTCGGTTTCATGCCGTTTTACCCGGGGCCGGGCCTGGGCGGCCACTGCATCCCCATAGACCCGTTTTATTTGACATGGAAGGCGCGCGAGTACGGCGAAAACACCCGCTTCATCGAGCTGGCCGGCGAAATCAACACCGCCATGCCCGCCTACGTCGTCCATCAGGTCATCGCCGCCCTTAATGCCCGCAAAAAGGCCCTCAACGGCGCCAAAATCCTCGTCCTCGGCCTAGCCTACAAGGCCGATGTGGACGATGACCGCGAATCCCCCAGCTACGTGCTGATGACCTTGCTCAAGGAGCGGGGCGCGGAGGTTTCCTATCACGATCCCTGCGTGCCGGTCATCAAGCTCACCCGCGAACATCCTCAATGGGCGGGCGTGAAGTCTATCCCGTGGAACCAAAAATCCATCAAGGCCTTCGATCTGGTGCTCATCGCCACCAAGCACAACTCCGTGGACTACAGGCAACTGGCCGCTTGGACCAGTTGCATCGTGGATTCCCGCAACGCCATGGCCGGCGTCAAGACCAAGCCGGGCCAGGTTTGGAAGGCCTGATTCGGCAACGCAAAGGAACGGCATGATCGTACTGCTCGGCTCCAGTGGATTTTTTGGACGCGCCTTCGCCGGAGAATTGCGCCGGCGGGGCCAGTCCTTTATCCCGCTGACCCGCACCGCGTTCGATTACACCCGTTTTGACTACCTCTTTGATTACCTGCGCACCATGAGGCCCGTCTTCCTCATCAATGCCGCCGGCTACAACTGCCTGCCGGAGGAGGACGGATCGGAAGCCGCCCGCGAGAAGGCCATGGTGGCCAACGCCATGCTGCCCCAAATGATCGCCCGCGTCTGCCTGGTCACCAAGACCCCGTGGGGCCATCTGTCCACCGGCTCCATTTACTCCGGCGCAAAAATCATCGAACAAGGCAAGGTCCGCGTCGAGAAAGACCTCAGCCGCCCCGGAGTGCGCGAGAGGTTCGAGCAGGACCCGCGGAGCTTTCAAGGCTTCAACGAAACCGATGAGCCCAATTTTTCATTCCGCTGCCCCCCTTGCACTTTTCACAGCGGCACCAAGGCCCTCGCGGAGGAGGCCATCCGCGACATCGGCCAGAGTTATATCTGGCGGCCCAGGCTCGCCTTCAGCGAACAGGAGGAGCCGGGCAACTTCCTCTGGCGCTTCCATCGCGATGCCAATCCTGGCGAGACGATTGATTCCCTGTCCCATGTCCAGGATTGTGTGCGCGCCTGTCTGGACCTCTGGAAAATCAGCGCGCCCTACGGCATTTACAACTTGACCAATCCCGGCGCCATCACCACCAGGCAGTTGGCCGACTTGATGCGACGCTTCTTGAAACTGCCCCGCCCCTTGGCTTTCAGTCAGGTATCCGAAGATCCTGCCCGCGCCGGCGGCAAAGCGCCCCAGTCCCATTGCATTTTGGACGTTTCCAAACTCCTGGCTGCCGGCGTGAAAATGCGAAGTCTGCACGAGGCCCTGGAGGACTCCCTGAACAAGGCGCGTCTGGCGGCCCGCTCCCTCCAAGCGCCCACGACTCCTTCCCCGCCTTCGCCGCCCAGCCACCTTTGATTTCCAGACACCCCATGAAAGGAAACCTATGAAGGGAATAATACTCGCCGGCGGGGCCGGTTCCCGCCTCTTCCCCCTCACCTTGGTCGCCAGCAAACAGTTGCAGCCGGTTTATGACAAACCGATGGTCTATTATCCCCTCACCACCTTGATTGAAAACGGCGTGCGCGAGATCTGCCTCATCTCCACCCCTCAGGATCTGCCCCGCTTTCGGCAACTCCTGGGCGACGGCCGGAAATGGGGATTGACCATTGATTATCGCGAGCAGCCAAAACCCGCCGGCATCGCCCAGGCCTTTTTGATCGCCGACTCCTTTATCGGCGCCGATCCCGTCACTCTCATTCTGGGCGACAACATTTTTTACGGCGCCGACAGCTTCAAGGCCGCCTTCGAGCAGTTTGACGGCGGCGCCTGCATTTTCGGCTATCGGGTGAACGATCCGGAGCGTTACGGCGTGGTCGAGTTTGACCAGGACGGACGCGCCATTTCCATTGAAGAAAAACCCAAGGCGCCCCGCAGCAACTACGCCGTGCCCGGGCTTTATCTTTACGACAACTCCGTCTTGGAAATTACGCGCCAACTGCGCCCCTCCCCGCGCGGAGAACTCGAAATCACCGAAGTCAACGTCGAGTACCTGCGCCGCGGCCGGTTGCGCGTGCGCCAGCTGAGCCGCGGTTTTGCCTGGCTGGACGCCGGCACCAGCAGCAGTTTGCACGAAGCCTCCGCTTACGTTCAAACCATCGAGAGAAGACAGGGCGTAAAAATCGGCTGTCCGGAGGAGGCCGCCTTCCGCCGTGGATTCATCAACCGGCCCGGCTTTGAATCGCTGGTGGCGCAAACTCCCAACTGCGAATACCGGGATTATCTCCAGGGTGTCCTTGCGGAGGGCCAACTATGAGCATGATTATCCTATTGGGCGGCAACGGTTATATCGGCCAGGCCTTTGCGCGGGCTTTGGCCGCTCGCGGCCTCCCTTTTGAAGCCCCGGCTCGCGCCCGGACCGACTACACCCGGTTCGCCGTCTTGACAGAACTGCTGCGCCTCACCAAACCGGACTTTCTCATCAACGCCGCCGGGTACACCGGCAAACCCAACGTGGATGCCTGCGAAAAAAATCGGGCCGACACCTTGCAGGGAAACACCCTCTTCCCCGCCATGGTCGCCCACGCCTGCGCCGCGCGGGACCTTCCCTTCGGCCATGTTTCCTCAGGATGCATCTACGCCGGCGCCCGCATTGCCGGCGGGGTGGAAAAAGACCTGACCACGCCCGAATGCCAGGCCTTGTTCCAGCAAAACCCGGCAGCCATCGGCGGCTTCACAGAAACCGACGAGCCGAATTTCACCTTTCGCCGCCCTCCATGCAGCTTTTACAGCGGCACCAAGGCCCTGGCCGAAGAAGCCCTCGGGGGGGTCGGTCAACACTTTATCTGGCGCTTGCGCATCCCCTTCGACCAATTCGACAATCCGCGCAATTACCTCAGCAAGGTCCAGAATTATCCCAAGGTTTATGATAACATCAACTCCCTCTCCCATCGCTCTGACTTTGTCAACGCCTGCCTGGACCTCTGGCAGATGCGCGCCCCCTTCGGAACTTACAATGTCACCAACCCCGGCTTCGTCTCCACACGCCAGGTCGTGGCCATGCTTCAGAGCATCCTCAAGCCCGCCCGGCCGTTCGATTTCTGGGCCAATGACCGCGAGTTTTACCGCCAGGCCGCCAAAACCCCGCGCTCCAACTGCGTTCTCAACGTGTCCAAACTCCTGGCCGCTGGCGTAAAACTCCGCCCGGTGGAGGAGGCCCTGCGGGATTCCCTGCAAAACTGGACCCCCTTGGGCGCTTGAATCGCTTCTTCATTTTGCCATGAACTTGCTTGTCACCGGCGGCGCCGGATTCATCGGATCCAACCTGATCCATCACATCATTGACCGGCCGGAAATCCAGCGCCTGGTCAATCTGGATTGTCTGACCTATGCCGGGCACCTGGAAAATCTGGAGCGCGTGGCCCGGCGCCAAAAATATTTCTTCGAGAAAACCGATCTTCGCGACAAGTCCGAAGTTGTGCGGGTGGTGGAGAGCCATCGCATCACCCACGTTCTGCATCTGGCGGCCGAGTCGCATGTGGACCGATCCATCACGGGGCCGGGTGCTTTTATCACAACCAATGTGGTCGGCACTTTTCACTTGTTGGAGGCCTGCCGGGAGTTCTGGCTCAAGTCCCCTTCCGCCCCCGGCCATCCCCCTTCGGAGTGCCGTTTTCATCACGTTTCCACCGATGAAGTTTATGGCAGCCTCGGCGCCGGCGGCTATTTTACCGAAACTACCCCTTACGCCCCCAACTCCCCCTACTCGGCCAGCAAGGCCGGGAGCGATCTGCTCGTCCGCGCCTATCACCACACCTATGGGCTCCCGGTCGTGACCACCAACTGCTCCAACAATTACGGCCCTTACCAGTTCCCCGAGAAACTCATTCCCGTCATCATCGAGGCGATCTGTCGCCGCCAGCCCATTCCCGTTTATGGCGATGGCCTCAACGTGCGCGACTGGCTCTACGTGCGCGATCACGCCGAGGCCCTCTGGCGGGTTCTGACCCGGGGCCGGATCGGCGAAACCTATAACATTGGCGGCCACAACGAGTGGTCGAACATCCGCATTGTCGAATTGATTTGCGATCTGATGGACACGCTGGCCCCGCAATTGGGCGGCGGCTCCCGCCAGCTCATCCAGTTTGTCAAAGACCGCCCCGGCCACGACCGCCGCTATGCCATTGACGCCGCCAAAATTCAAAAGGAATTGGGCTGGAAGCCCGCCCACACTTTCCAGAGCGGCATCCGTGAAACCATCCAATGGTACCTCGACAACCAGGATTGGGTCAAACGTGTCAAAAAAAAGACCCTCTAGTTTCAATTCCCGCGCTTTACAGCCCCTGCTTTATCGGGGTATTCTCCCGCAGCCGGTCTAAAACGAACCCCCGGCCGTCTTTTGCACGACCAACGCATTAATATCAGTAGTCGCGGGCCTATGCCGGAGCATCGGCGGCCGGGTGGGACGGCATTATGGCGGAGCTTCGTCCTGTCCAGTTTCCTGGTGTGTGCGACGGGGGCGCTCGCCCAAAATGTGATAGCACCTCCTCCGGCGGCTTACCAAAATCCGTCCGTCTTACAGCCCGCCACCACTGGTCCCGGCGAAGTCATTCCGCCCGCGCTCGGCTTTGTCGTCTCGCTCGGCCCGCGGCTTATCCTCGATTTCCACCCCAGTTTGCTCTACCGCCTGATTTACGACGACGGCACCCCTTACGCGCCAGGGCAGCGGATTAGCACCACCATCCAGGAAATTGATGCAGGATTGCGGCTTGACTTGGGCAGCCATTGGAACCTGGCCTACGGGGCCTCGACCAGTCTTTATTCCAGCAGCCAGTTTTCGGATTCAACCGCCCAATTCATCTCCCTGGCCGGACATACGACTTATCAGGATTGGGCCTTCGGTTTGTCGGGGGGGTACTCCACCTCAGACTCCATCCTGCAGGAGACCGAGACGCAGACAGAGCAGCAGACTTACTCCTCAGGAATCTCGGCCAGCCGGCAATTAAGCAGCCATCTCGTCGCTCAATTCGGGATGAATCAAAGTTATTCCACCGCCTCAGAGAATGGCAGCAGCCAGGATGTTAATGCACTGTCAGGCTTGGCTGGCTTGAACTACCAGGTCTGGTCCAGATTTGAGGTCGGGATTACTGCCTCCGGCGGGGTTGACATGATCTCTCCCGGCGCGGGCTATACCTTTGAGCAAGGTGCGGCGACCGTGAATTACCGGCCGGGCGACAAGCTTGCCTTGGCGATGAGCGCGGGATTGGAAGACACCCAATTGATGGGGGCGCAATTGGTCAACCCTACTTTTAACGGGTCGGTCATTTACAAGCCTTGGGCGCAGACAACGGCTTCCTTTACCGCCTCGCGCGCGGTCAACCCTTCCTATTTCCAGGACCAGGTTACCGTGGATACCGGTTTCAACCTTAGCCTTAGCCAGCGGTTCTTGCAGAGATTAACCCTCACCGCCAGCGCCGGCTACTCCACCACGCCTTATATCGGTTTCGCGGAGATCTCAAATGCCAACGTCTTTACTCTCAACGGCGCGCCCGTGTCCAGCGTCTCCTCGGTTAACCGGCAGGATGATTCCACCTCCGTCACTGTCCGTTTGAGTTGTGCTTTTCTAAAACGGGGCTCGGTCAGCATCTTTTACTCGAAATCTGACACCACCTCTTCCATTTCCGATTTCAGCCTGACCAGCACGCAGGTCGGACTTGAGCTCGGTTACCATTATTAGCCGGCTGATGCTGATGCCAGGACACCAGCAAAAATTCAGCTATCATTTCCATTGGAGAGAAAACATGACCAAGTCTGATCCTGGCAATATTTCCGGCGATCCTCAAAATGCCCCTTTGCCGTCCGCGCTGGCGACAGGAGCAGAGAACCGGTCCCCCTGGCGCAGACCGCTCACCAGGCTGGCAGTTTTGGCGGGTGTTTTGATGATTTGTTTCATGGAGCCGCTTTATGAATTGGCGGGTTTCTCCTGGAACAGCGAGTTTTTTTCTTATATCCCCCTTATGCCTCTGATCACCGGGTATCTGATCTGGATTAGGCGCGACAAGCTCAGGACCGATGTCCGTCCCGCCTGGGGGGCGGCGGCGGCAACCACGACAGCCGGAGTGGCGGTCCTCGCGGCTTATGGATGGGCTGCATATTCGGGATGGACTCCGGGGGATGAAGATTACCTCTCCATTATGATGACTTCGCTTCTGTTGCTCCTGCTTGGCGTGGGCTTCGCTTGCCTGGGGACCAGGACAATGGCGGCGGTCGCGTTTCCTGTTTCAATGCTGATTTTCATGGTCCCTTATCCAGAGCGCCTGCTGGATGTGATTGAAGCCTTCTTCCAGCAGACCTCGGCTGCCGCCGCCAGTGCGATGTTCCACCTGGCGGGGACGGCGGTTTCCAAGCAGGGCTTGTCCCTGTTCTTGCCGGATGCGCTCCCTTATGCCGGCCACCCCGCCAAAGGATGGGCGCTGCTAGTGGCTCCCGAATGCAGCGGCATCCATTCCAGCCAGGTGCTGCTGATTACCAGCCTCCTGGCCGGAAACCTCTTCTTGCGTTCGCCCTGGAGGCGGACCGTGCTGGCTCTGTTCGTGATCCCGCTGGCGATTCTGCGCAATGGATTCCGCATCTTCACCCTGGGGGAGCTGTGCGTTCACGTCAGCGGAAAAATGATTGACTCTCCGATCCACCACAAGGGCGGCCCCATTTTCTTCGCCCTCTCCCTTATCCCGTTTTTTATCTTTCTGGTGTGGTTGCGAAAATCTGAATCCAAAACCTGGCACGCTGTCAAAGACCCGGCTAAAACTTGATCGAAATCTAGCCATGACAAACTCAAAACGAATTATTTCCTCATTGCTCTTCCTGGTTCTCGTGGCCGCCGTCGGCGGTGGATGCGCCAAGTCGGCCCGGCGGAACCGCGCCATCAAGAGCGGCGATGAGTGTTTTGCGGCCGGGAAATACGATGAGGCAGAGACAAACTACCTGAAGGCCGCGCGGATGATGGCTCCACCCAGCCCGGTGGCTCTCCGCCAGCTGGGCTTGCTGTACGCCGAGGAAGGCCGTCCCAACGCTACTGCGCTGTTTTGCTTGCAACAGGCCTCCAAAGCCGAACCGGATAATGTCAAAGTCCTGGTCGAACTGGCGGCGGTCCTCCAGCAGCTCGGCCACTTCCCTGAGGCAAAAGACGCCGCCTACCGCGCCCTCAAGCTTCAGCCCGGCAATGAACGGGCCTTGTCGGTCTTGTGCGAGGCGGTGCGGACTCCCCAAGAGTCCGAGCAGACGCGGCAATACATCGAAAAACTCCGCCAGCAGGACAAAGACCGCGGCAGTTACCACTTGGCGTTGGGTGTGCTTGACGCCAAGGAAGGCAATTACACCGCCTCAGGGGACGAATACCGTAAATCCCTGGCATTGGACCCAAATTCAATCCTCCTTCATACCGCTATGGCCAATCTGGACGTCGCCACCGGCGACCCCAAAGGCGCGGAGCAAGCTTTCAAGACTGCCCTGGATAAGGCTCCGCTTCGCTCCCAGTCCCGCATTTTCTACGCACAATTCCAATTTCAGCGTGGAGAGACCAACCAGGCCGCCGAAAGCTTGCGGGAGATCCTCCGCAAAGCGCCCGATTACATGCCGGCCAATCTCTTGTTGATGAAATTCGCCTTCACCGAACGGAAGTACGATGATTGCAATTCTTATCTTGCCCAAATCCTCAAGCGCGACCCCGATAATCTCGACGCCCTCATGCAAAAGGGTGCCGTGAGCATGGCCAAAGGCGATGGAAAGCAGGCCGTGGCCGACTTTCAGCGCATCAGCGCCCTGACTGCCAAAAAGCCCATTCCCCAGGTTCAATACGAGTTGGCCCGCGCTTACGTGCTCAGCGGCGACGGAAACAAAGCCATCACCACTCTCAACCTCCTCTTGGAAGCACAGACCAATTTCATCCCCGCCAAACTTTCTCTCGCCGATTTGGAGATCCGGCAGGGAAACCCGGCCTCCGCCATCGCCTTGCTCACAGAATTGCTCAAACTTCCCCGCCTCCCGGAGGCCACTCTTGCCCAAGCCAGCATGGCCCTGGCCGGCGCCTACCTTGCTCAAAACGTCCCCGCTCAGGCTGCCCTCCTCTATCGGCGATTGGAAGATACCTTTCCTAAAGATGCTCAGATTCCCTTCCTTACTGGCAATGCTCTGTTGCGCAACTCCCAGCCGGAGGCGGCTCGTGCCGCGTTCGAAAGATCCCTGGCCCGTGACTCCAAGTTTCTTCCCTCCCTTGAGGAACTGGTGGATTTGGACCTTGCCCAGGCCAATTACATGGCCGCGGGGGAGCGCGTCAAAAAGGAAATCAACGAGAACCCCACCAACGCCGTCCCCTGGCTTCTTCAGGCCAAAGTCTGCATTGTGACTAAGGATGTTCCCCAAGCCGAAGCTGCCTTGCAAAAAGCCATCTCCCTGGATCCAAATCTTCCTGCGCCCTACCTCATCCTGGCCAAGCTGTTGACTGACAACCACCAACAAAAGGAAGCCTTGGACAAACTTAACGCCTTGGTCAGCATTACCAACAATGTCGTCGCCCTCATGGAGATCGCCCAAATCCACGAAATGGACAAGGAGTACGATCTGGCCCGCCAATCATACGAGAAACTCCTTGGCGTCAACCCCCAGTCTGTCGGCGCTCTCAACAACCTGGCATATCTCTATTCCGAACACTTCAATGACCTGGACAAGGCCTACCAAACGGCCCAGAAGGTCCGCGAGCTTTCTCCCTTTGATCCCCATGTCGCCGACACTTTGGGGTGGATTCTTTTCAAAAGAGGTGAATATCCCCGCGCGCTCACCCTGGAGGAGGAAAGCGCCGCAAAACAGCCCAACGATCCCGAGGTTCAGTTTCATTTGGGCATGGCCCATTATATGATGGAAGAGGAAGACCTCGCCCGTCTGGCCTTGCAGTATGCCGCCTCTAAGGCCGACTTTGACAAGAAGGACCAAGCCCTCCAGCGTCTGGCCATCATCGCCATCGATCCGAAAACAGCCACTCCCGCCGAACGCGCGCTGGTCGAAAAGGAAATCCAGATGGACCCGGCCGATCCCGTCGCCATGTTGCGCCTGGCCGCCCTGCAAGAGCGCGATGGCGACTTGCAAAAGGCCGCGGCGACTTACGCGGCCGCCATCAAGCAGAACCCCAAAAACGTCCGCGCCATGGCTCGTCTGGCCCAACTCTACTCCAGCCGCCTGAACCAGCCGGAAAAGGGTTTGGAATTGGCCGAGAATGCCCACCAGCAAGCCCCGGATGATCCTTCTATCTCCGCCACCTTGGGTCGCATGATCTTTCAGTCGCGTGACTATCCTTACGCCTTGAGTCTGCTCCAGGCCGCCGCCCGCCTGATGCCCGGCCAGCCCGACCTGCTGCACGATCTTGCCTGGGCTTACTTCAGCACCGGCAACGCCGCCCAGGCCCGGACCTCCATGGAAAGCGCCGTGCAAACCGGCCTCCCCTTTGCCAGGCTCGACGACGCCAAACAATTCCTCAGCATGATGGAGATCTGCGGCAACCCCGCCCAACCCCAGGCCGCCGCCAAGGTCCAGCAGGCCTTGCAGGCCGATGCCAATTACGCCCCAGCTTTGATGGCATCGGGCCTCCTTCAGGAGCAGCAAGGCCATTCCAAGGAGGCGGAACAATTCTACGAAAAAGTCCTTGCCTCTTATCCTCTCTTCGCCCAGGCCAATCGCCAATTGGCCATCCTTTATGCCCGCGACGGCAACAACGACGCCAAAGCGTACGCCTGCGCCGAAAAAGCCCGCCCGGCTTTCCCGGGGGACCCGGAACTGGCCAGAATCTCGGGCATGATAGCTTACCGCCGCAAAGATTACCGGATCTCCAGCCAATACTTGACTCTGAGCACCGGCAAATCCCGGGATGACGCCGAGGCGCTTTATTATTTGGGCATGGACTACTACCAGTTGAAAGACCCCGCCAACAGCAAGAAAACCCTGCTGCGGGCCGTGGCCTTGAAAAAACTCCCTGATGACCTCGCCACCCAGGCTGCGCGCGTGCTCGCCCTGCTCAAGTGATGAAAAACCCGCCGCTCGGCCAACCTGGGAAGGACCTTCCCCAAAACGGGCCTCCCTCGAGACTAATTCGCAAGCGTCCGATAAAAGCGCATTCTCAGGTTTACTGCTTCGGGATCCTGGTATTCAATCCAACCGTTTGTGGACGCGGTCGTCTGCCAGATCGTCACCCAGTTTTGCAAGTCCGTGGACGCCTGAACTTGGTAGGTTTGGCCCGGTGCCACCGGGAAATTGAGAGTCGGCAGTCGGCTCCCAGACGTCTCGGCTATCGTGCGTTTGCCCGGAGGCGGCACCCCGGCTGTCATCTGCATGACCCCAGGCACGTAGTAAATCGTCTGATTGGACGGCGTGCTTTCTACATGATTGACATCATAGGCTGTCACCACAAAATAATTGGTGTCCCCTTCCTGCAGGCCTGTCACATTCCAACTGGTGTTTGTTCCTGCATCCACTTCATTGCTGTAATTGGTGCCGTTGTTCCCGTAATGAATCGTGTAACCAGCGACTCCGCTCGCGGTGCTGGGGTTCCAAGCCAGCGTCACGCTTTGCTCTGCCCGGCTCCACGGACAGAGTGCCAACCCCAGAACCATGGCAAAACTGAGAATCGCCCGCCGCCCGGCCTCCGTTCCCCAACCATGCTTGGAATATGTCGCACGCATCATCACCCTGTTTAGCAGCCGGTTTGCCAAGCTTCCGCCCGGCCACGCCGGGGCGCGACATGTCAAGCATTGGAATTCGCGGGCCGGTTTGCGCCTGTTTCCAAGCCGCTGTCCGGCAATGGGTTGCACGAATGCCGCCAGCCCGGCCCGGCCTCAACCAGCGGCCTGGCTGCCCGCGTTTTTTTTAGATGGATTTCCCAAACCCGGCCGCCGGCTTTTTGTTTGACCGGCGTCGGGACACTCCTTTGGCGGTTTCCGGGACACTTTTCTCGGCGCCATATTTGTCACATGTCTGAGAACGCAGTCCGCCCGGGCCTCTCGGTTTCTTGCAAATCTGCGAGCGGCCTTCCCGGCCGGATGGGGCGCGTTTTTTGCCCCAAAGTTCTCTTGACCTCAAGCCGTTCATCGTCTAAACCAATCAAACAATCAATGAGCGCCCCGACGGCGCCGTAAGGAGAAAAATGTTGAAACATTTAATTGCAAAAACTGTATCGAAGCCGGGCTTTGGCGCCGAAGCCTTGCCTTTCCGTCCAGCCAGCCTGGCTGTCGTTGCCACCCTGGGATTGGCTCTCTGCATCGCCGCGTCCGGATGTGGAACCAAGCCCCTTCCACCGATCCCCCCTCCGGCCAATGACACCAACTCAATCTCCACAAACTCCTTGACCTTGCACGAAGGCGACGCCGTCCAGGTCAAATTCCCAGGCGCGCCGGAACTGGACACCGTGCAAACCATCCGGTCTGACGGCAAAATCACCATCGTCGGCGCTGGAGATGTCAAAATCTCCGGGCTGACCACCGATCAAGCCGGGCAGGCCCTTCTCGCCGCTGTCGGCAATCAAATCAAAGTCAAGGAGGTCACTGTCACTGTCCAAAGCTCTGCCTTTATCATCTACATCACCGGTTCGGTCTCCCGGCCCGGCAAGCTCGTTTCAGACCGACCCTTGACGGTCTGGGAAGCGGTCATCCAGTCCGGCATTGATTCTTCCAAGTCCAACTTGAAATACGTCAAGATCATCCGCATAAACCCCGATGGAAAAATCATGTATAAAACTCTGAACCTTCAGAGAATCCTCAATGGAGAAGAGCAGAGCGAACCTTTTACCCTCATGCCCTACGACACCATCGTCGTGCCGGAGAAATTCAGTTGGTTTTGACCTCTGCCAGACCGCCAAAAGACTGTAAAACCGTCGGAATCGTTTACAGAAACCCTTGAAATCATATATCCACCCTGAGTTAAAGCACTTACAATTGAGTGCCTGTGAAAAAGCGGGTTTTCCGTCGGAAACCTTTACAGAATGTCTTTACTTGCCATTCTTCAAGTGGTTTCCATTTTGTGTTGTAAATATCTATATTTAAACAAGTTGCAATGTTGTCATCCGTGCGAACTACGCTTGGCACGGAACAGGCTACAATCAAGAAGCTGCAAGCAGCAGCATATTGAAGCAATGTGAAACCAAAGAAAACAATGAATACAAAAAGCATAATCTCGACAGGGCTAATGTGCGCGGCGCTTCTGGTGGCTCCCTTGGCATACGCAAACACTATTGGCCTGACTATCACAGATGCCTCCCCCCCTGGAACCTTGAGCGGGACCGAGCAGATCGGTGGTGGGGCAATCGCATATGTGGGTGTACCTTATGGGTTTTCCATTGACGGATGGGAAGGCAGCGTGACTGGAACTACCTATCCCGCCGACGGCAGTCCTTCCCAGCCCATGCTTGATCTGAATACGATTTTGATCCAGAGCATTGGCACTGGTAATCTCGTGATTACGTTCGGTGCCACAGGTTACACTGGTTTAGGGGCGTCTTATCTTTATGTGGGAGGAACATCGTTGACTGGCACGTTTGCCGCGTGGTATGATCCCAACAACGGTCTCATGACAACTCCGGCCGGTGATGAACTGGGATCGGAGGCGCTGGGTGCGGGTGGCGTGAGTGGGGCGAGAATCGGTGCGTCGAATTATTCGCTGACCGAAGTGGTGACGATCACCGGGGGCGCGCCTGGCAGCATGGATACAATTCTTACCATCCCAGACGGTGGCATCACCGTGATGATGCTCGGTTCAGCGCTGATCGGCTTGGTCGCAGTTCGCTCCAAGTTCAGCAGGAAGGCCTGAACTGATCGGCTGAGACGCCTAGAAGGTTTCACATAATTGCAGAGAGGCAGGACATCGCGTCCTGCCTCTTTTCTTTTTCGGGCCGGGAACGGTGTTTGGGCTTGTTGAATCCCCCTGGCGGTCTAGTATTGGAACGATTGCTTTTGCGCCGGGTCGTGCCCGGTTGCTCTTCAAACTGATGAGTGCTGCCCTGATACTTGCGTTCGCCGGCGCGTCGTTTGGCGGTGTTGTTGCGTTGCTGGCCGTGCTGCGCGGGCGGCGGTCCGCCGCGCTCTGGCTTTTTGTCGCGGGCATGGTTTTGCCGTCGTTGGAAAGCCTTTTTTCCGGATTCATGGCGCGGGCGCAATTGGCGCCGGAGATCGCCTATTGGGAGAATTGGAGTTTGGCCGTCACCGTCTTGTTGCCCGGAACCTGGCTGGCGCTGTCTCTGTGCTACGCCCGGGGAGATCAACGGAAGTTCTTGGGCAAGTGGCGATGGCTGTTGGTCGGCGCCTTCCTCGTGCCCGTGGCCCTGGTGATTTTATATCAGGGGCGGATGATCACGGATGCGAAGTGGTTCCAGCCCGAAAGCCAGTGGTTATTCCCGATGACTCTTGCCGGCCGGACCGTGAATCTGGTGAACCTCTTGTGCGCCACCATGGCGCTGATGCATTTGGAAAAGACGTTTTTGGCCTCAGTCGGCACGATGCGCTGGCGGATCAAGTTCATGATCCTGGGTTTGGCCGTTTTGTTCGCCGCGCGTTTTTACACCAGCAGCCAGGGGGTGCTCTTTCCCGCGCTGCGCTCCTCCTTCGCGTCGGTCAATTCCGGGGCGCTTTTGCTGGGCTGTCTGCTGATGCTGCGTTCGTTTTGGCGCGGACCTTTCGATGTGGCGGTTTACCCTTCTTCCACTGGCCTTCATAAATCACTCGCCGTCACGGTGGCGGGGGTTTATCTGCTCATCGTGGGCGTGTTCGCCCAATTGGTTCGGTTCCTGGGGCAGACGGGCTCTTTTTCGTTGCGGGCCTTTGTGATCCTCGTGGCGCTTGTCGCGGTGACGGCTCTTTTCTTGTCCGACCGGGTGCGCCTTCATGCCAGGCGCTTTGTCAGCCGTTACTTGCAACGGCCGATTTACGATTATCGGACGGTCTGGAGACGTTTCACCGAAGGCACCGCCAGCTGCGTGGCGGGAGCGGAATTATGCCAGGTTTCCGTCAAGCTGGCCGCCGACATCTTCCAGGCCCTTTCCGTCAGCATCTGGCTGGTGGACGACCGGCAGGAAAACCTCAACTTGGCCGCCTCCACGTCTCTCTCCGGGGCCACGGCGGAAAAACTTCGGCCCAGCCGCCAAGAGGCCGCCTGCGTCATCCAAGCCATGCGCAACCGACTCGAACCAGTGGATGTGGAGTACTCCGATGAAAACTGGGCAGTGACATTGCGGCGCTACCACCCTTCGGAATTTGAGGAAGGCGGCAGCCGGGTTTGTGTGCCCATGATCGCGGCGGGGGAACTTGTGGGCCTGATGATTTTGGGCGACCGGGTGGGCGGAGTGCTCTTTTCTCTGGAAGATTATGATCTCCTCAAATGCGTGGGAGACCAGATCGCGGCCAGCCTGCTCAATTCCCAACTCTCTCAGAAACTATTGCAGGCCAAGGAGATGGAGGCCTTCCAGACCATGTCCGCGTTCTTTGTCCATGACCTGAAGAATACCGCCTCCACCCTTAATCTGATGCTCAAAAACCTGCCGCTCCACTTTGATAATCCCGCCTTTCGCGAAGACGCGTTGCGGGGCATCGCCAAATCCGTGCAGCATATTAATAATTTGATCGGGCGCCTGGGCCTCCTCCGCCATGATCTGCAGATTCACCCGGAGGATTCCGACCTTAATGAAGTCGTTTCCAAGGTGTTGGCCAATTGGGACTCCGCGAAGAAGATTCGGCTCCTCAAGAAACTCGCCCCGCTGCCAAAGGCCTTTTTAGACCCGGAACAAATCAACAAAGTGGTGACCAACCTTCTTCTCAACGCCACCGAAGCCGTCTCGCGCGACCCTCAAATCCTGGTCCAAACCAGCCAGAGCAACGGTTGGGTGGTGCTCACCGTCGCCGACAATGGCTGCGGGATGGCCCCGGAGTTCCTCCATCGCTCCCTGTTTCGCCCCTTTCAAACCACCAAAAAAGATGGCTTTGGCATCGGCATGTTTCAGAGTAAGATGATTGTCGAGGCGCATGGCGGAAGGGTCGAGGTGGAAAGCGAATTGCACAAGGGGACCACTTTCCGCGTGCTCCTGCCTGTCAGGAAACTAATAAAATGAACCCCAAATTGCTTATTGTTGACGATGACGAGGAAATCTGCGCCCAGATGAAGTGGGCCTTGTCCAATAATTATCAGGTCGTCCTGGCCGGAGACCGCGAGAGCGCCCTGCGGGCTTTTCAGGCCGACCACCCCTTGGTCGTCCTTCTGGATATGGGCCTGCCGCCGCGCCCCGCCGACCCCGAAGAAGGCCTGGCCGCGTTGTCCGAGTTGATCGCCTTGGATCGCTTGGTCAAAATCATCGTCATTACCGGCCAGAGCGAGAAGGGAATCGGCCTTCGCGCCATTGGCGGCGGGGCCTACGATTTCATGGCCAAGCCGGTGGAAATGGAAGAATTGAAGCTCCTTCTCAAGCGGGCTTTCCATGTCGCCCAACTGGAGTGCGAACTCCGCGAGATGCAGCAGGCGGCCCGTTCGAACGTCTTTGAGGGGATGCTCAGCACCAGCGCCGTCATGCGCGGCGTCTTTGAGTCCATCCGCAAGGTGGCCACCACCAACGCCCCGGTGCTTCTTTTGGGAGAGAGCGGCACCGGCAAGGAGATGGCGGCCCAGGCCATTCACCAGAGCAGCGCCCGCAAGAAGGGGCCGTTTGTGGCCATCAATTGCAGCGCCATCCCGGAGACTTTGTTGGAAAGTGAATTGTTTGGGCATGAAAAAGGTTCCTTTACCGGCGCCCACGCCCAGCGCGAGGGCCGTTTCGAAACCGCCATCGGCGGCACGCTTTTCCTGGACGAAATCGGAGAGATTCCCCTGCCTCTTCAAGTCAAACTGCTCCGCTTCCTTCAGGAACAGTGCATCGAGCGCGTGGGCGGCCGCGAGTCCATACCCATTGACGCCCGCGTCATCACCGCCACCAATGCCGACCTCAACAAGGGCATGGCCGAGGGAACTTTTCGCGAGGATTTGTTTTATCGTCTGGCCGTCGTCAAAATTTCCCTCCCCCCGTTGCGCGACCGGGAGAACGACAGCGTGCTGCTGGCGAAGTTCTTTCTCCAGCGCTTTTCCCAACAGGCGGGCAAACCCGGTTTGACCTTTGACAAGGAGGCTCTGCGCGCCGTAAGACACAACCCTTGGCCTGGCAACATTCGCCAGCTGGAAAACTGCATCCATCGCGCCGTCATCATGGCCGAAGGAAAGCAACTCACCATCGGCGACCTCGAATTGCCGGCCGCCGCTCCCATATCCATCGTCACCACCCTCAAGGAGGCGCGCGAGAATTTTGAGCGCGAGATTATTCTCAAGGCCTTGCACAAGCATGACCAAAAGGTCGCCCCGGCTGCCGCGGAACTGGGCCTCAGTCGTCCCACTCTCTACGACTTGATGAACAAGCTGGGCATTGCCAGAGAGTAATCCCAGCGCTTGATTTACTTTCCCAACGCCGCCGCCAGCGGTCGTTCTCTTGCTTCTCCATAGGACACTCGTGCGGCTTTTCGATTGTCGAAAATCACCAGCCACTCGGCCGTTCCCGTTCCCCTTCACGGCTAATATCGTTTTCAGGGAAGCAAATGTTTAGCTGTAACGTTAAAGAAAGGCAGTTTTTCTACAATTTGAGGTTGCATTTTTTCCGTGGTTCAGGCATAATATTGGGCAATTAACTCGTGTTTCGTTCACCCCTGACAAACCGCAGGGTTGCGCCAATTGTTTCGTCCTTTTTGATGTTGATTTTTGGCTGGTTGTGAGATCGCTTAATGTGCTTTCTGGTTTGAGAATTGTCGCTTTTGCGCTGGCTTTCCCGTTGGCATTGGCAGGCCGGGCCGCGGAAAGACAAGTGCTCAAGGGCCATGCGCCGGCGGCAGTCGCGGGGTTGGCCCCGTTGGACCGCCTCGCGGCCACTCAGCAACTGCATCTGGCCATCAGCCTGCCTCTGCGCAACCAGGAATCTTTGAATGATCTCCTCAAGCAGCTCTACGATCCGGCCAGCCCGTCTTTTCACCACTTCCTTGACCCGCGGCAATTCACCGCTGCATTTGGCCCTGCGGAAAAAGATTATCAGGCCCTCATCAACTTCGCCAACTCCAGCGGTTTGACTGTCACCGCCACCCACCCCAACCGCCGGTTGCTGGAAGTCACAGCGCCGGTCGCCACAATCGAGAAGGCCTTTCACGTCAATATGCGAGAATATCCGCACCCGACGGAGCCGCGCACCTTCTACTCGCCCGATGTGGATCCGTCTCTGGACTTGGACATTCCGGTGCTGTCCATCGCGGGGCTGGATAACTATCTGATCCCGCACCCGTGCGTGCATGCCCATCCGATGGCGCAACGGCTGACCCCCACCCCCGACGGCGGTTCAGAACTTGACTCCACCTATATTGGGTTGGATTTCAGGAGCGCCTACGTCCCAGGGGTCTCGCTCACCGGTGCTGGCCAGTCGGTCGGCTTGTTGGAGTTTGACAGCTACTACCCGGTGGACATCGCCGATTACCTGGCCGATCCCAACAGCGGGCTGTCCAATGCAAACGTCATATTGACCAACGCCGTCTTGGAAAACATGACAGGGTACCCTTCATCAGGCAACATCGAAGTTGCGCTGGACATTGCCATGGCCATTTCGATGGCCCCGGGATTGTCCAGCGTCATCGTTTATGAAGCGCCCACTGATGGCGCCTATGCAGATGCTCTCCTGGACCACATGGCCGACGACAATCTGTGCAAGCAACTTAGCTGCTCCTGGACCGGTTTCGACGATGCCGGGGTCGAGCAGGCCTTCCTGCAAATGGCCACCCAGGGACAATCCTTCTTCATATCCTCCGGCGACACCGGGGCGTATGTCTCTGCCAACCCGGTTGATCCGCCGGTAGATAACACCAACATCACGGCGGTCGGCGGCACGACCTTGAGCACCTCCGGCCCGCAAGGCAGCTGGGTTTCAGAAACCGCCTGGAGCTGGTTCGTCCAATCCTTTGATGGGCTCACCGGCAAAGCCAGCAGCGGGGGCATCAGCACCAGCTTTGCCCTGCCGGTTTGGCAGCAGGGGATCAGCATGTCCGGCAACATGGGTTCCACCAAATACCGCAACGTGCCGGATGTCGCCATGGTGGCCAACGAGATTTTTTGGTATGGCAATGGCGGCGAGGAGTTGCTTGGCGGCGGCACCAGTGCCGCCGCGCCATTGTGGGCCGGCTTTGCCGCGCTGGTCAATCAACATGGCGCGGCGCACGGCCACTCCTCGGTCGGCTTCCTGAACCCGGCGCTCTACGCCATCGGCAAGGGGGCGAACTATGCCTCCGACTTCCACGACGTTACCACGGGAAACAACACCAACAGCTACACTTACACCAAGTTCTTTGCCGTCTCCGGCTACGATCTTTGCACTGGCTGGGGCACTCCGAACGGGTCGAACATGATTAATGCCCTCCTGCCCGGCTTGTCACCCATCACGCCGGCCCTGGCTTGGAGCACGCCGACCCCGGTCGTCTATGGCACCGCCCTGAGCGCCAGCCAGTTGAGCGCCACGGCCATTGTCCCTGGGTCCTTCGCCTACAATCCGACCAACGGCGCTGTGTTGAATGCGGGCGCCACTGTTCTGTCGGTGGTTTTCACTCCCAATGACACTTACGATTACAACAGCGTGACCACCACCGTCACCCAGATAGTGACACCCGCCCCGTTGAGCGTGACGGCCAATAATGCCACCCAGGTTTATGGCCAGAGCAGTCCGGCCTTCACCGGCACTCTCGCCGGCTTGGAGAACGGGGATGCCATCACCGCCAGCTACAATTGCAGCGCCACAGCTTCCAGCCCGGTGGGAACTTATCCGATTTTGCCGGGCTTGCGCGACCCAAACGATCGCCTGGGCAATTACTCCGTCACGACCACCAACGGGAACCTCAGTGTGACGGCGGCCCCGCTGTCGGTAACGGCCAACAACGCCACCCGGGTCTATGGCCAGAGTAATCCGACCTTCACCGCCAGCTACAGTGGCTTTGTCAATGGAGACACCCTCAGCGTGCTGACCGGCAGCCCGAGCTTGAGCACCGGCGCGACCTTGGCCAGCAGCGTAGCCGCTAGCCCCTATCCGATTCTGGCCGCCGGCGGAACGCTCAGCGCGAACAACTATTCTTTTGTCTTCAATGACGGCCAACTGACGATCACGCCTGCCAGCACGGCCAATGCTGTTTCCTCCTCGGCCAATCCCGCGCCGCTGGTCACAAATGTCACCTTTACCGCCACCTTGACGGCGGTTTCTCCGGGCAGCGGAACGCCCACGGGCACGGTGCAATTCTACGCCGACGGCGCGCCGCTCGGCTCTCCCATCGCCCTGGTGGGCGGCGTCGCCGGCATCAGCACCTCTTCACTTTCATCCGGTACTCATGCCATCAGCGATCAGTACACGGGCGATGGCAATTTTTTCGGCAGCACTGGCAGCCTCATCCCAAACCAGTCCATCGCCTCGCCGCCCTTCGCCGCGAACGTCGCATTGGAGCGCTCCCAGAACAGCGGGGCCAAGATCAGCGTGGCTGCACTGCTGGCAAATGACACAGATCCATTCAACGAGGTTTTGACGCTCGTTTCGGCCGGCCCGGCGAGCACCAATGGCGGAACCGTCGTCGTCAGCGAAAATTGGGTTTTTTACGCGCCACCATCCGACACGACCAACTCGGACGCCTTCTCTTATGTGATCGAGAATAGCGACGGAATGCAAGCCACAGGAACAGTCTCGGTAACCGTTGCGGTTGATCCCGGCCAGTCCCAGAATATTGTGGGCCTCGAAAACCTCGGCAACAACTCTTCCCTCATCCAATTTCAGGGCATCCCGGGCCGCGTCTATACGATCCAATATGCCGAAAGCCTGGGGAATCCCGTCTGGCAGACGCTGGGGACAAGCACGGCAGACTCTACTGGCGCGTTTACATTCACCAATGCGCCCGCCAGCGGCTCGCCCCCGCAATATTATCGCTCGACCTATCCATGATTTATGAAAACCAAAGACACGGCAACAAAAACCAAATCAACCCTGTCATGAAAACAATTAGACACGCAGTCCTCTTGGCCCTCCTTGTCATGGCGGCGCCGCGCCTGATTGAGGCGCAGACAATCGAAAGCTACACTTTCACCACCAACCGGATGTTGCCGGACGGCAATGTCTCTGGCCTCAGCGATGTGCGCATCCTCAATTCCGCCATCGCAAACATCACCTCCGTGATGGTGGGTCTCAAGATCACCGGCAATTTCAACGGCGATCTCTACGGCTACCTGGTCTATTCCAATGGGTTCACCGTGCTGCTCAATCGTCCCGGCAAGACGGCTTCCAATCCTTTCGGATATGCGGACAGCGGCTTCAACGTGACATTCCAGGACGCAGCGCCCAACGGCGACATTCACCTTTATGAGACCAACACGATCCCAGCTTCCGGCTCGCCGCTCACCGGGACCTGGCAACCGGACGGGCGTAATGTGGACCCGGCCAGTGTGCTGGACACCTCGCCGCGGACCGCCGCGCTGACAAGTTTCAATGGCCTCAATGCCGCCGGCGCTTGGACGCTTTTCTTGGCCGACTTGGAATCGGGCGGCACCAACGAACTGACCCAATGGTCGCTCACCATTACCGGGCAGTCTTATCCAACCCTTGCCTGGGCCAATCCGGCCGACATTGTTTACGGCACGCCGCTTGGGGCCTCGCAGTTGAACGCCACCGCGACTTGCGACTCGACCAATGTCCCCGGCACCTACAGTTACACTAACGCCGCCGGCACGGTCTTGAATGCCGGCGCCGTTTTGAATGCCGGCTCCGGTCAGACGCTCTATGTTACCTTTACTCCAAATAATACCGCAACTTTTTTGCCGATTACCACCAGCGTCACGCTCAACGTGACCGCCGCGCCGCTGACGGTGGCGTCGGGTCTCACGGCGAACAGCAAGGTTTATGACGGGACGACCGTTGCGACGATCTCTTCCAACAATGTCTCGCTTTCGGGCGTGTTCTCGGGTGATACAGCCAATGTGGCCCTGTCCACCAATGGTTATCTGGCGGCATTTGCCAGCGAGAATGCGGGCACTGGCGTCACGGTCTCGATGAGCGGCCTCACGTTGACCGGCAGCGCGGCCAATAATTATACGCTGGCCCAACCGAGCCTCACGGCCACCATCACGGCCAAGCCGTTGACCGTGACGGGGCTTTCAGTGCCATCAAGCAAGGTGTATGACGGCACGACAGCCACGGCGACGCCCAGCGGCACGGTGGCATTGCAGTCGGCGGAGACGGCGGCATTTGGGACCGGCGGTGACGGCAGGCCTTACACCGGCGACACGGTGAGCCTGAGCGGGACGGCGACGGGCAGCTACAACAACCTGAATGTGGCTGGCGCGAGCACCGTGACCTTCAGCGGACTGTCCACGGCCAATGGCAACTATTCGATCACCGCCCCCACGCAGGCGGCCACCATCACGGCCAAACCCCTAACGTTGACGGGGATCACGGCTGGCAGCACGATTTATGATGGGACGACTACGGCGAAGCTGGGCGGGACGGCGGCGTTCCCAGCGTCAGAAGCGCCGGCATTCGGGACGGGCGGGGACGGCACACCTTACAGTGTGGACTCGGTAACTGCGGGGGGGGCGGCGGCGGGCACACTGGCCGCCAAGGACGCGGGCGCCGAGATGGTGACGATCACCGGAGTCACGGTGACCGGCGCAGGCAGCGGCAATTACACCGTTCTGCAGCAAACGGGTTTGACGCAGAATGTCACGGCCAAGGCTCTGACGATGAGCGGCCTTACGGTGCCGTCGAGCAAGGTTTATGACGGAACGACCGCGGCGACGGTGAGCGGAACCGCGGCTTTGCAGCCGGTGGAGCCGGCGGGAACTGGTTCCACCAGCGACGGCAAGCCATACAGTGGCGATACGGTGAGCATCACTGGCACTGCCACGGGCGCTTACAACAGCCCGAATGTCCCGACGGCCAGTGCCGTAAGCTTTGGCGGTTTGAGCCTCAGCGGCGCCCAGGCAGGCGACTACAGTTTGACGCTTCAGAGCGCCGCAACGTCTGCCATCACGCAGGCGGACACGGCCGGAGCGATCGTGTCCTCGGCCAATCCGGCGCTGCCGGGAGCGAACGTGACGTTTACCATGACCGTCAGCCCTGTCGCCCCCGGGGCCGGCACGCCTTCCAGCACGGTGAACTTTCGCGTTAACGGCGCTATCGGCGGCGCCGGCACGTTGTCCGATGGTGTGGCCACGTTTGCCACCAATTCGCTGCCGCACGGATCGAACACGGTGGTCGCAGAATACGCGGGCGATCAAAACTTCGTCGGCGTCACCAATTCCCTGGCGCCGGCGCAAATCATCAATACACCGCCCGTGGCGGGGAACCTCACCATCCAGCGATACCAGAACGCGGGCGTGCAAGTCAGCCTGGCGACGATCCTGGCGAGTTGCAGCGACGCCGACGGCGATGCCCTCACCATCGCCGTCAGCTCGACGAGCGCCAACGGTGGCGCCATCATGGTCATGGAGGGCTGGGTGTTTTACACTCCGGCTCCAGGCTTCACGAGCGCGGATTCGTTCACTTACACCGTGACCGACCCCTATGGCGCGAGCGCTGTGGGCACGATTTCCGTGGCCATCGAAGTGGACAACGCCCCGGGCCAAAACCTGACCATCACGAATCTTGGAAATGGCTCGTTCTTGATCGTGGGGACTGGCATCCCGAACTACCCTTACACCCTGCAGTACACCCCCACCCTCAACCCTCCCAACTGGCAGGATGTGCCTGAAGCAAACGCCACGGCCGACAGCACAGGCGCGTTCCAATTCACCAACACTCCCACCGAAGGAACGGGCTTCTACCGCACCGTTTCCCCGTAGCGGCGGGGAGGAAGGATACCGAAAAGGTTTGGCATCTTTGCGAGCAGTTGGCACATGCCGGACACGCTGCGGGAGTGCTGGATTATCTAAACCCGTTCCACGGCATGGCCATCAAACAGCGCAATCCAATGGACATCAATCTCTTGCAAAAATCAGTGCTCCTTCGTAAGCGGTAAAGCGGAGTCCCCCTTGACACGGCGATGGGGACGACGAGACGAGGGGATAGGCGGCGGCGGCGGTTATCTCAAGCGGCCAGCCTTACTTGTTGTTGACGGGCCTTCTTCCA
>Ga0181539_1001280_pt1 | contig 28255 bp, 24 predicted proteins | sample PEATcosm2014_Bin_46_FD_119767 | JGI IMG/M metagenome (GOLD analysis project Ga0181539, IMG submission 119767) | Peatland microbial communities from MTU Mesocosm Facility, Houghton, MI, USA - PEATcosm2014_Bin23_60_metaG | ecosystem: Environmental > Terrestrial > Soil > Wetlands > Peat | place... | reverse complement strand
TTAGTTCAAATCCCTCCGTACAGATTTCTCAACATCGTCTCTCATCTCGTCCGTAACATCAAAGGTGAACTTCTGACCGCCTGCGATCACTGTACCTTCCCCTATTATGCGGGGCTTGTCATCAAAAATGACTTCCCGAGGCGGCATGTGAATCAGTTCTTCCAGGCCGTCTTGAATCAAGTGCCACATTTCTAAAAATCGACGGGGTGTAAGCTCACCTAAGCGTAATACTTCGCAAATCATTAGACAGTATTCGCGGACCCACGCTTCATTATCTTCCCGGAAAAGAAAGGCCAAATTGAGCGGAATATCGAAGCAGATCGGAACATATTTAGTAAACGGGTCTGCAACGAGCGTCGGCGTCACCTTGGGCCGGAGCCTCATTACAGGTTCATTGTCTTTCGGGTCGTAGTCATATTCTCTTATGAGATCGCCAACTGCCATCAGTTAATTATCCTCGTCAGTTTCAGTCCCAAAACAATCAGGTCCGCGACAATCAGAATCACCAGGGGTCGCGTCGATAGAGCCTGGGTGAAACTGATGTTTGCCGCAAAGAACAGAATGTCGCTCCACATTTGGATTTTCCTCTATAAATTTCATATCGTCCGGCAAATGGACTGAGCACCAGATGAAGGACATTACGGCAGTTCCTCCGTGCCCGACATGCTCCGTAGAGTCAAAACCCCGTCCTTATTCGATACAACCTCGAATTTGCCCGGCGTGGCTTGTCCCAATGCCTTGAACAATTCCCCGGCGTATTTGATCCCATAAATAGTGAGGGTCCCCGTCTCGTCATCCACGCTTACGTTATCGCTCAGTTTTTCGCTCATACCACCATCCCGTCCCGTCTGCGGTGCTTCCGCTTCCTGTGCATCCTCGGAGACACAGAGGCAAATCTCAGGCACATAAGAGCATATCTGCTCGAAGAAATCAGATCGTCAAAAAGCAGAACGATCCGGCCGTCTTTGCGATGGTACATACGCATCTCTTCGAAATAACCTATTAAGTGCTCAAATACCTTCCAACGTCCGGTCTGCATGCGGTCAAGCATTTCCAGGACCCCGGCCTCAACTCCCGTCGTCCCGTTGGGAAAAGTAAAACTCAGGTTGTTTGATTCGACCAGCATATTAAGACCGTGTTCTCTGTATTGATTAGCAAGAGCTTTACCGCTGCCGGGATCGTGCTTGCCTCCATCATGGGGCCACGCCCAGGGAAGCCAATCGCCCCAAGGCTTCAAGGCACTGGCGTGAGTAGCGGTGGGTGAGTCCATCTTAATGTCGGCTCCACGTCGTTTATACGCCGCCGTGACATATATGGTATCCGTGTCTCTGTCCCATGCGAGCTTTGTGGCCGCCGTTGGGTGGTCATACCCAAAATCAAGGCCCCCGATTTGCGCCCAGTGAGGCGGGATAGGAAAAGCTTTAACTTTAATTTCCTCTTCCGCAATAGGGAAAACGAGACCGCTCCCCATGATCGGTATTCCCTTGGTTCTGCAATCCCTTTCATGCTCAGGGTAACTATCCGCAATCTGCTTGCGTTCCTCCGGAGTGTAGAATGTAGCGTCGTCGAGGACGATATTTACTTCGGCCCGGTCCTCGGACTCTTCGGCCATGAAACGAGCAACAACCTTGGACATGCCGAGAAGCGGGGTAAGCGTCAAATAGACTGGGCCAAGGACTCTGTTGGTTCGAGTAATGCCCTCAAAATAAATATCCTCGGGCGGCTCTTCGTCGAACCATACAAAATCAACGGTTTCGGCCTGCCACTTCTCGCGTCCCTGATCGTAAGAGTTGAAATAAAGGACCGATTGGCCGCCCGAAATGTGTTTTACAACAATTGAATCAAGAGCATCGGGCACGCCGGCCTTGCGCGACCAGGTAAGAAGACAATCTTTCGGTATGGTTCCCGTTCCCCATTGCTTCTCGTCTGTGGGTTCGCCAACGAGTATTCGCTGCACTCCTTTTCTCGTAAGCTCACCCGTTTTGGAACCGGCTATCCCTCGTGTTGGCCTCTCGAACCGTTTGCCTTGCCACCAGGCAGGATATTCGCCAGTCAGATGGTAAGTAGTCTCGCAGCCAGCCGCTAAGGTCTTTCCGATTTGATTGGCCGCCCTTATTGCCCGTTCTCGCTTTGTCCTGCCCAGGTCGTGAAACAACTTCTGCTTCGGATACGGTTTGTAGAACTCTATCTTTCGCTCAGCCTCAAGTCTCTTGGTCTCTTCCAGGATGCGGATAAAGTCGTTCTGCTCTTCCTGCGGAAGCTGGTGGAAAACCTCCTGGTCGATTTCCAGTTGGCTTGGGCTGAGCATAATGGTTTTACCTCGTGGCCGCAGTGTCCGCTGCAGGCGCGGTTGCCGTTTGAGCCGGTCTGAACATTATGCGCATTGTTTCAATCCACATCCCCGCACGGGGGACGACTTCGTAAACTCGGTTACGTAAACCGTTGTCCTTTTTTGCCCCCAAAAACCACAAAAACCACCCCTCCAACTCCTTGACTTATGCCAACTATCCTCCTATTTTGTATATAACTTAACGTAAAGCTCAGGAGGGCTCGTTATGACACCCGGAACCAATTTTAATCACCCTACGCCTGGATCGACAATCAAAGTTGCTCCCATCACCAACCTCGAAGACATCCAGCGCATTAAAAACGACCTCAAAGACCAACCCCGAAACCTCGCCCTCTTCACCCTCGGCATCAATACCAACCTCCGCGCCTCCGATCTCATCCGCATCACCGCCGGCCAGGTCCGCAACCTCCAACCTATGGGCGAATTCAGCATCCGCGAAAAAAAAACGGGTAAGATCCGGCGAATCAACCTCAATAAATCCTGCATAGACACCGTTCAAAACTATCTTGCAGCCGTAAATCTCAAAGACGACGACGTTCTCTTTAATCTCACCGTTCCCTCCGTCAACCGCCTCGTTAAGCACTGGTGCGAATGGGCAGACCTCAAAGGCAACTTCGGCGCCCACACGCTCCGCAAAACCTTCGCCTATCATCAGTATTTCACCTTCAGAGTTCCCCTGGCCATCCTTACCGTCATGTTCAACCACCACTCGGAGGCCCAGACCCTCGACTATATCTGCGTCCAGCCTACGCAGGTTATAGATGCTTATGCGAATGAGATTTGAAAGGATTCCCCAGAAGGTGCACAGATACCGCGTTACTGTGTCCCACGATATCTCTGCCTTAATCTGGGACATTCCGTTGTAAAATAGGAAGAAAACGGGGCGGTAGCTCAATCGGTAGAGCGCTCGTTTCGTAAGCGAGAGGTTGGGAGTTCAAGTCTCTCCGCTGGCTCCTAAAACCCCCAAAATCCCGCCCGAAAAATTGGGGATCGCTTCCATGAGGCGTTATCCCTCAACCCGAGCTAAGTTAGTGCCTCAGGTATAGATAGCAACTAACCGGGTGGTCACGCCACTTTGAGGGGTGGCGGGGGTCTTGATGGGGGGGCCTGTTTTGGAAGAATTCTTTTGGACCTTATAAGGCTTGGTACACCTGCCGCAGGCCAAGACCGGCCAGGCCGCCCCATGTCGGGCAATTCGGTTAACTTTTTGATTAAACTTAACCTCTCGAATCGGCTTGCCATAAGGATTTGATCTCAAAAGGGCGAGTCGTTCGGGTTTTCGTTATCATTTTTGGCGGACACTGGCATGTCGATGACCTGCTGAGAGGGCAATTTGACCAGTCCCGGATGGCGCGAGATCATTTCGGTCAGCAGGCCGAACGCCTCGGCTGCGGTCATTTTGACGCTGACGTTGATCTGTGGCGGCTCCTGGTACATCCCAAGGTGTTTCAATCCCATATCGACCGACCCTCGTTTACTCTCCATCTTCACCTTGGTAATCGTTTCATCGGTCCCGTCCTCGTGGTGGATCTTCGAGACAGTCACGCTGGTAATCGCCGCCCGGGTTTCCGGTGGAATTTCGTGAATCGGGCGGATTTTGCCGTTCTTATCAAAGAGATCAGCGGGATCGGCATCGATGAGTTCACCGAGTTTGCGAAGGACCTTCTCTTTGGTCGGTCGGAATTTTTCTGCGAGAACAGAAAGCTCGTGCTCAAGGATAGCCTTTATGTCGGGATGGACCAGCAGCATCAGGCCGGCGCTTGGCTGATGATATCCGGCCAACAGCCCGGCTTTCCTGGCATTTCCCAAATCGAGGTAATATCTGATAAAGGCCGCTTGCTTTGCGGTGAGGTAGATGTAGCGCCCGTTGAGGTTCCAGCGCGCGCGTTTGGCTTTTGAGTTGATGAGTCCTTTCCGGGATACTTCGGTCATAAATCCCCGCAAAACGGCATTGTACCGTCCGTAGTTCAACCTGTCCTGGGTGGAGATCGTCGATCGTGGGGCATTGTGAAGGGCTGTTTATGCAATCATCCAGTCATCAATGACAGTCAATCCGCGCGGTGCTCTGCCCGGATGGTATCCGAGGCACTTTTCCCCTGCATGCTGCCAGATCGCCTGGCATGCCTCATGTGCGAGGACTTCCTGCTCTTCGGGGTTTTCCGCTTGATCGACAATCTCATACATCGGAGCGCGCATGAGATTCGCTCGCCGGTGGATTTCCTCTAACCTTTCCAATGTGGAAACCGTCTGATCGCTATCACCAAAGGTCCCCGCGATTTCCTTCAATCTATCATGGAGCTTACGCATACGACGATTTCGCCGCCTTCTTGAATTCCTGGACATAGTTCTTCACCGAAGATTTGCCCCGCCTCAAACCACATGGATTCGGGCCGGGCCGGGAAAGACCGATAAGGTCTTGGTGGATGGAAAAGAGACGACTAACTTTTACGTCGACGCCCCCCGGCGTGGACGGCATTGTCGGCTTACTTCCAGCCGGAACCAACGCTGCATTATTTTAAAGGATTTTGAAGTGTTGTCTACCGCGCGTTGCTAACAGTTGCTCACTGTTGCCAAAGTTTTTTTCAGGGGCGAGAGAAAAAGTTCTTTTTTCTTGGCCGAAGAAAAAGCCTGGTGGGTTTCTCCTGACGGAGCAAGCGTCCTTTGTGGGGGGTTGCGTAGTGGCGCAATTCGGCACCCCGTCACAATCTGCTAGCCTTAAACCTGAACAAAATGATCCCGGAAAAGATGATTACCATTTTCTTCTTGACACACGTATAGTAATCTGATACTAAATAATCATCACATGATTTTGCCATAATCTCTCACAGGAGGAAGCTGACAATGATCGAGGACATGGGAAAACTAGACAAATTTAGCGAGGACTTTTTGTCCCGTTTGTCTTGGAATAAGAAATCCCTGAGAACCACTTTCAAGTTGAGCCAAGAAGCGACCGAGATGTTGGCCAGCTTGACTGAAGCCGAGGGTTCAACCGTAAAAGATTTTTTTGATAACTTCTGTTTGGCCCTTCTGTTTGCAGAAACCCCCCCGCCGTGGGAACTTAAAGAACAAGAAAACGATCCCTTGCTGACGACGCTCAAAGACGAGAATCGAAAGGCGGAGTTTTCGAAAATTGACCGTCAAGTCCGTAAAACCTACGTCATCAGCCAGACCGCTCTTACGATGCTTGCAAGATCAGCCAAACAATACAACATGTCACGGGACGCATTTGTCGAGTATATCGTGCGCTTTTCAAGGGAGTTACTCGATAAACAGAGAGAAGAAACACGGAAGAAACACGTCGAAGCATTTGAAATAATTAAGAGTAGGTCGGCTGAACTCGAAAACTCTTTAGAGGAATTGAAAAGGCTACTCGATGAAGGTGACCCTATCCGTGAACGGTTTGGAACAGTTTGTATAGTACTCGATAATCTCTATTCCGCAATAGAGAAAGAATTGAAAGACGGAACCCCAATTAACCCGAATGACTTGTAAAGTGATATGCATATTTTAGACTGTTCGAAGGAGGTTGTCATGCAAGTTTCACAACATGCGGCTGTAAGGTCTCAACAGAGGGGAATTTCCAGTGACTGCATCGACTTGATTATAGATTTAGGGGCTGCTGAAAAAAGACCCGGGGGTGCTTTAGAATATAAACTACGCAAGAAAGACAAGGAGAAGCTTATCATGTATTATAAGCATAAGATACATATCTTAAATAAGGCTGGTGTTAAAGCTATCCTAATAAATGGTGACACAGAAGAAATCATCACCGCTTATAATCTGACCTGAGGAAGCACTTTCTTATGCTGGAGGCTATAGTTTCAATATAACAGACAACTTGCAATTATGTTGATTTGTCAGTCCATTAACTATGACAAGGAGCTAAGCTATGTCTTACCAGAGAGACAAAGTGAACGATGTCTTAGCTGTTTTAGCAATCATGAGGAACGAGTTCAGGCGAACCCGCAACTACCGTAACACTACTGAATTGCGCAAAGAAGCCGTGATGGAAGTGGCTGAAACTGAGCTTCGTACGAGAAGGTTTATCAATCAGGATTCTGCTTTGAAGTCTATTCATGATGCTTGTGCACGTCGTCTGGAAGGCAGCATAAAGGATTTCGATAGCCTCGCTGACAAATGGCTACGCCAGAACTCTAAGGGGCTGCAAAACGTTCTCTTGAGACACTCTGAGGGTAGTTCGCAACGCTCTGCGGTAATTGCCTTCTTTAGGGACAATGCCTAATAGTATAGCCAAAAACGAATAGCGTGACAATTTACAACACTGTTATGGAAGGAGTGAGTGACGGTATCGAAGCAAATCAAGCGAAACCCTGGAGGGCTTGGAGTGGAGAGGGTAGAAACAGGTCGGCCCTCACGCCTGACTCCACAGGTAAAATCGTTCACACAGTCCCTTAAAATAAGTTTTAAGAACTGAGGAATTCACCCCCTTTCATGACCTTCGTATCTTCCAGAAGCTTATTGATCGAGTCCACCGAAACCACCAGCACCCCTCTGGGCTTTGATGCGTCCAGAAGACCCTCCCTGATATATCGGTAAATAGTCCATCTGGTCACTCCCAACATTTCTGCCGCATGAAAGGTCGTCACATTCCTGTTTATGCTCACGCTCTTCCCTCCTCGTTGTTTAAGCCCCTTCTGGTGCTACAAGTCCCTCAATTCCCCTGTTCATCCCGCTTTTTTGGGCAGGAAATTTTGGTCACCTTTTGACTGGTCAGATCTTTTTGGATTTCCTTCAAATTCTGCGACATGGCCGCCCTCCTGTTGCCTTAAGCGCCTATCACGACGCGCATGACATACCTTTGATTCCTTCTCGAAATTCGGGACAATCGATACTTAAATTCGGGAAGCGGGAGCGGTCGCCATCGGGCGGAGTGCTGAGGCAACTTCCCTGGTGAGCAGGATTGGTGGGGTTGGCTCTAAAATTTGCACATGCTGAACAGGTGACCACTTCCGAATTGAGGGGAGTTAGGGGAGTATTGGGAGTTTCTATACCTCTATATATAGAATTGTCATTTTGCCATTTTCCGTGTTGCGTATAGCGAAACTCCCCTAACTCGTCCAAACTCCCCTCTAATTCCACCACCCACACAGTTGCATGATGGCTTATTCCATTGCGCACAAACCTGCGCCCGGCAACTATTCGCCCCTCATGCCGCTCGATCCAGTTGCCCAGTCTTCGCGGGTTTAAAACTCCTCGCTCTCCCGCGATGTCATCTAACACCGAAAAGAGGTCAAAATTTCCGCTGTCATTTTTTTCGTATCTTTTGGCATTTTTGATCGCTTCAGAAACTGTTCCGCCTCTGGCTCCGAATTCTTCATGCCAAGTTGTAAGAAGGGTGCCGAGACGCCTTGTTTCGTTATCCACCACATACGACTGCTCGATTGATCCGACTGGATCTGTAATGTTCATCCAGTCATTTTGACTCACCCAAATCACCGCGTTCCGCACGAAATCAGACCATATTTCAAAAGACGCGAGTCGCCCCCTATCGTGCTTGAAGCCACTGCGGACCGCGGCCCTGAGAACGATTAAAGCGGCCCTGACCAACTCGAATCTGTTTTCCCGAACGTATGAAGCCGGGTCTATTTTGAAGGTCCGCAGGAACGGTTTTTCGCAGTTGGGATTGATCCGGATTTTTAGGAGGCGTCGGTTGAGGTCTCCCACAATGGACGGGTTATTTCCGGTAAGAATGACTGTGCTGTTGGTCCGGCCCGATACAATCGTTGATGCTCCAAGAACCCGATCCGTCAGGTATTCACAGGTGAGATACGCACACAAAGAATCCGATGCAAAGGCCCCGGAAATATTATCGAAGATCATGATGGGGCTTCCCATACGCGCGAAGGAGAGCAAGCGCTTTCGCATTTCCTCATCGGTATCCGTGTTGGGAAGCACTTCACCATCGGTTCCGGATAGTTGAGCAAAAGCACGGGCCATGAGCGTTTTCCCTGTCCCCGCAACAGGCGAGTTGATGCAGATTCCGGGTGCAGTGGGGAGAAGGGGCCTGACCGGTATCGTCAGGCACGCGGCAAGAGCGCAACTTCGGTCGCAATTCGACTCAAACGGAAAGTCTTTAAATGGGTGCCAAAGGGTTTGAAGGGCTTCTCGCACCATTGTTTCTGACGGATCATCCGGGATGCTTTTCCAGGAGGAAAAGTCACCGAGGTCCAGATACATTCCGGTTTTATCGTCATATCCGTCTATATCCACGATTCTGCCATCCGGGGTTATCGTGGGAGCGGTAAGCACCCCCTTTAAGGCAGAAAGATTCCATATTCCAGCCATCGAAAGAATGGTTCGGCCAAGGTCCTTCGGACAATCAATCCGCTTCCAGGCATCATTTCGTTTATCGTATTTTTCGAACTGGCATAGACTCGTCAAATACAGTTGAAGCCATTCGGGAGTAACGGTGAATACCTCCCCTCCAGCGATCCGCACCAACTCTCCCCCGTGGTCGAATACGGCGCCGTCGAGCCTCATCAGCTCAAGAACCCTATCAACTATTTGAGGCAACTCCCCGCCTTCGATTTGAACATTTTCGCGCGCCCGATGAAGGGTGAATTTTTGCCCGCCGTGCGCCCACGACCAGATATAGGGACGGCCGGCCGCCCGAAGGTTTGCCCAGGCTATTCGCATGTCGCCGCCATAATCGGGTTCAAGCGGGTCGGCAAAGCGGTCCCCGTGATATTTGTCGGGATTATCTAAAATCGTGGCGACGGTAACTTTCCCGTGAGCTGCCGAGATGAGAACAAAGTCGCTTAGAAGCCGTTTTTTCTTTGCGGCCGATTCAAAGATTCCCCGATACTGTTCGGCCTTTCCAGGCGGCAAATTTGTGAGCCGCTCTTTTATCCAGATTTCCCGCTGTTGTTCTACTGCCGGTTTTTTGGCGTTTCGCGCCTGGGTCTTGATTTCTTCGAGTTTCTTTTTTTCTTCCGGAGTCAGATCGGGCAGGCTAAGTGAATCAATAAAGGTCGCATCGCCGTTGTAGAGGACAGGTTCAGGTCTTCGCTGCTCAAGGCCATCTTCGCAGGCCGCCCCACCAGCAAAGTCGAGGCGCTCGGGCTGCCATACGGCGGCATCAATGACAGAGCGCTCAAGGAGCGCCCCACTCTTGCTTACGTCAAACCATCCGTGTCCAGCAAGCCAGAGGCGGGAAAATAGAACGGGACCGACCCTTGGGATATCGGTTCCGCTTGGAACCGGAATATAGACCCGTTGACCGGCTGTTCCGCGCAGCTCGGTGTTTGTATCGATCCTGAAGATGCAAGACGAAGCTGAGGGCGCCCAGATATGGGGGCAGCTTTTAAGGTCAGGCCAGGTCCTATACAAGATCTGGAGCAGTTCGTCTCTATTAAGAGCAGACCCTTTCCCTGGCGGGTCATAGTCCAGCATTAGGATAGCAGGGCCTTCTGGATAGCTGAAATGTTCCCGGTCACGGGCGATGACAGGGACCTCGGATGATCGTGCGCGCTTGAGTTTTTGCTGAGGAACTATTTTCGCCTTCTCATGCCCGCAAACGCCGTAAACAAAAGCTTCATGGGGCTTTAGCGATTTTAGACCGCGATGAAATTCCTGAAGGGAAACGATAAGCGTTTGCGCCCAACCAGAAACCAGATTCCCACCCGGCTTTTTCTCCAATGTTCCGTCTTCAAGAAGCGAGAAGCTTTTGGACAGGACAGGCGGCTTGGTTGCAGAGATAAGTGTTAGCGTTAGCTTCGACATAAATTGACTGGTCCCCCTGTCTAAAACTCAATCCTTCTTTTTCAGCTTTGGCTTCCATCCCCAAAACCTATTGCATTTTCCGCAACGCAGTTCGGCATGATGAATGGTATCCGGGCGTGGGATCTCTTTGTGTTCAGTCTCGGTATTGCATTTCCTGCAGAACCTGACTTCCATGAAGGTTTCCTTCTTTTAAGTCCTTCGATCATCGATCAGCTTCCTTTATTGACCGCAGCATCATTCGCTAAATCCCACACTGTCGCGCTCCTGATAGAAAAGTCAGTTGAGCTGTCTCGCGCTTATAGCGCCGAGTTCCCATTTCCAAGTATTCGGGAGACAGTTCGATCATCACGAAATTTCGGCCGAGATTTCGCGCGACTATGGCTGTGGTGAAGGTTCCCGCGAATGGATCAATGACGACATCGCCAATACGAGAGCCGGCCTGAATGCAGGGCGTGACAAGAGCCTTTGGGAAAGTAGCAAAGTGGGCGTCTGAAAATCCTTCAGAAGGAATCGACCAGACCGATCTTTTGTTGCGGGTATCTACGAGATCACCGATAGCTTCATGGAAGGATTCATTTGCCTTGATGCCGGACCCCGGAACGGCGGATTTGGGCGTTACGCCAGGTGCTCTTTTCCGCCAACCTGGCTCTCGTCCCATCCTATAGGAGGCTGATGCTCTATCTCGCCTATCTCTTGATTCTACTTTGGGGCTGGCTGTCCTGTCATTTCGATAGCCGCGATCCTGCCCTGGCCCGGCATTTCTACCAGGCAAAGACCCCTCATAGTTATCCGGCAAGTGTGGTTTCCCCGGCCATTGGCCTTCAAATAATTCTGAATTGTGCCATCCGGCAGGTTTTAGCATGTGATCGAGAGACCGCGCGATTGTTTGGTTTCCCGGGCCTCCATCGGCGTATTTATGGGAGTCGCCTCTGCCCCTCGCATATCGAGCGTGGGTGTCATGAGATGCGGGTTCTTTTATGGCGTCTGCGTTGTAGTAATAGCGTTTTGATTTTGAAAGCAAGAAAAGATATTCATGACACTTGGTGCAGCGGTCTTTAACGCTCTCGGGCATGGCGTTTGGCTTATTCCAGATGATATCCTGGCGCAAGAACCATCCATCAGCCCTTAAGGCGAACGCGAGAAGCCAGGGAATTCCAACTAGGTCCTTTTCTTTAAGATTTTCTGCGGATGGACGCGGCCAATCGGTACCCGCAGCGCTTGCCCGGTTCGTGCTTTGCTTGTAGCCCAGGCGTGTTCCGTGTCCCTTGCGCCCTGCTGCATTGTAAGAGTCCCCGATGTTTAGCCAAAGGGTTCCGTCTGCTCTGAGAACTCGTCGAACCTCGCCGAAAACCTCAACCATCTTGGTTATATACTCTTCGGGACTTTCTTCTGATCCTAATTGTCCCTCGACTTGGTAATCCCGAAGTCCCCAATAGGGAGGGCTGGTCACGCAACACTGAACTGAATTCTCCGGCATTTGCCGCAGAACGGTCAGTGCGTTTCCGAGGATGAATTGATTGAGAAAACGGTTCACTATTTATGAAATCCTGGAATTAAAATGGCGAAGAAAGTATCGATACAGAGTTCATCCTCATCCTTCCTTACCTCACAACCTTGCGATCAGCTTCCAGCTTGGCCACCAGGATGCGGATTTCTTCTTCGGTCTTCCCGGCAATGCGCGCGGAATTGATCGCCTCGACTTCATCGGAAGGCCATCCCACTGCCCGAGCGCCAAGACTCACCGGCTTTGTCCACAATCCCTCAGCAATGCGTTGATAGATGGTGGAGCGAGAAAGTCCTGATTCAAACTTAACGGCCGGAATCCTTAGAATGGTACGCTTCATCTTTAAACCTCCTAGAGTTGTACTGGATTGTTGGATGAAGCGTCGTATGGCGATTTGGGCGATGCAATACCTGGACGGCGCGTGGCACGAGCAAAGCATTATCTATAAAATCAAGTAGTTATGAACTTGGCTGGTGGCTGATTGGAGATAGAGGTTTGGTCAAGCATTGGGGTAAATGGCAGGAAAATCAACCAATTGGAATCATGGAAATTGGGCGAAAAAATTCCGCCCAACTTTTTTTCACTTTTTCATATTTTTGCGGATGGTCTCGGGGTCGTGACTTTTGCCAATGTCCATTTTTGCAATCTGCTTCGCGCACCAGGTATCGGTTCTACTGGGTTTGCTGCGTTTCAGATCGCGATACTTTTTCTGCCAGCTTGCATACATTGCCTGGGTGTCAAGCTTGCGGGCCTCGCGCTTGACCTGGCTTGGCGTGTAGCGGTTATCGGCTGTGGTTGCGGCATCCACCATCTGGCGGATCATGGCACCGTCAAGCGAGTATTGCCCGTCGGAAAATGCAATCACCTCAGCCAGCGGTATCGTGCTGGTGGCAACGACCAGAGCCAATCCGCCATTGGCTTGCAAGCAGAGCATCTGACTCCGCTTATTCCCCCTGGCGATGCCAATTTCCCATAGATCGGCGTTGGCCTTTTGCCCGTCGCTGCGGCGCAATCCCAGGCTGGCCGCAATAAATCCGCACACCAATTCAGCGCTGCACCGCCACTGGATCAGCCGACCGGAAGAAACCGGCACCCTGTTGGTGTCGCTGCGCTTGTCGCAAACGATAAAGGACTCCGCATCGCGTGCTGCGCCGTGCACGGTATGCACCGGCATCACACACTGGTCCTCGCACCCAGGGCAGATGGTGCCGGCTGCCGGGCTTGCCTTGGCAACCAGCTTTTGTGATTGCATAGCCTTGACCGCCTCTGGCGGCCATTCCCGCAACTCGTCGTCATTGACCAGGACAGCAGCGCCCTGGTTCGCGCCTACGCGGTCCAATAACTCAATGAGTGCATCCTCCGGCTTCATGCTTCAGCCTCGGCGTTTTCGTCCGGCTCCTTGGGTTCGATCCCGGAGGCTTCCAGCATGGCGCGCAGCTTGAGGCCGATTTCGTCATACTTGAGCGAGCAGGAGTTGGGATAGGTAATGCGGATGGTTACCGCTTTCGCCGGCTTGTCCGCATCCGCCACGACCGAAGCGGCCAGCTCCACCTGAGTGACATTGTACATACTCAGGCGCAAGGATGCTTTGATCTGGTCGAGTAAATCGTAGACGGCATCGGGATTATAGGACGGATCGGCTTCCAGGGTAATCCGGTCGCCCTTCTTTATCCGCGAAGAGAGGCGCAGTTTCTTTACCGTCACTCTCTCGATCCCACTGCCTGCATCGAACACAAAATCAAAACCTTTCTTGAGGAGCGGGCTTAGGTCATACACGCGCTGGTCCTTTGGATCGGGCGGCAGTTCTTCGATCTTGAGTATCGCTTGGGCGAACATCCCCTGGAGCGGCTCGATTGTCTTGTTGAAGCCCCGATAGTTCAGGTCCAGCGTGCCTTCCTTTTGTGAGTAGACGTAGATAACCTCAAAGGCGGGATTGTGCGGACGACGGTCAAACTCCCCATTTACCCACTCGATGCTCTGCTGTGAATAGTCTTCAGGATAAGCGAAGAAATAGTCCAGATCACCCCGTCGAAAGGGATCTACAACGCAGTTCTTGCCCCGGCCCTCTTTTTGATGAAAGTAGTTGCGGATCAACCAGGCAAGTTGTTGAAGGCTGGCCTTGTCCACCGCAGCCGGTTGGTTAGACATGTTTTTGCGCTTGCGCCAATATGGAAGCGTATCCGCATGGTAGAAGCGGGTCGCACCTCGCCAAAGGTCATTGTGATCCAGAAATGTAATCATAGCCCGCTCGTAGTGGTTGGGCAGCGCCGATAGCGCTTCAATAAAGGAAGTGAGGTCGTCTGGGTCTTCCTGCAACTGCCAGCCCGCCTCGTCAATGATTGCTCGAAAGCCGTTCTCGCAGCTCATCTCGAAGATTTCTTGGATCTCGGTATCCAATCCACGGTGCTGGCCTTCAGACAATGACACCCAGGCGTTAAACAGCTCATCCGGCTTGCCCTCCTTCATGGCCGTGAAATCAAGGTCGGCAAACAGCCCCTTACTTTGAAAGTAGCGGGCGAGCAGGGTGTTCGGCATCTGCCGGAAGAAGTCCCTGGTAGAGTAGTGACGGGGCATTTTTTCCCTCCCTCAATAATGGTACCTTCAATCTGTTTGGATAATGCTGGACAGTGTTGTATTCTACTGTACTTCCACGATAAGAATTTACAAAGTGAAAATAAGCGCCTCTCTAAGGAACACACATGGCCATTAAGAAATCCGATCTCTACTCCTCACTCTGGGCCTCCTGCGATGAGCTTCGCGGCGGCATGGATGCCAGTCAGTACAAGGACTATGTCCTGTTCATGTTGTTCATCAAATACATCTCCGACAAATACGGTGATTCGGAAGACTTCGCTCCGCCAGTCACCATCCCTCCGGGGGCCAGCTTCAAGGACATGGTCGCACTCAAAGGCAAGAGCGACATCGGCGACAAGATCAACACCCAGGTCATTCAGCCGCTCATCGAGGCCAATTCCCGCCTAGCCCGCAGCGACTTTCCTGACTTCAACGATCCGAACAAGCTCGGCGAGGGGGATGCGATGGTCAAGCGCCTCGAAAACCTCATCGGCATCTTCGAGAACCCCGCCCTTGATTTCTCGCAAAACCGCCCTGAACACGACGACATCTTAGGCGATGCATACGAGTATCTCATGCGGCACTTCGCCACCCAGAGCGGCAAGAGCAAGGGGCAATTCTACACCCCGTCCGAGGTCAGTCGCGTCATCGCCAAGGTCATCGGTATCTCGCCTGCGAACACTGTGGCCGCCACCACGGCCTACGACCCCACCTGCGGCTCCGGGTCGCTATTGCTGAAAGTCGCCGCCCAGGCGGGCAAACAGATCACCCTCGAAGGGCAGGAAAGGGACGTGACCACAGCCGGTCTCGCGCGCATGAACATGATCCTGCACGACTTTCCGACGGCGAACATCCTCCCGGGCAACACGCTTGCCGCACCTAGATTCAAGGACGGGGAACGTCTCCGCACCTACGACTACGTCGTCGCCAATCCCCCTTTCTCCGACAAAACATGGAGCACCGGCCTCATCCCAGCCAGCGACCCTTTCCAGCGCTTTGCCTGGGGCGAGCCGCCAAAGAAGCAAGGCGACTATTCCTACCTGCTCCACATCATCCGCTCGATGAAGAGCACGGGCAAAGCTGCCTGCATCCTCCCCCACGGCGTGCTCTTCCGGGGCAATGCCGAAGCCGTTATCCGTCAGAAGCTCGTCCGCTCCGGGTATCTCAAGGGAATCATCGGCCTGCCGGCCAACCTCTTTTACGGCACCGGCATTCCCGCCTGCATTCTCGTGCTCGACAAGGAAAACGCCACTGCACGCAAGGGCATCTTCATGATCGACGCCTCGAAGGGCTTTATCAAAGACGGCAACAAGAATCGCCTCCGCGAACGGGACATTCACCGCATCGTGGACACCTTTGTCAGGCAGGACAAGGTCACCCACTACTCGCGTCTCGTGCTCGTCGAGGAAATCGCCGACCCAAAGAATGATTACAACCTCAACCTGCCGCGTTACATTGACAGCACAGAGCCGGAGGACATTCAGGACATCGACGGCCACCTGCGCGGTGGTATCCCGAAGCGTGATATTGATGACCTCGACCGTTATTGGCAGGTTATACCTGCCGTCCGCGCCGCCCTGTTCAAAGAGGCTAACCGCCCTGGCTACTGCCAGTTGCAACTTCCCATCGTCGAGGTGAACCCCGCGATCTTCGGCCACGCTGAGTTCACCGCCTTCAACGAGTCAATCACTAAGCTCTTCGCCCATTGGAAAGAGGCCCACACCCCACGGCTGAAAGCCTTCGCCAAGGACGGCCATCCGAAGCCCCTCATCGAAACCATCAGTGAGGACTTACTTATCACCTTCCGGCAGGCGCCGCTGCTCGATGCCTACGACGTGTATCAGCACCTCATGGACTACTGGGCCGAGACCATGCAGGACGACTGCTACCTCATCGCCGCCGACGGATGGAAAACCGGAGCACAGCCGCGTGAGATTCGCCAGGTGAAGAATAAGGACGGCAAACTGATCTGGCCGGAGGCGCACGACTACAAGAAGGGGAAGCGTCGCTTCAAATCCGACCTGATTCCGGCGGCTATTCTCATTGCACGCTATTTCACCGCCGAACGGGATGACATCGAAGCCATTGAAGGCGAGCTTGCCGCGATTGAGCAGCAGTTCGACGAAACGCGTGAGGAACAAGGGGGAGAGGAAGGGTTGCTCTCGGAAGTCATCGAGGGCGAGGGCGAGAAGCAAAAGATCACCCCCAAAGCCGTGAAGGCGCGCCTCAAGGAAATCGGTAAAGATCCTGACTACGGCGATGAGCGCAAAGCGCTGGAGGACTACGCCGCTCTGCTCGACCAGCAGACGGATGCGAAAGCCCGGCTGAAGGCCGCGCAAGAATACCTGGACGCTAAGCTAGACGCCAAGTATCCCAAGCTTAACGAAGACGAGATCAAGACGCTTGTGGCGGACGACAAATGGCTGGTTACCCTCGCCGCCGCCATGAAAGGAGAATTAGATCGCGTTTCGCAAACCCTGACCGGGCGTATCCGCCAACTGGCAGAACGTTACGCCAAACCTCTACCAAGGCTGGCGGAGGAGGTGGCCGCGCTGGCCTCCCGTGTGGATGGACACCTCAAGAAGATGGGGGCGGTATGGGAGTGAAGCCAGGCTACAAACAGACTGAGGTGGGGGTGATTCCTGAGGAGTGGGAGGTGGTCGCGCTTGGCGCGACCTGTTCAATGAAGAGCGGCGAAGGAATAACAAGCGCCAACATCGACCAATTCTCGCAGTACCCATGTTACGGCGGCAACGGCCTTCGGGGCTTTACATCCCGTTTTACTCATGATGGTAGTTACGCGCTTATAGGGCGTCAGGGTGCCCTATGCGGGAATGTTTTGGGGATAGAGGGCAAGTTCTTTGCCTCTGAACACGCGGTGGTTGTAACCGCACATCCACAAATTGACATCCGTTGGCTCACATACGTGTTGGGAGAAATGCATCTCAACCGGTTTTCTGAGTCTTCGGCTCAGCCAGGCTTATCTGTCTCAAAAGTCTTGAAACTGGAGCTGGCTCTCCCACCTACCAAAGACGAACAACGCGCCATTGCGGAGGCATTAAACGATGTGGATGCGATGCTGGGCGCGCTGGACCGGCTCATTGTCAAGAAGCGCGACCTCAAACTGGCCGCCATGCAACAACTCCTCACCGGCAAGAAGCGACTACCGGGGTTTAGCGGGGAGTGGGAGGTGAGACTGCTTGCCGAAGTGTGCTGGTTTCAAGAAGGGCCTGGCGTGAGGAATACTCAGTTCACTTCGTCGGGTATCAAGCTTTTAAACGGGACGAATATTTTTAGGGGAGTGCTAAACCTCGATACCACCAGTAGGTTTATCTCTGAAAAAGAAGCATATGGTCCCTATGCTCATTTTATGGCCGATACTGGTGACATTGTTATTGCTTCATCTGGAATCACCATTGAGAAATTCCATGAGAAAGTTGCTTTCGTTAAAGATGCTGATTTGCCATTTTGTATGAACACAAGCACGATTAGATTCAAGCCTTTCACAAGCCTGCTTCCCAGTTTTTTCTTTCAATTCCTAACTACCGATAACTTCAAGCGGATGATCGGAGGGCAGGCAACGGGTTCAGCGCAGTTAAATTTTGGCCCATCGCACATAGCAAAAGTTATCCTCTCACTGCCACCACTTCCGGAACAAGAAGCCATCGCCGCCGTCCTTGCCGACATGGACGCCGAGCTGGCCGCCCTGGAGCAGCGGCGCAACAAGACACGAGACCTTAAGCAGGCCATGATGCAGGAACTGCTCACCGGAAAAACGCACCTTGTTTCGCAAGGAGGTTCCCATGCCTGAACAACCCCGCTCCGAACGCCGGACACAGAACCGCGTAATCTCTCTTTTCACAGACAAGAGTCGCCCCGAGTGCCTCGGTTACCGTTACCTTGGAGATTGGCACGAACGTACCAATAACCGTCCCATCGAAGCCGCTCTGCTACGGGGAAACCTGAAGCAGCGGGGCTACTCCGAGGTGCATATATCGGCAGCCTTGCAGAAGCTGGAAAGTGCGGCGGACGCAACAGGGATTACGCTCTATCAGGCAAATCTGCGCACCTATCAACTGCTGCGCTATGGCGTGCCGGTGCAGACCGCCGCTGGTGTGCCTCACGAAACTGTGCACCTCGTGGATTGGGAGCATCCGGATGAGAACCATTTCGCCCTGGCAGAGGAGGTGACACTCAAAGGCGGCTATGAGCGGCGACCCGACTTTGTTCTTTACTTGAACGGTATCGCCATCGGAGTGATCGAACTCAAACGCAGTTCGGTAGAAGTGGCCGACGGTGTGCGCCAGCTCATCACCAACCAGGAGGAAATTTTCAACAAGGGCTTCTTCAGCACGGTCCAACTCGTCTTCGCAGGAAGTGATTCGCAGGGACTGCGCTACGGCACCACAGGCACACCGGAGAAGTTCTTCGTGGAGTGGAAAGCCCAGAACGCTGGAAAAACCCCACTCCCACCCGGCTCTTTGTTGGACCGGCCGCTGGCCGAGATGTGTGAGAAGGTCCGTCTGCTCGATCTGATCCGCAACTTCATTATCTTCGACGCTGGACAGAAAAAGGTGCCTCGACCGCATCAATTCATAGGTGTTAAGGCGGCCCAAGAGCGCATCTGCAAACGCGAAGGGGGCGTTATCTGGCACACCCAGGGTAGCGGAAAGAGCATCCTTATGGTGCTGATTGCTAAGTGGGTGCTGGAGCACGACCCGGAAGGCCGCATCCTCATCATCACCGACAGGGACGAGCTCGATAAACAGATCGAAGTGGTCATGAAGAACGCCGGAGTCGTAGGCCCGGATTCGCCATCACCCCGGATAACCCAGCAGGCGGAGTTTATCGATAAATTATCCGCTACAACCCCCAGGCTGCTGTGTGCGCTTATCCACAAGTTCGATCTCGATACCAAATGCGATCCTCCCCCGATTCACGGGCGCTTCTACGTATTTGTGGATGAATGCCACCGTACCCAGGGCGGCGACATGAATAAGCAGATGAAGCGCTGGCTGGAAGACGCCATATTTATCGGCTTCACAGCTACGCCGCTCCTGCGCCGTGACAGGCAGACCACCCGCGAGGTTTTTGGCACATCCATACACACATATAAGTTCCACGAGGGGGTGGCAGACAAGGTGATCCTTGACCTTAAATATGAAGCCCGCGATGTACCGCAGCGGCTCACATCACAGAAGGCCATCGATGCGTGGTTCGATAGCAAGACCAAAGGGCTGAACAATTTCCAGCGTGCGGTTCTCCGCAAGCGATGGGCGACGATGGAAGAGCTTATGAGCGCTGGGGAGCGCAAGCAGCGGATTATCGCCGACATCATTCATGATTTCGGCGTACAGCCACGTCTGAACAATGATCGGGGAACCGCCATCCTTGTAGCCGCCTCAATTTACGATGCCTGCCATTACTACCGCCTTTTCCAGAATACGTCCTTCGGTCAATATTGCGGAATCATCACCTCCTACGAGCCGAATCACAACGCGATCTCCCGCGAGCCAGCCAACAGCGACGAGCGCTATAAGTTCGATACTTACATGCAACACGTGCTGAAGCACAAGCAGACTACCGACCGATACGAGGATGAAGCCAAGCGCCGCTTCATTGAGGAGCCCGCCAACTGCAAGCTGTTGATCGTGGTGAGTAAGCTTTTGACGGGCTTTGACGCGCCTTCTTGCACGTACATCTACCTTGATAACGAAATGCGGGACCATAACCTCTTCCAGGCTATTTGCCGGACCAACCGTCTCGATGGTGATGACAAAGATTACGGCTATATAGTGGATTACAAGGAGCTATTTGAGCAGGTGCAGAATTCCATCGCCGTATACAATTCAGACGAGTTGGACATCGACGAAGGAGGCGGGCAGTCCAATATATTCTTGAAGGACTGGCTGAAAGAGGGCAAAGCCCAGCTCGATGCCACTCGTGAAGCGCTTCGTTATCTATGCGAGCCGGTGGAGCAGCCAAAAGAAATGGAGCAATATCTTCATTATTTCTGCGGCGACGCTAGCGATCCAACTGCCCTTACTACCACCGAGCCGCTGCGGATTTCCTTTTACAAGGCGGTGGTCTCCTTCCTCCGTGCTTATGCCGCAATCGTCCAGAATCTTACTGAGGCTGGTTATACGGATGCAGAGATCGCGACACTGGAGACGGAAACAAAGTTTTACAACGACACCAGGGAAGCGATCAAAAGGCACTCTGGAGAAGAACTTGATATAAAGCCTTATGAAGCGGACATGCGCCACCTCATCAACACTTACATCCAGGCCGATCCCGCCGCCGATTTGGGCAACCTGAGTTCGCTCTCGCTCACGGAACTGATCATTGAGACCGGCATCCACGATGCCATTGCCCGAAAGCTGAATGCAAAGGGCAAGCTCTCTAGGAACGCCATCGCCGAGGGGATCATTAACAACGTCCGCAAGACGATCATCCGCGACCAGCTTACTGACCCGAGATTCTACGAGGAGATGTCCAAGCTGCTCGCCGATCTCATCAAACAGAAACGGGATGACACGGAGTCGTACGAGAAGTTCCTGAAAAATGCAGAGGAACTGGTGAAAAGGCTGGCAAGGAAGCAGCCTACCGCAGGCATCCCGGCAATCCTCCACGGCAAGTCGGAAGCCATCCACCTTTTCAACAACCTGGCGAGCATTCCGGCAACTACCTTTCAGTGTCCAGCAGATGAAAACCAGAAGGCCGCACTCGCCCTCGAAATCGATCTTGCCATGCGGGAACGCGCCCCAGCGGGGTGGAAGAGCGACATCGATGGACCTCGTGGCATTCAGGTCATGAACGCTCTCTACCCAATCATGTCAAGAGACCGCACAGCAACGAAGGCGATCTTTGAAATTGTCAAGAATCAAGGCGGTTACTAAATGACTGAGACGATCCACATTGGTGACCTGTCGATTCAGCTGACAAAGAAGGATATCAAGAATGTCCACTTGTCCGTTCATCCGCCCGACGGGCGCGTCACCTTGGTCGCACCAACCGCAACTCGTCTCGACGTGGCCCGTGCCTACGCCATCAGCAAGCTTAGTTGGATACGAGAACAGCAGCGGAAACTGAAGAACCAGGCGCGCGAAACTCCCCGGCAATTCATTACGCGCGAGAGTCACTACCTCTGGGGCCGGCGTTATCTTATGACCGTTCTCAACCGGGACGCCAAACCTTGCGTAAGGCTCGACCACAAACGCATCACCCTAACAGTGCGGCCGGGCAGCGATGACAGAAGGCGCGCGGAGGTGATCCATGAATGGCACAAATCGATACTGCACAAGGTGGTGCCCGCTTTGATTAAGAAATGGGAGCCGAAGCTGGAGATGAAAGTTGTCGAATATTTCCTGCAACGGATGAAAACCAAGTGGGGAAGCTGCAATCACAAGGCGGGACACATCCGACTCAATACAGAACTGGTTAAGAAGCCAAAGGATCTGCTCGAATACGTTATCGTGCATGAGATGGCGCACCTGCTGGAGCCAACCCACAGCGACCGATTCATGACCATCCTTGGGGAGCATTACCCAACCTGGCGCGAAGCCCGTGCTGAGCTAAATGAACTGCCGTTGACCGCCGAGGTCTGGAAGGAGTGATTTTCTTTTGAGCGGCCGCTTTCTTCACCCCGTTACCCCAATAGGTATGATTTTGGCCCCGGACAATTAAGTTCGGGTAGTCTGATGCTTTTCCTCATTAACTTCCCAGTATGAGGTGAACATAGTCAAGAAAAAGTACAACCTGAAGTAGCTCAGGTTTTTGAGGGACTCAGGGAGACAATTTCCACTTGGGCTTAGGAGAGACCTGTGAACTTAATTTCTGGACGGATTCCCGGATCGGCATTGGCCACAGGAGCTTTCGTTTATGGCACTGGGTTCCTGATTTCCTTTGCTTTCTTTAACAGGATGGGAGTAGCAGGCGTAGGAGAGTTTCTGGCAATGAAATATCTTTACATAGGGATCATCTACGTATGCCTGCTTCTCAGTTGTCTGGCACCAATATTATCCTACCTTCTAAGACGTAATACATCCAAGAAGTACAGCAAACAAGAGTCGCTAACTTGTGAGCAGAAGCGATTCCTTGAAAATGTCAATCTTAGAGTTGCATTACCCATTATATTGACCGTGAACATTTGGTTCCTTATAATGTTTATTTTGCTCTTTTTATCGGAGCCAGACTTACTTTCCAAGCATAAGACATTAACAGTTTTAACGTTTCTTCCTCTTTTTGCTAACAGTTTTACCACTACTTTATCTATATCTGGAAAGATTGATAAGAATAGTGACATTGTCCTAAAATGGTGCATTCTTGTTGCAACACTTGCTCTTGTTATCGTGGATATCATCGTGTTTAGTGAGGCATTTTATACATTCTTAAAAATGTTTAAAGAAGGAGGATTCTTTTTTTTCCTGAGCATTGCACTATTTGGAATATATTTTTGGAGATTTTATATTATGTATGATAGGATTAAAGAACACAATTATGCTTTAGCTATGACACCCCTTTGGGTGTGCTTCTTTTTTATTCTATACTTTCTTTCTATTTTGTCGTACTCACGATTCGTGTATAACTATATCCCTGTTGAAAAGGGCGGAGGTGATTACAGTTATAGTACAAAGGTGATTCTTCACTTCGAACAGAAGCATAAAGTATATATTCCAGATGACTTATTAAGAAGCAAGGGATCGAATTGTTCAAAGGACGTTAAAATATTGCACGAATCGGATAAAGCACTTTTAGTTGCTGAGGCACGCGATGACATAGATTGGCACGACCTGCGTTTAGATGTCAGGCCAACAATACATGATATTAAACGAGATTCCATCCTTTCGATTCAGTACCTTAGGAAGGAATAAGATATTGCCAAATTTTATCATTCGTTAAGCTCTGAGACCGAGTCGTTCGCCGACAAAGGCCCATTAAGAAGGCCAATTCCGAAACTGACCATGTGCTTAATGGGTAAGTGTTGGAAATATAACACTTTTCATCCTTTTATCGAACGGCATGCATCAACAGAGTCCAAAAATCGAGCAATTCCGGGGCAAAGCGTAAATGGACTTATTTCATCCCGTAGTGAGTATCGGTATGATTTTGGCCCCGGACTTGATTCCTTCCAGGTAATCGGCCCAGGCTTGCATAATCTTCTTCCGTTCCGGCATGAATTCGGCATGGTTGTATGCCGCACGCACGCTGTTTCTTTCGGCATGGGCAAGCTGCGCTCGATGGCGCCCCGGTTCCACCCCTTTGACCTTTCAGCCTGCTACTCTCGTATTTATTGCAACGACATTGCCGGAAACTTGTTGAATGGTGCCGCAATATTGCGCCCAATCAGCCATTAAACGATCACGCTTCACCAGCATGTCGCCGCGCTGATAAGCGGCTTCAGCCTTGTCTTTCAACTTGTGAGCCAGAGCGTGTTCGATCACTTCGCGTGGATACGCCGTTGTTTCGCCAGCCCAATCTCTGAAAGTTGAGCGAAAACCGTGTTGAGTAACGTCGCCGCGTTTCATATCCCGTAAAACTTTCGTAAGAGCCATGTCAGACAATTGCCCGCCTTTAATGGAAGGAAACAGGTAATCGCTCCCCTCCACGCGCCGAAGGGCTTCTAAAAGCTTTACAGAGGGCTCAGACAACGGCACGCGATGTTCCTTGCCCGCCTTCATGCGATTACCCGGAATCGTCCAGATACGGGCTTGCAAATCAATTTCCTGCCAAGTTGCGCCCCTCACTTCCCCGGATCGGGAAGCGGTCAGAATGGAAAATTCCAAGGCACGGGCCGAGAAACCGTTCCTATCCCGCAGTTCGGCCATGAATGCGGCAATTTCTTTATACGGAAGCGCAGCGTGATGTTTAACAGCTTGTACCTTGTTCCGGGCGGGCAGTTGCGTTTTAAGGCCGTTCCAGCGCGCCGGGTTATCGCCTTGACGATAGCCGCGAACCCTTGCCCATTCGAGAATAGCTTCCATCCGGCTTCTTAATCGGCTTGCCGTTTCGGTCTTTTTGTACCAGATCGGTTCCAGCACCTTCAACACCAGGCCCGTATCTACGGCAGCAACGGGCAGCGGACCCAAATCAGGAAAAGCATAGGTTTCCAGCGTTGCGGTCCATTGCTTGGCGTGCTTTTGGTTTTTCCATCCTGCCCGGTGAGCTTCAATGTATGCTTTTGCACATTCGGCAAAGGTCTTCGTCTTGGCAGCTTCAAGCTTCCCGCGTGCTTGTTCGGCCCGCCGTTCTTCGATAGGATCGCGTCCGTCAGCTACAGCCTTACGATACTGCAACGCCTTCGCCCGCGCTTCGGCAAGTGAAATCGTGCGTAACGGCCCTAATCCCATTTCGCGGGGCTTGCCGTGCAGGGTGAAGCGAAATACCCACGATTTGCCGCCTAACTTGCTGATTTGCAACCACAAGCCGCCGCCGTCACCGTAATAGCCCGGTTCCTTAGCCTTCTGCACGGCCACCGCCGAAAGTTTGTTAAGTCCGCCTGCCATGTGTCCCCTCCACGAAAAAGGATTGACGGATCAGGGAATAAACCCTAAGATTTGTGGCTTATCGAACGGGTATGGAGCACGCCGGAGAAGCCCTTAAGCTACCCATGTTTCTACCCACGGTATTTAAGCAGATTGTAATAGATATTGCAAGACAATAATGGACGATGAAAGGCGCTAAACCTTATTTTCCAACGGTTTTGCAAGATGTCCCTGAACGCTACTGGAAGGTAAAATGGAGGATACTCCCTCCGCCAGCGAAAATATTGAGGAGAGATGGCCGAGTCGGCTGAAGGCGCTCGCCTGCTAAGCGAGTGTAGGGTGTAAAGCTCTACCGAGGGTTCGAATCCCTCTCTCTCCGCCACCAGCAAACAAAAAGCCCGAGTCCGGCATGCCGGTTCTTGGGCTTTCCCCATTCTGCACCTTTGGAAACTCGCAAAGAGGACGATGCGTTCGGCTTGAACTACCTCTCTGTGGCGCGCGGCGGCCTCTGACCACCTGCCTCAAAGTTGACTTTGAACTTCAATGAAAGCAGATGGAACTATATAAGTTTATGAAGGTTCTCCACGAGGTCCGCGTACTGATCGCCGGTGAAGCAGAAGCGCAATTCACGGAATGGTTCACGCAGCGCTTTGACCTGTTCGACCAGATCAGCACCGTCAATTACTATTTCTTTCATCAGGAGCGCGAGGGCGCGAAAATCTTCTTGCCCCATCCCGAAACGTGTCATTTCCGCTGTCCCCAGGCGAATGCCACTTGCGGCGGTGAACCCCTCATCCTCGGGGGTAGCCTGGTAGTTGCAAATGATGTTGTTGGCTTCCAGCCTGCGTGCAACCTCCGGGCCCCTGGCGTAGCCGACATTCAATATCACCTGATGGGTTTCGGTAAAACTGATGTCCGGGTCGCCGGCCACATCGAAGCCGCAGTCCCTGAGGGCCAGGGCGAACGCTTTAGCGTTGGCGATTACTTTGCGCTGATATTCGTCTTTGAAGCAGTTCATCTCATAGGCGGCCATGAGAAGCCCCAGCATGGTCCCCAGATGATGGTTCGACACCGCGCCCGGGAAAGTGCGCCGGCGGATGGCCTCCCACAGCTCATATCGCTCTTCATGCTCCTCGAAGCGGCTCGCTATTATGCCCCGCTGCGTGCCGAAAAACGTCTTGTGCGTCGATGCGGTAACCAGATCGGCCCCTTCGGCAAAAGGTTGCTGAAAATGAGGACCTATAAGCCCGAGTACGTGGGCCGTATCATACATCACCACGGCATTGATGTGCGCATCATCCAGATACCGGCGGATTTCCGCTACCGGTTCTTTATGCAGAACCATGCTTTTTCCAAAAATGATCAGTTCCGGCCGGCAGTCGCCGATCAGTTCGAGGGCTGCGGAGACATCGATTTTATAAGGGTTTTCAGCAAGCACCGGGAAATTTACCACGGCCGGACGCTCCGTGTGGGGGTCCCTGGCGACGAAGTCCCGAAGCGCGCCCATGGGCTGTGCGCTGAGATGGCCTCCCTTGCCGATGTGATTGTTCATTACCCGGCGAATACGGCGTGGTTCGCTCCGGCGGTCGGCGCGGTTGATGTAGTCGACCATGGCGCTGAACACGGCTGCATTGGCCATTTGCCCGCTGATAACGCGGGTATCGACTTCAGCGCAGCCGAGGAATTTGCGAAATTCTCTTTCAAGCAGCCATTCCACTTCGGCGATGAAATCAGTCCCCTGATAATAAAAGATCTCGGAATCGTAAAAAGCCTTCGACTCTTTATGCTCTGCGTACCGGAAGGCAGGGTCCATTACGGATAACAACCGCACCATCGGTGAAGCGGTCATCTCCGAGGGTATCAGATTGATGCACTCCTGCTGGCGCCACCGGGTATTTTCCACTGTCTTTTCAAGCAGGACGCTGGGAGCGCCAGCCGATTTGCCCGCTTGCAGAGTCGCCGCGGGGCCGCTGGGAGCGCCAGCCGAGATCGGCGCTGCCTTCGGCGGGGCGCTGGGAGCGCCAGCCGAGTTGCCCGCTTGCAGAATTGCCGCGGGGGCGCTGGGAGCGCCAGCCGGGATGCCCGCTTGCAGAATCGCCGCGGGGGCGCTGGGAGCGCCAGCCGGGATGCCCGCTTGCAGAATCGCCGCGGGCGAAGCGGTGGGACCGGCAGCTTCCTTTGACGGAGGGCAGGAAAGGGCTGGGATAGGCGCCTTGGGCATTCTCGAAGGAGGCTCATGGCCGTAGATAATAGGATGGGCATACGGGGGCGCATCGGACCGGAGATGGTATGGCACAACGACAGCGTCTACGAGCTTCCCCCGGATGTCGATGCTTAGTCTGTCATCCTCTATGATGTCGCTGTCGATGTAGGCCAGGCAGATCGCGCGCAGCTTGTGCTCACCGGTTTGCCTGGAAAGAAGCCCTTTATCCTCGAACACCCAGCTAGGGGCCATCGTTCCACTCGATATATAGCCGACGTGCTTGCCCGCCTTGAAGACCCTGGCCCCGGCCCTGGCAATTCCACGGCCTGCCACCGCTACACATTTGAACATGCGGGGCAGGTCGGTAATGGCGGAATAGTCTCGGACGATAATTTTGGAGTATGCGGCAAACTGTTTCTCCAGGGCCGCCCGCCCGATAAATTCGCCTTTGAGCGGTGAAAAGCTGACGGCCAATTTGCCTATTGGCACAGCAAAACAGGGGATTTCTTTACCATCCGGGTCGTATCCAAACTCATGGCCGTAGAGCGGAAGGGAAGACTCCAGGCGCAGAGTGTCGCGCGCCGCGAGGCCGGCCGGCCTGGCCCCTTTCTCTAAAAGGAGGTCCCAAAGCATCAGCGCGTTTGCACGGTCAACAAAAAGTTCAAAACCGAGAGGTTCGCCGGTGTAGCCTGTACGGCTGACCATAACCCGGGCGCCCGCGATCTTGACAATGCCAACGGCATTGCGGTACGGCTCCGGAAGGCCGGTGGGACCGCAAGCCAGGTTGCCCGCTTGCAAAATCGCCGCGGGCGAGGCGGTGGGAGCGTCAACGACTGCGTCCAGCAGCCCGCGGGATTTGGGCCCCTGTAATGCGAACATGGCGATGTCATTAGTGCGGTCGATCAGCTCGACGCTGCCGAAGGTCTCTACATAAGGCCGCAGATGCTCCAAGTCTTTGTTTCGGTTGGCGGCATTGACGACCAACAGATACTCTCCTTCAAAGAACCGATAGAGAAATGCGTCGTCCACAGCCGCTCCCGTTTCACTGGCGATGAGCGTGTACTGCGCCCCTGCCGGCGCAAGGTCGAGCGCTTCAGCGTTATTGGTCAGCACATGTTGGACGAACCGGAGCGCGTTGGCGCCGCGAATGATAAATCGACCCATGTGAGAGACGTCAAAAATCTCTGCGCCGCTGCGTGTGCTCAAATGTTCCTCCACAACCCCCGAAGGGTATAGAAGCGGCATGTCCCAACCGCCGAATTCCACCATCTGGGCGCCCAGGGCCTTATGCCTGTCGTATAGGACGGTTCTTTTGGGCTGGTCCATCTCTGCAATCCCTTTCGATTATGCGCTTATTTTCAAAATCGGGTTGCAAACTAGTACCGAAGAGGCCTCCC
>Ga0181539_1001276_pt1 | contig 28324 bp, 26 predicted proteins | sample PEATcosm2014_Bin_46_FD_119767 | JGI IMG/M metagenome (GOLD analysis project Ga0181539, IMG submission 119767) | Peatland microbial communities from MTU Mesocosm Facility, Houghton, MI, USA - PEATcosm2014_Bin23_60_metaG | ecosystem: Environmental > Terrestrial > Soil > Wetlands > Peat | place... | reverse complement strand
CGGCAACGTGCTCAATGGCCGGCTCATCAACACCAGCTCCGACTCGGGCATCCTGGGCAACGCGGGACAGAGCAACTACGGATCGGCAAAGGCGGCGGTCGCCGCGATGGCGATAATCGTGGACCGCGAGATGAGCCGCTATGGCGTCACCGCAAATGCGATTGCGCCGATCGCGCGCTCGCGGCTTACCGTGGACGCGACTCCGCAGACCGCCGCCGGCATGGCGCAGAAGCCGGGAGAATGGGATGCGTTCACGCCGGCGCACGTGGCGCCGCTGGTGGTGTGGCTGGCGAGCGACGACGCCAAAGACGTTCACGGCGAAGTGTTCCGCGTCGGCATGGGCAACGTGTGGCTGATGCGCGGATGGCACACCGGCTCCAAGGTCTCGAAGAAGGGTTCGATGTGGGAGCCGGCGGAACTGGGCACCAAACTAAAGGAAGAGCTCGCCAAGGGCGTGACCAAGAAGGAGAGCATGGGCGAGGTGATGGGCGGGGGCGCGTAGATTTTTGACGACTGAGGCGAAACCGAAAAGCGCGGCTCGTCGCGAGCCGCGCTTTCGTTACATCCTGTTCATCTGCGCCGCCAACACCGCGCGCAGCGTGATGGCCGAGCATATCCTGCGGCGCGAACTCGACGCGCTCGGCTTCGACCATCGGATCACGATCACCTCGGCGGGAATCGCGCCATACGCCCGCGATGGGGCGTTGGTCTCCCTCGATACGCGGATGGCGCTGCGTGAGGTCGGTATCGATATCGGCGACCAGGCAACTTCAACCGACTTGAAACGGCATCCCGAGATGCTCGAGCAGACCGACCTCATCATCGCGATGACCGAGCAGCAGGCGCGCGAGCTGGTCGAGCGATTTCCCGGCGCAGTGGGGCGGCCGGTATTCACCCTGCGTTCGTTCGCGGGGGAGGCCGGCGATATCGACGACCCCTTCGAACAGGGCGACCTGGTGTTCGCCGCATGCCGCGAGGAGATTCATCGGCTCGTCCCGACTGTCATCGAACGCCTTTTCCATCGCTAGCGCGCGACCGCGTCGCGCGGGATCATATGGCCATGGAATTCGTCAACCCGCCGGACGACGAGATTCGCGCGATTCTGGCGCGGCCGGCCACGGTCGCGGTCGTGGGATGCTCCGACAATCCGGCGCGCGACTCGCTTCGAATTGCAAAATTGCTCAAAAGCCGCGGGTTCAAGGTGATTCCGGTCAATCCGCAGCTCGACTCCGACGCGCTGCGCGGCGCTCTGGGAGAGAAATGCTATCCCGACCTGGCGTCGATCCCCGAGCCGATCGAGATAGTGGACGTGTTTCGGCGATCGGAGTTCGTGCCGGAAATCGCCGAAGCCGCGATCGCCAAAGGTGCGCGCGTGCTGTGGTGTCAGCTCGGCGTGGTCAACCTCGACGCGGCCCGCCGCGCGCAGCAAGCCGGGATGACGGTGGTGATGGATCGATGCCCGGCGATCGAATACGCGCGCTTGTTCTGAGGATGCAGCCAGCGCGGACGAATATTATGGCGCGCTGGGAAAGAGAGAGCAGAACCTTTTACGTGTACGTTATGGGCAGCAAATCCGGTGTTCTCTATATCGGAGTCACGAACAATTTGGAACGGCGCGTGAATGAGCATCGCGAAGGTCGGACTCCGGGTTTTACGGGGAAATATCGCGTTCGGCGGCTCCTATATTTTGAAGAGTTCGACAGACCGGCAGATGCAATCTCTCGGGAGAAAAAGATTAAGGGCTGGACAAGGGCAAGAAAACTCGAACTGATTCATTCCACAAATCTGCCCATGGAAGATCTTAGCGCGTGCTGGCGCACGCGAGATTCTTCGCTACGCTCAGAATGACGGAAGTGGCCTCAGTGCAATGACAGAAGCGGCTTTGCTGTTATGCATGCAGCTCCGCGCGGATTCTCTTTTCCGTCATCCTGAGCGGAGTCTGCGCAGCGAAGGATCTCGTCCGCCGCGCAGCGGCGGCGCCGGAAATTTGCGATGAAGCCGCGCAAGTGGAGGACGCTCAAGAGCGATGTCGCCTACCGCACGCCGATTTTCGATCTCCATCGACGGCGCTCGACGCATTCGCGGCGCGGCGAACGCGACTTCTTCATTCTCGACGCGCCCAACTGGGTGAATATCATTCCGATCACGGACAGTGGCGAGGTCGTGATGATTCGCCAATGGCGTCACGGAATCTCCGAGTTCACGCTCGAGGTGCCCGGCGGGATGGTCGATCCCGAGGATCCGTCGCCGATGCATGCGGCGCGGCGCGAGATGATCGAGGAGACGGGGTTCGATTCGGACACGATCGTGGAACTCGGCAAGGTGCATCCGAATCCCGCAATCCAGGGCAACATCTGTTTCTCGTTTCTGGCCGAGAATGTGCGCGAGGTCGACAGGGTGGTATCGATCGGCGACGAAGAGACTGAGGTGGTGCTGGTGCCGATGCGCGACATACGAGGGCTGATCGCGTCGGGCAAGGTCATGCACGCGTTGACGATCGCCGCGTTTTCGTTCCTGCACCTGTACAACCCGCCGCCGAAGCGCCGCCGGAAGTAGTAGCCGCCGGCCTTATCGGCTCCGCGCGCACGTGACTTCAAGGCTTCCCGAGGATTCTAATTAGTTCAGAAGTGTACGCGACCAGATCGCGGCAAGTCGCGCATTTTACCGTCTGAACTTCATTCTCCTCGATGTAGATCAACATCGGTTTCCCGCCACATTTTGGACAGGTCAAAAGGTCATCCGCTGGGTCCGCCTTCGCTGTAGCCATTGAATGATCCGATACCCCGCGCTGCGCCCGGGTCAAGCGCATTGACAGCCGCCGGAGCGTGTCCTAGCCTTGACGGTTTGCTAGACTAGAGACACGAATCGACTGGGGCGGAGCCGCTTACCTCGACCTGCCGCAACCGAGTTTTTACCCATGTTTGATACGCTCAGCGACCGCCTTGAAGGGGTCTTCAAAAAACTCAAGGGCCACGGGCGCATCACCGAGCGCAATATTGAAGAGGCGCTGCGCGAAGTCCGGCTCGCGCTGCTCGAAGCCGACGTCAACATCAAGGTCGTTCGCGATTTTATCGAGCACGTCAAGTCCAAGGCGCTCGGCGAGGAAGTTCTCCGCTCGCTTACGCCCGAGCAGCATCTAATCAAGTTCGTCGCGACCGAGCTGCAAAACGCGATGGGCGGTTCGGCGCGCGAGCTCGATCTCAAGGTCAAGCCGCCGGTCAAGATCATGGTGGTGGGCCTGCAGGGCTCGGGCAAGACGACTTCGATTGCGAAGCTCGCGCTATGGCTCAAATCGGAGCGCAAGCGCCATCCGATTTTGGCGTCCACCGACGTTTATCGCCCGGCCGCGATGGAGCAATTGCGCGTGCTCGGCGCGCAGGCGCAAATCCCGGTGGTCGAGAGCCGCGAGGATCAGGACCCGATCGAGATCGCGTCGCGCGCGCTGGCCCGGGCCGAGACCGGCGGGCATGACGCGGTGCTGATAGACACCGCCGGCCGCCTGCAAATCGACGAAGAGCTGATGGACGAGCTGGTGCGCCTGAAGGCCGCGCTTAACCCGCATCACATCATATTCGTCGCCGACGCGATGACCGGGCAGGAAGCGGCCAACGTGGCGGCCGGATTTCACGAGCGGCTGGGAATTTCGGGCGTGATTCTGACCAAGCTCGACTCCGACGCCCGGGGAGGCGCCGCGCTTTCGGTGCGGACTATAACCGGGGCGCCGATTCTGTTTGCGGCCACGGGAGAGAAGCTCGACGCGTTCGAGATTTTCTATCCGGACCGGCTCACGTCGCGCATCCTCGGGATGGGCGACGTGCTAACGCTGATCGAAAAGGCGCAGCAGAACTACGATCAGACCAAGGCCAAGGAGCTCGAGCGCAAGTTCAAAAAGAACGAATTCACAATCAAGGACTTCGCCGAGCAGATCAGGGCGATCAAGAAGATGGGATCGCTTGGCGATCTGATGGGAATGATTCCCGGGCTCAAGAAAGCGGCGGGCGCGGCGGATTCCGAAGAGGCGAAACGCGAGCTCGGGCGCATCCAGGCGATTATTGACTCGATGACGCAGCAGGAGCGCGGCAACCATCTGATTATCAACGGGCGCCGGCGCGCGCGAATCGCCACCGGCAGCGGCACCTCGGTGCAGGACGTAAATCGTTTTCTCAAACAGTTCGAGCAGACGCGCAAAATGATGAAGAAAATCACCCGCATGGGCGCGGGAAAAATGATGATGCGCGGAATGGGGCTCGGCAGCTAGAATAGGAAGCAGGAGAATCGCATGGCACTTGTAATCCGGTTGCGCCGTCATGGCGGGCGCAAGAAACCTTTCTATCGCATCGTGGTGGCGGACTCGCGCTCGCCGCGCGACGGACGCTTCGTCGCTCAAGTCGGGACGTACGACCCGGCCTTCGATCCGCCCCGGGTCACGATCAAAAAGGACGTGGCGGACCGCTGGCTCAAGGCTGGCGCTAAGCCGAGCGACACGGTAAGAAAGTTGATTAAACGGGCCGAAACCGCAACGGTCTCCGCCTGATGCGACCCGCTGCATCGGAGCCATCCCATGAAGGAGCTCGTTCAGTTCCTCGCACGACAGCTGGTGAACAACCCCGACGCGGTGGACGTGAAGGAGACGCAGGGCGATACCGCCTCGGTACTTGAACTGCGGGTGGCGAAGGAAGATTTGGGGCGCGTGATCGGCAAGCAGGGCCGGACCGCGAAGTCGATCCGCACGATTCTGAATGCGGTCGCCTCGCGCACCAACCGCAAGGTTGTGCTGGAGATCGTCGAGGACAAATGATCGCAGTGCGGGAATCGATCGATACTGTTCGTGGAGCGGGCGCGAGCTGAGCCGGCCGGCGCCTGCACGTTGACACGAATCAAGTTACGCCAGCGATGCTCCGCGTCGGCCGCATAACCGGCGCCCACGGCCTCAAGGGCGCGCTGCGAATCCGGCCCGACAATCCCGACTCGGACACATTGGAACAGGCCGCGCGCGTGTTCCTGGAAAGCGCGGGAGAAACGCGCGAGTTTCGGCTGACCGGAATGACGCGGCTGAACGCGACGACGCGGCGAATCACGCTCGAGGGCGTCAACGACGTAAGCGCGGCAGAGGCGCTCAAAGGCGCGGTCGTGATGCTCGCGGCGGAGGATGTCCCGGCGGCCAAGCCGGGCGAGTTCTACTATTACGAGGCGATCGGATGCCAGGTATTTCTGACCGACGGCAGCCGCATCGGCATCATCGAAGAAATCTTCTCGAACGGCGCGCAAGACATCTGGGTGGTGCGCGAAGGCGAGCGCGAATTTCTGGTTCCGGTTATCGAGGACGTGGTCAAGGCAATGGATTTCGCCGCCCGCCGCGTCACCATCGAGCCGATCCCCGGCTTGCTCGACTGAAATCGGCCGGCGCCGTCTGGTCCGAAGCGGCGCACCCGGATAGATTTGGACTTACGACGCATCCGCACTTCGGTTCGCCGCGATGGAATTTCACGTAATCACACTGTTTCCCGAGATGTTCGAATCGCCGTTTCGCGCCGGCATGATAGGACGCGCCGTCGAGCAGGGATTGGTCGTGATCAAGGCGCATCCGCTGCGCGAGCACGGTCTGGGTAATTACCGGCAAGTCGATGATGCACCGTACGGCGGCGGCAGCGGGATGGTGATGCGGCCGGAGCCGATCGCCGCCGCGATCGACGCGGTCAATGCCGAGCGCCCGGGATTGTGGCGCATCCTGATGACGCCGCAGGGCGAGGTGTTCGACAATTCGATGGCGCGTGACCTCTCCAGGCGCGCGCCCGGCCTGATGATCGTCGCGGGGCGCTACGAAGGAATCGACGAGCGCGTACGCTCGCTGGTGGACCAGGAGATTTCGATTGGCGACTACGTGCTGAGCGGCGGCGAAATACCGGCGATGGCGGTGATCGAGGCGGTGGGCAGGCTGATCCCGGGCGTGCTGGGGAATCCCGAGTCACTCGACGAGGAATCGTTCGCCGCCGGGATGCTGGAGTACCCGCAATACACGCGGCCCGAAGAGTTCCGCGGGATGAGGGTGCCTGAAATCCTGCTCAGCGGCGACCACGGCAAGATTCGCGCGTGGCGCGAGGCTGAAGCAAAACGGCGGACCGCGCGGCGGCGCCCAGACCTGCTCGAACGCCGCAAGTTCTGAGCGTGTCCGATCTTTTCGTAGCGCTGATTCACCATCCGGTCGTGGACCGCAATGCAAAGACCGTCACCTCGGCAATAACCAGCCTCGACATTCACGATATCGCGCGCGCGTCGCGAACTTACGACGTGCGTGGCGTGTTCATCGTCCATCCGATTCCCGAGCAGCGGAAATTCGCGGCGAGCGTGATCGATCATTGGCGTTTCGATTTCGGCCGGGCGCACGATTCGCGCCGGCGCGAGGCGCTCGAGCGCGTGCAAATCGTCGCGGAACTCGACGACGCGATCGCCGCGGCAACGCGAATCTCCGGCGCGCGCCCGCTCGTCGTACACACCTCAGCCCGCACCGAGGGCGGCATCAGCTACGCCGATTTGCGAGCCCGGATGGAGGCCCCGGACGCGCCGCCGATGATGATCCTGCTCGGGACCGGATTTGGAATGTCGCCCGAGGTTGCCGAACGCGCCGACGTGGTGCTTGCGCCCATTGCCGGCCCCGGCGACTACAACCATCTTTCAGTGCGCTCCGCCGCGGGAATTATCCTCGACCGGCTGCGCGGCAAGTACCCCCCCCCGACCCATTGAGTGGGCGCGTGCATTTCGGTAGTTTTAGGGGCTCGACTCGAGGTCTGTCTTCCCATGAATACCGTTATCCAGAAGCTCGAAGAGCGGGGCCTGCGCAAGGACCTGCCCGAATTCCGCGTGGGCGACACTGTTCGCGTTCACGTCAAAGTCGTCGAAGGCGAAAAAGAGCGCATTCAATCCTTCGAAGGCATCGTGATAAAAATGAACCGCGGCGCCAACCGCGCGACCTTCACCGTCCGCAAAGTTTCGTACGGGGTCGGGGTCGAGCGAATTTTCCCGATGCATTCGCCGCGGATCGACAAGCTGCAGGTGCTGACGCGCAGCCGCGTGCGGCGTGCGCGCCTGTACTATCTGCGCGATCTGTCGGGCAAAGCGGCGCGACTCGACGTCGCGACCTGAGCACCGGGCGGGTCCCCGCTCAGATGTCGGCGGAGACGGCGGTCTTCCCGGCAGAAATCCGCGTCATGCGTATGTTGCCGTCCAGGTAGGCGCCTTCGGCTACGGTCAAGCTGCGCGTCTCGATATTGCCGAAGAACTTGGCGCGCGGCCCGATCACCACGCGGTCGCATCCAGCGACGTCTCCGCGCAACTCGCCCATTACCAGCAGGCGCGGGGCAAAGACCTTGCCCTCGATCATTCCATCCTCGCCGACCACGACCAATTCCAGCGAGCGAACCTCGCCGCGGAAGCGGCCCTCGATTCTGACCGGCTCATGAAAGATCAGTTTGCCCGAGACGTTGACGTTGCGGCCTACCGCCACGCGCGTGCGCTCCTCGGCCCACGCCACGCCTGCGTCCTGCGGGATCTGGGTTGAATCCATTCGCTACGGGGCCGGGAATACGTGACACGCCACCGCGTGCCCGCCGCGCCCGGTTTCCAATTTCGGTTCGACGTTGCTGCAAACATCTTTCGCATATGGGCATCTTGGATGGAAGCTGCAACCGCGCGGCGGGTTCATCGGACTCGGCATTTCGCCGGGCAGTTTGATTCGCTCCGGCTTGTGCGCGGTGTCGACGGTCGGAATCGCCGAGAGCAGCGCGCGGGTGTAGGGATGGCGCGGGTTCAGGTAGATCTCGTCGCGCGATGCGATCTCCACGATCTTTCCCAGGTACATGATCGCGACGCGATTGCTGATGTGCTCGACCACGCGCAGATCGTGCGCGATGAAGAGGTAGGTGAGTTTCAGCTTCTCCTGCAGGTCCTGCAGCAGGTTGATTATTTGCGCCTGGATCGAGACGTCGAGCGCCGAGACCGGCTCGTCAAGCACCAGGAAGCGCGGATTCACCGCCAGCGCCCGCGCGATCCCGATTCGCTGGCGCTGCCCGCCCGAGAACTCGTGGGGCAAACGATCCATCGCGTCGGCGCTCATCCCGACCATCGCGAGCAGTTCGGCGATTCGCCGCTCCTTTTCCGCTCCGCGCGCGAGTTTGTGAATCTCGATTCCTTCGCCGACGATCGCCCTCACCCGCATCCGCGGATTCAACGACGCGTACGGATCCTGAAAGACGAGCTGCATCTGGCGGCGAATAGCGCGGAGTTCCGCGCGGCCAAACGCCGCGAGATCGCGCCCGTCGAAATAGACCGCGCCTTGGGTCGGCTCGAGCAGTTTCAGAATCAGCCGTCCAAGCGTTGACTTGCCCGAGCCCGACTCTCCGACCAATCCCAGTGTTTCGCCGGACGCAATCTCCAGATTGACGCCGGCCACGGCTTTTATGGAGAGTTTTTTTCCGCCAATAATCCCCGTCGATCCGGCCGGGAACTCCTTGCTGAGATGCACGGTGCGAACCAGCGGCCCGGCGGACGCCGTTGCGGCGGTATCCCCGCTGAACGCGGCGGGATTAGGCGCGGATGCAGGCGACATAGTGGTTTGGACCCCGGCTCTCGAGCGGCGGCTCCGCCGCGGAGCATTGAGGAATTACGCGCGGGCATCGCGGATGAAACCTGCATCCCGCGGGAGGATTGAGCGCGCTTGGAATCGTACCGGGGATCGCCTGCAAGCGGCGATGGCGGCTGCCGTCCATCCCGGGAATCGATTCGAGCAATCCGCGGGTGTACGGGTTGAGCGGATTTCGAAACAGCTCCGCGCTGGGCGCCTGCTCCATCACGCGCGCGGCGTAAAGAATCGTCACGTCGTCGGCATACTCGGAGACGATTCCGAGGTCGTGGGTAACCAGTATCACCGCCAGCCCGAGCCGCACCTGCAACTCGCGGATCAGATCGAGAATCTGCGCCTGGATCGTCACGTCGAGCGCGGTGGTCGGCTCGTCCGCGATCAGCAGGCGGGGATTGCACGACAGCGCCATCGCGATCATCACGCGCTGGCGCATCCCGCCGGACAACTGATGCGGGTAGTCGTCGATGCGGCGTTCGGGGTCGGCAATCCCGACCATCCTGAGCGCCTCGATAGTGCGGTTGCGAGTCTCGGCGCGAGCGGTGTGCTGGTGCAGGCGGACGGCCTCGCCAATCTGGCTGCCGATGGTGAAGACCGGGTTGAGCGAGGTCATCGGCTCCTGGAAGATCATCGCGATTCGCGCGCCGCGAACGTGGCGCATCTCGGGTTCGCTGAGCTTGAGCAGGTCCTGATCCTCAAAGATTATCTCGCCGCCGACGATTCGCGCCGACTCAGGCAGCAGCCGCATGATCGAGAGCACGCTGGCAGTCTTGCCCGATCCCGACTCGCCGACCAGGCCCATCAGCTTTCCCGGAGCGACGGAAAAATTCACGCCGTCCACCGCGCGCACTTCGCCCGACGCGGTGAAGAACGAGGTGCGCAGCGACCTGACTTCAAGCAGCGGTTTCACGTGGCGTTCAGCGTATCATCGCGCCGCCGCGGCCATCCAGACGGACGCGGCGCGAGGTAGTGGGCGGTTTTGATTCAGGGGATTAGCACCGCGATCTCCTCGATGGCCCAGACGTGATCTGAGGCGCCAGCCGCCATCGCGGGCCTCCCAGTCTTTAGCGTCTGATGAAGCTCTCTTGCCTTGACTTCCCCAAGTGTCAAGGCTACTTCTCCAAGTATAGGGTATTTGACAGACCTATTACGCCAAGTACGTCTCGCATTTGGGTAAGACGCCGAATGGAAAAGGAATTTGAGAGAAAATTACGTCGCAGCTTGATCGCGAAGAAGGTGTATACGCCAGCTGCCCCGATCAGCCGAAAGACATTGTTCGCCGGCAGGCACGATCAGCTTACGCGCGCCGTCAGCGTCATCACCCAACCAGGTAGGCACGCAATCGTTTTCGGCGAGCGCGGGGTGGGCAAGACTTCTTTGGTGAGCGTTCTTCACTATTTCTATCCGACTGCCTCGCCGGACGAAGAATTGAAAATCTGGACGGCGCGCGTGAACGCCAACGCTGATCATACCTTCGATAGTTTGTGGCGGGAAATTTTCGGCAGGATTCCACTGATCCAAGACGAGCAAACCCCAGCAGGATACACAAGCGAGCCCCGCACCACTGTGGAATCTTACGCTGAATTGGTTGGAGATACGCCGATTACGCCGAGCGTTGTAGAGAACTTGCTGAACCACGCCGCGGCGCGAAGTACCGCGATCGTAGTCGTTGTTGATGAATTCGACCGGGTGGTAAACCCAGACATTAGACGCTTGATGGCGGACACGATCAAGACCTTGTCGGATCACACTGTTTCGGCGACGCTGATCATAGTTGGAGTTGCAGATACGGTCGAAGAACTCGTCGGTGAGCATCAATCGGTGCAACGCGCCCTTGAACAGATTCAGATGCCCCGAATGTCTGGTGAGGAAATAAGCGAAATCATTACAGGGGGAATCACCGCGTTTAACCTTCTTTGCAAGGATTTCAAGATCAGCATTACCGATGAGGGTAAGGGCATCCTTGCATTTTTCGCACGCGGAATGCCGAGCTTCGCGCATTTGATTGGACTGAATGCAGCCTTAGAAGCCATTCAGAGAGAGAAGCCGGAAATTGACCAAGTTTGTGTGCTCGAAAGTATGGAGAACGCGCTTAAGGGTGTGGAGCATTCGACGAGCGCCGCGTATCAACGGGCCATAAGTAGCGCCCATAAAACCAACCTTTACCGACAGGTTCTTACCGCGTGTGCGCTCGCATCGGGAGACGAGATGGGGTTCTTCGCTGCGGCTGATGTCCGAGAGCCTCTTACCGACATTCTGAAACGCCCAGTGGACATTCCGACCTTCATGAATCATCTCGACGAATTCTGTTCTGAGAAGAGAGGCCCGATTCTTCAGCGCAAGGGTGAGATGCGTAATCGGCGTTTCCGCTTTATTGATCCGATGATGGAGGCCTACGTGGTTATGCGCGGATTCGCTGACAACATCGTACCGATTCCGAAACAATCCGATGGAACAGAGAAACCTGACTAGCGTTTATTCCATCATGCGGCGGCAGCCTTTTTTGCAATCGCGGTGCGTTGTCGTTTGCTCAGACTCTCGGCGCGCACCTTGCCGCCCTTCGATGCCCCGAGCGCCGAGAGTGCCTGCGCATGTGGATTTTTGCCCTCTGCGGGCTTCAGGATGCCGCCAGTGAATTCTTCGGGGCTGCGAGGTGCGTTTTGTAGGAAGTCGGCTCTCTTACCGCCTCTGCTTGCTCGGGGAGGCATGCCGGAAGTATGAGAGACAACCGGGGAGACGACAAATGGCAAACCTTAGAAGTAACCCTACTTTTTCTTATCGTTCGTAGTCGCCGATAGTCGAGGCTCGATCTGCACTCTCTCCAGCGGATCGCCAAGAACCGTTCTAACATCTTGAGACCGGTACCATCCGTGGAGTTTGAAGTGTTCCCTCATGTCTCTCACGCGGTCGGCAAATGACGAGTCCGCCTGATGGGCAGCGTGTCTCTCGGGTCGGTTTAACCGTTTCATATTACACCACCACCCTCCTGTTCAAAAATTGCCTCATCGAAACGCTTGTGCCTTACCCAACGGAACTTTCTATCCGAAGTGATCACGGCGATTTCGATTGGACCGCCGCACATTTGCGAGAAGCTTGAAAACTTCAGTCCTTTTATCGTGCTGTAAACGCCGGCGTGAACAAAGTCTATGGCATCACGAATGGGCATAAAAGAGCTTGAAAGATAATAATTATTGATGATTTGGTCCAATTCTGCCCTTGTTCCAGTCCATTTCGGTGATTGTGCAATCTCGGCAGCCAGGTTGTCATCTATCCCGAACAGCAGTCGCTTAATCATGTTGGGAACACCCCAGAATATGGGGTGTCCAACAGGTAGTTTATTGAGCGTTGCTGCGAGGGGGGGTGGAGCGCCTGGCTGTGGTATAGTTACCTTTCCAGGGTCGAAAACAATCTCGAAAGCACCCGCCGTCCGGTGATCGTTCCTGCCATACCCAGCCAGACAAAACCCGACACCCAAATTTAAGAGATTTGCATATTCCTCTTCTTGCCGAGGTGTACGGGTCGCAATTTTGCGCAGCTTGTCAAGGTCTTCGAACTCTTTCTTGAGAGCCGTAGTCCATTCTCTCCAGAAGAGCTGACTCCAGCGCGTAGCCACGTCCTGCAAAGTTTTCGCTGGATTCTTCTTCAGGTCATCGGCAAACCGTCCAACCAACGTCCGATAACTCAGTTCTCCTAAGCCACCCAAACCCCAAGTAACTATTCCGAGGGTTTCCGTCTCTGGCTCTTGCGAAATCTCAAAGAGCTTCTGTGCGTAGTTGAAATAGTGCGGTAGTTTGTTGATGCCGCCAGGTTGAACGAGATTGAAGGTGGTCGTGCTGTCGGCACCCAAGACAACGCCTTCTGGCGAGACATAGCACGCGGCGATTGTCACGCTTTTTTATTTCGACTTTGGCGCATGCCGACGCTCATTAGAACTTGTTGGCGAAAAGAATTGACACAAGCAGGATCGGAAGTCAAATTTGCGTCGAATTTCGAAACGGCCCGCGATGCGGCGCGACGGCGAAAACGGAATCATCCGGCGGTGGAGGGATCCAGGCGGTCGCGCAGATGGTCGCCGAGAAAATTGAACGACATCACCGCGAGGAAAATGAAGATGCCCGGGATCAGGATCCACGGGTAGCGCGCGAGGTTCTGCACGTCTTGCGCCTGCGCGAGCAGGTTGCCCCAGCTCGCGGCCGGCTCCTGAATTCCGAGACCGAGCAGAGAGAGCGCGCTTTCGCCGAGGATGAAACCCGGAATCGAGAGTGTGGCCGCGACGATCGCGTAGCCGATCACCGACGGGATGATGTGACGGGTGATGATCCGCCATCGCGACGCTCCCAGCGCGCGGGCGGCCTCGACGTACGGCCGCGAGCGCACCGAAGACGCCATCCCGCGAATGATTCGGGCAAAGCCGGCCCAACTGATGAAGCTCATGATCGCCACGATCATGAAGAACGTCGCGACCGTGCTCATCCCCGACGGAATCACCGCCGCCAGCGCGAGCAGGAAATAGAATGACGGCAGCGACATCTCGATTTCGGACCATCGCATGATCAGGAAATCGACCGTGCCGCCGATGTAGCCGGACAGCGCCCCGATCGTGATGCCGAGCGAGAAGCTGATCATCACGCCGATCAGCCCAACGCACATGCTCACCCGCGAGCCGTACACGATTCGCGAGTAGAGGTCGCGCCCCAGGCCGTCGCTGCCGAGCATGAAGTACGGCTCGCGCTCGCTGTCGGTGGTGAACAGATGGCCGCGGGTGAAGAGATGTATGGCGAGCCGGCGGGAAGTATCGGCCACGAACGTGCGCGCGATCGGATCCTGCATGCGCATCGGATGGGTGTAGAAAAGCCCGCGCGACAATTGCGACGGCGGATTCAGGTGAAGCGCCATCGGCGGACAATCGGGCATCTCGCGGTTCTGATAGGCCGGGTCGTAACTCGCGAAGAACGGCGACGCGGCGGCGAGTATGTAGAAAAGCGCGAGGCAAAGCGTCGAGAAGCGCACCGTCCGCGACGCCAAACGCCATTCGCGGGCCACGCCCCAAGTTTTTCGCGCGGATAGCGCGGCGCCCTGGAGATCCACCTGCATCGCGCCGCTCGCACTCATTTCACTCGGCCGCCACCGACGAAAAATCGACGCGCGGATCGACCGCGACCAGTGCGATGTCGGCGAGCAGGTTGCCGACCAGCAGCAGAATCGTGCCCATCAGCACCGAGCCCATCACCAGGAAGATGTCGAGCGAGCGCACCGCATCGAGCATCAGCAGTCCGAGCCCCTGCAAGTTCATCACCGCTTCGACCAGTGCGGCGCCGCCGAGCAGATCGCCCAGCGAATATCCCGCCATCGTAACGAACGGGTTCAGCGCGTTGCGCAGCACGTGCTTGTAGATGACGACGCGCTCGGACAATCCCTTGGCGCGCGCGGTGCGCACGAATTCCGAATTCTTGATTTCGAGAATCTGCGAGCGCATCAGGCGCATCAGGCCCGCGGTGCCGGAAATGCCAAGCACGAAGACCGGCAGGATGAGATGCTGGATGCGATCGGCAACCTGGCTCATCGGATCGAGCGTCGCGTAATCGGGCGAGAAGGTGCCGCCAATCGGAAACCATCCGGTTTTCAGCGCCAGGTACATCATCAGGAAGGCGAGAAAAAAGCTCGGCACCGACATCCCGAAGAACGCCAGGAAAGAGAGCACGCGATCCCAGATCGAATTCTGATTCACCGCAACGACGATTCCGATCGGTATCGCGATCGCCCACGAGAAAATCATGCTGGTCAGCGACAGGATGATGGTGTTGAAGGCGCGCGAGGCGATGAGGCCGGTGACGCTCACGCGGTATTGCAGCGAGAAGCCGAAGTTCAGATGGATCACGCCCCACAGCCACTTGAAGTAACGGACCATCAGCGGCTGATCGAGGCCGAACTGCGCCTCGAGCTGGTGAATCACTTCGGGGGTGATGGTCGGGTTGAGTTTGAGATTGGAGACGAAGTCGCCGGGCACCAGCGACATCGCCAGGAACGAAATGAAAGTGATCCCGAGGATGAGCGGGATCATGTTGAGCAGGCGGCGAATCAGAAAGCGGGTCATTGCGTCAGCGGCCTGATGGTTCGAAGTGCGCTCTGCGCCGGATGTTCAGTCGGCCTTGAACTGCATCCACTCCGGCTTGTACAGGCCCCACACCTTGGGCTGATAGTTTTCCAGCGGGTTTTTCCACGACGCGTAGCGCTGTTGGCGCACCGTTTCGATTATCGGCAAATTGTCGTGCAGGATTTGCTGAATTCTCCAGTAGTAAGGCGCGCGCTTGTTGGGATCCATCTCGGACGCGCCCTCGTCGAGCAGCGTATCGATCTCCGCCTCCCACGGGGTGGCGGGTTTGGGCTGATTCGGATTCCACAAGTGAAGGTTGCCCGACGAGCGATAAAAGTTCGCGCCATCGTTGGGCTCAACGCCGCCGGTGAAGCCAATCAGCACGCAGTCCCAGTCGAAAGACGAATCGAGCTTGTCCACCAGCGTGGTGAACTCGAGCGGCCGATAGTTCACCTTGATGCCGAGGCTCTCGACGTCCTGCTTGAAGATGGTGCACATCTCGTTGCGCTCGGGCGTGCCGGTGTTGGTGGTGAGATCGAATTCGAGGCGATTGCCTTTCGGATCGGTGCGCACGCCGGGTTTTGCGAGATGATAACCGGCGGCCTCGAGCATGTCGGCGGCAAGCTTCGGATCGTAGTCGTAATCCTTGAGATTGGGGTTGTGGAAAATTTTGTTTTCGGGCGAGATGTCCGCCACCGCCGGCACCGCGAGATTGTGAAAGACAAGATCGGTCATCGATTTCTTGTCAATCATGTGCGCCATCGCTTGCAGGAATTTCAGGTCCGTGAACCAGTCGAGCTTCGGATTGGTCACGCCGTTTTTGACGAAGTGGCGCGGATTACGGTTGAAGGTGAAAAACAGCGAGCCAGTGTCGATTCCGATTTGCTGGACCGTGATGTCGAGCTCGTGGTTCTTCACCTTGTCCTGAAGTGGCGCGACCTCCTCGGTGCGAGGGCCGTAGACGTCGATTTGCCCCGACAGATAGCGCAGGTAGGCGGCGTTCTGGTCCTGCACGATCGTCACCGTCTGCCCGTGCAGGCGCGGCAACTGGCCGCCATGCTCGTCCTTCATAAAGTAATCGTTGTTGCGATCGTAGCGAACGAGCTGGCTCTGCGCGTAGTGCGTCATGCGATACGGGCCGTCGCCCACCAGCTTGTCCGGGGGCGTGTCGATGCCCCAGGTGTGATTGAAATTTCCAGCCTTCCACACAGGTTCGAGGATGTGCGCCGGCATCACCGGAATGCCAATTGAATAGAGCAGCGGAGCGAACGGCTTGGGCAGATGCATGACGACGGTGTAGTCGTCGGGCGCGTCGGCGATGATGCGTTGGTGGTCGATGGTGATCGCAGGACGGATGCTGTTGGGCACCTTGGGATCGTAGATGACGTCGAGCGTGAACAGAACGTCGTGCGCGGTGACCGGCTGGCCGTCAAACCATTTCACGTCGTGGCGGAGATGAAAGGTAATCGCCTTGCTGTCGGGCGCGATGTCCCATTTCTCGGCCAGGCCGGCCTCGGGCAGGGTAGTGACGGGGTTGAGCCGGATGAGGCTCTCGAACAAATCGCCGGTGAGCGCGCCCGAGGTCGCGTCGGTGATCAGAATCGGATTGAAGGTGCGCGGATCGCTGGCCACGGCGGTGTAGAGGATTTGATTTTTCGCGTGATCGTTGGCGGGCCGGTTCACGCGGCATCCGGGGAAAATCGCGAGCGCCGCGATCGCAATCGCGCAGGTGACGCCCGCCGGGATTGGCCAGCGCCGGCAGTCAGCATTCATTTGAAAACGCGCGGGCATCGTCAAGGCTCAGATTCATCAAAGTGGCTCCTGGAGCCGGTGTCAACACGAAGGTCGAGGCAGGGATTTCTCCATTGACGATCGGCCGGAGGTAACGAAAGGTCACGTGGCTGCCAGCCGCCGGGAAGGTCGCATCGACGACATACGGAAACATCACACCGCCGATATCACGATAGTCGCTGTAACGCACCTCGTAATCGACGCCCCCGCCGCCGTTTCCCGCCGTTTCCCGCACCATCACGAGATTGCCGGCGGAAAATCCAAGCTCGCGAGTCCCCGACGCGGCGTTGCCGTATGACGCGACTGTCATCGCACCGTCGCGCGACACCGAGTCTGCGACCCGATCGAGCGCGAACTGGGGCGGCGCGAGTCCCATCAGCAGCGCCACGGCGTCCGCGGGCGCCATCGGGATTCGCGCGTACCTGTAGAGCGTGTCGGCGGTCGCATGGCCGCGCATGAAGCGGCTGCGCCCCGGCTCGAAGATCGACAGGTCCGAGCCCTGCGCCGCGAGCACCAGGGCCACGCCGAACGGCGACATCGCGTCGACCCGCAAATTGCCGGGCCGCTTGACGACGATATCCTCTTTGGCCTTCACGTGCTGATCGCCGGCAGTGTATTCCATGACCAGCGGGGTCTGCATCGAGTCGAGTCGTTTGTCGCGCTCGGCCAGCGCCGCGATCAATTCTTGGACTTGGTGCTGGCCGGCGGCGAAGCCGGCGATTGGCGTCTCGGGCTGGCCGATTTGCGCAGGACCAAGGATGCTGCAGGCGGAAGTTTCGAGCACCGCCATCAGCAGCATCGATGCAACCGCGGCGCGCGCAACTGTCGTTCGGCGCCGAGCGCGTTCAGTGGCCCGCGCTGGCGGCATTCTGGAGGACCTGAATTTTATCCTTGAGCCGAGCGACCTGGTCAGTCTCATTCGCCTTCTTGAGCGCGTCCGAATACTGATGGCCTGCTTCCTTGACTTTGCCCAGCTTGCGGTAGGCGTCGCCAAGATGCTCGGTGATCGTGGGATCGCTGCCGGTCAGGTTGACCGCGCGCTCCAACTCCTGGACGGCGCGCTTGTAGTCGCCCTTCTGGTAGTAAACCCATCCGAGGCTATCGACGTAGAAGCCGTCGTCGGGCTCGATATCGAGCGCGCGCTTGATTAGCTTTTCGGCCTCGGCCAGGTTGATGCCCTTCTCGGCGTAGCTGTAGCCGAGGTAGTTCAGCGCCGGCGCGTTGGCGGGATTGAGCTCGATCGCCTTTTTCATCTCGTCCATGGCTTCATCGTGCTGCTTGTTCTGATCGAGCACGGCGCCAAGGGTGAAGTGGGACTTGTCATTTTTGGGATCGGCGGCGACCATCTTGCGGGCGAAGCCGATCGCGGCCGGATAATCCTTTTTTTCCTGGTAGACATCGACCATGAGGCCGGCGACTTCGGGGTCGTCGGGCTTTTTGGCGAGCGCGTCCTTGAGCACGGCGAGCGCCTCGTCATACTTCTTCTGCTTGTCGTAGAGGAAGGCGAGCTGCTCGCGGGAATCGACGTAATGCTCGTCGTCGGCGGGAATTTTGTTGAACTCGCCAATCGCCTTGTCGTACTCGGAAAGCTCCGGCTCCTCGTACACCATGCCGAGGTAATAGTGGACGCGGTAGTTGTTCGGCTCGGCGCCGAGCACCAGGTTGAACGCGATCGCGGCGTCGTCATAATTTCCCCGCTCGAAGTACAACAGGCCGATCTTGGTGCGGGTGTCCGCGGGATTGGTTTCGACCTGCTCGGCGCGTTTGAGCTCCTCCAATGCCTGGTCGTATTTTTTCTGACCGACCAGGATTTCCGCCTTGCGCTTGCGAACCAGCTCGTTGTTCGGATTGATTTGGGTGATCTTGTCGTAATAGGCCAGCGCGTCCTGCGGCCGCTGCTGGCGCTCGCGCAACAGGGCAAAATCGAGCAGCACCAGTTCCGACTGCGGATTGAGATCGAGCGCCTTCTGATAATATTTTTCGGCGGCCGCGTAGTCCTTCGCGGCCACCATCACCTTGCCCGCGTAGTAGTAGCCGAGGAAATAATTGGGATCGAGCTTGATCAGCTGCTCGAAAGTTTTCTCCGCTTCACCGTAGTCGCCGCGCTTGGCGTAGAGCGTGCCAAGATAGAGATAGGCTTCCTGATCTTTCGGATTGAGACGCAACACCTCGCGGTAGTCCTTTTCCGCGGTGGCGTCGTCACCGAGCGCCGAGCTGATGCCGGCGCCGAGCAGGCGCGCGTCGACGGATTCCGGATTGATCGCGAGCGCCTGGTTAACCTGGTCGAGCGCCTCCTTCAGGCGCCCGTCGCGGACGTAGAGCGTGGCCAGGCGAACCTTGAGCGTGGCGTTGGTGGGATCGTACTTGACCGCCTCGGCGTAATCCTTGAGCGCCTCTTGCCGGTCGCCTTCATTCGCCGCGACCTCGGCCCTGAGGAACGCGCTCATCGCGCGCGCATCCGCAGGCACCTCGACCGCCGGCGCGCCGCCGAAAGGATTATCCCCGCCCACGCTGACGGTGCGCACCGGCTCGGGTCGCGCACTGATGAGCTGGGCGCAGCCGAGAAATGCAATCGACGCGGCGCCGAGTGCGATAGTCGCGCGAGTACCGAAAAACATCATGATCGAAACAGATTTCCGCAAGAGCTTCTCAATTGGGGCTCGCACCACGACGTATGGATCGCCAGCGCGAGGCCTCCCGCGCCTTCACAGCCGGTCACCGGCCTTTGCGCATGCCATACATTATAAGGATTCCGCCACCGGATGCGACTGTGCAACCTTCGTGCGGCCTTTTGGCTGCTTGCCACCGCGCATCGCGTCGGATAGGGAGGTGGACCGGAGCCGCCCCGCAATTGCCGCATCTGCCGACGGAAAATACGCATTCCCCAGCGCCATCGAGTCCAGCGCCGCGCGCGCGTCGTTCGCCGCGCAAGCTCGGGCTAATCCCGCTGGCATGCGCGATGTACCTGGTCGTGAGCGGCGGCGCGTACGGCTTGGAGGATGCCGTCCGGGTGGCGGGACCGCGCCTGACCCTGATGCTGTGTCTGGTCGTGCCGCTCACGCTGAGCATCCCGACGGCGCTGATGGCGGCGGAGTTGACGGCGTTGATGCCGGTGGAGGGGGGATTCTATTTCTGGGTCAAGGAGGCGCTCGGACCGCTGGCCGGCTTCGCCGAGGCATACCTGACAATTCTGTACACGGCAGTGGACATGGCGATTTATCCGGTGCTTTTCGCCAGCTATCTTTCGTTCATCCTTCCGCTCGGCCCGACCGCGCAAATTGCGATCGGGGTCGCGCTGGTATGGCTGGCGGGCGGACTTAATTTTCTCGGGGTCAGGCCGGTTGGAATGGCGTCGATCGCGCTCGCGGCGATCCTGGTGTCGCCGTTCGCGATCCTGGTGATCGTCGGGCTGCCGCGCTTGATCCACTTCACGATGCCGGCGCCGCCGCTGTTCGGCGCGAATCCGTGGGGAGCGATGGCGGCCGGGCTGACGGTGGTCATCTGGAATTTCAGCGGATGGGAAAACCTGAGCGTCGTTTCGGCCGAGATCGAAAATCCGCGGCGCAACTATTTGCGCGCAATCCTGATCGCGATGCCGATAATCGTCGCCGGCTACGTGCTCCCGCTCGCGGTCTCGGTCTCCGGCGCCGTCACCGCCGCGGACTGGGGCACCGGCTCGTTCTCGCACGCGGGCTACGCTATCGGCGGACCGGCGCTGGGCGGCGCGCTGGCGCTTGGCGGCGCGGTGATGTCGTTCGCGGTGTTCGAGGCCGCGATGCTGTGGGTGTCGCGGATGCCGTTCGTGCTCGCTCGCGAGGGCTACCTGTCCCGGCCGCTGGCCGAGCTATGGTCCGCGACCGCGACGCCGGGCAAGTCGATTTTTCTGTGCTGCATTGTGTTCACGCTCCTGGTGCCGGTCGGATTCATCGCGCTGGTCGTGCTCGACGTATTCTTCTACATGGCGGCGCTTGCGCTGGAGCTGCTGGCACTGATGCGGCTGCGCAAGCTGATGCCCGATCGGACCGGGATGTTCACGATTGGCGGCGGGCGGGCCGGTCTTGCGTTGGTTGCAATTCTTCCAATCTTGACCTGGGCCGCGACTTTCGGGCTGGCCATCTCGGCCGGCGTGGGCAAGGCCGACTTCATCCTGGCGATCGTGCTCGGCGCATGCGTATGGCCCGCGTACGCGATTTGCCGGCGGCGCTACGGCGGCCCGCCCGCGATCGATCCTCCGCCCACGAGCATCACTGCCTGAGGCGTTACTTGTGCGCCGCCATCCGGTACAGCGCGAGCTGCGAGGTCCGCAGCTCCGGCTCGAAGGTGAATTTTTCCTGCATCCGATCGAGTTCGGTTTTGAGCACGGCGGCGTAATCGTCTGACTCGGGCGCGGCGATCAAAAGATAGACCGGCGTGCCTGCGCCGATCGCCGATGCGAGCGAGTCCGCCTCGGCGGACATCTGCTCGCCGTCGAACACGACCGGCGGCACCGCGCCGTTCCATCCCGCCGCGCGTTTTTCGTACAGGCGATGCAGATGGTAGTCGGTGAATCGCTCACCGGGGTCGAGCGAGTTGAGGCCGATAAAGTGGAGATTCTTGGCCGGCAGATACAATTCGAGGAACTGGAGCGAGATGTTGCTGGCTACGGTTGCGCCAGGGGGCAACGCGGAATTCACAGAGCCAAGGCTGGCAACCATCGCGGAGTCTTGTGGTTGCGCGCTCAAGCGTACGGCCGCTTCCGAAGCCATCGACACGACGAGCAACAGGTCGAGCGCGATCACGCCGGCGGCGGCAGCGAACTGGCCGGCGCTTCGGTTTCGGTTTCGGCTGCGCAGCACGTCGCGCATCCATCGATTCGCCGCCGCCGCGCCCGCGCCTGCCGCGATGAACAGGATGAACGCGGCCGGCAGGATGAAGGCAATATCGGTGAACAGGTAGAAGCAATAAAGCCCGGTCAGTGCGGCAAGGTATCCGAGCCCGAACCACATCAGGCGGCGCGCCGTGGTTCTTCCGGGCGCGCGAAAGATCGCGATGAACCCGACAATCGCGAACACCGCCGCTGCGAACGGGTAGAGGAAGTAGCGCGCGTTGCCGGGATCGCCGAGCATCCCGTCGATTCCGAGTAGAGTGGTGGCGTACACAAGCACGTTGCCGTGCGGATTTCGCGGCATCGTGGGACCGAACAGGTACGCGGCGCTGAAGCTCTTGCCGCCCGCGCCATAGACCTCGGGCACCCACCAGGCGTAGCCGCTCGCGAACGCGCTGCCGAGATTGATCGCGTTCTGATGCAACTGCCACGCGACCGGGATCGCGAAACCGATTGCTACTCCGAGCGCCGCTTTGGCAAGGCGCGGCAGATCTCGCTTCTTACCTTGATTCTCCAGCGGTACCATAACAACGCACAACGCGAGGCCGGCAAGGATAGTGGCGTTGGTCGGGCGGATAATCGTCGAGAATCCGGCGAAGAGCCCGAATATCAGCCATGCCGACATCCGTAACCAGCTCGGCGACTGGGTCGCGTAGTCCGAGGTCGCCAACACCAGCATCGCCGCGGCGCAAATCGTCACGAACAGCGTGGGCACGTCGCTCATCACGAGCGACGAATAGGTGATGAAGACCGGGGAGAGCGCGAGCAGCAGTGCAGCGATCGTCGCGGCCAGGCGCCAGAACTGGCCGCGTGTCAGCATGAAAACTCCGAAGACCGAGACCATCCCGAGAATCGCCGAGACGAGGAACAGCCGAAGGTCTGTGCCGTTCAAGCGGTAGAAAAATTCCAGGATCAGCGGGTAGCCAGCGGTATAGCGCGGCGGGTAAGTATATCCACCGAAATGCAGCACCGCACCGCGACCAGCCGCAAGGTTCACCGCCGACGCGGCATACTCGAGTCCGTCCGGCCACGGCATCAGTTCGACTCCGCGTTGAAGGCCGGCGGATCTGATCATCACGCTTGTCAGCAACACGACCACCGCGACGATCACCCAATCGAAGTGGCTCGGCAGCAGGTAAACGCGCGCCGCGGATGCGGACCGCTTCGATGACTTCGCGGGGCTCATCGCGGCGCGCCTCCGCGACCACCGGCAACGCCGGCGCCGCGCGCATCGGCGCATGGCTCATCGCCGTGCTGCTCATCCCGCGCGTGGTGCGGATGCTCTACCCGCAAGTGTGGGTCGAGGACGATTTCTACCTCGAGAGCGCGCGGCTGGTGAGCGTTGGGATGCGCCCGTACCTGGATTTCGTTCACCCGCATATGCCGCTGCTCGAATGGATTGCGGGATGCTATCTCAAGTTGTTCGGTGCAAGCCATCTGTCGATCGAAATCCTGAACGAGGCGGCGATATTCGCCGCCAGCATCCTGACCTACTCGCTCGCGGGCAAGGCCGCCGGCCGGCGCGCCGCCGTGGCCGGATCGATTCTATACGCATACAGCTCGCTGGTCTTTCGCTACCACGTTTATGAGCGCGAGAGTTTCATCGCGCCGCTGGTCATCCTCGGCGCGATCGTCGCGCTCGACGATACGACGACGGTGATCGGCCAGGCGGCGATTCTCGCGGCCATTCTCGCGGCCGCATGCGCAATCAAGCTGACGGCGGTGATTCCGTTTGCGGTGATGCTCGCGTTCATCGCCGTCGCGCGCCGCCGAATCGCGGGCGCAGCCGCTTCGGGCGCGATCTTCGCGCTCGCGCTCGGCGCGTTCAGCGCCCTCCTCTACCGGCTCTACGGCGGCGAGTTCATATTCCAGACGTTCGTGTTTCATTTTCTGAAGGGGCGCGACACCGCCGGTATCGTCGCGACTTACCCGCGGCTGATTTTGGACGTGCTTGCGCCGCTGTTCGTGCTTGGATGCTGGCGACTCATCGCGGATCGGATGTTCAGGCGCGCGGTGATGCTGGTGGTCGCGCTCGTCGCTGCCGAGTACGCCTTTTACGGCGTGCTGAGCCCGACAGCGTGGGGCCACAACTATCTCGAGGCGATCCCGTTCATCGCGATCGTCGCGGGGATTGGCGCGACGGCGCTCGTCCGGGCGATCGAGGATCTGATCGCGGGCGAGGCGGAGCCGCGTCCATGGAAGCCGCTTGCGGGCGGCGTGGCGCTGGTCGCGATTTTTCTCGCCTGGATCACGCCAATTGTGAACGAGAACTGGCTGCATGGCGCCGTCTATGGATTCGGCTTCGTGCCCCGCGCGGAAATCTCGGAGCTTGCCAGGGCGCTGCGCGCCGTAAGCAAACCGGGCGAGGACGTGATCGCGCCGTCGTTCGTATGCTTCGAGGCAGGACGGCGCGAATTAATCCGCTATCCCGAGACCTACGGCGTGTATCGCGAGGCGAAGGCCGAGTACGATCGCGACGGCTTCTTCGCCGCGCGCCGACGGCTGGGCGCGGCCGATTTTTACGAGCTGATCTCGGATACGCGGCACTTCTGGAGCGAACAGATGCGCGACGCGATCGCGGGTGGAAAAGTACGGGCCGTCATCAGCGATTCGCCGGTTCAGTTGTTCCCGCTGGTGCTGATTCCCGAGGACTTTCTGTCCGCCAACGACTTCCGCCCGGTGCTGACCACGGAGCATTTCACGCTCTGGTCGCGCGCATCAGCGCACCCGTAGAGAGGAAGGCGCGGCGCTGGCGAGCGCGCAGAGCTCGCCCTCGCCGCTCAGCTTCCGCTCGCGGTCGGGCTCAGGTTATGCGGGCGCGCCGGGCCGGCGATCAGAACGGGGTACAGGTGCAGGCGCCGCCGAGGTCGCGGCAGAGCTGCTCGGCTCCGGAGGTAGTCGGCGGACAAAACCCTCCGCACTTAGGCGCTACTCCAGGCGGTGCTGTATTGCCGCACGGCGTGGTGCTCTGGGCGCAGGCGCAGGTGGCGGGTATCACGCCGGTGGCACTCTTTTTCGGCGGCGTAAATTTGCAGGCTTGATCATCAGGGCACGCTCCGCCGCACTGCGCTGCCGTCGGCGGTGTCGTTTCTGTAGAGCCGCACGGCGGCGGCGGCGTCAGCTTTTCGGCCGGCGCGCAGAGAATATCCGCCATGCCCACAGGGATCGTCCGCGCCGCAAACTGGTCCTCGACGGCCAACTTCTTCGGCGCGTTGTTTTGCGCACATCTGATGGCGTAGCAGAGATAGTCGTCGGTTAGCGGCTGACCCACGAAGCCCGTCCCTGTCGGTGGCGGCACAGGACCAATGATAGTTTTGCACACCGGAACGCAGAACTGGATTGCATGTCCGTCGACCTGACAGCTCGGTTCGACGCCGAACTGCGGTGAATTGAGCGAGAGCAGGTCGGTATTGATAAATGGATCGGCCCCGACTCGGTAACATTTGAGGTGATCCGGTTGAGTGGTGGTTCCGCTGCTTGACACGCATCCTTGCGCCGCCACCTGCGTTGCGCTCAGGAGCACGACGACCACCAGCGCAAATGCGATCGTGCTCAGGGTCACGATCGTACGGACTCGAGTTTTTCCATTGGACTGTTTCATTGGCCATCTCCTTTTTTTATTCGAGCAGGCACAAATCACAGCAAAGTGGACCCACCAATGGCAGAAAAGCAGCCATAAGACAAGCTTCGCTAGGCGCGCTATAAAACTAATAGCAAGCGGAAACGAAAATTAGCTGATTCGACCGCCCGATTCCAAGTTTGGTTGACACGCGTCCGGCCATCCGGGTCGCGCTGCCGGATGATTCCGGTCCTGCGGGCGATTCATTCGAGAGACCTGTCGGGCGGCTTAATCGTCAGGGCGCAAGACTATCCTGCGCGGCTTCCACGAGCCGCTGAAAAAGGAAGGCCCGGAACCAGATCGCGCGGATCTCGCGTCTTTCCTGTCACTGGGTCGAGGGGTCACCCCCTCGCGCCCGTCAGGTCGGATGCGGTGGGCGATGGTTCGGACTAACCGGCGGCATTGGACAGGTAACTGGCTACCATCAGGGCTCCGAAGGTGAATGCCGCCCCCAAGACAACGAATACAGCCAAGCTCACCCTGCTGCTGCTCATCGCTGACTCCCCTTGCGGAAAGCCGCTGACAGGCCGGGCTCTCCGCGATTTCGGAGATTACTGGCAAATCAGTTAACGCGATGGTGACAAGTCGTCAAGACGGGGTGATGGCATGGCGCGAATTTGCATAAAAGTACGCGAATTTGCATGCGGGATGGCGAGTGGCGCGAGAGCATATGGGCCCGGCCAGACACGGCGATTGCAATGGGGCTCGCGTTCGTGGGAAGGAGAACCGGGGTTATGAGAATGAAGCGCGCTCGAATCGGAGCAATCGCGGCAGGGGCTCTAGTGATGCTGATATCGGCTTTCTACGCGCCGGCATCGAAAGCCGATTCCGCGGCCGACGCGAGCAATCAGATTCGCGCCGAACTGGAGAAGTGGACGCGAGACTTCGACAGCCGCAACGTATCGGAGGTTTGCTCGCTGTTTGCGCCGGATTTGATCTCAAATTTTCGGGGAGAACCCGAAGACACCTACAATTCTCTGTGCGCCAATTTGCAGATGGCGTTGGCGGACCCGGCGAAGGCATATCACTATGACCTGGAAATCCGGGAGATCCTGGTCTCGGGCGATCTCGCCGTCGTAAGGCTCGTTTGGACACTGAAGGTGCGCCCGAAAAACGGACCCGAGGAGACGAAACGGGAACCCGGGCTCGATATCTTCCGGCGCCAGCCGGATGGAAGCTGGAAGATATCGCGCTACATGGCGTACGAGGCGCCCTACCCCTAGCAGGGGGCAGGGCTGAGCCCTGCACCCACCGTTAAGGCCGCCCGCCGTTGGCGGGCGCGTCCCCTGTCAATGGCTTAATACTGCGCTGCCGTCGCTACGGCCAGGGATGAGCCCTGCACCCGGTGTTAGGGGAAGATGGGGACGAGTTTATCGTGACTACTGGAAGGGGCCGGTTATAACTTTTTTTCCGTCATCCTGAGCGCAGCGAAGGATCTCGCGCGCCAGCGCGTATCGTTTCGGCACCAAAATCCGGTTATGCAAAGCTCTCCTTGGTGAAAGGGAGAGGCTACTTTTTGTAACGCCTTTAGTGTTTATGGCGTATGCTGAAGAGGGGATTTCGACCACGCGGAAAATCGACGCAGACTCAGGAGGAGAATCTGTATGCCTCGATCACGAGTGAAATGGCGGGCAGCATTAATCGCCGCGCCAGTGGCGCTTTGCCTGGCATCGGGATTGGCTCGCGCGCAAACGTTCAACGCACCGCTGGTTCCATGCAAATCGGTTAAGACGCCGGCCGGGCTTACGACCTGCGCGGCGACCCAGGATCCGCTCAAGCGCGGTGGCGCCACGATCAGCGATCAAGGCGACGTGACGGTGATCGTCTTTGGAGCGGCAACCAACACCATTTATGCCGTGAGTCTGGTTTCGGGCGACGGTACTCAGTCCGCTCCGCTTGGCAATCTAGAGACCGATGCCAACGGAGACGGCGCGTTTCGAAAGGATGCATTTTTCAAATTCGGGACGGTCGGCGCCGGCAACGTGGTCCTGAGCAGCGGCGGGAGCGAGGAGTTCGTGACCGGGCTCACGATCTCGAGCGACGGTCTCGAGTCGGCTCGTGACTTCCAGCCGGGCCTGGTGCGCGCCACGGATGTGACGGTGCCAGGAAATCTTTCAAGCTTCGGAAGCGACCCGTTGACCAGCGGCCGTGTCGATGTAGAAAACGACGACGGCGCGCTGGCGATCCATGTGTCGGGTGCGCGGTCCGCCACCAGCTACACCGCGATCCTGCGTTCGCCGGGCGGCACGACGACCGCGCTCGGAACGGTTCCCAAGACAGGCAAGCATGGCAATGCCACGCTGATCGTGGACTCTGAATTCGCGCCGAGTACGATCGGTTCGGGGTCAATCGTGCTGCAAAACAGCGGCACCGAGGAGTTCGTGTCGGGATTCAAGGTGAATCAGAAGTTCGTGCCTCCGAAAGTTTCGGCGTCGTATCTGGTTGAATGCGGCGCTGTGACCAATCCTACCGACCTGGTTTGCGGGGGCGATTCGCTGGATCAAGGTTCGTACGAGGTGAACGCAGCCGGCCAGATCATGGTGACATTGAAGGGCGCGAGCGTGAGCACCAACTACGAGGTGTACTTCCGGCCGATCGACAACTCCGGTGACGTCGATACCGGCATCAAAGTAGCGACCAACGCGCTGGGCAACGCCGCGACGGGTCCGAAGAACTTCTCCGGCTTCGTTGCGAACACGGTTGCCTCGGGCACGTTGGTGTTAAAGCACACGGGGCCGGGCGAGCTCGATCAATTCGTGTCCGGGTACGACATCCGATAGAGCCCGCAATCGCGCAGGTCTGACCGCGGGCGGCTCGAGCAATCGGGCTGCCCGCTTCGTTTTTCTAGGGGGCGGTGCGGTCGAGCGAGCGGTACTGAATCGCCTCGCTGACATGGTGGGCGGCGATCGAGGCGGCGCCGTCGAGATCGGCGATGGTGCGCGAGACTTTCAGGATTCGCGTGTAGGCGCGCGCGCTCAGCCCGAGCCGGTTGATCGCGAGCTCGAGCAGGCGCTCGCCGCCGGACTCAATTTGGCAGTGGACGCGGAGATCGCTCGCGCGCATCTGCGCGTTGCAGAAAAACGGCATCCCCTTGAACCGGACGAGCTGCGCCTCGCGCGCGCGATTGACCCGCTCGCGAATCGCGATCGACGGCTCACGCGCGACCCGATCGGTTAGGTCCTTGTACTTCACCGCCGGCACTTCGATATGGATGTCGATCCGATCGAGCAGCGGGCCCGAGATGCGCGAGCGATAGCGCTGTATCGCGATCGGCGAGCATGAGCATTCGTGCTGCGGATCGGTGTAGAAGCCGCACGGGCACGG
>Ga0181539_1001272_pt1 | contig 28405 bp, 20 predicted proteins | sample PEATcosm2014_Bin_46_FD_119767 | JGI IMG/M metagenome (GOLD analysis project Ga0181539, IMG submission 119767) | Peatland microbial communities from MTU Mesocosm Facility, Houghton, MI, USA - PEATcosm2014_Bin23_60_metaG | ecosystem: Environmental > Terrestrial > Soil > Wetlands > Peat | place... | reverse complement strand
GAGGTCGTTGACGCGGCCTACAAGGTCCATTCAACGCTCGGTCCGGGCTTGCTCGAAAGCGTCTACGAAGTATGTATGGTGCATGACTTGACCCGGCGCGGGCTTCGCGTGGAGCGGCAGGTCGCGATGCCGATCCTGTTCGAGAACATCCGCCTGGACGCGGGTCTTCGCCTTGACATGGTCGTGAATAGATCCGTTGTGGTCGAAAACAAGGCGACAGAGAAGTTGCTGCCTCTGCATGAGGCGCAACTCTTGACTTACTTAAAGCTCTCCGGTCTCCGCCTTGGGCTGCTGATCAATTTCAACGTTCCACTGATCAAAGACGGCATTAGGAGAATAGCTCTTTAGCCTCCTCCTTTCTTGGTGTCATGGTGACTTGGTGGTAAAGGAAACTCGACGGAAGACGAGCACAGGTTGGCTTGTGACGGCGCTGGCCGCCGCCGCGGCGCTGCGGTTTGCGGCGCTGGGGCAGAAGCCGCTTTGGTGCGATGAGCTGGCCTCGCTGCAACGGCTGGGCCTTCCCTTCTCCGCGCACGTCCAGGCGATGAAGGGCAACCATCCGCTCTTCGAGTTGCTCCTGCGGCTGTGGATGCCGCCGGACGGGTCGGACGCGTGGATGCGGATTCCCTCCGCCGCCCTCGGCGTGGCGGCGGTCTGGATGACCTGGCTGCTTGTGCGGGGACTCGGCCGCCGCTACGGACTCGCCGCGGCGTGGCTCATGGCGCTCTCGCCGCTGCACGTGATGTACAGCCGCATCGCGCGGCCGTACTCGCTCGCCTGCACGCTCGCGCTGGCAAGCACGCTAGCCCTGGTCTGGGCGATCCGGCGGCGGAGCGTTCTATCCTTCGCCGCGTACGCGGTCGCAACGGCGCTGCTGGTGTATGCCAACCTCTTCGCCGCTGTTTTGTGGATGGCCCAGGGGATCTTCCTCCTCTGGTTCCACCGGCGGCGATTGCGGCGGCTCGCGCCGTGGGTCGCCGCAAACCTCGCCGTCGCCGCGCTGATCGCGCCATGGATGGGGTACAGCGCGCGCGGCGCGCTGACGTGGAGCGCTCAGACGCAATACACGGCGCAGCAACTCGGCGGCTGGGCCAAGGCCGGTTACCTGCCGCTGACGCTCTGCCTCGGCGAGACGGTGAACCCGCTGAATTTCCCGGTCGTGCTCCCGGCGCTGATCGGGTTCGGCATGGCGGCGGCGGGCGGCATCGTGTCGGTCTTCGCCCGTCGCAGAAGCCTCGGCGTGCTGCTCTTCGTCGAGGTCGCGGCGGTCTTCGCGGCGTCGCTCGCCTTCCCCGCGATCGGGGCGAAGCACCTGACCATCCTGCTGCCGGCCTGGTGCGGGCTGATCGCCATCGGCCTGCTCAGCCTGCGCGCAAAATGGCTCGGCCGGCTCTGCGGCATCCTCATTCTGGCGACGACGATGACGTCGCAGTTCAACTATTTCACGAACCGGCAATTCGCCGACGCGGATATGGTCACGCCCTGGCGCGACATCGCCGCCACGGTGGAGCGGTCGGAAGTGACCGGCGAAGCCCTGATCATCGGCTATCATCCCGACCGCGGCGTTTACGACATTTTCCGGCGGTACTACCGCGGCAAGCTGAATCCCGCCTATCTGGACTTCTCCGACTGGCGTCGAGAACTGACGCGCAACGCCGAACAAACCGCAAGCTTCTGGATTCTCCTTCACGACAGCGACCCCTGGGAGGAGATCGAGGCATGGATGAACGTCCAGCATTACGGTTTTGTCTTGACGACCTTCCAGATGCGCGAGCACACGCTGACGCGGCTGCACGCGGGCTTCATCTTCCACGCGCCGCAAGGAAAGTTTGAGTCGCCGCTCTACCGGCTCTACCGCGTGGCGGCGGCTCCTTCCCTTGATTCCCCGCGCCCAGCGCATTAACCTAGCACGATGGGCGGAGAGAAGGCCCGGTTTGGCGGAGAGCAGTGCGATGAACCAGGAAACGCACGGACCGCATGAAGCGATGCTCTACCGGAAGGAGGCGGAGGACTTCTGCGACTGTTTTCTCTGTTCGCATCGCTGCCACATCAAGCCGGGCGGGCGCGGCATCTGCCGGGTGCGCGAGAACCGCGCGGGGACGCTCTACACGCTCGTCTACGGCAAGCTGATCGCCGCGCACGTGGACCCGATCGAGAAGAAACCGCTCTATCACTTCCTGCCCGGCACGAGCAGTTTCTCCATCGCGACGGTCGGATGCAACTTCCAGTGCGATTTCTGCCAGAACTGGCAGATCTCGCAGGCCGCGCGCGAAAGCGAGATTGCGGGCGAATTCACCACGCCGGAGGCCGTCGTCGTGGCTGCGAAGTCGCGGCGCTGCCCGAGCATCTCGTACACCTACACCGAGCCGACGATCTATTTCGAGTACGCCGCCGATTGCGCGCGGCTCGCGAAGGCCGAAGGCGTCCGCAACGTCTTCGTGACGAACGGCTACGAGACGCCCGAGACGATCGAGAAGATGGCCGGGTTGATTGACGCGGCCAACGTGGACCTCAAGGCGTTCAACGACCGGTTCTATCGCGAGCGCTGCAAGGCGCGCCTCGAACCGGTCTGCCAGGCGATCCGGCTGATGCACGAGGCCGGCATCCACGTCGAGGTCACCACGCTGCTCATCCCGGAGTTCAACGATGATGAGGCCGAACTGCAGAAGCTGGCGGAGTTCCTGGCGGGCGTGAGCGTGGACATGCCGTGGCATGTGTCGCGGTATCATCCCGATTACCAGTTCGATCGCGCGCCCGTCACGCCCGAAGAGACGATCCTGCACGCGCTCGCCATGGGACGCAAGGCCGGTCTCAGGTATCTTTACGCCGGCAACATCGCCGGCGGCGACTTCGAGAACACGCGCTGCCCGCACTGCAAATCGGTGGTCATCCGGCGGTCCGGCTTTTCCGCGCAGCCGGTCGGACTGAGCGGATCGAACTGCAAACAATGCGGCGAAATTCTGCCCATCATCACATGAACAACGGCAACGGAGTTCTGACCACAGATGAACACGGATGAACACGGATACGGATTGCTTTTGCAGGCAGGGCCTATTCTTTCTGTTTCTTGTTGTTCTTCGTATCTGTGTACATCTGTGTTCATCTGTGGTTTATATCCTTCCGTGGTTCAGACCTCTTAGTTCTGGAGTGATCCATGCTCTCGGTGGTCCTGAAGAACCTCAGCAAGAAGTACGGCGACGTCGCCGCGGTCCGGAACGTGTCGCTGGAGATCGCGAAGGGCGAGTTCTTTTTTCTGCTCGGGCCTTCCGGCTGCGGCAAGACGACGCTGCTGCGCATGATCGCGGGGTTCGAGGATCCGGACGCAGGCGAAATCCGCTTCGGCGATCGCCTCATGAACGCCGTCCCGGCGCATCGCCGCAACACCGGCATGGTCTTCCAGAACTACGCGCTTTGGCCGCACATGAGCGTGTGGGAGAACGTCGCCTACGGACTCGAGCTCCGGCGCGTCCCGCGCGCGGAACTTCGCCGGCGCGTCGGTCGCGTAATCGAGCTCGTGCGGCTCGAAGGGCTCGAGGAGCGCCGCCCGAACCAACTCTCCGGCGGGCAGCAGCAGCGCGTGGCGCTCGCGCGGGCGCTGGTGATCGAGCCGGACGCGCTGCTGCTCGACGAGCCGCTGAGCAACCTCGACGCGAAGCTGCGCCTCGAGATGCGCCAGGAACTCCGGCGCATCCACGCCGAGACGGGCATCACCACCGTCTATGTCACGCACGACCAGAAGGAGGCGCTCTCGCTCGCGGGCCGGCTGGCGGTGATGCGCGACGGCGAGGTCCGGCAGGCCGGAACGCCGCGCGAGATTTACACGCGCCCGGCGGACCGGTTCGTCGCCGAGTTTGTCGGCCAGGCAAACGTGCTCCTCGGCGAGGCGCGCCCTGCCGCCGACGAGACGCTCATCGCCACGCCCTACGGAAAGATCCGCGCCCGCTGGCGCGCCAGCGGCAAGGTCATCTGCTGCATCCGACCCGAAGCGCTGACCCTCGGCCCCTGCCCCGGCGCCGCCAACCGCCTGCGCGGCCTGGTGAAAGAGGTCATGTACCTGGGCGACCAGGAGCAGGTGGTCTTGCGCCTCAGCGCGCCGTCGGCCGCCGAGGAGGAGATCAACCTGCTGCTCCATCACCCGACCGCCTCCGTCGCCGCCCCCGGCGAAACCGTCGAGGCTTGCTTCGGGCTCGATGACGTGATCCTGGTGCCGGAAGAACAGCCGGCCGCAAAAGCCTGATGACGAAGGGACTCCCCGCCGGGCGCCCGCCATCAGCGCGCGCTGCGGGTGCGCCTCGTTCGCCGCGCGCTGGCGCCTCCCCGCCGATCTCCGCCGCGTCCCAATCTCATTTTGCGGCCGCCGTCTCCAAGTCCGCCTGAAGCCGCTCCACGGTGCTCGAGATGAAAAGCAATTTTTGGGCCTGCGCGGCAGTCAGGTTGGGCGTGGACCGGTTTTTTTCGACGAAGGCCGCGAGATTTTCGATACTGTCCCTCGCTGCCTGCGGATTATTCCTGGCGTATTTCACGAAGTCCACCTTGCCGAGCGCCTGCGCGATCTCGTATTCCTGGTTCGGGTGGTAATCCAGCTTGTCTGCGCTCTTCACCTGGGGCTTCGGCTTCAGAAAACCAGGCCCGCGACAGACCCTGACGCCGCCGAAGACCAGGACGAGCAAGAACACGGCAGCGGCGGTGTACCCATAGCGCGGGTTCTTCCGAAGCCACTGCATGCCTGCGGCGAACACCTTCAGCAGCGGGTCCTCGTTCTTGGGTTCCCCTTTCTCCGCCTTCCTCGCCGTCTCGCCGTGCGCCTTCTTTCCCACGGCCTCCGTTTCCCTGACCTTGGGCTTCTCCTCTTCCGGCTTATAGATTTGCCCGGTGACGTCAAAGTAGAGCCGCGGGTTAAGCTCCCCGAGCATCCTGCCGTACGCGGTGCCGCTGCGGCACCGGCGGAACGTGACGCGCCGCTTGAAATCGTCCCACGGCTCGCGCTCGACCACCTCGCCCGTGTCCGCCAGCGCGACGATGGCGTAGGACTTCCCGTCCGCTTCCCTCTTCACCGCGATGAGTTTGTACTGCCGGCCGTAGGTCACGCCGTCCAGCGAACGCAGTTCGACCGGGCCCGCGCGGACTTCCGAGAGCGGGAGCAGCTGCAGCTTGATCTCGGCCCCGTCCGGAGTTTCGAGCGGGTAAATGTTGAACTCGAGGCCGCGCGTGAGGTTCTTGTGGAACGCTTCGTAGGTCTCGATGGGGACGATTTTCGCCACCTGCCCGTCCACGATGAAGTGGACGCCTTCGGCGCCGACTTCGAGGATGCAGGAGCGCATCTTCACCGGCTCGGCGTCGGTCTTTTCCGGCTGGACGTCGGCGTTTTCCTGTTCCATCCGTCCTGCGCTCATTTCTTCCCGAGCAGCGCCTTGGCCTTGGCGACCACGTTCTCCACCGTGAAACCGAACCGCTTGAACACGTCCTTGTACGCTCCCGATACACCGAAACTGTTCTGCCAGATGCCGTCGCCCTTCGCGCCGAGGTAGCGGTCCCAGCCGTGTCGAACTCCCGCCTCGATGACCAGGCGCGCCGGACCGGTGGGAAGGACCTTGGCCTTGTACGCCGCGTCCTGCTCCTCGAAGAGTTCCCAGCTCGGCATACTCACGACGCGCGCGCGGATGCCCTCGGCCGCCAGCTTCGCCTGCGCCTGCAGCGCCAGGGCGACCTCGGAGCCGCTGGCGATCAGCAGCAGTTCGGGCGCGCCGCCGGCGGCTTCGGAGAGGATGTACGCGCCGCGCGGCACGCCGGCCGCCACCGGGTATTTCGCCGCGTCGAGCGTCGGCAATTTCTGCCGCGTCAGCGCGAGCACCGTCGGGCCGTTGCGGCGTTCGATCGCCACCTTCCAGGCCGCGGCCGTCTCGTTCGCATCGGCCGGCCGGATGACCGTCAAACCCGGAATAACGCGGAACGAGGCCAGGTGCTCCACCGGCTGGTGCGTCGGCCCGTCCTCGCCGACGCCGATGGAGTCGTGCGTGAACACGTAGATCACCGGGAGCTTCGAGATGGCCGCGACGCGGATCGTCGGGCGCATGTAGTCCGCGAACACCATGAAAGTCGCGCCGAACGGGATGAATCCGCCGTGCAGCGCCAGGCCGTTGAGGATGGCCCCCATCGCGTGCTCGCGCACGCCGAAGTGCATGTTCATCCCGCCGCAATTCCCCGGCCCGATGTGCCCGAAGTCCTTCAGGATCGTCTTGGTGGAGGGCGCGAGGTCGGCCGAGCCGCCGACGAGGCGGCTCTCGAACGTTTTCGCGAGGGCGTTCATCACCTTGCCGCCCGCGTCGCGCGTCGCCATTTCCTCCGGGGCCGCGAAGACCGGCAGCGCCTTCTCCCAGCCGCTGGGCAACCGGCCGCTCATCATCATCGTGAACTGCTGTGCGAGTTCCGGGAACTGCTTGCGGTACGCCTCGAATCTGCGGGTCCACGTCGTCTCCGCCTCGCGCCCGCGGTCGAGCGCCTTGCGATAATGCGCCAGCGCCTCGTCCGGGATGCGGAACGTCGGCGTGCAGTCCCACTCGTAGTAACTCTTTGTGAGGCCGGCGTGGTCCTCGCTCATCGGCTCGCCGTGGACTTTGGCGGTGTCCGCCTCGGGCGCGCCGAACCCGATCGTGCTGTGCGCCCAGATCAGCGTGGGCTGGTTCGACTCCTCCACGCCCCGCCGCAGCGCCTGCTCGACCGCCGCGATGTCGTTCAAGTCAGCCACCTTCAGCACGCGCCAGCCGTACGCCTCGAAGCGCCCCCCGACGTCCTCCTTGAACGCCAGGTCCCGCGTGCGCCCCTCGATGCTGATGCCGTTGTCATCGTACAGCACGACGAGCTTGCCCAGTTGCAGGAACCCGGCGAGCGAAGCGGCCTCGGAGGCGACGCCCTCCATCATGTCGCCGTCTGAACACATCACGAACGTGCGGTGGTTGACGATCTCGTGTCCGGGCCGATTGAAAACTGCCGCCAGGTGCCGCTCGGCGATGGCCATGCCGACCGCGTTCGAGATGCCCTGTCCTAGCGGCCCGGCGGTCGCCTCGACGCCCGGCGTCAGGCCCGCTTCCGGGTGGCCCGGGCAGAGGCTGTCCATCTGCCGGAATCGCCTGAGATGTTCGAGGGGCAGGTCGTATCCGGTCAGGTGGAGCAGGCCGTAGAGCATCGCGCAGGCGTGGCCGGAGGACAGGACGAAGCGGTCGCGGTCAGCCCAGTGAGGATTAGCGGGATTGTGCTTGAGGAACCGGTCCCAGATCACGTACGCCGCCGGCGCGGCGCCGAGCGGCATTCCCGGATGGCCCGACTTCGCCGTCTGGACCATGTCGAGCGCCAGCATCCGCAGGGTTGTTATGGACAACCGGTCAATTCGCTCGTCAGGCATCTTTCTCTCCCCAATGCCAAGCATGAAAACAACAATATCCAGCTGCCGAAAATCGGACATTTACCATATCAGAATCCCGCTGCCAAATCGAGTTGCGGGAAGCGGCGCGCTCATGACATGAAAAAACGCCGCGTTTATGGTATCGTTTGCCCACGCGTTCCACTGTTCAGTGAGGCGAGGCCATGAAGAAAGCGCTGATTACGGGAATTACGGGGCAGGACGGCTCCTATCTGGCGGAACTGCTGCTCGAGAAGGGGTACGAGGTGCACGGCATTGTCCGGCGGGTGGCGATTGAGGATCCGGCGCACCGGCTGTGGCGCGTTCAGCAGTTCAAAGACCGCCTGCACCTGCACGCCGCCTCGCTGGAAAGCTACGCGAGCGTTTTCTCCGTGATTGACACGGTGCGTCCGGACGAGTGCTACCACCTGGCGGCCCAGAGCTTCGTCAGCTACAGTTTCGACGACGAGTTCTCGACGCTCGACATCAACATCCACGGCACACAGTACGTGCTGGCCGCGTTGCACCGGTTGAAGCCGGACTGCCGGTTCTACTTTGCCGGCTCCAGCGAGATGTTCGGCAAGGTGCACGAGACGCCGCAACGGGAGACCACCCCTTTTCATCCGCGGTCGCCGTACGGCATCAGCAAGTGCACCGGATACTACCTGACGCTCAACTACCGCGAGGCCTACGGCATGCATGCCAGCAGCGGCATCCTCTTCAACCACGAGTCCCCCCGCCGCGGGTATGAGTTCGTCAGCCGCAAGATCACCTCCGGCGTCGCCCGGATCGCCTGCGGACACAAGGAGAAGATCGTCCTGGGCAACCTGGAGGCGCGGCGCGACTGGGGGTTTGCAGGCGACTACGTTCGCGCGATGTGGCTGATGCTCCAGCAACCGAAACCGGACGACTATGTGATCGCCACCGGCGAAACGCGCAGTGTGCGCGAACTGCTGGACGCGGCGTTCACTTGCGTCGGCCTGAAGCCGGAGGCCCACTTCGAGACCGATCCGGAGTTCTACCGGCCGGCCGAAGTGGAACTGCTCGTCGGCGACGCGGCGAAGGCGCAGCGCGCCCTGGGCTGGAAGCCAACCGTCCGATTCGAGGAACTCGTGGCCATGATGGTCAAATCAGACCTGGCCCGAGAGCGTGAAAGACGTCCTTGAGGAATGCACACCCTCGGATCGCAATCTCTCTGTCTTGACCCTGCCTCGCTGAAAGTGCATAATCGCTGAGATGGGACTTCGCGCGAAATCGCGGCAGGCAAACTCTTTTCTCGAATTTGCTTTCGAGGCTGGAGGCAGGCGATGAGCCAGGGCGCGCGCAGCGACGCCCCTGGGAGGAAGCGCAGGGGCGCGTCCGACATCGTGGCGATCGGCGCGTCGGCGGGCGGGCTGCACGCATTGATGAGCGTGGTGGGTTCGCTGCCGGCCGACTTTCCCGCGGCGGTCGTCATCGTCCAGCACCTGGACCCGAAGCATCGCAGCATGCTGGCCGACATCCTCGGCCGCCACACGCCGCTGCGCGTCAAGGAAGCGGAGGACGGCGAGACGATTGCGCCCGGCGTCATCTATACAGCGCCGCCCGACCGGCATCTGCTGGTCAACGGCGACGGCACGCTTTCGCTCTCGCGGTCGGAGCTGGTCCATTTCCTGCGGCCATCCGCCGACCTGCTGCTGGAATCGGTCGCGGCGAGTTTCAAGGGGCGCGCCATCGCCGTGATCCTGAGCGGCACCGGCAGCGACGGCAGCATGGGCGTGAAGGCGATCAAGAAGATGGGCGGAGCGGTGATCGCGCAGGACCCGAAGACGGCGGAATTCCCGGGGATGCCCGGCGCCGCGATCCTGACCGAATGTGTGGATTCCGTCCGGATGCTGCACGAGATCGGACCGAACCTGGTTGCCCGGGTCATGAGAGAGAAACCGCATGGGCAAGGGTGAAGGCGAGCGCGAACTGGAGTCGCTGCTTGAGTACATCCGGGACAACCGGGGGTTCGATTTTACCGGTTACAAGCGGCCCAGTCTCGATCGCCGGATCCGCAAGCGCATGGCGGACGCGCGGATCAAGGGTCTGCGCCAGTACCGGGACTATCTCGCCGCGCACTCGGAGGAATTCACGCGGCTGTTCAACACCATCCTGATCAACGTCACGGCCTTCTTCCGAGACCCGGCGGCGTGGGATTTCCTGCGCGCGGAAGTCATCCCGAAGATCCTGGCGGCCGGCAAGCCGGCGCAGAGTATCCGCGTGTGGAGCCCCGGCTGCGCCTCCGGAGAGGAGCCGTACACGCTCGCGATGATGCTGGCCGAGGCGCTGGGCGAGGCGGAGTTCCACCGCCGCGTCAAAATCTACGCCACGGACATGGATCAGGAAGCGCTCCGCGCAGCGCGGCGCGCGACCTTCACCGCGAAGGCCGTCGCGGCGGTCCCGCCGGCCCTGCTCGAGAAATACTTCGAGCAGGCGGGCGATTCCCACGTCTTTCGAAGCGACATGCGCAACTCGGTGGTCTTCGGCCGGCACGACGTGTGCCACGACGCGCCGATCTCGCACCTGGACCTCATCCTCTGCCGCAACACGCTGATGTATTTCAACAGCGAGGCGCAGGCGCGGGTGTTGTCGCAGTTCCACTTCGGGTTGAAGGACAGCGGCTTTCTCTTCCTGGGCCGCGCGGAGGCGGTGCTGGCGCAGAACGAGCTTTTCACGCCGGTGAGCCTGAAGCATCGCATCTTCGCGAAGGCGGCGAAAGGCGGCGTTCGCGAGGTCGCGGAGATCGCCGCGGCGGTGGCGGCGCCGGAGCCGCTCGCGCTGCCGCGCGGCCTCGATCCGCTGCTGGAATGGCTGATCAATACCGGCGGCGAAGGGCTGATCGCGGTGGATCGCGAAGGCCGGCTGGCGCTCGCCAATGAGGCGGCGCGGAAGATGTTCGGCCTGAGCTCCCAGGATGTGGGCCGCCCATTTCACCAGCTCCAGCTTTCCTATCGGCCCGTGGACCTGCGCACGCTCATGGACAGGGCCTACGCGGAGCGCAAGCCCGTCTCGGCCTCCGACGTGCAGCGCGTCGGCCCGGACGGCATTGAACATTTCCTCGACGTGAAGGTCTGCCCGCTGCACAGCGAGACCGGCCAGGCCCTCGGAGTCAGCATCGTCTTCCAGGACGTGACGCGGCAGCACCAGTTGCGGGTCGAACTTCAGGCCGACAAACAGGAGCGCGAGACCGCCTACGAGGAAATCCAGTCGGCCAACGAGGAACTCGAAACCACCAACGAGGAGCTTCAGTCCACCGTCGAGGAATTGCAGACGACCAATGAAGAACTCCAGTCCGCCAACCAGGAAATGGAGACGGTGAACGAGGAGCTGCAGTCCGCCAACGAGGAACTGCAGAAAATGAACGAGCTGGCGCGCCGGCGGAGCGATGAAGTCACGCGGGCCGGCGCCTTTCTGCAATCGGTCCTCGCCAGCGTGCGCGTCGGCGTCGTGGTGGTGGACGCCGACTTCAAGGTGGCGCTCTGGAACGACCGGGCCGAGGATCTCTGGGGCCTGCGCTCGAAAGAAGTCGTCGGCAAGAGCCTCTTCGACCTGGATATCGGCCTGCCGGTGAAAGAGGCGCAGCAGCGGATTCGCCGCTTCCTGACCGAACAGGACGACACAGGAGATGTGGTGATGACCGCCACGAATCGCCGCGGCAAAGCGATCAAGTGCCACGTGACCTACACGCTGCGGCTGGACCCGGAAGGGAAGCGGCAGGGGGTCGTGTTGCTGATGGAAGAGGTGTGACGATAACTGGTTTCAAAACCTCGTAATCTTACTTTTAATCGTAATCGCCGTTTTCCTTTTCAGCCGAACGAAGGCCGAGTACGATTAGGATTACGATTACGAAGATAGGATAGAATCATTAGGACTCTCGCGCCATGCCGGACCAGGAAATGAGCAAAGGCGAACTCGCGCCGAACCTGAAGCGTTCGCGCCGGCGGGCGCAGGAGCCGGAAACGGCCGATGGGGCGACTGCGGGGCTGCCGACGGCAGAGCATGAGCGGCAAGGGCGCGCGGAGATCGCCGAAAGCAAGGGCCGAGAAGCGGAACTTCGGAAGCTCAACCGCACACTCAAGGCGCACAGCCGCAGCGCCCGGGCGATGATCCGCGCGGCGAATGAGGCGGACTATCTGCAGGAGGTCTGCCGGATCGTCGTCGAGGACTGCGGCCATGCGATGGTCTGGATCGGGTTGGCCGAGGACGACGCGGCGAAGAGCATCCGGCCCGCAGCTTATGCCGGATTCGAGAAGGGGTATCTCGAGACGCTGAAACTGACTTGGGCCGACACGGAGCGCGGCCGGGGACCTACCGGGACGGCCATCCGCACGGGGAAACCCTGTTCGTGCCGGAACATGCTCACCGATCCCGCTTTCGCTCCCTGGCGCGAGGAGGCGCTGAAACGGGGTTATGCCTCGTCGCTGGTCCTCCCGCTGATGGCCGGCGGCAAGGCCTTCGGCGCGGTCACGATCTACGGGAGAACGCCCGATGCGTTCTCGGAGGATGAGACCGATCTGCTGTCCGACCTTGCCGACGACCTGGCCTTCGGAATCACCTCGCTGCGCATACGCGAAGCGCACGCCCGCATGGAGGATGAACTGCGAAGCCTGGCCCTCTTCCCCAGCGAAAATCCCGAGCCGGTGATGCGCATCTCAAAGGACGGGACAATCTTGTACGGGAACAAGGCGGCAAGCCCGATTCTGACCTGCTGGGGGAGTGGCGTCGGCGGCGCCGCGCCCGGGCCGCTGCATCGGCTCGTCCAGGAAGTCCTGGACTCCGGCACGGGCAAGGAGACCGAGCTTGAATGCGGCGACCGCGTGTTTTCCCTGGTCTTCGGGCCGGTCGCCGACCGCGGCTACGTCACCCTTTACGGCCACGACGTCACCGGCCGCAAGCGGCTCGAAAACGAGGTCCTGCGCTCGCGCGACGAACTGGAGGTGCGCGTCCGGGAGCGAACGCGCGAGCTCCTCGAGTCCGCCCAACGTCTGCGCGAGAGCCAGCGCATTATCCGGCAGATCGCCGACACGACGCCGGACATCGTCTACATCTTCGACTTCGCGCGGCGACATATCGTCTATGCGAACCGCCGCGCCGCCGAGTTCATGGGCTACACGGTTGAGCAGCTCGACAAACCGGGCTTGAGCTTGATGGAAGAGAGGATCCACCCGGACGACCTCAACAGCGTCCGCGAGGCCCGCGAGCGGTTCGCCACGGCGGATGAGAGCGACGTCATCGAATATGAGTATCGCGCGAAACGGGCGGACGGCCGATGGCGCTGGCTGCTGGTCCGCGAGGCGCTGTTCGCGCGCGGGCAGAGCGGCTCGCCGAAGCAGATCCTGGGCGCCGCGCTCGACATCACCGACCGGAAGGAGGTCGAGGAGCGGCTGAAGACCGCGAACGCGCTCCTGGAGCCCTTCGTCAAGGAGACGGCCCGGAAGCCGTACCTGGACTCCGTCGTCGAGATTCTCTCCCAGGTTTCCGGTTGCCGCAACGTAGGGCTCCGGCTGTTGAACGAGCGCGGCGATATCCCGTACGAGGCTTCAGTCGGATTCGGCGAGGAATTCCTGAAGCGCGAAGGAATGATCTGCGTGCACACGGACCGCTGCGCCTGCACGCGCGTCGTCCTCGGGAAGCCGGAGCCGCAGGACGAGCCGATGATGACGCGGAAAGGCTCCTTCTGCTGCAACGACGTCTTCAAGTTCATCGGCGGCCTTACGCCGGAGCAGCAGGCGAGGTACCGCGGCGCGTGCCCGCGGGCCGGCTTCGCCTCCGTGGCCGTCATTCCGCTCCGCTATCGCGGGACTACGATCGGGGCGCTCCACTTCGCCGACACCGCACCCAGCCGGCTGAACCCGCCGTGCGTCGAATCGCTCGAATTCGCCGCGCCGCTCATCGCCGAGGCGGTCTATCGCTTCGGCGTCGAGGAGCGGCTGCGGGAAAGCGAGCGCAAATTCCGCGCTATCTTCGACCAGGTGTTCCAGTTCATCGGGCTCTTGAAGCCGGACGGGACGGTGGTCGAACTCAACGAGCCGGCGCTGAGCTTCGCGGACCTTTCCTTGCAGGACATCCGGGGCCGGCCGCTGTGGGAAGGGCGGTGGTGGTGGGCGATGCCCGCCGCACAGAAGCAGTTGAAGGAGGCTGTCGCCGCGGCCGCCGCGGGGCGCTTCGTGCGGTACGAGACGAAACTCCAGGGTGAGGGAGAATCGGTCATCATCGCCGACTTCTCGGTCAAGCCGGTCCTCGACGCCGACGGCAAGACGGCGTTCCTGATCGTCGAGGCGCGCGACATCACCGAGCACAAGTGGCTCGAGCAGCAGATACTGATCGCCGCCAGCGCCGAGCGGCAGCGAATCGGACAGGACCTGCACGACGGCTTGGGCCAGCAGCTCGCCGGCATTGCTTTGCTCAGCCGCGCGCTGCAACAGCGGCTCGCCGCGCGCGATGCGCGCGCGGCCGAAGAGGCTCATACCATCGTGGACTTGGCCAGTCAGGCGGCCGGCCAGTCGCGCGCGCTCGCCCGCGGACTCTGCCCGGTGGAGCTTACGGAGGACGGCCTGATGAACGCGCTCCGGGGCCTGGCCGAGGACACCGAGAAAATCTTCGGCATTCCCTGTGAGTTCCGCTGCGAGACGCCCGCGCCGGTCGCCGACAGCGCGGTGGCCACGCACCTTTTCTACATCACGCAGGAGGCGGTCAATAACGCCGTCAAACACAGCCGCGCCGACACGATCACCATCTCGCTCAGCGGCGGCCCCGACGGCATCAGCGTCCGCGTCAGGGACGACGGCATCGGGCTGCAGCAGGCCCCGGACAAGCCGGAGGGCTTGGGAATGCGGACGATGCGATACCGCGCCGACGCGATCGGCGCCTTCCTCGATATCCGCAGCGTGCCGCCCCGAGGCACGATTATGCGGTGCCTTGTGAGAAGGCCGAAAGCGGAAGCAACCTGATCGGGGGCCAACGGCCATTTGACAACGCGCGGCGAATGGCTAAAATTGCGTCCGGCGCAAGCGCCCGGCCGCCCGTGACTTGAGACGAGACAGTTGTCCAACGGCAGGCGGTCGTTGCAGTGTTCCGGTCAAGCGAAGAGTGAGGCGCGAAACCATGCCGGCGAAGAGCAGCGGCGGCAAGAGGGCGAAGAAGCAGGTCTTCCTCGTGGACGATCATCCGCTCGTCCGGCAGGCGCTCGCGGCGTTGATCAATCAGGAAGGGGACCTGGCCGTCTGCGGCGAGGCGGAAGGCGCGGCCGCGGCGCTGCGCTCCATCGCCGCCCTGAAGCCCGACGTCGCCATCGTGGACCTCACGCTCAAGGAGGGCAGCGGGCTCGACCTGGTCAAGGACCTCAAGTTGCGCCACCCGGACCTGCCCGTGCTGGTGCTCTCGATGCACGATGAATCCACCTACGCCGAGCGTCTCCTGCGCTCGGGCGCGCGCGGCTACGTGATGAAAGACGAGGCCTCCGATAAAGTCGTCGCCGCCCTGCGGCGCGTGCTCGCCGGCGAGGTGTACCTGAGCGAGCCGATGTCCGCGCGGATCCTGCACAAGCTCGTCGGCGGCGCGGCGGCCACGGCGTCGCCGGTGGACCTGTTGAGCGACCGCGAACTGCAGGTCTTCGAACTCATCGGCCAGGGCGTCGGCACGCGCCGGATCGCCGAGAAACTCCACCTGAGTGTCAAGACGGTCGAGACCTACCGCGAGCACATCAAGTTCAAGCTCAAGCTCGACAACGCCACCGACCTGCTCCAGCACGCCATTCAGTGGGCGCAGTCGAAGTAATTGCCGATTGCCGAATGCCGATTGCCGAATGGATCAATCAATTCGGAAATCGGCATTCTGGTATCGGCGTTTCCCCGATATTTTGCGGAGAGATTTCCACCACCGCATCTTGCGGCCCCGCCCCGATTGTTTGCGCGCGGCATCCGGTGTTTAATGCCCCCAAGGTGACATTGATCGAGCGGGCGAACGGCGCCGGCGGATCAGAAGGAATGAGTCACGGGGGATCGGCTTTTGGGGGGGAGGTCGGACATCATGGCAACGTGCCAGGCGGCCAAGACGGTCAGACGGGCGATGCGCAGGCGGCGGCGGTTCACCGAGGCTGAGAAGCGGCTCATCAGCCGCGGCAGGAAGTTGCTCAATCAGATCGAGCTGCAGCGCTGGCTCGCGACGCGGTCCAGCGAGGAACTGGGCGATGAGGCCGATACGGCGCGGGAGGTGTCAGAGACCGAACTGGCCCTCTCCGTGGCGGAAATCCGATCGAGCGAAGTGGCCGAGATCGAGGACGCGCTCCGCAGGATCGTGGACGGCACGTACGGCGTCTGCGACATGTGCGGAGAGCCGATCCCGGCCGCGCGCCTGCGGGCGGCGCCTTCCGCACGCCTCTGCGTGCCCTGCCAGAAGAAGTCCGAGAGAGAGTCGGATACCGCGGAGAATTCGGAACTTTGGGGTCGCATTGAGAAGGGCCCGGCGGAAGAATGCGTAGCCAGCCAGCTTCTGCGGGCTCTGAGAGAAAACGGCGCGTAGGCCGCGCGTTGGAGGGGGCTTCGGGAGAGCGCACTCTTGAGAGATCAAAGACAGGAGGGCGCGGAGCTGCCGGGGGATGTGGTCGGGTGAGAATGCGAACATCCAGGACCGGGCGCCGGGGTGTTCGCAGGTGTTTGCAGAAGTGGCGGGGCGCGCGGGGTTGCCCGGAAAACGCAGGAATGCGCGCGAGCAGCCGTTGGGGTGGGCCGCTCGCGCGCGAAGGCGCGACGTTTCAAACGGAGAAGTCGAGCGAGTGAGCGAGACGGACGTGATTCGAGCATTCCTCGACGGAGGAGAACTGAGCGAAGCCGCTCTGCGCACGGACGGGAAACAACTGTTTTCCAACGGGCGCCTGATAGCTGAGAAGCGCGGGGGAAAACTCCACGTCGTGGAGAATGCTATCGGCCCGTTGGGCCGGGAGCACCGGACGCTGCTCCTGGACTTCGTGCAATGGCGCGAGCAGCGAGCCAAGGTCCTCCGGAGGCTGCTCAGGGCGAAGGAAATGCCGGCGCTGCGGGGCGCGAGCGGAGCACGGGCATTCAGCGCCTGTTCGAAGCCGGCCCGGTCAAGGGGAGAAGTATGAAGGCTATTGTGACTGCCGACATCTGCACAGGCTGCGGCGAGTGTGTGGATATCTGCCCGAAAGTCTTCGAAATGGCGGAAACGATCTCCCGGGTGAAAGTGGACGTCGTGCCCGCGACTGAGGAAGAGGCGTGCCGCGCGGCGGCGGACGCCTGCCCGGTCGAGGCGATCACCATCCAGGCCTGATCCCCGCCGAAATGAAGCGCCGATTCGCGCGTCGGCGGCCTATCGCGAGCACGCCAGCAGCAGCGCGATCGCCACCAGCAACACGAAGCTGATCACGAACGAGAGCGGCTTGTGCCACCACCAGCGGCTCGGTCGCCGCGCGAAGACGAACGATACGCCCACGTGCAGCGCGACCGCCGAGTTCGCCAGGAAAAGAACCGCCGTCGCCCCCGCGCGCGACCATTCCCGCGTCAATCCCGGCCAGAGCACCACCAGGAAAATCAGCATGCCGAACGTCAGGTCGTTGATCATCCATTTTGTCAGTTCCCGGTACTCGCTTCCCGCGACGAGGTGCAGGGAGGTCAGCCAGAGCGCGCTCGCCCAGAGCGTCAGGACGATCAGCCCGCACGCCAGGCCGTCGCTCGCGGCCGGAGTCCGCGCGGCCGAAGCCGCCCACGCCAGCAACCCGGCCTGAATCACCAGCGCCAATGAATGCAGCACCAGCCCGCTGATCGTGCGCTCCTGCCAGCGGATGGAGGTCACGTATACCGCATCGAGCAACTTCGTCCGGATGACCAGTCGTGTGGCGAAGAGGAGCATCGCCAGGCCGAGCATGAAGCGCTCGAGCGGCCTCAGAAAGCCGATCTCGACCGGCCGCGGGACAGAGAGCCGGTGGAGCGCGAGGGGAACCCCGCGGACCGCGTCGCGGAACCAGGGGATGGCCGCGTACAGGTCGCTCGGCGCGCCAACGAGGATCGAGGCGAAGCACGCCTCGAAGACTTTGATGACCGCGAGCGCTAGGACGACGATGACGGCGCGGCGGAGCCAGCCGGCGACTCGCGCGCGCATGCGATGTCCTTCGGCGGGCCTGGGCGCCCCCCCGCGCAGAGCGGCCGACGCTTCCAGGGCGCGCGATCTCCCCGGCGGGACCGCGGCGTCGGTCTCCACGTCGGGCGGCGGCTCGTCCTCGAGCCGGAGCGCGCTGCGCGGCTCCGGCTTGGGCGGCGGCGCCGGCGGGCGCCGCTGCAGCGGAGGTTCCTCGCGCGGCGTGCGGGTCCCGCGGTCCGGGATCATGATGCGGCTCCCGCACTCCGGGCACTTGGCGGGCTTCCCCGCGTCGTGGGCGTAGGCAACAAGCTCCACGCCGCAGATCCGGCACTCGATGCGGATATTCTGACTCAACGGTTTTCGGGGATTTCTGGGAGGCATGTCCATTCTTTTCACCCGTGCGATTTTAAGGGCGCGGGCGGGGAAAAGCAAGTGCGACCGGGAAACGGCGCTTCGGTCCCGGGGCTTTCGTCATCGGTCCGCCCGAAGCGCCCGCAACACCGCCTTGCAGTCTCCCGCGCGCGACGCCGTCCGCAGCGCCTGCAGGCGATTTCCGTGCGGGACAGGCTGTTCGCCGACCTCGCGGAAGAACGCGTTCTTCCGCACCACGTCGCGGCCGAACGCCGCCTCGGCCTGCGGGCTCACGTATCCGAGGCCGCCGTGACGCAGCAGCAGCGAGTGGCCCCAGATGATGTGCGCGCCCTCGAGGAAAACCGGCACGTGCGGCTTCATCTCGGGGGCGTCGAAGTGGTCCACCAGCGGTTGCGTGGCGCTGTTCATCTCCGTGCCGATGCAGATGGCCAGATGCCGGTCGCGGGCCGCCGCGATGGCCTCGTTGAATTTCGCCAGCTTGAGCGCCTTCTCCGCCGGGTCGCGCAGATTCCAGTTGCGGTCCGGGATGAAATTGACGCCGACTTGACCGGCAGACGAGTAGTAGTCCAGCAGCAGCTCGGTGTCCTGCTCGCCGGCGGAGAGGCCGTCGAGCCAGGTGGAGATCGGCATGGCGCCGCAGGCGCGGATCATCTCGACGACTTCCGCCAGCGGGGGGAAGTTCTTCGGGTCGGGCGGCGCGTAGCCGGGTCCGCCGTACTTCATCAGGCGCTTGCGGAGCGTGTCCCGTAAACGCACCGGATCGTTCATCAGCGCGGCGACTTCCTGCTCCTGCATCTGGATTTTCGAAGCCCAGAATTTCGCGCGTCGGGCGCGATCGGGCATGACCTTCTGCGCCTGGAGATCGTAGGCCAGCAACAGGTGGCGCTCGGTCGCGTTGCCGGAGGCGGTCAGTGGCAGCACGTCGCGCGCGTAGTCCACCGTGACGGCGGCGAGGAAGCGGTTGACGTTCTCCATCACCGCTAGGTTCCGGACGACGGAGCAGTCCTTCAAGCGCTGCAGCGTCCGCGCGGCGGGCGAACCGGCAGGCGGCGCCTGCGCGAAGCCCTGTCCCATGAAATAGGAGATGCCCGGCTCGTTCGGGGAGTTGATCACGTCGCGCGCGAAGTCCTGGATGTACACGCGCGTCTCGATGCCCATCGTGAGCTTCGAGCGGAGCGCGTCGCCGGCGGCGAGCGTCTCGTCGAGCCCGTCGAGCACGTCGAAATCCACCACGCCGGCCGCAGCCAGCCCGCGCCGGTGCGCCTCCCAGGCAATGCGGCTGGGCGAGAAGCCGTGCGCGTTATACGAGTGGAAACTATGGCAGTGCATGTTCACCCAGGGCCGCGGCGGTTCGGTGCGGACGGCGCCTGAGTCCGCCAGCGCCTTGAGTTCGCGCAGCGCGCGCAGCCGCCCGCTGCGGTCAGGCTGATTGAGCGCCTCTTCCAATTGTGTTGCGCTTGCCATCAGGCCGTCCTTTGTGCCTACTGGTTTTTGTGGCGAGAAAGAAATGGTGCGACTTCGCCGGTTTGCAACGAGCCGCGAAGACAGCGCTCACTCCTCCGATTCCCATGGTTCAGGCCGTGCGCCGCCGACGGCGTACTTGCGCAGCATTTTGATCAGCACCTGAAAATCGCGCGCCAGAGGCGCTTCGACGCGGATCGGCGTTGCGGCCGCAACGGGGAAGAACGCCAGCGCGCTCGCGTGCAGCGCCGGGCGCGCAAGGAGCGGCGTCTCTTCCTCGCCGCGCTTCGCGCGGTAGCCGCGCTTGAACGACGAGAGCAGCACGGCGCTCCCGCCGCCGTAAACGCGGTCGGCCGCGATCGGATAGCCGATGTGCGAGAGGTGGATTCGAACCTGGTGCCGCCGGCCCGTCTGCGGCAGCGCGCGGACGAGGGTGAAGCCGCGGAACCTCTCGACGACCTCGTATGGCGTGATCGCCGGCTTGCCATGCCGCTCGTCCACGAACACTCGCTCGAGCTCATGCTCATGCGCCGCGACCGGCGCTTCCACCGAGCCGGTATCGGCGGGCAACTCGCCGTGGAGGACGGCGAGATACTCCTTCTTGATCGTGCGCTCCCGGAACTGCCGCGCGAGATGGAGTTCGGCCTCGCGCGACTTGACGAAGATCACCGCGCCGGTCGTGTCGCGGTCAAGCCGGTGCACCGCGCGCGGACGGTACGATTCGCGCTGCGCGATCGCGGCATAAGCCGGCGACCGCCGCACGTGCTCGAGCACGCCGTTCTGGAACGGGCACGCCTCGGAATGCCGCTCGCGCACGACGGTGCAGCCGGCGGGTTTGTTGAGGACGACGAGATGCTCATCCTCATAGAGCACCGGCGCGCGGATGATCTTGGTCTGGAACTCCCGGCGCGCGGCCGCCGGGCCGGCGACGGCCACGCGCTGGCCGGCGCGCAGCACGCGCTTCGGGTCCGAGGTCTCGCCGTCCACCGAAACGTTCCCGGAGACGATGAGATGGCGGACGAACTCCTCCGGCTCCAGCGGCAGCGCGTCCCCGAGAAAGACGCGAAGATTCTGGCCGGCGCAGCGAGCCGGGACGACGAGCGCTATATTCTCTTCAGGGTTGTCCGGCATGGTCTCTGACGCTTAGCGCAGCCTTTCAGAAGTCCGCACGGACTTCTGAAATGCTGTACTTAGTTTCCGTCATTCGCCCGCCGTTTGCAAGGCCGCGGTCTTCTTGACGGCCTGGGCGGTCGAGTAATACACTGGTTCCGCATTGAGGATTTCTGAAAGGGAGAACTATGGCCAAGAGCATTCGCCTGCACGAGACGGACGCCGTGGCGCGCGCGCCGATGACGTTCGGCCTGTTTGCGACGTGCGATCCGCGCGTGGACGAGGCGGCGCGGACCCGATCGCGCAATATCGTCGGGATGGTCGCCGACGCCGTCGCTGCGAGCGTGAAGATGCCCGGCGGCGCGGCGGCGCGCGTCGTCTGGAGCCCGGTGCTCGTGGACGACGAGCGCGGAGCGGACATCGTGGCGCAGCAGTTCCGCGAGGCGGGCGTGCAGGCGATCATCTGCGCGCCGGACACCTGGGCGTTTCCGCAGCCTGGCTTGATCTCCCTCATCCAGCAGTTCCCGCGCGACATGCCGCTGAACCTGACCTGCGGCAACAGCGGCCCGAAGCCGGGCGTGGTCTTCACGCACGCGGCCAGCGGCGCGATCAGCCAGTACGGGCGCCTCGTGCATATTAACGTCGGCAACTGGCCGGACGTCGGTCCGAATCCGCAGATGAGCGAGGGGACGAAGAAGGCGCTGGTGGACTGGGCCTACGCGGCGCTCGCGGCGCAGTCGCTCAAAGGGCGCCGCGTGGTGATCTGGGGCCACGACTCGATGGGCATGGAGACGGCGCTCGCGCACGTGATCGCCACGCGCAACACGTTCGGGATCGAGATCACCCGCCTCGACATGAAGCTGCTGGCGGACATGCTTCGGAAGAAGTCGTACAAGGCCGCCGAGCTGCGCGCGCTGCGGGCGTGGGTGGACCGCCATCTCGGCAAGCGCCTGGCCATTCGCGGCAAGCCGGACAGCGAGCGCTTCAACCAGAGCCTGGCGATGTACCTGATCACGCGCGACATGATGCGCGACTTGAACGCCGTGGGCGGCGGCTTCATGAGCCAGTTGGAGTGGGGCTCGGACCGCCGCGGGATTCCGCTGCCGTGCGCCGATGCGATGGAGTCGCTGTTCAATTCCACCTTCGACCACACCGGCCGCCGCACGCCGATCCCCTACGCGACCGAGGCGGACGTGCAGGGGCTTCTGACGATGCTCTTCTTCACGCACCTGACCGGCGGGAACCCGCCGCTGTTCATGGACTTCCGCAAGGTCTGGGAGGCGTGGGAAATCCGCGCGCTGGCCGAAAAACTCGGCATCGCCGGCTTGAACGGTCGCACGCTCTGGGAGCAGAAGGGGTTCGTGGACGGAGACAATTCCGGCAGCGCGTCGTTCGATTGGGCGGCGAGTCCGGGCGCGTCTGTGGAGGAGATCATGTCGAAGGTCGCCATGCCGCCGGCCGACCCGGCTTATTTCCCCGGCAAGGGGAACTCCGTCACGTTCGTCACGCCCGCGGGCATCGAGGGGATCGCCGGCCGGCTGGCGTACTCCGCCGTGAACGGGATGTTCTCGCTCTCGTGGGACGAGGCCGTCACGGCCGAATTGCCTGAGAGGCTTTCTGTGGCGGTCTGCAAGACTTCCACGCCGGAGTGGCCGCACACGTTCGTCATTCCCAAGTACGCGACGATGGGCGAGTACAAACAGTACGCCCCGGCCAACCACTTCCACATGATCTGGGGCCTGTCGCCCGCGCGACTGGAGTACTGGATGGACCTGGCGAATGTGCTCTCGGCGACGCCCTGGGCGAACCGGCCGCGTTACGTCGAGGGGGCCGACCGCCCGTCGCCGCTGCTCCACATCCTCAACGGCGGCGAGACGCAGGCGAAGATGCTCCTCGCGCGCAGGTAACCGCGAAAATCGAATACTGAACGCCGCGCGCGCCGGCGGTGCCCTCAGCGCACCGCAGGGCTACAGGCGCTCGGTCGTCAATTTTTCGACGGCCGGCAGTCCGCTGGGGAGTGGCGCCGACTTCACGCGCCAGGCGGCCAGCAATCCGATCAGGATCAACGCCGCACCGCACAGGAGGAACGGCGCGACGTAGTACGGCTTCTCGGGCGTGCCCATGAGCAGGGAGAGATAGCCGCCGCCGAGCGGGCCGAAGCAGAACGCGGCGCTGGAGATGAACGCGGTGACGCCGAAGGCCTTGCCGATGTCCCGCTCGGGCGTGATCCGGCGGATGATCGCGTAGAGGCTCGGCATCACGCCGCCGATCGCCAGTCCGAAAATGATCCGCAGGATGTAAAGATGCGTGATGGTCCTCGCGAAGTAGAAGGGCAGCGAGAGGATCCCGGACAACAGCGTGCAGAGCACCAGCATCCGCTTGTGTCCCCACTGGTCAGCCATCCGGCCCAGGAACCATGCTGAAGTCATGTCCGCGAAGCCGACCACGAACATGATCTGCCCGGTGACGGCGGCCGCCTCATCGTACGGCTTGCCCGAGAGTTCCTTTACGAAGTACGGAAACACCGGCGCCGGCGCGACCGTGCCGAAGTTGATCAGAAACAGCACCAGCATCAGGGTGAGAAAACCGCCGGCGGAGAACAGGTCGCGATAAGTGCCGGTCTTGACGTTCTCTTCGCGCACGGCGGGCGTGAAAGTTTCCTTCACGCCGTAATGCACGATCAATGCGCCGACGCCGATCAGGCCGCCCGCGACGTAGAACGTGGGCCGGAACCCCAGGAGCACCGCGGCGTGTCCGCCCATCAGCGGGCCGAACGAGGCGCCGGCGATGACCGACGCCTGCATTAGGCCGAGCGCATAGGCCGAACGCTCCGACGGGGTCTCGCTTGCCACCAGCGCATAGCCCGCCGCCACCGTGCCCGTCAGCGTCCCCTGGATGATCCGCAGGATCAGCAGTTGGTGCACGTTCTGGACCAACCCCATGAGCGCGACGATCACCGTGCCGGCGACCATCGCGCGCAGCACCATGATCTTCCGCCCGTAGCGGTCCGCCAGGTGGCCCCAGACGAGCGCGAAAATCGCCATCGGCAGCCCGATGGCCGCCATGAGGATGCTGGCCCATTGAACGGACTGGTCCTTGGGAACGCCCAGGTCCTGGACGATGTAGAACGGCAGGAACGGCATGACGAAGGCGAACCCCGCCATCGAGATGAACTGCGCCGCGCACATCGAGTAGAACGTCTTTCGCCACGCAACCATTCTGTTTCGGGTCCAATTCAGAAAGCGACAGCGCCGTTCTCAGCGACGACTGCTTCGCAGCGAAGCCCCGATTCGCAGACCAGCAACGGGAATACGGCGAGGAGCCACGACAACCGGTGGATTATACAGCCGGCGGGCCGGACTCGGCAAGACGAGCGGGGCGGCCCGCGGTCACCCGATGAGTTCGCGCACCTTCGCGAGGAGCCTCTCGGGCGTGGCCGGCTTGGTGAGGAAAGCGTCCACGCGCATGGCGGCCAGGTCCTCCGCCGTGCGCGGCTGGAAATCATATCCCCGCTGGCTGGCGACGCCGGTCATGATGATCACCGGCAAGGCCTGGAACCGCGCGTCGTCGCGGAGTTGCTTGATGAACAGGAATCCGGCGTCGAGGGTCTTCATCATGAGATCGCTGATGACGAGGGCGGGCCTCTCGACGTCCATCTGCTTGAGCGCCTCGTCCGGCTCGGCGACGCAGGCGACGCGGTAGCCGCCGGTTTGCAGCACGTGGCGGCAGATCTCCAGGAAATCGAGATCATCGTCCACGACCATCACCAGCGGCGGCTGTCGTCCCATCGCTCAGCCCCCACTCCGCAATCTAAACCTTTGCCCTCGCGGTATATTCCGTGTGCAGCAGATGGTGCGACTTCTCGCTGAGCGGCGCGCCGAGAAATTCGCGGTAGATCTGCTGGATCTCCGGGTTCTCATGCGACTTGCGCAGCTTCTTCCCTTCGTCTTCCTTGTAGATCGCCGCGATCCGCGCTTTCCGCACCGCATTCGTCGTCAACCGCGGCTGCCCGCCGCCGCCGATGCAGCCGCCCGGGCAGGTCATGATCTCGACGAAGTGATACGCGCCTTCGCCGGACTTGATGCGCTCGATGACCTTCCGCGCGTTCGACAGCCCGTGCGCCACCGCCACGCGCAGCGTGACGCCTTCCAGGAACGACCACGCCGGCAGCGCGCCGGTGATCTGGAACGACGCCTCCTTCACCCCGTCGAGTCCCTCGATCGGCTTCACGTGCAGGTTCTCGAACGGCAGCGGACGCCCGGTCGCGATCTCGTACGCCGTCCGCAGCGCCGCCTCCATCACGCCGCCGGTGTTCGCGAAGATGTCCGCCGCGCCCGAGGACATCCCCAGCGGCGAATCCATCTTCCCGTCCGGCAGCGAGGCGAAATCAATCCCGGCCTGCCGGACCATCCGCCCGAGCTCGCGCGTGGTCAGCACCACGTCCACGTCGCGCGCGCCGCTGCCGTCCATCTCCGGCCGCCGCGCCTCGAACTTCTTCGCGGTGCACGGCATGATCGAGACGACGACCATCTCCTCCGGCTTCCGGCCGATCTTCTGCGCGTAGTACGTCTTCGCGAGCGCGCCGAACATCTGCTGCGGCGACTTGCAGGTCGAGAGGTTCGGCAGCATCTCCGGATAGAAATGCTCCAGGTACTTGATCCAGCCGGGCGAACAACTCGTGAACATCGGCAGCGCGACCGGCCGCTTCTCGACCAGCGCCTGCTTCAGGCGCGTGAGCAACTCGGTGCCTTCCTCCATGATCGTCAGGTCGGCGGCGAAGTTGGTGTCGAAGACGGCGTCGAAGCCGAGCCGCCGCAGCGCGCTGACCATCTTCCCGGTCACGAGCGTGCCGGGCGGGTAGCCGAAGCACTCGCCGAGCGCCGCGCGGATCGCCGGGGCGGTCTGCACGACGACGTGTTTCTTCGGGTCGTCCAGCGCCGCCCAGACCTCGTCAATGTCCTCTCTCTCGCTGATCGCGCCGACCGGGCAGACCGCGCCGCACTGGCCGCACTGCACGCAGACGACGTCCTTCAACTCGCTGCAAAACGCCGGGCCGACGACGGTCTTGAACCCGCGGTACTGCGGCTGCAGCGCGCCGACGCCCTGAATCTCGCTGCAGACGGTGACGCAGCGCCGGCAGAGCACGCACTTCGACGAGTCGCGCTTGAGCGCCGGCGTGCTGGAATCCACGAGCTTGCGGCTCTTGTCGCCGGAGTAGGTCACCTGCCGGATGCCGAGCTCGCGCGCGAGCGACTGGAGCTCGCAATTCTCGCTGCGCTCGCAGGTCTGGCAATCGCCGTCGTGATCCGAGAGGAGCATCTCCACGACCATGCGGCGCGCCTCGCGGACGCGGCGGGAGTTGGTCTGCACCTTCATCCCGTTCGCCGCCGGCGCCACGCACGAGGCGACGAGCGTCTTCGCGCCCTCGACCTCGACGAGGCAGACGCGGCACGCGCCAATCGCCTGGACGTTCTCCAGGTAACAGAGCGTCGGCACCATGATGCCCGCCTTGTGCGCGGCATCGAGGAGGGTCGCCCCGTCCGGGGCTTCCACCGGGATACCGTCAATCGTCAGTGATGGCATGCTGCACGACTCCTTATACCTTCGCCCGATAATCGCACCGCAGGCACCGCTTCGCTTCGCGCAGCGCGTCCTGCGGGCCGAACGGCTGTTCCACCTCGCTGAAGTTCTGGCGCCGGCGAGCGACGGGGATCAACTGCATCTGCGCGCGCGGATATTGCACCGGGTCGGCCTCCGGGTCGAACGCCGTCCCGACGTCGCGCTCGACGCGCCAGAACGCGTGCTTCGCGCCGGTGAGCATCTCGTCCATCCCGACGGCGGCGTTCTCGCCGCTGCCGACCGCCTCGGCCACCGACGCCGGGCCGGTGGCGGCGTCTCCGCCGGCGAAAATCCACGGCACTGAGGTCCGGCCGTTCACCGGATTGATCTCGATGAACTTGCTCCGAGTCAGCTTCAGGTCCACGCCATTGCCCAGGCTGCCCGCGTCGAGCGCCTGGCCGATGGCGACGATCACCTGGTCGGCCTCCTCGACGAACTCGCCGCTGCTCATCTCGATCGGGCGGCGGCGGCCGCTGCGGTCGAAGTCGCCGAGCACCATCGTGCTGCACCTCACGCCGGCGACGCGGCCGTCTTTCCCGAGAATCTCGACCGGCGCGGCGAGCACCTTGAGGACAACCCCCTCGTGCTCGGCCTCGTCAATCTCCTCGGCGTAAGCGGGCATCTCGTCGCGGCTGCGGCGATAGAGGATCGTCGCCGACTCGGCGCCCAGGCGGATCGCCGTCCGCGCCGCGTCCACCGCCGCGTTCCCGCCGCCGACTACCGCCACCTTGCGCCCGACGTGCGCCGAGCCGCGGATGTTGTACTCGCGCAGGAAACCGATCGCGTCGGTCACCCCCTCCAGTTCCTCGCCCGGCACGCCCAGGTTCGTCCCCTTCGGCGCGCCGACGCCGAGGAACACCGCCTCGTACCCCTCGTCGCGCAGGCTCTTAAGCGTGAAATCCTTCCCGAGCCGCACTCCCGTCTGGATGTCCACGCCGAGCCGCTCGATCATCCGCACCTCGCGCGCGAGCTCCTCGCGCGGCAGCCGGTACGCCGGGATCGTCTGCACGAGCATGCCGCCGGGCCGCTGCTCGGCCTCGAACATCTTCGGCCGATAACCCATCCGCGCGAGGAAATACGCACAGCTCAACCCGGCCGGGCCGGCGCCGACGATGGCGATCTTGCGCCGCGCGTTCTTTTCGTCGTCGCGGATTTCGGGAAGTTGGATCGTGACCTCCTGCTCCACGAGATACCGCTTCAGCCCGCGGATGGAGAGGGCGTCGTCGAGCGTGGAGCGGCGGCACTTGTCCTCGCAGGTGTGGAAGCAGACGCGCGCGCAGACCGAGGCGAAGGGGTTGCGCTCGCGGTGCAGGCCGAGCGCCTCGGAGTAGCGCTTCTCGCCGATGAGCGACACGAAGCCGGGCACGTCCACCGCCGCCGGGCAGGCGTTCTGGCACGGCGCGCGCACCAGCGCGGGGCAGACCCCCGCCGGGCAGCGCTTGTCGCGGATGTGCGCGACGTACTCGTCGCGGAAATGCCGGATCGTCGAGAGCACCGGGTTCGGCGCGGTCTGGCCCAGTCCGCAGAGCGCGGTGTCCTTGATCTTGCCGCCCAGGTCCACCAGCCGCTCGATGTCGCTTTCCTCCCCCTTGCCCTCGCAGATGCGGTTGACGATCTCGAGCATGCGCTTGGTGCCGATGCGGCACGGCACGCACTTGCCGCACGATTCGTCCTGGACGAAATCGAGGAAGAACCGCGCCACGTCCACCATGCAGCTATCCTCGTCCATCACGATCAGCCCGCCGGAGCCCATGATCGCGCCGAGCTCGGTGAGCGTCTCGTAGTCCACCGGCACGTTGAGGTGCTCCTTCGGGATGCACCCGCCGGACGGCCCGCCCATCTGCGCGGCCTTGAACTTCTTGCCGCCGGGGATGCCGCCGCCGATGTCGTAGATGATCTCCCCGAGCGGCGTGCCGATCGGGACCTCCACCAGCCCGGTATTGTTCACCTTGCCGGCCAGCGCGAAGACCTTCGTCCCCTTGCTCTTCGCCGAGCCGATCGCGGAGTACCACGCCGCGCCCTTCGTCAGGATCAGCGGCACGTTCGAGTACGTCTCAACGTTGTTCAACAGGCTCGGCTTGCCCCAGAGTCCCTTGACCGCCGGGAACGGCGGACGCGGCCGCGGCTCGCCGCGCTTGCCCTCGATGGAGGTCATCAGCGCGGTCTCCTCGCCGCAGACGAACGCGCCCGAGCCCATGCGGATCTCGATGTCGAAGTTGAAGCCCGTCCCGAGGACGTTCTGGCCGAGCAGTCCATACTCGCGCGCCTGTACGAGCGCCTTGCCGAACCGCTCGACGGCCAGCGGATACTCCGCCCGGATGTACGCGT
>Ga0181539_1001270_pt1 | contig 28419 bp, 26 predicted proteins | sample PEATcosm2014_Bin_46_FD_119767 | JGI IMG/M metagenome (GOLD analysis project Ga0181539, IMG submission 119767) | Peatland microbial communities from MTU Mesocosm Facility, Houghton, MI, USA - PEATcosm2014_Bin23_60_metaG | ecosystem: Environmental > Terrestrial > Soil > Wetlands > Peat | place... | reverse complement strand
GCCGCCCGGCTCGCCCGTTACGGCGGACTGAAGGAACTGCGCCACCTGCCCCCGCACGCGATTGAACAACTGTTTTTTTATGCGGTAACGCCGGAATCCGAACCGCCCGGCATCACTCCCGTGCTTATTGATGTCTCCGCACCGGAAATTGTCACTGCCTGGACCGCGGCGATGGAAGCGCACATCTCGCAAACCTCCGCCCGCAGCTACGTTGAATTGCAGTTCACGCGCGCCCGTCTGCGTGGATTGCGCGCCGGCATCGGCCATGCCATTGCCCTCTTTCCCAATGATCCGCTTGTCCTCGACTCGCTCGCAGCCGTGAGCCGGGGTGCGCGGCGATTTTAGGTTTAACCACGGATGAACACGGCCATTCAAAGCCTGAGTGCAAGATTCCTCGTCGTCCTCATCCTCGTAATCGTAATCGAAAGAGGGAAATCGGGGCCGAGGACGAGGGATGAGAACGAGGACGAGGACGAGAGAACATGAAAATCGGCATCACTTGTTACCCCACTGTCGGTGGCAGCGGCATTCTTGCCACCGCGTTGGGGGAAGAACTGGCGCGCCGGGGTCATGAGGTGCATTTCATCAGTTACGAGCGTCCGTTCCGTTTGCCGGTGAATGCGCCCCGGCTTCATTTCCATCCGGTGGCGATCAATGATTACGATCTGTTCAAGTATCCGGATTACACCCTGCCGCTCTCGGTAAGAATGGCCGAGATAAGCCGCGATCATCAACTGGACGTGCTCCATGTCCACTACGCCGTGCCCCATGCCACCGCGGCGATTCTTGCGCGATCCATGCTCCCGCCGGAACAACAGCCGCGCATCGTGACCACACTGCACGGCACTGACACCACGCTGCTCGGCTGCGATCCGGGTTATGGACCTGCCATCCACCACGCGCTCACCTGTTCGGATGCCGTCACGACGGTGTCGGCCTACCTGAAACAGGAGACGCAGCGCGTGCTCGGTTTTGACGGGCCGATGGAGGTCATCCACAATTTCTTTGCGCCGCGTCCGCCGCGGCGCACGCGCGAGGAGGTTCGCCGCGACCTGGGACTGCAAGGCGAGGCGGTCCTGCTCCATTCCTCCAATCTGCGTCCGTTGAAACGCATTGATTTGTTGCTCGAGGCCGTCGCGCACATCCGGCCACGCGACGCATTCAAGCTCGTCATCCTGGCGGGCGGGGACTTCGCGCCCTTCACCGGCGACGTGCGCCGGTTGGGACTTGAAGACCGGGTGATCGTGCGCGAGAAGGTCACCGATATCGAAGACTACCTGCAGATCGCCGACCTGGGACTGTTTACATCGGAGTCGGAGAGCTTTTGCCTGAGCATCCTGGAGGCGATGTGTTTCGCCTGTCCGAGCGTTGCCTCGCGCGTCGGCGGGATTCCGGAAGTGATTGAAAACAACGTGACGGGTCTCCTGACGCCATTCGGCGACACCGCTGCGTTTGCCGATGCGGTCACGGGTTTGATCCGGGACCCGGCACGCCGGGCGGGGTTGGGCCGCGCCGCACAGCAACGCGCCCGCGAACATTTTTCCGCCGGGGTCATCGTCCCGCGTTACGAAGAACTCTACCGCCGCGTCTGCGGTTCCGCTCGCCGCTAAATTCCTGGCCGCGAATGGCGGTCCTTGGGAGCGCCGGTTTACCTCATCTAGCCCCGCGAGGAATGAATGGGGAAAGAGCCGCCCGTCCTCTTCTGCTGTAAAATTGGATGTTCAGTGTTCGATGCCTGCTCGCGATTTATCGGAGTTGGATGTTCGATGTTCGGTCTTCGTACTTGGCCACACGCCCCCTGCCCGGGTCCGGCTGCAACTGGCTGACACCTCCTTTGTCGTTCCAATTCACGGTCCAATTTTGCAGCCAACCCGGCACGGCACGTGCGTCGTGTTCCTCCCCAGACAAGTGCGAGTTTGTCTGTCTTCAAAAAAAACGACAGTCTGGTCGGCCCACCTCCTTTCATTAGGTCCAACGCTGTCAAGGTTCCCCACCCCAACGCAACCAACACAATTTCAATACCCGCCGGCACTCAAGCACCCGGTGTGCCGTCCGGAAATTTCGGGAAAAATTCTGAAAATCCGCCGCAATTTGCGCGTCCCGTTCAGACGGGAAATCAAAATCGCTGTTGCTTTTTTTTCAGCCTGATAAAAATTTCGCTGTCATTCCCCTTGCCAGTAGCATCGTGTGTCCTCACGCCACGCACACTACAGCACTACCGGAGGCAGGCATGGGTTGCCAATTCCGGCAATCCCCGGTTTACTACGCCATGCTGTTTGAACGAATTTTCGGACCCAGGATGCAATCGGATTTACCGATTGTCCGCTTGTCAGTGGGGCCGCAAAAGTTGCCCCTCCTGATGGTGCGCAATCCGCGGGCACGCCGCTATCTGCTCCGCTTGCGTTCCGATGGCACCGCCCGCGTCACGATTCCTCGCGGCGGCTCAACAGCAGTGGCCCGACAGTTTGTCGAACGCCATGCCGCCTGGCTGGAACGCGAGCTTCAGCGGCTCCAAGCCCAACCCCGAAAACCGGCGGTCTGGAAGATTGGGACGGAGATTCTCCTGCGCGGCAACGCGGTCCGCATTGAAGCCGGGACCAACAGCGATGACAAGGAAATCGAGGATCCGCCTTCGTCCGGCTACGGCGCGACAAGCGAGGATGATGCGATAAGGGAAGCTGAAACCGTCCGCTTCGGCGGCGAGTCGGTCCAAGTCCCGAATCCAGCCGCCGATTTACGTTCCGCCATCGAAGGCCATCTTCGCCAACTGGCAACGCGGGAATTGCCACCGCGCGTGCTGGAGCTGGCCACCCGGCACGGATTGACCGTGCGCCGCATCATGGTGCGCAGCCAGAAATCGCGTTGGGGCTCCTGTTCACGACGCGGCACGATTTCCCTGAACTGGCGGCTTATCCAGACACCCGCTTTCGTAAGCGATTACATTTGTCTGCACGAACTGATGCATTTGAGGCAAATGAATCACTCGTCCGGGTTCTGGCGGGAAATGGAACGCGTTTGTCCTGATTACCGGATGGCCGAACGTTGGTTGAAGGAACACTCCGGACTGTTGCGGTAACCGGCAGTAGGGTTACACCCCATAGCGAAAAGGCGGCCCAGACTGTAGCTTCAGCCAACATGACCGCACTCAAAATCAAAGCCGGCCGTTTGTTTCTGGCGCTGGGCCTAGGACTGTCAATGGCAGCCATCGTCACCAGCATCACCGGTTGCGTCAGCGGTCCGTTTTCATCAAACCTCAACCAGTCTCCGACCGATTTCCAATCCACTTCGGACGGCGAGGACCATGCCATGCCGGTCTATACGTCTCCGACCGTCACTCCGGCAACCAACAATCTGGCGAATACGCCTCCCTGACGGATTGGCCGACAACAAACCGGCCGTCCATTCCCAATCCTCCAACCGGGCTACGCGTGCGGGAGTTGCAACCTTCTGTAAAAGCAGCCCGCCGGGCGCCGCGCAAAAGTTCGCGCTTTCATTTGCCGGAGTTCACGACTAGCGTTTTGGGAAACCGCCGGTGTGGCGAAATGGCAGACGCACAGGACTTAAAATCCTGGGACCTTAAAAAGTCGTGTGAGTTCGAGTCTCACCACCGGCACCACATCATAAAACACTAATAAAATCAATAGTATTTAGACTATTCGGAAATTCATAAACGCTTTGCATAACGCCAGCGCATAACGTGTTTGCCGGTGTTAAAGACGTTTTGGGTGTTTGCTTGCGGCTTGACTTCTAGCGCCTGCGAATCAGCTTTGAGCCATTAGGCATCTCTACGCTATGAGCATTCTCGAATTGATTGCAGACATCCCCACCAATGCGGCGCTGCGTCTCAAAGCGCAGGCGCTCGAAAAACAGGTGGCCGAACTTCAGCAAGAAAACGCCAGTCTTAAAAAGCGCGTTGCCGAGTTTCAGGCACAGATAGCATCCAAGACGGCACTGGAGGAGTTTGTCGAGTGCCGGGGAGCCTTTTTCAAAAGGAAGCCGACGGGCGGTTATCATAATGCGGTGTTCTGCCCCGATTGTCGCGGGCCGATGATGTCGTTGATGAACGAGTTGCCTTTCAATTGTCATAAATGTAAGAGAAGTGTTGGATTTACAGGAAACGATTTGCGTGAAGTTATGGGAGAGTTGCCGTGACCGTTCGGCCATTCAATCGTCAGTCGCCAGCCGGAATTATTCACGCTGGCCATGCCGCTGACATGTGCGCCACGCTCTTTTAGTTCGCGGATTGCGTCAATCATCGCCTGTCCGTTCACGGTGACGCAGGCGGGCTTCTGTGCGTCAAACAAGGTTGGTTGCTTCACAGTGTTCATTTCCAAAAGAGACGCCCAAAGTTTTCACCCTGGGCGTCGTGGTTGAATCCGTGCCGCGCCATGCATGCCCGGATTCTGAAATTTTTTGCCCGGGTGGAGACGTATGATCTTCCACCCGGGCAAATCGTTCACCGCGACAGGCGGGACGCCTTTGCGACGCAAAAATAACCGGAACGCGCCACAAAATTTAAAATCATTGCGCGCCGGAATCAGCGCTAACGCAGAAGCTCACCGGATGGCGCAAGCCAATGTCGCAAAATTGATGCACCGTGACGCGAACTTCCGCCTGGGTGTCCAGCGAAAAAGGATTGACGAGCAGATCAATGCCTTTTCCCCAGATTCCAACGATCAAATCCTCGAAGTTCCCAAACAGTGCTTGGTTGTTCGGAATCTGGTTCGTGGCGGTGGCGCGGGAGCCGTTCACATAGCAATCATTCGAGCCGTCCTGAATCTGATTTTTTTCATCCCAAAGGAAAATGGGGACGGTCGTTGTGACGCCAGTGCCGGTCTTGGCGATCTGTTTCCAGCGGTTACGGTCGGCGGTGCTTACAACCCAGCCCATCTTGCCGCTGTCGGCGTTCGCTGCGGCTAGCGACTCCTCAAATGACAGCAACCCAGCCCAGCTCGCCGGGCCACCGAAAAGAACCGAGCCGATGCCGGTCGTGTTCAAAATGCCGGTCGGTTCCGAACCGGCGCCATTGCCAGCCAGTGCCAGATAATCCAGTTTGACGCCGATCTGCTTGGTGAGGTCGTCACGCAAAAAGTTTTCAACTGAAACGCTCGACTGTAACACAAGCTGTCTGCTGTATTGCACACTGGCCGTGCTGCGGTGCGGAGTCAGGGCAACCTGGTCGAGCGTTGGCGTGCTTGTCGCGGCCGGGGCTATTTCGCCGTATTGATTTACCGTGGCCGGTGCGGTCTCGCGGGGAATCAAAACATTTCCAGTTAGCCCGTCAAGGACGGTTGCACCCAACCTGATAACGCTTGTTCGGTTTCTCAATAGCGGGATGACGGATGGCTGCACCGTGGATTCAACGAACGCCCCACCCTGCCCGAATGTGTCCACATTTAAATCGCGCGTGTGCGTGGGTGCGAGGCAATCGTATGGGATCGCGCAGCCTTCAATGTTGTTGTTGCCGGGGCGTTGCAGGCGGATTTCCTGATCCATTTCCAATTCTAAACCGTCGAGAATTTCGTTTTTGACCATCTTCCGCAAAACGCGGGCGAGTGAATAACGGGCAACCTGGGAGCGGCTCATTCCTACAAAGCTGCTTGATCGGTTTTTCATGCCGTCGAGTGCGGCGGCCAATTCTTCGGATGTCATCATATTGTACCAATGCGCGGGCACTTTAATTTTTCCGCGCACGGGTTCACGATTTGCCCGTTTTCAAAGGGAATTTTTCTTCGAGCGACTTTAATCTTTGCGAAACTAGGGACGGGGTGACATTTAGCCGTTTGGCAAGCTGGGTCTGTTGGGTGTAGCTGGTTTGGCTGCTGTGAAACGCGAGAAAATAAACCCGTTCTCCGACAACTTTGGGCGGCGGGTTGCCGTCCAGAAAGGTTTCAAAAATGAAACGGATAAGCTGTCGCAAATTTTCTTTGTATTTTCCTTCAAGTGCCGCAATTTTATTTTCGTAACTCGCGCGCTCGGCGGCGCGTTCGGCTTCATCTATCGCGGCAAAATCAAAATCGGTGACGGCAACGGGCCTGCCGTTGTCATCGAAAGCCATGTTGCCGCCCGCGTTCACTTAAAATTCATTCGGCGGATTTTCCCTTGATGGCCGTTTGCGATTTTTCTTCCGCGTCGGCTTTGTAAGAAATTTCCTTCGACAGTTCCGACAGCGCGGCGTTGATCTCGCCGTCAACTGCAAGGCGCTGGTCGTGGTTCAATTTCCCGGTGGACTGCAGATTGTGGCCCGTGTTGACGAGCCTCTGTTTCATCATCAAAACCACGTCACTCCACGCCTCGACAACATCCTCAGTCGGGATGCTGTTGCCTTGTTCAAGCGCGAGTTTTAGCTCGGTCATCTTCCTCTCGGCGGTTAACTTGGCGAGCCGTTCCTTTTGAATTTCTTCACCGTCGCGCTGGTAAAAATTGAATAGCGCCGCGATTGCGGCCAGCATCGGGAATTGTCCGTTTGTAGCGGGTGGAATTTTGCCGGTTTCTGCCAACTGATAAAGCCGTCGCGGAGTCAGATTGCAGAGTTCCGCGAGCCGGTCGGCGGCAATCATGGCGGCGGCGGGCGCGGGCGGTGGTGTGGTGTTTTTATTTTTCATAGTTTGATGGCGTTGTGTTGGAAGAATTTTTCTAACCATTCCGAGTGCCAGTTGAACAAGCCTGGGTCGTTCGTCACGCTGGCGATTTCAACGCATTGGCAGGACCGGAGATTCGAGGACGTTTCGAGGATGTAGCGGGCGCGGCCTTTGGCTGGCTGCCAGAGTTGAATCTTTGCGTGCAACCTTTCGACGGCGACGGTCGCGCCTTGTCTGGTCAACGTCTCAACGGCGTGGGCCGCGGTGTCCGGGTCGCTGGCTTTGAAATAGGACGAAAACGCGAGCCGCAATTCTGCCAGCGTTCCGGCCTTCAGCATGGCCGCAAGCTGGTCGGTCGTGTCGTTGTTCAATCCAAGCGTGCAGATTGTCAGGTGGCAGGGTTGGCCGATGCGCGATTGAATAACCGGAATGACATCTGCCAGCCGGAATGTTCCATCGAGGATGAAATGAACCGTCTCGCCTTTGGCTGGGAGCCGCTGAATGAGTTCACCGGCCGCAACCTGGCCGCGGCCTTCATGGAACACCCGGCGCCGCGCCGTGTGGCTGTGCAGGCCAGCCTCACGCGCCGAGACGCCGAGACGCTGGCCGATGGTCTCGGCGGCGTTCCGGCGCTTTGGCAGCGTGTCCAGCGCCGCGCACAAGGCACTTTCAAGGGCAAGGTCGGTTTTCAGCATGGGAAACGGAAGGGGTTATTTTTTTCTGTGAGCAGGCAGGAAATTCGACCACGGGCACCAGACTCTTGACCACCCAGCCAGGACCCGCAAGTGTTTGATACAGAGTTACTTATGAATGCTACCCGGTAGCCGCTGCGTAACACAGTCAACCCAACAGCCCGCCAGCCAGCGGCGTTCGCCCGAGTTATCACAAGCAGCAGATCGGAGCACCGCACTTGCCGCGTGTAGCTTTGTTCAAGGCCGGGCAGGGTTGGGTTGGTGGGCGCGTTCATCCTCGTATCCATGACGTACTTTCGCCGTGCAGCGGCTGGCGGTAGGACGCGGGCCACTGGATGCTGAGTTGCGATTTGCCGGCCACGAAAATATCCCGCACGGCGATGACCTGCCCGCCGGCCAATGTTATTTGCTCGCGCCAGAATGATTTCTCATAAATCCGACATTCAAAGACGCGCGGCCAGGAAAGCAGCAACGGGTGCGGGATTTCAGGTCGTTGTTTGTGTTCGGTTGTTTCGTTCATAGGTAGTTTTCGATGTGAATGACCTTCAGGCCGTGACGCTCGGCGAACACGGCTAGGATCGTTGCTCGCCATACGAAGTATTCAGGCAAAATGTCCAGCGTCGGCGGCTTCGACCATGCAACTGCGACGCCGGGCGGATCGGTGCTAAAGGTGGCCGTGGCCGTCGCGCCGGTGGCGAAGCGGTGACGGAAAACGTCGGGCGTTGTCGGCGGGGTGTTCATAATTTCGTTATGCCGCCAGTGCCAGTGCCATATAAAGGGATATGGCACTTCTGGCACTCACGGGCGGCTTTCGCAGTGCCATAACTGGTTTTGGCACTTATGGCACTTATGGCACTAGCCTTATAAACATTGGCTAAAAACGATGTTTTAATTCTGGCACTCATTTTGAGTTTTGGGTGAAATTGGCATCCATTTTCCACTCACGGCGGAAAGCAGGATTTTCCCGCCTGTTTCCAGTTCTTTTTTGAGCCGGAAAAACGTCCGGCGGCTGATTCCGTTCTCCACGGCGGCGGCGAGAAAAGCGGAGTTCGTGAGTCCATCGGCGGCCAACAATTTCAGCAGATCGTCGGGCGCGTGCTCCGGTTTCCGTCCGCCAGCCTGTTTTAATCGGGCCGGGTCAAGTTCGGTTGCCTCGACCATGACGGGATATTGCCATTGCACAACGAAGCCCGGTTGCTCTGGCAGGTTGCGGAGAATCAAATCCACGGCGTAGGCGTCCGGCGTTTCGTGTTTGGTCAGAATAATCAGGCTGTCGGCGTCCCGGCCAAAAACGCCGCTTCCGCTGATTCGGTCAATGGCTTCTTTCCCAGCCTGGTTTCCTTTTGAAAAATGCGCGGCGTAGAGAATTGCCGCGCCGGTTTGCACGGCCAGCCGTTCAAGTTCGTTGCACAGTTCGCCGATGTCACCCGCTGAATTTTCGTCCCGCCCGCCAAGTCCCTTGTAAATGGGGTCAACGATGATGAGTGAATAATTTCCGCCTTTGATTTTGTCGAGCAACGCGGGGAGCAACCGCCAGAATGGGGCGGCATGGCCGCGTAATGTCCACACATCAAGGTTGCTCACGTCTGCAATGCCTTTGGTTTCACAAAGCCGTTTGATGCGGGAACGGATAAAGGCACGCGGGATTTCAAAATTGAGATAGAGCACGCGGCCTTTTTGCGTGTCCCATTTCCAAAACTTTGTCCCGGTTGCGATACTGATGGCCGCGTCCAAGAGAATCCAGGTCTTGCGGGCCTTCGCATTGCTTCCCAGCACGGCCTTTAACCCCTGATGAAGCACGCCACGAATGATTTCCGGCGGCAGCGTGATTGAATCGTCGGTGCACAGTGCGGCGGCATTATCAATTGCAGGAAATGGGATTTCCGATTTCTCGCCCGTCTCACACTGTCCCGGCGTCCAGGTCGGCGCGGCTTGCGGTGTCCATTCGGCTTTTCCGATTTCACTACGCAAACGCTGATTTGTTGCCGCAACTGCGGATTCGCAAGATTTGTGAACACAATGAATCGTCGGCACGTGGTCGAGGTGAATCCGGCACTCATGCGGCTTTTCTCCGGTAGTGTGGCGGGCCTCCCCGGGGCAATGGCAGTCGCCCAGAACCTCATCTTGCCACTCCACCATGCCCAGAACGCGCTCTGCGATGGCGCGACGAGATTCAGCGGCGGCGGATGGCACTATTTTCACCGTTGCCGCTGGTGTTGGTTTTATTTCTTCCGCTGGCTGGCTGAAATCCACCGGCAATTCAACCGCGTTCGGATTTAGGCAAGCATCTGGATTATGGCTGGCGAAACAAAGGCGCGTGAAATCCTCCAGCCTATCAATTTCAACGCCCGTCAAATCTTGAACCCGAGCGGACACGGCAGCGAACGCCAGCTTGTATTCGGCCGCATTTTTGCAAATCGGCACGCGGTAAATCGCCTTCAATCCCTCGCCGGTGGGCGAAACAAACAGGGCATAGACGTGCGGGTCATCGCGGAGCGTGCGGCGAATTTCCGAAAGCCTGTCGCCTAGTAAATCCAAGTCGGCCTGAAATAAGCCGGTGAATTTCGGCGTTGCTTTTTTGTCACGCATCGGCAGAACACCGGCGAAAGACACACACGGAAGCTTTTTCTTTTGCGGCTCCACCGTGCGTTTTGCCCGTGAGTATTCAACGCCTCGACTTAAAGCTCGCTGAAACCGTTCGCGGATTTCCTCGACAATTTTTTTGTGGTCATTGCCTTTGATGCTGGCGATGAATTCCGCGGCGGGAATATCCGTTGGCAAGTTCTCAAAGGCGTTTGAAAAAAAGGAAACGAGCGGGTTAAACTCTACGGGCTTCGGCGCTCCGTTGTTTGGTTGGTTTTGCTCATTCATCTCGTGCAACTCCTTTCCGCCGTTTCCGGTTGCTGAGAACGTCACCGATTTTCAAACCGGGCTGCCAGCCGCGCCGGACAAGTTTTTCAATTTTCGCGCGGTCTGTGCCGGACGCGGAGGATTTTCTCAAATAAGATTTCATGAGCGGGGCCATTGTTGCGGGGATAGAGTTTTCATTTTATCAGCCTTGCCCCTTTTCCTCATGCGCAAGAATGTGGTTTTTCAAACTGGCGTAATCCACCAGGCGGATGCCAGTTTGTGCTCCGCGCTGCCTCAAACAGAATGATCGCACGGGCGGTTTGAAGTCATTGCGCGGCGTCGCCAGAATCAATTCATTGATCGCGGAGCGCGATAATCCGGTCCAGGTGCAAAGCTGGCCGGGCGGTGGAAGTCTTAAAAATTCCGGCTCGTGCTGGCGCGTCACGTTGGGCGTCGGGATTTTGACCGGAGTGGCGCTTGTTTCACTTTTCTTCGTATGACGTAACTTTGTCATACGTCACCCATATCACGGGTGAATGTGAAAGTAAGAGGACAGCGACAGCCTTATCTGTCCTGATTTTTAGATTTGCGCGGACGGCCCGGCTTGCCCTTGGTCGGCAGTTCCATGTATTGCAAATAGCGTTTGATTTCTGTGGGGTCAACCTTGCGCCCTAAAATTTGCGCCAAGTCCTCACGAAGTTTCTTTTTGGTCGGACGCGGCATCTTGAAAGCGTCGGCTGCACCAATTTGTGCGCCGACATATCCCCATCCGGGCATGACGCCTTTGGGATTCGATTTTGTCACTTCGATTATGTCCGCCAGCGAGCGCCAAAGAGAACCGTCGCCTGTCTGCGATGATTCTGCGAAGTGCCGAAGGAATGTTTCCCATGCGATTTTTTGATGTTGCGGGATATGCTTGAGCGAATGACGCGGCAGCCTGGCGCGATTACGTTCAAGAAACAAAAAACTGTCTGCCGCATGATGCAGACACAAGGCGGATTGAAATTTCGGGTTGTTGGCGGCCTCTCCATATTTGGTAAAGTCCAGCTTGGTCAAAAGCGGGAAGCCGGCAATGGCCTTCGCACGAATGGTTTTCGTTTTCATTGTGTGATGTCCGGCAGTTTGTTGATGGCGGCGCGCTTGGCGGTGTCGTCAATCTTTGTGTAGTTACGCGAGACGCTCGCGGTTTCATGGCCGACAATATCCATCGCCACCGAATCAGACACGCCAGATGATTTCAACGCGCTGGTGCAATTGTGGCGCAAAGAATGAAAACTGACAGAGCCGGTTTCGCGGCGTGTGTCCCGGCCTTTGTCGGCACCATCGTATTTTCGTTTTTTCACGATTCCAGCGTTCACCATGACTTTGTAAAACTGTGCTGAAAGGCGCGAAGCCGGTTTGCCGTGCAACGTCGGGCATAGTGCGGCGTCGGGTTCATCGCCGGCCATGCCGGACAAATGCCGCGCCAGTGGTTCCGCAATCGGCAAGTCTTGTTGGCGTCCGGTTTTCTCAGTCTTGATATTGATAATGCCGGTGTGCAATTCGACATTGCGCCAAGTCAGATTTGCGCAGTCGCGCAAACGCAGGCCGGTATAAAACGCAATCAAGATCATCGTGCGCCATTCGGCGTCTGCCGCTTTTAGGAGCGATTTCAATTCCTTGCCTGTGAACGGGCGGCGATTGGCGTCCTCTACTTCGATGTTCTCAACGTGCTCGGCAGGGCTGAATTCAAGCTGGCGCTTGGCGACGGCGTTATTGAATGAAGCTTTGAGGACTTTTACCGCCTTGTTGACGGTGGACGGCCCTACGCGCTCGGTAAGGTATTGTTTGAAGTCCTCAACCTGTTTCGGTTGCAGCGTTGTGAGCGGGCGGTCTGCCCGTGCTCCAAGATATTTCAAAAACAAACCAATGATGCGCCGGTATTCGATCACCGTTGCCTTGCTCGCGTCTGTCCTGCCGGCAATCCACGATTCAAGCCAGCTTCGCGCAGTGTAGGACGTGAATTCACCGCCAGCGGTTCGGATGAATTCTTCCACGGCGGGCTTCAAAACGCTCTCTGCACGGTCTGCCGCGAGTTTGCCATGTGTCTCGGCAATGGCCGCGCACGTCTCACGCACAAGCTTCAATGCCTTTTCGTTCGACAGCTTGCCCTGCCGTGTCAGGGTAGCGGCGCGCTCGATGTTGACGCAGATCGTGCGGGCGATTTTGGCGTTCTCCGTCCCTGTGCTACGGAAGCGGCGAAAGCCTTCGGGGTCGTAAAAAGCGCAGAACCAGTTTGGCCTGCCCGGTTGTTTGTGGATGCTTGACATGTTGCATAACGGTAGCGCATAACGTCTATCTGTGTCAAGCGTGTTATTAATGTTGGCTTTTTGAGGGATTTTGACAAATGAGCAGGCCGAAAAAGTCGTGTGAGTTCGAGTCTCACCACCGGCACCAAGCTACGCTCGTTGTACGAGCTACGCTTGGCAGGCCAACCTTTCACTCGTTGCACGGGCTACGGCCTGGCAAGCCAGCGGGATTTAAAGCGGTGAGCAAAGACGGTTTGTCAGACGCAACCCTGACACCAACATTGCGCAGGTGAACGTGATCGTTGTTCCCGTTACAAAGCCAACCTGGCCAAGGGCGGCAATTTGATCCGTCGGTTCTTCAGGTATTTATCACACAGAACGGTGATCCATTCCCGGGACGTATCAATCCTGGTTATTTCAAAAAACGTTGCATCTCCCTCCTCCACCAATTGATAGTTCAAACAATTGATCTTCAGCGGAGCGGGCTCGCCTTTTAAATTCAGTTCACAGGTGATGGTTTTGTTTTTCGAGTCGATTTGCAGGTTGGTCATGGTCCCATATTCCTTAATCAAGGCATTTAAAAATAAACCGGCGAAAGGTCCGGCGACCCGATCTTTAATTTGGCCAAACATATTCACCCAAAACAGGTTTTATCAATGGCCACGAATGGTGCCTATGCCGCCGGAAGCGTCAACAACCACTTTGGCCGGCATCTGGTGCGACCAGGTCCGGCGAGTTAGACCCGATGTTCCGGCGGGAAAACCAGTCCCCTTTCTGGCCGGCGTGCATTCCGCTTGTTTTTCTTTGCGGCTGGGTTTAAATAAGCGGCATGCAAGTGAGTCATTGCAAAATCGGGCTGGGTAATTTCTTTCGAAACAAAATCTCCGGCAGGATTTATCGCTCTGCTGCTTTAACCAAAAAGGAACTGTTATGAATGAGGTGGCATACAATATGGCCTGGGCCGTGGTGTTCTCGGCACTCGGCGGTCTCATCGGCATCGCGCTGATATTGGCGGCATCCGTGTTTTTGCCCCGTTTTATCGAGCGCCTGACGCCCAACATTGATGAGGACAAGGAAATTGCGCGCGGCAACGTGGCGGTGGCCAATTATTTTGGCCGGGTCGTTGGCGCGAGCATCATCGGGATCAGCATCGTCGTCGCCGCGGCCGTCCTGGGCGGAATCATCGCCGCCTTGCATTGACGGGGCAGGCACAGGCGGTCCTGGTAAATTCCGCGCCTCATTGTAATGGCCATGCCCGGCACAACGTTTGAGAATGTTCGCATGAAAATGCGGAGTATTTTCATTTTTCTATGCACCTTGCTGGTGACCTCGATTGCTTGGGGCCGCGGCGGCGGCGGCTGTCTGGAAGAGGGCACGCTGATCGCCACGCCGGCAGGACAGGTCCCCGTCGAACAATTGGCGCGTGGCGACGCCGTTTGGGCGGTGGTGGAAGGAGAACTTCAGCCGGCGATAATTCAGGCCACCGTTGAAGTTGATCCCGCTGAATACGTGGAAATTGCCGCCGCCGGGAGAATCTTGCGGGTCACAGCGGAACATCCCCTGCAAATTGACCCGGGAGTTTTCCGGGTGGCCGCCAACCTTCGGCCCGGTGACACGCTTTACCTGCGCGAAACAAATCATTTCAGGACAGCTCAAATCGACGCCATCACCCGCGTGAAAGCGGTGCATCCCGCTTTCAACCTGCTGGTCATGCCGGGAGGCACTTATCTCGCAAATGACATCGTCGTGCATAACAAAGGGTGTTTTCTGCCGGACACGCCCATCTTGCGCGCCGATGGCACGCCATCACCCATCAGCGAAATCCGTCCCGGGGATGAGTTGCTTGCGTTTACAACGACCGGGGAAATTGTTCATACGACCGTGCGCCAGGTGATTGTTCACGAAGTGGACGAATACGTCGTCGTGGGCACTGAGCAGACAACACTGCGCGTGACGCGCGAGCATCCGTTCTACGTCGGCGACGGGACTTTCAAAACGTTGGAAGCCTTGAAGGTCGGAGACCGGATTTTTGCCGTGGTTGGCGGCGCTCTGCGTGAGCAGATGATTACCAGCCTTGAGATGGTTTCGACTCCGACGCGTGTCTATAATTTGCAAACGGATCATCCGAACACCTACTTCGCCAACGGCATTGCCGTGCATAACAAAGGCGGCGGCGGTGGCGGTGGTGGTTTCGGTGGAGGCGGTTTCTACGGTGGCGGATCTTCCGGCGGCGGCTCAGGGGATCCCACAATACTATTTATATTTATTGGGGCATTTGTCGTCATTTTCTTGATTGCGAAAGCGGCGCAGAACAAAAAGGCGGCAGATGAAGATTTGGACTATGTTTACAGCCGTTTTGACATCGAACGCAAAGCGGGCAAGACGCGTAAGTTGCTGGAATTTCTGGCACGCGTGGACCAGACGATGGCTCCCGACAAATTGGAAGCCCAGGCCAAATCCACCTTCCTGGAATTGCAGAAATGCTGGCAGGCACGGAATTACGATCCCATGAAACCGCTGCTGATGCCGGATCTTTACGCGGAACACTGCTCGCAGCTCAGCGGCCTGATTGCCAATCATGAAATCGACATGATTTCAAATTTGAATGTCGAGCACGTGGATATCGTGAATGTCCGCTATCCGCAAAAGGAGAACGACCGCGAGTTCACGGCGCTCATCACCGCCACCGCTCGCGACTATTACGTGGACGATCGCACCCAGGAATTTCTGCGGGGTGACCAGGAGCCGGCGCGGTTTCAGGAATTCTGGACGTTTCATCGTCAGGGCGGCGCGTGGCTGCTCCGGGAGATTGACCAATCCCGCGAGTCCGACGCGTTGAAAGAGGAAAACTTTTTCGAGCAGTTCACCGACACGGGATTAAACCAGGTTTATGATGAGACGGCCGGCAAGGAAGGCCCGGCGGGACCGTGGCTGGAAAAAGAGACGCTGGACAAATCCACGCGGATCGAGCGCCTGCTGAATTTTCTGGTCCAGACGGACAAGCTCTGGAACCGCCAGGCGATGCTGGAACGTGCCCGGCAGGTTTTCCTGGATGTCACGCTGGCACGTGAAAAAGGCGATCCCGCGGCCGTCCCGACCGCTGAATTATTCCCCGACGTGGCGACCAACTTGCAGGGCGAACTCGTGCGTTTGGGAGGACAGGGAACGCAGTTGGAGTTCCGTAATCTCTGTGTGCGCAAGGCGGAGTTGATTCTGGTGCGGAACTTCTCGGACAACTCCAAGGACGAATTTACCGTCCGGATCAGCGCCCATGCCCAAAGGGCTGTCCGCCGAAACAATCTGCTGATCAGCCAGGACGCGGACGTCACGCCGTTTGTGGAATTCTGGACCTTCGGACGGCTGGACAATGAATGGAAATTAAAGGAAGTGTTGCCGCCGGCCCGGGGTGGCGAACTGGTGGCAACGGAGAATGTGGATGAAGGCAGTTCGCCGGAGCAACTCCAGTGGTATTACAAACAAACGCGGGCCAATTGATGATTAAGCGTCCGTGAACATTGAACCCATCATTCATCGGGAGACGGCGCACCGGCTGGCGCGCCGGGCTTTGTTCAGCTTCATCTTGACGTTCGTCCTGTCGCGGGTGTTTGTGTTACTGATCATGTCCAAAGAGATGCCGAACCTTTATTTCTTCCTGCACGGCACCCACGTTCATCATTTGAACTACGGCATTTTTCTGCTGGCGGCAGTGGGTGGTTACAGCATTTTTCGCCGGCCCATCGGTCGCACGGCGGAAATCACGGCACTGTTGTATGGAGTGGCCATGGGTCTCACGTTCGATGAGTTCGGAATGTGGCTGCACCTGGGCGGCAGTTACTGGCAACGGGCGAGCGTGGATGCGGTGATAGTCGTGACGGCGTTGTTTGGGTTGATCGCCTTTGCGCGTTCATTGAAGCGTTTTGAAGCGCGTCACTTTGGGGCGTTCATCGTTTTGCTTACCGTGCTGGCGGGTTTTGGCGTGGTTTTGTACACGACAAGCGACCGCCTCGGTGATATGATGGGCCCAACGCTTCACGATCTGGAAGCCGCCTCTTCACCCTAGCCATTTCGGGAGGCCAACTCGTTGGTCTCCGCCGGCGGCGCAGCAGCACCGCCCCACCCATCGCACCGATTGTCTCCGGGAATTGGTATTATTTGGACTTTTTGGCCTTTCTCCCGGCCCAAATCATTTTCATCTTGGCCGAGAGTTTGGCTTTGGCCGCTGCACTCATTTTCCCCCTGGCTTTCCTGGCCGGTTTCGCTGATGACTTTGACCCTTTCAGTTTCGCCCATCTTGCTTTGGCACCAGCACTGATCCTGGCTCTGGCCGCTTTACTCATCTTAAACTTCTTCCTCGGAGCTGCCTGAGCGGCAGGTGTGGTTGGAGAACCCAACAGCCGGCCAAGCTCTTTTTCCAGCGACTGGATTTTCTCTTTGAGTGTGACTGCTTTGCGTAATTGTTGAACCGATAGACTGCTTAATAGTGTACTCATAGGGATGGAATTAAGGTTTTTGACGGGAAAAGTCAATGATTGTAACGGTGACGTCAAGTAATAAAGAGCTTTACGAATCTAATGAGTTCGAGGATGCTCTAATTTCATGTCGGCAATCAAGCGATTCTGGCGTTATTGGTGCGGAAACTTCGAAACCGCAAAGGGAGGATTCGACATGAGTGCCTTGATTGTCACGGTTATGCTTGCGGCAAGTTGCGTGCTGTGCAAGCTGGTTAATTTTCAAAGCCCAATCAAAGGTTGTATTGCCAATTCCAAATTTGCTGACGGTTGCGAAATAGCTGCAATCATCGTTTTTTTGGGATGGTGCTTTCTTTGGCTTCCGTTCCGCAGCCATGAAGCGCAACAAAAAGCACAAAAGACGGAAAGACAAAATCTCATCTCCCAGCTTCAACAAGCGGAAGCGCTTTTCAATACGGTTGCTGAACACAAAGACAAACCGGCTGAAGCCGTCAGCCCAAAACAAAAAATCAAGGATTCGTTGGGAGCTTATCTGGTTCAGTTGGAAGATCGTGTTCTCGTGATAAAAAAGATGACTTTATTTGAATACAATAAAAGTCTTAAAAACGAGGAAGACAAGGAGTCTATTGACCTGTTGAACGAAATCTATTTTTTCCTGGATTTAAACCTGGGCAAAGCCGAGTCTGTTCTTTTTAAGAGTCGGACAGGCATCTCTTTCGCTTCAATAAATGATTGGGGACAGTCCGCATTTAAGGCGGAGAAATGGCAGGGCATGATTGATAACTTGAATCATTACGCAAGCCAACTGAAGAAGATCATCGAAGAACAAGACTAAATCCCCAAGCGCCTGGCACGTCCTTTTCGCCAACGGATGAAAGGTTCCTTCTGACGGCTTCACTGCCCCCGGAGCGCCGGCCTCCGGCACAGCTCGTTGAGGTTTGTTTCAAGGCTTCAACCGCGCCCTTAAGCGAGCCACATATCTGTCATTAGCCGTTGCCAGTCGCCGGTTCGGGTGCTGGTGTGGACTTCTGCTCGTTCACGCCGTCATGAACATTGACTTGCTTTCCCTTTTCGCGCCTTTCTTGTCGCACCATAGCGGAGCGCCTTTGCGTTAAGAACCTACTTCGCCAGCGCCATTTCGGCGGACGGTTCGTCAATTTCCGGCGACGGCGCGGTTTCACCGGTTTTGTGGAATTTCACGCTGACGATCTTGCTGATGCCGCGTTCCTCCATCGTCACACCGTAAAGCACGTCGGCCATGCCGATGGTGCGTTTGTTGTGCGTGATGATGATGAACTGTGAGTGCGTCAGGAACCGCTGCAGAACGAGGACAAACCGGTTGATGTTCGATTCGTCGAGCGCCGCGTCCAGCTCGTCCAGCACGCAGAACGGGCTGGGCTTGACCTGGTAAATGGAGAACAACAGCGCCACGGCGGTCATCGTCTGCTCGCCGCCGGACAGCAGCGAGATGCTTTGCAGTTGTTTGCCCGGCGGTCGCGCCATGATTTCGATGCCGCTTTCCAGCACGTCGTTTTGATCCGATAAAATCAGGTCCGCCTTGCCGCCGCCGAAGACCTCGGTGAACATCGTGCGGAAATTTTCGCGGATCTTTTCAAACGTTTCGGTGAACATCTGCCGCGTTTGCACGTTGATGCGGTTGATGACTTCGAGCAGTTGCACCCGGGCCTGAACCAAATCGTCGTTCTGCTTCGTCAGAAATTGATAACGTTGCTCGGTTTCCTCGTATTCCTCGATGGCCACGAGATTCACCGGGCCGATTTCGTCGAGCCGCTGTTGCAGCGTTCCAATTTGTTGTGACACGGTGTTCCAGTCCGTGGCCGCGCCGCTCGCCGCCATTTCTTCCGGCGTCATCACATGCACCTTGGCCGGACCTTCGTCGGCGAATGTGATGGTGATGCACTCGCTGCGCACGTCGTCGAGGGCGATGTGATATTTCTGCTGGATCCGTTCGCGCAAGTTCTGGACGGACATGTTTTTCTGCGCCAGTTCAACGTCCAAAGCGCCGCGCTGCTCCTGCAACTGGGTCAACCGGCTGCGTTGGCCACGCAAATTTTCCTCGCGCGTGGTCACGTCGGCTTCCTGCGATTGTTTCCGCGCCAGCAATTCGGCGGTTTGCGTGTTCACCTGCTCGCGCTCGTGCTGCAAACGCCCGATTTGCGACCGTGAATCCTGGATTTCCGATTCCGCCTGCTCCTTGCGGCCGATAAACGATGAAACCTCGTTGCGCCGCTGTTCCACCGCCTGGGTCAGCTCGTGAATACGCTGTTCCAGCGATTGCTGCTGCTGGCGGAACGACGCCAAAAGCTGTTCCTCCGCCGCGAGCGCCACCTTGCTCTCGGTGAGCGCGGTATTGGCGGCGTCACGCTGCTGCCGCAGATTTTCCAGTTCGGCCGTGAGCGCGGCAACTTGTTGCTGTCCGGCGCATTCGCGGGTTTCCAGTTTGTTCAACTGCGCCGTCAGCGCATTGCGCTTTTGCGAACCTTCCAGCTCCTGCGCGGCGAGGCTTTGGATTTCAAAAACGACCGTCTCAATTTTCTGGTGCAGCAGCCGGTTGGAATTTTGCAATGCGTTGAACTCGCCTTCGCGCGTGGCGATGGCGACTTCCTGCTCGCGCAATTCCGTCTGCGCCTGTTGCAGGCTGGCCTGCAATTCCGTCTGCTCGCCCAGGAGGGCGCCGCGTTTGCGGCTCATTTCGGCAACCCGGAGCCGGACTTCCGTCAGTTCCCCGTGCAGTTCGGAGATCTGGTTTTTGCGTCCGAGAATTGAGGCCGGCGCCTTGGGATTGCCATTGCCGTTCAAGTAACCACCCGTGTAAATGCCGTGCCGGCTGAGCAGATCGCCGGTCAACGTGACGAAATCGCAGCCCGCGTGGCCATTTTGAATCTGGGCCGTGGCCGTGGCCAGGTCGGACGCGATGAACGTGCGGCCCAATAACGCCTTCAGGAGTTTTTCCACCGACGGCTCGCCCTGGACCACGGCCAGGGCATGAATGACCTGGCCATTTTGCAGGCCGTTTTGAATCACGTCGAGGCCGCTGCCCGGCGCCATTTCACCGTCAAAAGCCAATTGCTTGTCGTTGGTGTATTCAAGTGAAAGCGCCGCGACACTGGCGCGTCCGACCTTGTTGGCGCTGAGGTCGGCGAGAATCTGCTGCGCGGATTCCGGCTGCTCGGTCAAAACGAGTTGCAGATGGTGGCCGAGCGCGTTCTCGATGGCGACGACATACGAATCCGGCACGCGAATGCGGTCGGCGAGCGAGCCGATGACCTTGCGCGACTGGCGCAAGGCGGCCTGGGTGCCCACGCTGAAACCTTCGTGCGAACCTTCGAGCTGTTCGAGCACGTTCAGGCGTGAACGTTTCTCGGCCTGCGCCTGCAAAAACTGGTCCTGCTCGGCGGACGACCCCTGCAACTCCACCTGGAGTTCGCGCAACCGGTTTTGCCGCTGCTCGACCGAACCGCGTTTGGTCTGCGCGTTCAGTTTCTCAACCTCGACGCTCGCGGTGAATTCCTGCAGGCGCGCTTCGAGCCGGGTGCGTTCCTCTTCGAGCTGCACTTTTTCGGCGGAAAGTTTTTCGAGCCGGATGCTGTTGCCCTGCTTTTGCAGATCGAGCGCGGTGATTTCGTTGCGGATCCGCGTCAAATCCTGCGCTGCGGCGAACGCCCCGGCCTGCGCCTGGCGCAACGCTTCCTGCCGCTGGCGCAGGTCTTCCTCAACCGTGTTCAACACCCGCTGTTTCTGCTCCAGCGTCAGGCGATGTTGCAGAAGCGCGTTTTCCGAAGCGGTCAACCGCTCCGTCACCGCCTTCAATTCGGCGGACGCGGCATGGCAGCGTTCCTCGGCCTGGGTGATTTCCGTGAGCGCCCGCGTGTTTTGCGACGCGAACTCGCGCAAACGTTCCTCGTTGAATTGAATCCGGCTTTCGTGCCGGTCCGCTTCGCCCTTTAATTCCAGACCGCGCTGCTGTTTTTCGGCCACTTCGTGTTCCAGTTCCGAAAGCCGTTCGCGGAGCTGCTTGATTTCGTCTTCGCAACGCAAAACGTCGGCGGAACCGGTTTCAATCTCGCCGCGCAGTTTTTCGGCGACGGTTTGCTTTTCGGCGATTTCGGCCTGTAGCACGTCGAATTGATGGCGCGCGAGTTGCGTGTCAAGGTGCTGGAGTTCCTGGGAAATTTGTTTGTAGCGGCGCGCTTTGCCGGCCTGACGCTGGAGCGACCCGATCTGCCGCTTCACTTCGCGGATGAGATCGGCGATGCGCAAAAGGTTTTGGTCGGTGTATTCCAGTTTGCGGAGCGATTCCTTTTTCTGGCTCTTGTATTTCGTGATACCGGCGGCTTCCTCGAAAATGAGGCGGCGGTCTTCGGGTTTGCTCGAAAGAATCTGCGTGATGTGGCCCTGCGCCAGAATGCTGTAACTGGTGCGGCCCACGCCCGTGCCCATGAATAGTTGCTGGATGTCCTTGAGCCGGCAGGAGGTGCGATTGATGAAATATTCGCTGTTGCCGTCGCGGAAAATCCGGCGGGTGATGGTGACCTCGTTGTAAGCCACCTCGACACCCGCTGCGCTCAGGTGGTCCTCGTCCATGTCGCCCAGCGTGAGCGACACCTCGGCCATGCCCATCGGTTTGCGTCCGTCGGTGCCCGTGAAAATCACATCGGCCATTTCGCCACCGCGCAAAGCCTTGGCCGATTGTTCGCCGAGCACCCAGCGGATGGCATCGGAGACATTGGATTTGCCGCAGCCGTTGGGGCCGACGATGGCAGTCACACCGGGCTGAAAGTTCAGCGAAGTTTTGTCCGAAAAGGACTTAAACCCCAAAAGCGTTAAATTCTTGAGATACATGACTTTTGTTCAGCCAATCACAATTACCGGTTTCAAGTAAAGTAAAAACCACAATATAAGGGACACAATTCCACTTGTGGCACAACTAATTGGTGAGGAACCAGGATTTGCTTTGTGCCACTTAACTGCTACTTCAAATTTTCCATCAAACTACTGTGCTCTTATACGACTGGAAGGTGATTTCGTCAACTGATTTTCTGCATTGAAAAATAAGTTGACAGAATTTTACCATTGAATCAGCTTATCCGCATCCGTTGATGCAACGGACTCATGAAGAGTGGCTGAGGGACTGGCCCGATGACGCCACGGCAACCGGTTGAAATTCAATTTCTATGCAGGTGCCAATTCCAGCCCCGACAGGTGTCGGGGGAAAATGAGAAGAGCGCACAAGCTTTGCCAGCCCCTTCTCTCCATGAGTCGGGGCTTTTTGTTTGCCTCAAACGTGCTTCCGGCATCTTGCCGGAAGAACAAAATAATATAATCGCCGGTATATCGGCGACACGTTGAGATTAGAACTGCCAGCAAGATGCTGGCAGCACGTTAATTTTATGAAAGAACACGATGGTTATATGAAGGCGCTCAAGTGCCGCGAGTGCGGGCGGGAATATCCGCTCACCGCCACACACGTCTGCGAGTTCGACTTCGGCCCGCTCGAAGTGGTTTATGACTACGACCGCATCAAAAAGTCACTGACCAGGGCGGCCATTCAATCGCGTCCTCACTCCATGTGGCGTTACCGCGAGTTGCTGCCCGTGGCGAATGATCCGACGGTCGGCCTGCAGGTCGGTTTCACGCCGCTCGTGAAAGCGGACCGGCTCGCCAAAAAACTTGGCATCCGCGAATTGTGGATCAAGAACGACACGGTCAACTATCCCACCCTGTCGTTCAAGGACCGCGTTGTGAGCGTGGCGTTGAGCCGGGCGCGGGAACTGGGTTTCGACACCGTCGCCTGCGCCTCGACCGGCAACCTGGCCAACTCCGTTGCCGCCAACGCCGCATCCGCCGGATTGAAATCCTACGTTTTCATCCCGTCGGATTTGGAGCAGGGCAAGATCATCAACTCGCTCGTCTATGGCGCGCACGTCATCGGCATCAAAGGACATTACGACGAGGTGAACCGCCTTTGCGCCGAGATCGCCGGCAAATTCAACTGGGCGTTCGTGAACGTGAACATGCGGCCATATTACGCCGAAGGTTCCAAGAGCATGGCGTATGAAATTGTCGAGCAACTCGGCTGGCGATTGCCGCAGCACACCGTTGTGCCGATGGCGTCCGGCTCGTTGCTGACGAAAATCCAAAAGGGCTACCAGGAATTTGTGAAGCTTGGCCTCGTGTCAGAAAGCGAGACGGCCATCCACGGCGCGCAAGCGACTGGTTGTTCGCCGATTTCCACCGCGCAAAAGGCGGGCCTGGATTTCTTCAGGCCGGTCAAGCCGGACACGATTGCCAAATCGCTGGCCATCGGCACACCCGCCGACGGGTTTTACGCGCTCAAAGTGATGCGCGAAACCAACGCCGCAGCCGACGACGTGACGGACGATGAAATCCGCGACGCCATCAAGCTGCTGGCGGAGACGGAAGGCATTTTTGCCGAGACCGCTGGTGGCGTGACCGTGGGCGTGGCCAGGAAACTGATTGATTCAGGCAAAATTCCGCGTGATGATTCGGCGGTGCTTTGTGTGACGGGCAACGGATTGAAGACGCTCGACGCCGTGGCCGGCCACGTCGGCAAGCCCCGTGAAATCAAGCCGAGTTTGCGCGAGTTTGAAGCGCTGATCGCGAATGAAGAGAAAGTGAATGCGTAAATTAATTTGTGCGGAAGTCCATTTACATATTTTTGTTGGCAATGTTGTTTTGCGTTTCATCTTGGGCACAAAACAACATTGTCCGTGAGGCCTCTCCGAAACTGCAAAAGTTCCTATCAGATAATCCTGTAGCTGCAAAAGTTTTTAAAAATGCAATTTCGAATGCGTTTTCCAATAGAACAGTTCGGCTGTTCTATTTCTATTCCGATGATGATTCTGAAGCACCGGCCTTTCATTTCTATCCGAATACGGCTGGCTCTCCGGACGTAATGCTTTGTATCTGTGAAAACCAACCACCGTTGGACGAATTTATTACGACTCTTTTTGAGACACTGAATTCAAGAAATGAAAACGCGTTTGAAAATTTATTTCAAGATGCATATTTAGGAACCAAATCGAGAGAGCAGTTTGCAACAGAAATTTCGCGCTTTGAATTTGAGGCTACAAAAGATACCCGTTCAATTCTCTTAACGCTGAAATTTAGGAAAAAAGAAATAAACGAATCATATTATTATCGCAAATTTATCGAATGTCCCACCAACTTTGACGGCTTTCTATCCTATTCAAGAAGAGTTTCACCACATAGAGATGCCATCACGGAGTACGAATTAAAATATGATTCATTGCGAAAAATGTATCACGAAACAAATTCAGTTTCAAATTCGCCTACAAAAAATTAGAATTTAATTTATGCCCAAAAAAGTCCGAATCCCAACGCCGCTCCGCAAGTTGACCAACAACGAGGAGCTGGTCGAAATCAACGCCGCCACCATCGGCGAGGCGATCGTCGAATTGCAGACGCGCTACCCCGGCATCCAGGAACGGCTCGTGGATGAAAAAGGCGAGGTGCGCCGTTTCGTGAACGTCTATGTGAACGAGGAAGACATCCGCTTCCTGAAAAACCGGGAAACGCCGTTGAAAGACGGCGATGAAATCAGCATCATCCCGGCGATTGCCGGCGGCTAGACACAATTCAAATATAATAGAGCGCGGCGTTCACGCCGCTTCCACTTTCAAAATGCCAAAGACTTTTTATGCCATCAGTGTGGCGACGTTGAAGCGGGCTGAAGCCCGCGCCCCGCTGTTTGATGTTTTGTAGCTAATTTTAAATCGTAAATCGTAAATCCAAAATCGTAAATTTCACCGCCATGGCTAAAATCTACAAAAAAACTCTGCCAGCGACAAAATCCACAACCCCAACCCAGCGAAGATTGTGGCTGATGTTTCCGCCCAAGCTCATCAAGAAGCCGCTCATTTGGGAGGTCGGCCACAAGTTCAAAGTCGTCACCAATATCCGTCAGGCCAGCGTCACAGACGAGATTGGCATCGTGTGTCTGGAATTGGACGGCAAGCGCAAAGACGTAAAGGCCGCCATTCAATGGCTGGAGAAACTGGGTGTCAGCGTCGAGCCGGTGGAAATCAGCGTGATTGAGAGCTGAAAATATCCCCTGGAAAACAGAACCTTCCCGCCAGAAAAACCCAAAAGCGCCAGAGGGCTGGCGCACTCCAAAACGTGACGCACACCCGAAAGTCGTTGAAATATCCGAATGGTCTTGGACTGCGGCGGCCCTCCGCCGCTTTTCAATGGAAGCGCAAATCAGCGAACTTTCCAGTGGCGATTCACCGGCTGCTCCCTTCAGTTCCAGGATTTACCTCCGCCGCTGGCGTTTGACCTTGAGTTGGGCCGCGGCTTGCACAAGCGCGGCATGAACGTGCGCGGCTTCCTCGTCGGTGATTTTTTCCTTGAGCCGCGCTTCAGCACGCAGGCGGGCTTCCTCGGCCCTGGCTTCGTCAATGTTTTCGGCGCGAATCGCCATGTCGGTAAGAATCGCCACGCGATCGCCGGTCACCTGCACGAAGCCGTCGCCAACAGCGAGGAAGACCGTGTCCGGCCCCTTCTGTGCGACGATTTCGCCCGCGCACAGTTGCGTCATCAGCGGCACGTGCTGCGGCAGGATGCCCATCTCGCCTTCGACGCCGGTCAGCGTGACCATGTCAACGTCGTCGGAGTAAATTTTTGCCTCCGGCGTGACAATTTCCAGTTTGAGCGTATTGGCCATTTTTAGCGCATTAAATCGTTGAATCGCGAATCATGCCTTGTCTTTAATTTCTTCGATGCCGCCCTTCATGTAAAAATTTTGTTCCGCCACGTCATCGTGTTTGCCGTCCAGAATTTCCTTGAACCCGCGCACGGTCTCGGCCACCGGCACCTGCCGGCCCGGTCGGCCGGTGAACACTTCCGCCACCGAGAACGGCTGGCTGAGGAAACGCTGGATTTTTCGCGCGCGATAGACGGTGAGCTTGTCGTCGGGCGACAGCTCGTCCATGCCGAGAATCGCGATGATGTCCTGCAAATCCTTGTAGCGCTGCAAAACCTTCTGCACGCCGCGGGCGACCTCGTAGTGTTCCTGCCCCACAATTTCCGGCGTCAGCGCCCGGCTCGTTGAGGCCAGCGGATCCACGGCGGGATAAATGCCGAGTTCGGCAATCGCACGCTCCAATACAATCGTCGCGTCGAGGTGCGCAAACGTTGTCGCCGGCGCGGGGTCGGTCAGGTCGTCGGCGGGCACATACACGGCCTGGAACGAAGTGATGGAGCCTTTCTTCGTCGAGGTGATGCGTTCCTGCAAATCGCCCATTTCGGCGGCAAGCGTCGGCTGATAACCGACGGCACTGGGGGTACGGCCCAGGAGCGCGGAAACCTCAGAACCGGCCTGCGAAAACCGGAAAATGTTGTCAATGAACAACAGCACGTCCTGGTTTTTTTCGTCGCGAAAGTATTCGGTGACCGCGAGCGCGGACAGCGCGACGCGCAAACGCGCGCCGGGCGGCTCGTTCATCTGGCCATAGACCAGCGCGATTTTGGATTTGCCGAGGTCTTTCTGGTTGATGACGCCGGCTTCGGACATTTCCGTGTAAAGGTCGTTGCCTTCGCGCGAGCGTTCGCCCACGCCCGCGAACACGGACACGCCGCCGTGCAGCTTGGCGATGTTGTTGATCAATTCCATGATAACGACGGTTTTGCCGACGCCCGCGCCGCCAAAGGCGCCGACCTTGCCGCCTTTCAAGAACGGGCAGAAGAGATCAATGACCTTGATGCCGGTGACGAGCACTTGCGGCGTAGTGGACTGATCCGCCAGTGCCGGCGCGGGGCGATGGATCGGGTAAAACTTGTCGGCCTTGACCGGCCCGCGCTCGTCCACCAGTTCGCCGACGACGTTGAACACGCGGCCCAGCACACAGTCGCCGACCGGCATGGAAATGGGGCCGCCGGTGTCCGTGACTTCGTAACCGCGCTTCATGCCCTCGGTCGAGCCCATGCAAACACAGCGCACCCAATTGTCGCCGAGGTGCTGTTCGACTTCGAGTATCCGTTTCGCGCGACTCTGGCCGGGCACGTCAAATTCGACGGCCACCGCGTTGTAAATGGCGGGGAGCGGGTCGGGAAATTCCACATCCACGACCGGTCCGATGACTTGAACGATTTTGCCTTTGTTCATGCGATTGATTGATTAGCCCACCGCCATTTGCGCGGTGGCGATTTCCAACAATTCCTTTGTGATGTTCGACTGGCGCAGCTTGTTGTATTGCAGCGTCAGGTCCTTGATAAGCTGCTGCGCGTTGTCGGTGGCGTTCTTCATTGCCACCATGCGCGCGCTGTGCTCGCTGGCCTTGGCTTCCAGCAAAATCTGGTAAATCTTGAAATTCAAACTGTGCGGCAGCAATTCGCCCAGCACCGTCTCCTCGTCCGGCTCAAACAAATACGGAACGTCGCCGCCCGCCGGCAATTCCCCCGCTTCCGCGTGGCCGTGAATTCCGGCGGTGACCGCCTGGATTTTTCCCACCGGCAAAAACGGGACGATTTCCGGTCGCTGGACCAAGGTCGAAATGTAGTTGGTGTACAAAACGTCCACCGCGTCCGCTTCGTGCTTGATAAACAAGTCCTGCGCGAATTTGGAAATCGCCCGCGCCTCGCCAAACTGCGGCGTGTCCTTGTAAGTGAACTCCGCCGCCAGCGGCCGTTTCGTGCGCGCGATGAATTGCGACGCCTTGCGTCCCGCCGTGACGTAAAGGGTCGTGTCCTGGTCGAATTTCACCGCTTCGCGAAATAAATTGCTGTTAAGCGCGCCGCACAAACCGCGATCCGTGCTCACCAGGATGATCGCCCGCTTTCGAACTTCACGGGTTTCCATGAGCGGATGCCTGAAATCCATCGTGCGCGCCGCTGCTTCCGCCAGCACATCATTCATCAACGCCGCATAAGGCCGCCCGGCCAGCGCCGCCTGCTGGGCCTTGCGCATTTTGGACGCCGCCACCATCTGCATCGCCTTGGTGATTTGGGCGGTGTTCTTGACCGACTTGATGCGCCGGCGTATGTCGCGGGTGGTGGCCATGACAATTACATTCGCTGACGGGTTTTGATCCGGTAAGGCGGCGCGGTTTCACGCACGTGAAAACCAATTTCCCGGCGCTTCTCCGGCAACGGCGGTTCAACCAACTGCCGGATTGCCTCGAACAAATCCTGAATCGCCGCGTCATGTCCGCCGATGCGCTGTTCCAAATCGGCCAGTTTTCCGGGGGCGCATCTTGACACTGCCCCGGTCTCCCTCTCCCCGCCCGAGCGGGGAGAGGGTCGGGGTGAGGGGATTTGAGCCGTAAAACCTTGTGCCTCCTCACCCCGGCCCTCTCCTCCCTTGGGGGAGGCGAGGGAGAAAACGGGGGCAGTGCGCGGATGCGCCAGTTTGCCGGCCAGCTCCTTGTGGGCGGCCATTTGTTCGCGCATGAGAATGAATGCGCGAACCACCCGGACACTGGCTTCAACGGCAACCGGGCTGTTCAGAACGCTGGCCAGCATCAGCGCGCCGTGTTCG
>Ga0181539_1001268_pt1 | contig 28427 bp, 24 predicted proteins | sample PEATcosm2014_Bin_46_FD_119767 | JGI IMG/M metagenome (GOLD analysis project Ga0181539, IMG submission 119767) | Peatland microbial communities from MTU Mesocosm Facility, Houghton, MI, USA - PEATcosm2014_Bin23_60_metaG | ecosystem: Environmental > Terrestrial > Soil > Wetlands > Peat | place... | reverse complement strand
ACGATCAAGGTGGGGATCGTCGATACGTATTCGGGGCCTGCGACGTCGTTCACGTCGGACGTGCTCGACGGGTTCAAGCTGGCCGTCGAAAAAATCAACGCCAAGGGCGGGGTGCTCGGCAAAAAGATCGAGTATGCCGCAAGGGATGAGAAGTTCAAGCCCGATATCGGTTTGAGCATGGCAAAGGAGCTTGTGATGAAGGAAAAGGTCGATATCCTCATGGGCACGATCAACAGCGCGACCGCCCTGGCCGTTTCCGACTTTGCCAGGAAGGAGAAGATCCCCTTCTTTGTCACCTTTTCGAAGAGCGAGAAGATCATCGGCGAGCAGGGACATCGCTACGTCTTCAACATGAACGAAAACACGCTGATGGCAGGAAGGGCGGCCGCAATCGTCCTCGCGAAAAAGCCCTATGTGAGATACTGGATCGCGGGCGATGATTATGAATACGGTCATGCCATCGCGGAAGCCCTCTGGAACAACCTGAAAAAATTGAAGCCGGGCGTCCAGCTCATCGGCCAGACCTGGTGGAAGGTGGGCGAGGCAGACTTCACGCCTTATATAACGCAGGTTCTCGCCGCAAAACCTGATTTCCTTATCGTGGCGACCGGCGGCTCGGGCATGGTCAACTTCCAGAAGGCGGCGAAGGCCACGGGCCTCAGCCGGAAAGTGCCTTTCTATCAGCATACGGCCAACGAGCATTCGACCCTCATGGCGCAGGGTCCCAACGCGCCTGAAGGCGTCTTCGGGACTGCGAACTACCTCTTCTACTACCCGGATACGCCTGCGAACAGGGCCTTTGCGGATGAGTTCCGGAAGTTCTGCAACAGGTATCCGCGCATCGGCGCCCTCTACGGGTACATGACGGCCCAGTTCATTGCGGAAGGTTTCAGGAAGGCGGGGAAGGTCGACAATGAGGCCTTCGTCAAGGTCCTCGAAGGTATGACCCTCGACAGCCCGGTGGGCCCCTTGACGATCCGGGCCTGCGATCACCAGCTTGAGCTGCCCATGTACTGGGGTGTCACGAAGAAGGACCCCAAGTATCCGGACTTCCTTGTTTCCGGTGATACTCAGGTGATTCCGGCGAAGGACTATATGCCGACCTGCGAAGAGGTGTTAAAGGACCGCAAGAAGTAGTGTAAAAGAGAATAAAGAAAGGGGGTTTGCGAAAGACGTTTTCGCCGGCCCCTTTTTTATGGGCCACTCTTTTTTCTGTCGGTCGGCCAACGGCGTGTCGAGAAATGTCACGACCCGCAAGCAGGTGGGCATCCCGAACAGGCCGTCGTCCGTCCGACCTAACGACCGAAAAGGCATAGGAAAAAGATGCAAGTCAATGCTTGACATCCATGAAACAGTAAGCTATTGTTAACGAATTATGGCCGGTGCCACGGAGCGGAATCACCACACAGACGAGATAGCGAGAGCGCTGCGGCGCAGCGTAACCCTTTTGATGAGGCGGCTGCGGCTTAACCGGACCGAAGAGATCTTCAGCCCGTCCAAGCTGATTGTCCTGGGCAGCCTTTACCGGGGCGGGCCGGTTACCGCCACAGACCTCGCCGCGCGGGAGCGTATCCGTCCGCAATCGCTCACGAGACTTCTCGCCTCTCTCGAAGAGAGGGGCTTCGTTTCGCGGCAGCCGGACGGGATGGACAGGAGGCGTCTTGTGATCAGCCTCACCGAGGACGGCAAAAAGGCGCTGGAGATGGATGTTCGCCGGAGGGAAGCGTGGCTCGCCGCGGCAATGACGCGTTATCTCTCTGTTGTCGAGCGTGAGGCCCTTTTCCATGCCTCCCGTCTGCTCGACCGGATTACGGAAGACGAGTCGGCCCCGTGAGGCGCGAATGGTGAAGGTGGCGGACATGTAGCGCCGGGGGCAGCCACAACACCCGTGAAGCAGTGGCGGATGTGGCATGGCGTATGCATCTTCATTGCGAGGATTGTGAGACCGATGGTGACGAAGGAACCGAAAGCGAAGGAACTGACGAGGGGAAATCGGAAGGTCGGGTGGCGCTGGGTAGCGGTGTTCGCCGTCATACTCGTCGCTGCTGTCGCATACGTCTTTTTGGGAAGGGCAAAAACAGGGGCGCCCCAGGCTGCCGCCCAGGCGGGTCCTGCGGTCCGTGCCATTCCCGTGGGAGCGGTCACCGCAAAAAAGGGCGATATGAACGTTTATATCGTCGGTCTCGGAGCGGTGACCCCTGTCTATACGGTCACGATAAAAAGCCGGGTCGACGGCCAGCTCATGGAGGTCTTCTTCAAGGAAGGTCAGATGGTGAAGAAGGACGACCTCCTCGCCACGATCGACCCAAGGCCCTATCAGGCGCAGTTGCTCCAGGCAGAGGGGCAATTGGTGCGGGATCAGGCGCTCTTGAAGGACTCCCAGATCGACCTGGAGCGTTATCGGGTGTTGTGGAAACAGGATTCGATCCCGAAGCAGCAGTTGGATACGCAGGAGTACCTGGTCCATCAGTATGAGGGCGCCGTCAAGATGGACCAGGGGCTGGTGGACAATGCCAGGGTGCAGGTCGTTTACACCCGCATCACGGCTCCCATCAGCGGAAGGGTCGGATTGCGACTCGTAGACCCGGGAAACATAGTCCACGCCGCCGACACGAACGGTCTCCTCGTGATCACCCAGCTCCAGCCCATCACGGTGATTTTTCCCATTCCCGAAGACAGCCTTCCGGCGGTGCTGGCGAAGCTGAAAGCGGGGCAGGACCTGCCCGTCGATGCCTGGGACCGCGCCGAGGTAAAGAAGCTTTCCAGCGGCTCTCTCCTCACGGTGGACAACCAGATCGATACCACCACGGGCACGGTGCGCCTGAGGGCCGTGTTCAAGAATAGGGAGAACGAACTATTTCCCAATCAGTTCGTCAATGCCCACCTCCTCATCAACGTGCTGCGCGACACCGTCATCGTGCCCGCGGGCGCGATCCTGCGCGGCTCCCAGGGCACCTTCGTCTACGCGGTGAGGCCCGACCGTACCGCCGAGGTGCGGATGGTGGCCGTGGGAGAGATACAGGGCTCGGACGCATCGGTGCAGAGCGGCCTTGCCCCGGGCGACCTCGTGGTGGTTGACGGCGCGGAGAGGGTGAGGGAGGGCGTAAAAGTGGAGCTCCGGATGCGGGATAAAGGGACCCCGCGGCGGGGCGGCTGATGAACCTCTCCCGGCCCTTCATCCTGCGGCCGGTAGCCACAACCCTGTTGATGGCTGCCATAATCCTGGCAGGCTTGGCCGCCTACCAGATGCTGCCCGTAGCGGCCCTGCCGGAGGTCGATTACCCCACCATTCAGGTCAGGACCTTCTACCCCGGGGGCAGCCCCGATGTCATGGCCTCTTCGGTCACGGCGCCGCTGGAGCGGCAGTTCGGCCAGATGCCGGGCCTCACCCTGATGACGTCGACGAGCTCCAGCGGCAGCTCGATCATCACCCTGCAGTTCACCCTGGAGCTGGGTCTCGACGTGGCGGAGCAGCAGGTCCAGGCAGCCATCAACGCCGCCTTCACCTACCTGCCGAGCGATCTCCCCACGCCGCCCGTCTACAGCAAGGTCAACCCGGCGGACGCCCCGATCCTCACGCTCGCCCTGACTTCGAAGACCATGTCCCTGCCCCAGGTGGAAGACCTGGCGGACACGAGGTTCGCGCAGAAGATCTCCCAGTTGCCCGGGGTGGGGCTCGTGAGTATCTCGGGCGGCCAGCGCCCGGCCGTGCGCATCCACGTCAATCCGGAGGCCCTTGCCGCCTACGGCCTGACCCTCGAGGACGTGCGGACCGCCCTTGCCGCGGCAAACGTCAATGAGGCCAAGGGCAGCTTCGACGGTCCACGCCAGTCCTATATCATCGACGCCAACGACCAGCTCTTTACGGCCGGCCAGTACCGGCCGATCGTGATCGCTTTCCGGAACGGCGCACCCGTGAGATTGTCCGATGTGGCCGAGGCGGTCGACGGCGCCGAGAACGTCCAGCAGGCGGCATGGATGAACAATACCCCCGCGGTGATCGTCAACATCCAGAGGCAGCCGGGCGCAAATGTGATTCAGGTCGTCGACCACATCAAAGCCCTGCTGCCCCAGCTCCGAAGCTCCCTGCCGTCCAGCGTGCAGGTCTCCATCCTGACCGACCGCACCACGACGATCAGGGCCTCGGTGAGGGACGTGGAGTTCGAGCTGATGCTCGCCGTGGCGCTCGTGGTCATGGTGATCTTCCTCTTTCTGCGCAACCTCTCGGCGACGCTCATCCCGAGCGTTGCCGTGCCTCTTTCCCTCGTCGGCACCTTCGGCGCCATGTACCTTCTGGGGTTCAGTCTCAATAACCTTTCCCTGATGGCCCTCACCATCTCGACCGGCTTTGTCGTGGACGACGCCATCGTGATGATAGAGAATATCGCCCGGTACATAGAAGAGGGCGAACGCCCCCTGGAGGCGGCGCTCAAAGGGGCAAAGCAGATAGGCTTCACCATCCTCTCCCTCACCATCTCCCTCATCGCCGTGCTCATCCCGCTTTTGTTCATGAGCGATGTGGTGGGGAGGCTCTTCCGCGAGTTCGCCATCACCCTGGGCATCACGATCCTTTTTTCAGCCGTGGTCTCCCTGACGCTGACACCCATGATGTGCGCCCGCCTCCTCAAACACACGCCCAAGGAGCAGCAGGGGCGCTTCTACCGCATCTCCCAGGAGATGTTCGACCGCACCATCGCGTTCTACGGGAGGACCCTCCGGTGGGTGCTCGGCCGGAGGCGGGCGACGCTGGTGGTGGCGGCCGGGACGCTCGTCCTCACCATCTTCCTCTACGTGATCGTGCCGAAGGGTTTCTTCCCTGTGGAGGATACGGGGGTCATCCAGGCTATTTCGGAAGCAGCCCAGTCGGTCTCCTTTCCCGCCATGGTGAGCCGCCAGCAGCAGCTCTCGGCCATGATCCTCCGGGACCCCGCCGTGGAGAGCCTCTCGTCCTTCATCGGCATCGATGGGACCAATACCACCCTCAACAGCGGCCGTATTCTCATCAACCTCAAGCCGCTCAAGGAGCGGAAAATCAGCGCCACCGGGGTAATCCACCGCCTCCAGCGGGAGCTCGCGCGGATCGAGGGCATCGTGCTCTATATGCAGCCGGTACAGGACCTCACCGTGGACGCCCGGGTGAGCCGCACGCAGTTCCAGTACACCATTGAAGACCCTGACGCACAGGAGCTGTATACATGGGCGCCCAAACTGGTTGAAGCGCTTCGCACGCGGCCGGAGCTGCGCGACGTGAGCAGTGACCAGCAGGACAAGGGGCTCAGGCTCGCGGTGACGATCGACCGCCCCACCGCCTCCCGCCTGGGCATTCAGCCTCAGGACGTGGACAATATACTCTATGACGCCTACGGCCAGCGCATGGTCTCCATCATCTTCACCCAGCTCAACCAGTACCGCGTCATCCTCGCGGTGAAGCCCGAGTATCAGCAGGACCCCGGGAAGCTGGGAGGCATATATCTGCGCGGCAGCACGGGCGGCCAGGTGCCGCTCGGCGCCATCACGCAGACGTCGGAGACCACGGGCCCCCTCCTGATCAGCCGGCAGGGACAGTTCCCCTCGGTCACCGTCTCCTTCGATCTCCAGAAGGGCTCTTCCCTCGAAAATGCAGTGCAGGCGGTCGTGGCCGCGGCCAGGGACCTGCAGCTTCCCCCGAGTATTCAGGGCAGCTTCCAGGGAACCGCCCATGCTTTCAGGGTCTCCCTGGCGAGCGAGCCCCTCCTGATACTCGCGGCCCTGGTGACCGTCTACATCGTGCTCGGCATCCTGTACGAGAGCTACATCCACCCCATCACCATCCTGTCGACCCTGCCGTCGGCCGGCGTGGGCGCCCTTCTGGCCCTCCTGGTGTCAGGCACCGAGTTCAGCGTCATTGCCCTCATCGGCATCATCCTGCTCATCGGCATCGTGAAGAAAAACGGGATCATGATAGTCGACTTCGCACTGGAAGCGGAGCGAAAAGAGGGGAAGAGCCCGGTGGAGGCGATCTATCAGGCGTCCCTGCTCAGGTTCCGGCCGATCATGATGACCACCATGGCCGCCCTCCTCGGGGCACTTCCCCTCGCAGTGGGCACGGGTGTGGGCTCGGAGCTCCGCCACCCCCTGGGCATCTCCATCGTGGGGGGCCTCATCATCAGCCAGATACTGACCCTCTACACGACGCCGGTGATCTATCTCGGCTTCGACCAACTGGCGAGACGCCTGAAGGGCCGTCATCCGGAGGGACCGGAGAACGGCGCCGCCCCCGATAATCTGCGATGAACATCTCCTCCGGCTTCATCGCGAGACCCGTTGCAACCACGCTCCTCACCGTCGCGGTTGCCCTCGCGGGCGCCATCGCCTTTCGGCTGCTCCCGGTCTCTCCCCTGCCGGCCGTGGACTACCCCACCATCTTCGCCTCGGCCCAGTTGCCGGGGGCCGACCCCGAGACCATGGCAACCTCGGTGGCCGCCCCCCTGGAGCGCCAGTTCGGACGGATAGCGGGCGTCGCGGAAATGACGTCCATAAGCTACCGGGGCACGACGAGCATCATCATGCAATTCGACCTGGACCGCAACATCAACGGGGCAGCCCGGGACGTGCAGGCGGCGATCAACGCGGCCAGGGGCTTTCTGCCCCCCAACCTCCCGAGCCAGCCCACCTACCGCAAGGTCAACCCCTCCGATGCGCCGATACTCATCGTGGCCCTCACCTCGGACACCCAGACAACGGCCCAGATGTACGACGCCGCGTCGAGCATCATGATGCAGAAGCTGTCCCAGTTGCCGGGCGTGGGTCAGGTTTTCGTGGGGGGTGCCGCGCTCCCGGCGGTGCGGGTGGATCTCAACCCTACCGCCCTGAGCAAGTATGGGATCAGCCTGGAAACCGTCCGCGGCGTGCTGACCCGGACCAGCGTAAACCGGCCCCAGGGGCGGCTCTCGGATAACGAGAGGACCTGGGAGATCCAGGTTAACGACCAGCTCCGCTACGCCCGCCACTACATGCCCGTCATCGTGAGCTACAGCAGGTCCGGTGCGCCGGTGCGCCTCCCCGATGTGGCAAACGTGCAGGACTCGGTGGAGGACCTGAGGGCAGGGGGGCTCGTCAACGGCAAGGCGGCGGTCATGGTCGTCATCTTCCGCCAGCCGAACGCCAATATCATCGATACGGTCGACCGTGTGGTGGACGTCCTCCCCCAGCTCAAGGCGGATTTGCCGGGGGGGATCGATTTCTCCATCATCCAGGACCGTACGCCGCCGATCCGCGGCTCCCTCAAGGATGTGGAGATCAGCCTTCTGATCTCCTTCGGCCTCGTGATCCTGGTGGTCTTCGCCTTCCTGAGGAATATCCGCTCCACCATCATACCGGCCGTCGCCGTCGCCGTCTCCCTTATCGGCACCTTCGGCATCATGTACGTCTGCGGCTACAACCTGGACAACCTCTCCCTCATGGCGCTGACCGTTGCGACAGGGTTTGTGGTCGATGACGCCATCGTGGTCCTAGAGAACGTAACCCGCCACATGGAGCAGGGAGTCCCCGCCAGGCCTGCGGCCCTGCTCGGCTCGAAGGAGATCGGTTTCACGGTCCTCTCCATGAGCCTTTCCCTGGTTGCCGTCTTTATCCCCATCCTCCTGATGGGGGGCATGGTGGGCCGCCTGTTCCGTGAGTTCGCCGTAATCCTCTCCGCCGCCATCATCGCCTCCCTCGCGGTGTCGCTCACCACCACGTCGATGATGTGCGCGACCGTGCTCAAACCCGGCAAGACGGGCGCCCACGGCCTGATCTATCGCATGAGCGAGGATGGCTTCAACTGGATGCGCCGTCACTACGAGAGCAGCCTCCGCGTTGCCCTGCGCCACTCCCGGCTGATGCTCCTCGTGTTCGTGATCACCGTGGCGACCAACGTGTATCTCTTCATCATCATCCCGAAGGGCTTCTTCCCCGAGCAGGACACCGGACGGATCAGCGGCACCATCCAGGCCGACCAGGATATCTCCTTCCAGTCGATGTTCTCGAAGCTGAGACAGGTCGCCGACATCGTCCGGAGCGATCCCGAGGTGCAATATGTAGGCGGCTTCACCGGGGGCGGGGGAGGGGGCGGGACCGCGATGAATATCGCCCGCCTCTATATCTCGCTCAACCCTTTCAGGGCGCGCAAGGCGACGATGACCCAGGTCATCGCACGCTTGCGCGGGAGACTGGCCGGGATACCGGGGGCACCGACCTATTTCCAGCCCGTCCAGGACCTGCGCATCGGGGGAAGGATGGCCAACGCATTGTACCAGTATACACTGCAAAGTGACAATCTGGCCGATCTGGCCGCGTGGGCCCCCCGCGTGGAGGCACGGCTCCGGTCCCTGCCCGCCCTGATCGACGTGAGCAGCGACCAGCAGGACAAGGGGCTCAATGCCTACCTGGTGATCGACCGCCCCACCGCCTCCCGCCTCGGCATCACCCCCCAGGCGATCGACGATATCCTCTACGATGCCTTCGGCCAGCGCCAGGTGTCGATCACCTATACCCAGCTCAACCAGTACCACGTGGTCATGGAGGTTGCGCCCGAGTATTGGCAGCGGCCGGACACGCTCCGCGACATCTATGTGAGCGGCTCGAATGGGGGCATGGTGCCCCTCAGCGCCTTTACACATTTCGAGCGGGGCGCGACTTCCCTCGCCGTCGCCCACGCGGGCCAGTTTCCCGCCGTGACCATCTCCTTCAACCTGGCCCGTGACAAATCGCTCGGCGACGCAGTGGAAGAGGTCGAGGCTGCGGTGCACGAGTTGGCCATACCGGGGAGCATCAGGGGCAGCTTCGCGGGTACTGCCCAGGCCTTCCAGGCTTCCCTGGCGAACGAGCCCATCCTGATCCTCATGGCCCTCGTGACGGTCTACATCGTACTGGGCATCCTCTACGAGAGCTACGTCCACCCCCTCACTATCCTGTCCACCCTCCCTTCAGCCGGTGTGGGCGCGATGCTGGCCCTCATGGTTTTTCACACGGACCTGACGATCATCGCCCTGATCGGCATCATCCTGCTGATCGGCATCGTGAAGAAGAACGGGATCATGATGGTCGACTTTGCGATAGAGGCGGAACGCAAGGGAGGAAAGAGCCCCGTCGACGCCATCTACGAGGCCTGCCTGCTGCGCTTCAGGCCGATCATGATGACGACCATGGCCGCGCTCCTCGGGGCGGTGCCCCTCGCGGTGGGCCGCGGCGTGGGCGCGGAGCTCCGCCGCCCCCTCGGGATTTCCATTGTGGGCGGGCTCATCTTCAGCCAGATGCTCACCCTCTATACCACGCCGGTGATGTACCTCTTTCTCGACCGCTTCCGGCTGAAGATGAAAAGCATATGGGGCAGGCCCAAAAATGAAACGCGTGATCGGGAGGTGATGAAATGAGTCGGATGAACCTATGGCCCAGGATGGCAAAGGCAGTTCTTTTCCTGCTTTTTGTTGCCCTCGCCCTGGCTGGATGCATGGTGGGACCCAACTATGTGAGGCCGCGCGTGGTGACGCCGGAGGCGTTCAAGGAGATAGACGGCTGGAAGAAGGCCGAGCCGGCGGACCACCTGCTGCGGGGCAAGTGGTGGGAGATATTTAATGATTCCGCGTTGAATGCGCTGGAAGAGCAGATCAGCATCTCGAACCAGAACGTGGCCGCCGCAGAGGCACAGTTCCGGCAGGCGCGGGCCCTTGTCCAGGTCGCCAGGTCCGCCTATTTCCCGACTGCGACGATCGGGCCTTCTTTCAGCCGCTCTTTTCAGGCAACCGCGCAGGCCCCGTCGGTGCCCGTCTCCCTCTGGACACTGCCCGTGGACGTGACCTGGGAGCCCGACCTCTGGGGCCGCGTGCGCCGGAGCGTCGAGGCGAGCCGCGCCACCGCGCAGGCCAGCGCGGCCGACCTTCAGGGCGTATTGCTCAGCAGCCAGGCCCAATTGGCCGAGGACTACTTCCAGCTCCGCGCCCTCGATGCACAGAGCCAGATGCTCAATGAGACGGTCGAGGCCTACCGCAAGTCCCTGGAGCTGACGCAAAACAGGTATCGATCCGGCGTGGCGTCGAGGGGAGACGTGCTCCAGGCCGATACGCAGCTCAAAACCACCCAGGCCCAGGCGATTGATGTGGGTGTTCAGCGGGCGCAGCTAGAGCATGCCATCGCGCTGCTTATCGGGAAGCCCTCGTCCAATTTTTCCCTCCCGCGTATGGCGCTCGACACACTCCCGCCCGCCATACCGGTAGGAGTGCCCTCGGTCCTCCTGGAGAGAAGGCCCGATGTCGCAGGCGCCGAGCGGCGTATGGCCTCGGCAAACGCCCAAATAGGGGTGGCCCTGGCTGCCTATTACCCGAGTCTGACGCTGACCGGCGAGGCCGGCTATCAAACCCTCGATTTGGCAAAGTGGCTCACGTGGCCGGCCAGGTTCTGGGGCGTTGGCCCCTCGGTCTCAGAGATTGTGTACGATGGCGGGCTGCGGAAGGCGCAGACCCGGCAGGCGAGGGCGGCCTATGATGGGGCCGTCGCTTCCTACCGCCAGACGGTGCTCACCGGCTTTCAGGAAGTTGAAGACAACCTCGCGGCCCTCCGCATCCTGGAGCAGGAGGCACAGGCTCAGGGAGAGGCGGTGAAGCTGGCGGAGCAATCCCTCGCGGTGGTCACCAACCAGTACAAGTCCGGGACGGTGGCATACCTCAACGTCATAGTGGCCCAGACGATCGTTTTGAGCAACAAGGTCGTGGCGATCAATATCCTCGGCCGCCGGATGACCGCGGCGGCGCTCCTCATCATGGCCCTGGGCGGAGGCTGGGACGTGGCGCAACTGCCGGCGGAGTAGGGGGCTAAAAGGTTCTATCAGTCGTCATTCAGCCCTCTCGATGCCGGATTTTGTCCCCCTTGCACACCGAGGTGCCCCCCCTTGCCGAGACCACCCTTGACGCTTTGCGCCTTGTAGTGGCGCACCACCTTGACCAACTGGTTGTAAGAATCCATAAAGGCGGCCGTAAGGATCTTTCCCTCCGGTGTGTTTGTGTACGCACCCGCACCGCCTCCTACCCCACCGCCGAACACACCGCCGAAAAGGTTGAAGTCGAAGTTCTTCGCGCTTCCCTCCGCCGCCGCCAGCTGCACACCTGAACGGTTGTCGATCAAGAGCAGCGTCGTCGACGCTTCGTTCGACTTGATACCGCCCGCGATGGCGCCTGCTGCCCTGCCAAAGACGCCTCCGAAGCCTCCCAGGGCGCCGCCGATGCCTCCGGTGCCTTTCTGGCTGAAGGTAATGGTCGGGCTCATGGTATAGTCAGCCGCCACCATCTGGCCTTTGCCGAAATTGCTCCCCTGGCGTATTTCGCCGCTCTGCTCGAGCTCCCGCTCCTGCATCATGTTTCTCATGGCCCGACCGCGCTCGACCACGACAAAACAGTTCGATTGCTGAATCAGCAGGCGCAGCACGGGGATGGTGGAACCGAGCTTGTACTGCGCAAGCCCGGCGTACCACGGTGCGCTCTGGTCTTCCACGACGGCCATCGTACCGAGGGCATCATCACAATGCTCAAGCTGGCTATTGGCTCCTTGGCTGGTGGCGCCACCGGCTGCCCCGGTCACCGGGACATTCGAGCCCCCCAGAATCGGCTCGGTAGCCCAACATTCCGCCAATCCTAGTGCGGCGACCAGCGCCACACTCACACACAATATGCCGAAGAAGGTTCCGGCAACATCGACCCGTTTCCTCTTTATCACTATCTCCTCCTCAGTACGTGTTATGCGTAACGAATTTTGCTCACCCCGTGTGGCGCTGCTCGGTCACCTCATTATATACTTTTAACACCGCTGAAGAGAAATGGCAAGGATGGTGCAAAATTGCCACTCGCATACACGTTTGCGGTTAAGGTAACGCTATTGGCTCCTCAACCCTTCCAGGCGTACTCCGGCTCATACCGAGTCGGCCTGCTCCTTGCGCAATCCACGCCTTCGGCCGCGACTCGGTATGACTTTTCAGAGAGAACCTGATAGACTTTTACCATAATGGCGGAAGACTCGTCCACACTTTCTGCAAAATCCGCTCGCGGCGGACAGGCGGGCGCCTTCTGGTGCGTTGTCTCGCGCCACAAGCTGCTTGTCGCCATGGATACGGACGCCGCGGCAATCCCCTTCGGAGAAGGTCTCGATCGATGGGGCCTCGTTCCCTTGAGGCAGCACTATGTGGGCGCCCTTCGCGGGTTCTCCTGTCACGGCGTGGAGGTGAGCGATAAGACCCCCGCCCCTCAGGGCATGGCATTCGTGGGCTTGCGGTCCCTCTACGGCCTCCTGGAGGAAGACTCCTTCAAGGTCGCCCTGACGGCGATGCACCTGGTTGAATGGGACGGGACCAGCCAATTTTGCGGCAGGTGCGGGGCGCGGACGGAGCTGCGCCGGGAAGAGCGCGCCAAGGAATGCACGGCGTGCGGCGCCATCGTGTTCCCGCGGATATCTCCCGCGGTGATCGTCCTCATCGAGCGGGGAGACCACGTGCTTCTCGCAAGGGCTTCCCATTTTCCTGAAGGCATGCACAGCGTGGTGGCCGGTTTTGTCGAGCCGGGAGAGAGTCTCGAAGAGACGGTTTCCCGCGAGATCGAAGAGGAGACGGGCATCCTCGTCGAGGACGTCCGCTACTTCGGGAGCCAGCCGTGGCCTTTCCCCGACAGTCTTATGATTGGCTTTACCGCCCGCTACGCCTCAGGGGAGATACGCATCGACGGCAAGGAGATCGTGGACGCCGGCTGGTTCAGCGTCGACGACCTGCCGGAAATACCGGGAAAAGTCAGTATTGCGAGGAAGCTGATAGACTGGTTCATCGAAAAGCATCGGGCACAAAAATAGTCACGCCTTCATAATACGTTTCCCCCGGTTCTAATGCATATCGAGTTGAATCTTGATGGCCTCCTCTACCCTGCGCATGTCCTCTTCAGAAAGAGTGCCGGCGCGCTTGAAAAGCCTCTCCTTACTGACGGTTGCCACCTGGTCTGCCGTTGCCTTGCCCTCCTTACCTTCAAAAACCACTGCTGCCTCGCTCGGATAGAGACGATCTATGTTGCTCGTGAGAGGGACGACTTGAACCCGGTTCAAAAATCTGTTCGAGGCATCGTTGCTTACGATCACCGCCGGTCGCTTTTTCTTGATTTCACCGTCTACGGAGGGGCCGAAGTTGACCCACCACACGTCACCCCGCTTCATGAGCTAAGTCCTTGAAAGTAATCTCAGCCCACTCCGTCGCCGCTTTCTCTCGCTTCCTGTCTTTGGCCATTTCGGCGTAGGCCGATTCCAGGTTAGGCCGTACAACGTATGGCCGGACCAGTCCCTCAACAAACTTGCTTATTTTGCGGCGGCCGATTCTCTCGTGGAGCCCCTCATAGACCTCTTCGTCAACAGTTATAGTCAGCTTCTTCTGCATTACGCACCTCCTTATACGTGTACTATACGTGTAATAGCGGGCGATGTCAATAATGGCTCGCAGCGTGCCCGTCAGCCCTTTCTTTCCACGGGGAACGTCAGCATACCGCCGTAGTAAGCAACGATCAGGACCGCCGGGGTCAGGGCGACCACGAGTATCAGATAGACGACGCCCGAGGCGGTCATGCTGCCCAGCACGCCGGGCACGGATGCACGCCATGCGGCAAGAAAAGCGGCGACGACGACCGTTGCGCAGGAGAGGTTCTTCTTGATGGTCGCCGGCCTCATGGGCCTTGCCATGTAGTTGATCCACCACGTCGCGAGACCCGTGATGATGCCCAGCGGCATAAAGAGGACCGCGCCTAGCAGGCAGTAGAAGGCGGTCTGGTCGAAGGAGCGGTTCCCCGTCAGCACGTAAAGGACGGAGAAGAAGCTCGCGGACAGGGAAAAAACGATGGGAAAATGGACTACTGCGGGGTGCGGATGCCGCCTGAGGAGCGGGTAGCGCATCAAGAGGCCGGAGAGCCAAAGGGGCAGGGCAGGGGGCTCGGCTGCGGGCGCGCCGGTGGGTTCGGTCCGGAGCACCCCCACCTGGGGGTAGCGGTCGAGCACCTCCAGACCGTGGGGCGCAGCCTCGATATCGGCGGTCAGGTCGTGCCCCGCATTGTGCCGTCCCATATGGACGCCGCCCTTCCAGAGCTTGCTGGCGGAGACGTCGACGACGCGGCCGTGGGCGGAGATGTAGGTGGGTCTTCCTTTGCCGTTAAATTTGGAGAGAGTATCTTCGTCAAAGTTTTCCATGGTGTTCTCGCGGCCGGGCGCCTTCCGCGCCTAATGCGGGCGGCTCCGGGGCCGCACGGTCCTCAACGTACAACCACGGTACGTCTCCGGGCGGCGACCCCTTCGTCTACGCATTAATCATCGAAACTCGCCTCGGCCGGAACCTGTCTTTAATTGTCATCGCCGTGTGGGAATTTTTCAAGAGGAACGTGATAGGCAACACTTGATACTTTATATTAACTGTATATGCGTAACATACAGTAATTATTGATGGATAATAGAACTATAGTTAAGTAATAATAACGAATTTATAAGCGGGCTCAAGAATGATTCACCTATAGCTCATGAGCGCACAGTCTTCCTGTCTTTACCCGCGAGCCGATTGCGGCCCCGCGCCTTAACGGCTCCCACATGGAGGGGTGTTGCCTCGCCACTATCGAGGCCCTTTTTGATTTCGGTCCTCAAGTCTTCGAGGCGCAGAAGACGCACCCGGTCACGCTCCTCAAGAGAAATGTTCATTACTTCGCCTCCTCTCTCCCAAGCATTATAACACAAAATAGCAGTCTTTGCTATCGTAGGTGGCACTTGGCATCCTCTTTTTTTTGGACGACCCTTGCTATACGGTATACATTATTTTTATTGACTAACAAAATGTTTCATGGTACACATAATCAATACCGTTATCACAAGGAGGGTTCGTGGAGAAGTCAGTGGTGACAGTTAAAGGACAGGTGGTCATCCCGTCGAAGTTACGTCGGAAGTTCGGCATAAAAAAAGGAACCAGGGTATTCGTCTACGAGAAGAACGGGGAAATTGTCGTCAGACCAATCACAGACGAGTACATCGAAGGCATGGCCGGCATGACGGGCACAAAAGGGAAACTGCTCAGAGCCCTTAAAGAAGAGAAGGCAAAGGAGCGGTTGCTGTGAGACCCGCCCTACGAGTTCTGGACGCTTATAGTCTCATAGCCTATCTGGAGGGTGAGGACGGCACGGATAAGATTGTTGAGGTCCTTAAAGTGGCCCGAGATTCCGGACGAGCCCTTCTTCTATGCGTGGTAAACTGGGGGGAGGTTTATTATATCACGCTGAGAGAGGCAGGGCGGGAACGGGCTGACCAGGTCGCGCACCTCCTCTCAACACTCCCGATCCAGTTTGTTCCGGTTGATATGGAGCTTGCGAAGAAGGCAGCAGAGTTAAAGGCAAGTAAAAAAATGTCTTATGCCGACTGTTTCGCGGCGGCCTTGGCCAGGCTTCGCAAGGCAGAGCTCGTCACAGGCGATAAGGAATTCAACCAGGTAGAAGGCGAAGTGAAGATTCTGTGGATAGCGTAGTTTCTCCCTATAATTAAGGAGCACTGACGGCGGCATGAAAGTCAAATCGGTTAGAATCCCTGAAGAAATCGACAGGGCGATAGACTATGTGGCCCGTTCCGAAAAGCTCGAAAAAAATAGTTTTCTACGGAAGCTCACAAGGCTCGGCAGCTTACCCTCCGGGAAGCCGCCGACCTGCTGAATCTGACGCTCGTTGAGACCATCGACCTCTTCGGTGAAATGGGGATAAAAGGGAATATCAGAGCCAAAGATGTTGTGGACGGGCTAAGGTAGGTTCGACTAAGGATCATCGTTGACATGCGGCCGGGCTATTTTCGCGCCTAATGCGGGCGACTCGGGGCCGCACGGTCCTCGACGTACGACCACAGTACGCCTCCGGGCGGCGGTCCCGAGTCGCCCGCATTAATCATCGAAACTCGCCTCGGCCGAATAATTGCCCGCTTCTGGCATGTGCTTCGAAATTCAACGCTGAACCGCAACAGGTCCGAAGCCGTGAAAATATCCCATTTCAGTCGTCACCAAGCCTGCCCCGGAATGTTTGAATCCGGGGGTGAAAACCGGGGTCCAGGCTGTTAATAAGCAGTTGAAATTACCGGAATCCAGCCTACTCCGCCGTTCCGGACCGGGGCACCCTCTGGGTCGTGCGGAATCCAGCCTACTCCGTCATTCCGGACCTGATCCGGAATCCAGTCTTCTTCATCCTGGATGTCCCATCGGCGCGGCATTACTGCCCGACTTCACTCTACCGGCTTTCACCGGAATAAGCCTGCCCCGGCAGGTTCTAACCAGGGGGAAAGGACACCAGGCCGATTTTTTTACAACTTCTCACCATCTACTCTCTCTATTGTCATCGTTCTTACGCGGCCTCCGATTAATTAGGGAATTTGCTTGTCTATTATTTCCCGTACTGGTACGATTTCGGCAGGGGATTCTTCATAGTGATTTTAGCACTTCAAGACTTTTAGCCGTTTTTGTAGAAATTCTGTGCCACGATAGGCACGGATGGGAAGAAAAGTACTACTCTCATAGTCTTTTAAATGAACCACCAGAAAAGTGGCAGGGGTTGGGAGACCATTTAAAGAACGTGGCGGAGATGGCGCAGGGATTTGCGGAGGAATTCGGGGCAGGGGAGTGGGGCTATCTGGCGGGATTGTGGCATGATTTGGGGAGGCTAAATGGATAAATTACGCGCCCATACCCCGAATGATAAGGGCGAATGGCACTACCTTGATGACCATCTGAAAGATGTTGCCGATAAAGCCAAAGAGTTTGCCAGTAAGTTTGGTGCATCTGATGTCGCTTACGCTCTCGGACTGATCCATGACCTCGGCAAGGTTAACCCCATGTTTCGAGACTATCTTGACGCATGCGCTCGCGGTCAGCGACATGAGAGAGTGCCACATTCTATATGGGGTGCGGCCCTGGCTTATGCCCTCATTTACCGGGTGGAAAAGGACGCTGAAGGATGGAAGGAGTTGTCTCTTTCAATCATGGGGCATCATGGCGGACTGGGCGATTGCGGGAGCGCCTCAACGAAGCTCGACGAATTTCTGGAGAACACCGATCCTCTCGACCGGATGAAAGCTGCACTAAAGACTTTGAAACTGCCCCTCCCATCCCTCAAGTTGCCAGCGTATGACTTAAGGCTTGGCCCAACGCGTAGGGAGTTGTTCATTCGCATGTTGTTTTCGGCTTTGGTGGATGCAGACTACCTCGATACGGAAAAACACTTCGACCCAGAACAGGCCAAACTTCGTGGCCAGGGGCCTGCGCTCGAAACCCTTTGGAAAAAACTTGAAGAAAAACAAGAACGAATTATTAATGATTCCAGACTGGTCAACCAAATTCGCAAAGAGGTATACGAGGCTTGTCTCAATGCTTCTGCCGGTACACCGGGCATTTACCGTCTGACCGTGCCCACGGGTGGAGGGAAGACACGAAGCGGCCTTGCCTTTGCGCTCAAGCACGCCTTGACGAACAAGACACTAAAAAGGGTAATCGTCGCGATTCCATACACAAGCATTATCGATCAGACGGTGCAGGTGTACCGCGATATTTTGGGCGACGATGCCGTGCTGGAGCACCACTCGGCCGTAGAAATTTCCGCTGACGATGGAGACCGCCAGGATGAGCTTTTTGTTCGTCGCAAGCTGGCAACGGAGAACTGGGATGCACCGTTGATAGTGACAACGACCGTGCAACTTTTTGAAAGTCTCTTCGGTAATCGGCCTTCAAGGGTTCGCAAGCTGCATCGACTGGCAAGGGCTGTGATCGTGCTTGATGAGGTGCAGACACTGCCTCCTGAACTTTTACGGCCTACGCTTGATGTGCTCCGGGTTTTGGCTACTCCTGTCGAGAAGGGCGGATATGGCTCAACTGTGGTGCTCTGTACTGCAACTCAACCCGCATACGAGGACAGCCGTTGGCTGGAAAGTTTTCAAGGGGTACGGGCTCGAGAGATAGTCCCTCATTACCCCGAGCACTTTTCCAAGCTGAAGCGCGTGAAGTACGTTCGCTATCGCAGAGCCTTGTCCTGGAAGGCCCTCGCTAAGAAAGTGGTGGCTTTACCCCAGATACTCGTGGTGCTTAATACGCGAAAAGACGCACTCGCGCTGGTGACGGCGATGGGAAATGCGGCCGATGTCTTCCACCTTTCAACTCTTCTTTGCGGAGCCCACCGCAAAAAGATTCTTGTAGAAATCAGGAATAGGCTGGATCCTCAGAAACCTCAACCAGTGCGACTCATCAGCACTCAAGTTGTGGAGGCAGGGGTGGATTTGGATTTTCCCGTGGTTTATCGGGCTATTGGGCCGCTTGATCGCATAGTGCAGGCAGCGGGAAGATGCAACAGAGAGGGGAGGCCTAAAAAAGGAAAAGTCGTTATCTTTGATCCTGCTGAAGGGAAAACGCCGGGTGGGCCCTACAAGGTCGGCATCGAGAAGGCCCGTCTCTTACTTCTGGAAAACTCGGTCCAACGGTTGCATGATCCCCATCTGTACCGAGAGTATTTTATGAAACTCTATGACGCATTTCGTGGCGAAGGTCTGGACAAGAGGGGAATTCAATCGTACCGCGAGAACCTGAACTATCCCGAGGTAGCAAATCGGTACCGTCTGATCGAGAAGGATACTGTGGCTGTGGTTGTGCCATACGAAGACGCCACGGTGCGGCTTTCAGCATGGGAAGCTGCTCCCAGTCATAGAACTTGGCTCTCACTTCAGCCTTACATAGTGAATTTGTATCGGCATGAAGTGCGGCAAAAACGCGACTGGCTGGACCCGCGCTCAGAGGAGCTTTATGCCTGGACCGGCAGTTATGACGCGCGGTTAGGGCTAACGGAGGGGTATAGTGATCCAAGTGATCTGGTTGTTTAAGGAGAGCGACGCCGCCACATTTTAGCGACGTCGTCCCACGCGTGCCGGCGAAGATGTTTCAATCCTCAGCCCATTGAGGCTGCATTCACAGTTTACTTATTCTGGGTGCCGCAGTCAACAGATCATGCGCGTCCCGGCTAAAATGAAAAAAATACTTGACACGGGTGAGCGACTCAGCCTATAGTTTTTTGCATGGAAGAAGAGAAAGTCCATGATTGCATCAGGCATATAATATTTTGTTCCCTCGATAGAGTCTTGGACACCTGTGCTGTTCTTCCGGACCTCATGGTCTCTATCGAAAAGCAATTTGAGTATGAACTTGAGTTCAGTCTCAACGGAGGGTTAGATGAGCCGGAATGAGTTGATTAGAATCAAAATCGAAGGTAAATACGCCTGTTTTTCTCGTCCGGAGTTCAAGGTGGAGCGAGTTAGTTATCCGGTCATCACCCCAAGCGCCGCACGTGGGGTCCTTGAGGCTATTTTTTGGAAGCCGGAGTTTCGATACGAAATTCGCCGGGTGGGCGTACTTAGCTTGGGCAGTCAAGCGGTAGTATTACGGAACGAGGTGGCCGACCGGCAGGGGAGGCAGCCTTACTTTGTCGAGGACAGACGGCAGCAGCGTTCAAGCCTCATTCTCAAGGATGTTGCTTATTTAATCGAAGCTGAGATACTGCTTCGGCCCCATTGTGTAGACACCATCTACAAGTACCTGGACCAGTTCAGAAGGCGTGTTAGTAAAGGACAGTACCATCATACTCCCTATCTTGGTACACGGGAATTTGCCGCCGACTTTGCATCGGCAAACGGTGAAGAACCGCCACCTTTTGACTTGCCCATCGGCACAATGCTCTTTGATCTGGCTTTTATTGAAGCTGGCCAAAGGGTCGAATTGGAGTTCAAGCGCCCGGGTCGAGAGAAACCCGTGAGTGGCTACGCTCAGGCGCTCTTTTTTGACGCCAAGCTTAAGAGTGGCTGGATGGACGTTCCTCAAGAGAAGTACCGTGAACTCTACCGTTTGGAGGTAGGCAATGTTTAGAACACTGGTAGAACTCGGGCGCGACCTTGAAGCCGAAGGTAAGCTACCTTATCCGGGATTCTACTATTACAAGCAACCTATTAAATGGGTCGTGCACGTGTGGGAGAGAAAGGTTTACCTGGAGGCCGCTTTGTTAGACTACCCCCGTCCCTTCAGCGGCCGAACATCCGATGTGCAGGCTCACCTCCTGATCGACGAGGCGGGTTACGCATTGGGTGTGAGCAAGGACAAGACCGGGATAGATAAGCGTGCCGATGAAAAACACAAGAAGTTTTGCGAACTACTGGGAGAATTCCAGGACTGGGAAGGGTTGAAAGATTTGGCCTTGCGCGAAGCGATGACGTGGCTGGATGCTGTCCTGAGAGAAGGCCGGTTGCTGCAAGATCCGCGATTCAGTGAGGTACTATCCAAGGATTGGGTTTCTTTCGTTCCAGAGAATGGTCCGTTACGTGGACAACATCTTTTTGAGCACGCCGAGGCGAAGGCTTTTTGGTTAATAGAGCTGCAGAAGCGAAGTTTTCCAGGTGAGAAGACGGAGAAACGCCAAGTGCGGGGCCAATGTGCCGTATGCGGAAGAGACACCATGCTTGTCGGCAAGATTCCGGTGGGGGTTAAGTTGGTCGGTAATACCCCCTTGCACTCTATCAACGCAGATGCCTTTACATCTTTCGTTTCCGGAACTGGTGCTTTCAAGAAGGCCCATATCGGGATCTGTTTCGAATGTGGAGACACCGCATCGAGGGCTTTCAATTATCTTAGCAACTCCGAACAGCATCGCCGCAGTCTTATCTACGACAAACAGAAACGAGATGCTCTCACCAACCAAATTGCCTTATTTTGGGTAAAGGCACCGGTACCCGTGCTGGTTGAAGGAAGGGTGTTGGACCTGAACAATCTCGAATCGATTGACTTCGGAGCTGCCCTTGCTGCTACTGCGGGAAAACCCGCATTGACTACCACTTCTCAGCTTTTGCATCTGCTCAAACTCCCCTGGTTTCCTGTTGATGCAAGCCTGCGTCTGGATGATTACGGCTTTTATTTGGGGATTCTGTCACCGAATGTCGGCAGAGTTGCCTTGCGCGAGTGGGTCGCAGTCTCTCTTGTAGTCCTTAAAAAAAATCTTGCGAGGTTCCTTGAGGCGTCCCGCATGGTTTCCCCTCGTGGCGAACCCCCGCAGCCTCTTTCAATCGGAACGATATTGCAGGCACTGGAATTAAAGAGCCCGAATCTTTCGAGAGAACTGCTACGTACTGCGTATCTCGGCTGCGACCCGCCGCAAGGACTTTGGACCGCTGCAGTCAATCGCTTTCGCATCCCTAATATCCTTCAAGACCCACGCGAGGCTTGGCGGTTACAGGCGCTTGCTGGCGCATTAAAACTCGGCCTTTATTATAACAAAGAGGAGGTAAATATGAGTGAGCTTAATGTTGGCCACAAAAGTGCTGCTTATCTGTGCGGGCGGCTCTTGTCGATACTGGAGCAGGCACAGTTGCGAGCATCCGGCTTCAACCTCAATACGACCTTGGTGGATCGCTTTTACGGCGCCGCGTCGACAGCGCCCGCTGCAAGTTTCGGTGGCCTAATTGCATTGGCAACCAAAGCACACTTGCCCAAAGTCGGCGCTGAGATGAATGTGAAGGTGGAGGAAGTGATGTCGGACCTTGATGATATCGGGGGGTTTCCAAAAACCCTTACTCTGGCCCAGCAGGCCGAGTTTGCTTTGGGCTTTTATCACCAACGAGCAGCATTCCGAGCTAAACGTGAAAATAAGAAAAATGAAGGAGGGAATCAATGAGTCATACCGACCCTACCAAGCGCCACGAGTTTGTCTTGTTATTTGATGTGAAGAATGGAAACCCGAACGGCGACCCTGATGCCGGCAACTTGCCGCGCGTAGACCCGGAGACCATGCATGGGTTGGTAACCGACGTTGCGCTCAAGCGCAAGGTGCGTGACTATCTCCAGCTCACACGCAATGTCTCCATTTTCATCCAGAGCAAGGTGGCTCTTAATACGTTGAAAGAACAAGTCGCTGACAAAGTCGAGCCTGCACTCAGCAAAGAAGAGCGGGAAGGTAAGAAGCCGATTCCCAGGCTTCAGACTCAGTTGTGTAAAGAATATTTCGATATTCGTATGTTCGGAGCTGTGCTTGCAACCGGCGAAGAAGGTGCTCGACTAAACGGTGGACAGGTGCGGGGTCCCGTTCAGTTGACCTTCGGACGGTCAATCGATCCGGTATTGCCTTTGGACCTCACTATCACCAGGCAAGCCCGCACCACGGAAGAACGGATGGAGACTGGTACTACTGAAATGGGCCGTAAACCTATTGTGCCTTATGGTCTCTATCGTGCTCACGGCTATTTCAACCCTTTTCTTGCACAGAGTACGGGCGTAAGTGCCGATGACTTAACAGCGTTGTGGGACGCTCTTCATAACCTTTTCGATTATGACCGCTCGGCGGCGAGAGGAGAGATGGCTGTGCGTGGTCTATGGGTCTTCACCCACGATAATGAAAAGGGGAATGCTCCAACCCACAAACTCTTTGAGCTGATTAAAACCCCTCCGGTTGGTGGGTCGCCTCGCTCTTTTGAGGATTATCAGAAAAGCATCGAGTTTCCTGAGCCCGGTTCATTGGAAGCTCATGGGTTCACTGGCGTGACGTTAGACCGGCTGGTTTAAGGCCTTTTATGCCTGACTCCACCGTTCCCCCCTCCCTCATCCCTCCCCACGGAGGCTATCGCGCCCTGAAATCATATCAGATGGCGGAGATCGTCTTTGACGCCACGATGGCATTCTGTGATCGCTTCATCGACCGCCGCTCGCGCACCGTTGACCAGATGGTTCAGGCGGCGCGGAGCGGCAAGCAAAACATCGCGGAGGGGAGCGTAGCCTCGGCCACGTCGAGGAAAACCGAGCTTAAGCTCGTGGGCGTGGCGCGGGCAAGCCTTGAGGAGCTGCTGCTGGATTTTCAGGATTTTTTGCGCCAAAAGGGCCTGCCGCTCTGGGCGAAAGGGCACCCGCAAGCGCGAGAAGTTAGAGCGCTTGCGCATAGGTCCAATAGGTCCTATGCGTCCTATAAGACCTATCTTGAAAAAGAAGCACCTGAGATCGCCGCCAACACCGCCATCTGCCTGATCCACCAGGCAAACTATCTCCTCGACCGGCAGTTGCAGCGCCTGGAGACGCAATTCCTGGAAGAGGGCGGCTTCACGGAAAGGCTCCACCGGATGCGCACGCAGGCGCGCGGGCCCTGGAAGAAGCCATGAGCTATTCCGAAGATGACCTCATCATGATTTCCGCCCTCCAGCATTTTGTTTTCTGCCCGCGCCAATGCGCCCTCATTCACATCGAGCAGGTCTGGACCGAGAGCGGCCTTACCGCAGAGGGCAGGATCATGCACGAAAAGGTTCACGAAGAGCAGCGGGAATCGAGGGGGGGCGTGCGTATCGAATACGGCATCCCGTTGCGCTCCTTGCGGCTCGGGCTGATCGGCAAAGCCGATGTCGTCGAGTTCCACCGGATCGGAAAGGGCGTCTGGCAGCCGTTTCCTGTAGAGCACAAGCGGGGGAAACCAAAACCTGATCACTCCGACAAGATCCAGCTTTGCGCCCAGGCCGTCTGCCTGGAGGAGATGCTGTCGGTTCCCATACCGGAAGGTGCGCTATTTTACGGCAGGACGCGGAGGCGCCTTGACGTCGCCTTCAAGGAAGCACTCCGGCGTGAAATGGAGGAGGCGGGGGACAAGGCGCGCCAACTGATCGCTTCCGGCGTGACGCCTCCGCCGGTATATGCAAAGCGGTGCGAGAGTTGCTCACTTATCGGCGAATGCCTGCCGAAAAAGATGGAGAAGAGTTCGCCCGTGAAACGGTATCTTTCGAAAATGACCGAGTCGGGTGCGCCATGAAAAAACATCTCAACACGCTGTATGTCACCACCCAGGGTGCGTACCTCTCTAAAGAGGGCGAGACGGTCGTCGTCAAGGTTGATGGAGACGTGCGTTTGCGTCTGCCCGTGCACACCATCTCCGGCATCGTCTGCTTCGGCAATGTCGGGTGCAGCCCCTTCTTAATGGGATTCTGCGCCGAGAACCAGGTGGGCGTGAGCTTCCTGACCGAGCACGGACGATTCCTCGCGCGGGTCCAGGGTCCGGTGTCGGGCAACGTCCTGCTGAGAAGGGAGCAGTACAGGCGCGCCGACGATCTCGAACGTTCGGCGGAGGTCGCGAAGAGTATGCTGACGGGGAAAATCGCCAACTGCCGGGCCGTGCTGCAGAGGGTGATCAGGGACCATGCCGAAAAGATTGACGAAGGGACCATGCGCCATGCGGTCCTTCGGCTGACCCGACAGATCGAGCTTCTTGACGGCAATCATTCACTCGATGAGCTGCGGGGCTTCGAGGGGGATTCAGCCCACATTTACTTCGACGTATTCGACCATCTGATCGTCGCCCAGAAGGATACCTTCCGGTTCAATGACCGCAACAGGCGCCCGCCCCTCGACAACGTCAATTGTCTCCTGTCCTTCGTTTATACCCTGCTCATGCACGACGTGAGATCGGCCCTGGAGACTGTGGGGCTCGATCCGGCGGTAGGTTTTCTGCACAGGGACAGACCCGGCCGGCCAGGTCTCGCCCTCGACCTCATGGAGGAATTCAGGCCCTTCCTTGCGGACCGCCTTGTGCTCTCGCTCATTAACCTTCAGCAGGTCCAGGACAAGGGGTTCAAAAAGATGGAATCCGGGGCGGTCACCATGAATGACGATACACGAAAGGCCGTGCTCGTGGCATATCAGGAGCGTAAACAAGAGGAGATTACTCACCCCTTTCTCGGAGAAAAAGTCGCGGTTGGTGTATTGTTCCACATTCAGGCGCTTCTCATGGCACGGTATCTCCGTGGAGACCTCGACGGCTATCCGCCGTTCATCTGGAAGTAAGGGGCAGGCCGATGATGGTTCTGGTGAGCTATGACGTGGCGACGAAAGACTCCGGCGGCTCGCGTCGCCTCAATCGCGTGGCCAAGGCTTGTGAAGACTTCGGTCAGCGGGTCCAGTATTCCGTTTTCGAATGCATTGTAGACCCGGCGCAATGGACTGTCTTGAAGCATCGCCTCATCGACGAGATCGATCACGAGAAGGACAGCCTGCGTTTCTACTATCTTGGGTCTAACTGGAGGCGGCGTGTCGAGCATGTGGGCGCGAAAGCGGGGGTTGACCAGGAAGGACCCTTGATTGCATGATCCGCGAACCTCAAGCAGACACGGTTTTCCGGGGGGTTTCGCGATTGGTTCTATCACATTGAAATTGTTGTGGTTATTTTGGGCTCTTTGACAACTATATGAGGTCAGACTGAAGGCGATGTGCCCGGTCCGCGAAATCGTTGATATTTGCTGTCTGTTTTTGGTACTTTAGAGCAACACCGTCGCCCCCCGCGCGGGGGCGTGGATTGAAACAAGATCGATCTCGATATGTATGGGCGTTTGCCTGGTCGCCCCCCGCGCGGGGGCGTGGATTGAAACACCATCAGGCTCATCAGCCACTCCCTGTGCAATGAGTCGCCCCCCGCGCGGGGGCGTGGATTGAAACTGGTTCCATGTTGTCAGCTATCCACTCAACCGTCGTCGCCCCCCGCGCGGGGGCGTGGATTGAAACTAGAGAAATTAGAGGAAGTAAAAAAAGAGTTGCATGTCGCCCCCCGCGCGGGGGCGTGGATTGAAACATGAGGTGCATGCCATTGAGGAATGCGTGACGGTGTCGCCCCCCGCGCGGGGGCGTGGATTGAAACATGGATACACCTCCGCCTTATGCCCGAGAAGGGCGTCGCCCCCCGCGCGGGGGCGTGGATTGAAACAGGCAAGAGCGTCTCCCTTCTGCTTTGCCTTCATGTCGCCCCCCGCGCGGGGGCGTGGATTGAAACTGCTTATCACTTCCTTCTGCCCGTCCTCAAACTCGGTCGCCCCCCGCGCGGGGGCGTGGATTGAAACTTGTTACAGCATGGGCAGTCCATCACGCCACCCGCGTCGCCCCCCGCGCGGGGGCGTGGATTGAAACATCTCCCCGGTATCGCCTTCTCCACCCTTATCTCGTCGCCCCCCGCGCGGGGGCGTGGATTGAAACTATATGTTGTTGTGGCAGTGCGGCTTATAGTCTAGTCGCCCCCCGCGCGGGGGCGTGGATTGAAACTCCATGGGCACGTCGGGCATCCCTTGTCTCCATCGTCGCCCCCCGCGCGGGGGCGTGGATTGAAACGCGTTGTTGTACTGAACCATTAAACCGGACGGATGTCGCCCCCCGCGCGGGGGCGTGGATTGAAACTTGTTACAGCATGGGCAGTCCATCACGCCACCCGTCGCCCCCCGCGCGGGGGCGTGGATTGAAACATATGCTCCGGCAGCAAGGCGCTGCGCTTTTGTGTCGCCCCCCGCGCGGGGGCGTGGATTGAAACGCGTCATCTGACATGCTGTCCTCCTTGCCCCCGTGTCGCCCCCCGCGCGGGGGCGTGGATTGAAACAAACCCCCAGCATTGCAAGACGCTGAAATCGTGTCGCCCCCCGCGCGGGGGCGTGGATTGAAACACAATGGAATGCACATCCATCTCGCTTGACACCGGGTCGCCCCCCGCGCGGGGGCGTGGATTGAAACATTCGCAACGTACTGGTCACGGTTGGGCCTCTTGGTCGCCCCCCGCGCGGGGGCGTGGATTGAAACTCACTGGTAGGGAATCCAAAGGATGAAAAATTGAGTCGCCCCCCGCGCGGGGGCGTGGATTGAAACACTGTGCTGAATGGGACTATGCGTGCACCGTGGACGTCGCCCCCCGCGCGGGGGCGTGGATTGAAACATTAAAGGCTATGAGGCGTTGAAGATGCGGGTGGTCGCCCCCCGCGCGGGGGCGTGGATTGAAACATGGATACACCTCCGCCTTATGCCCGAGAAGGGCGTCGCCCCCCGCGCGGGGGCGTGGATTGAAACTTCGGCTCGTCTTTCTACCGCAAGTCTCTCGACGTCGCCCCCCGCGCGGGGGCGTGGATTGAAACAAGTCAGAGACAAGGCGTATTGGAAAGAGAAGGTGGTCGCCCCCCGCGCGGGGGCGTGGATTGAAACTTATGGCTACACATGAACCGGTCGAATTTATGTGGGTCGCCCCCCGCGCGGGGGCGTGGATTGAAACAGGAAGGTCTCCTTCCCAACGACGATAGCGGCCGGTCGCCCCCCGCGCGGGGGCGTGGATTGAAACATGTTGACCGTGATCCAGGTGATCGTCTGGGCGATGTCGCCCCCCGCGCGGGGGCGTGGATTGAAACTTGCTGTCCGCGCCGATGGAGACGAATTCGGGAGTCGCCCCCCGCGCGGGGGCGTGGATTGAAACACGTCACCGTAGAGGGCGACAAGGTCCTTATCTCGTCGCCCCCCGCGCGGGGGCGTGGATTGAAACATCAGAACCTATGAGGCGTTGAAGATGCGGGCGGGTCGCCCCCCGCGCGGGGGCGTGGATTGAAACAATAACCGAGCTTTTCCCTGGTCAGGCAACCGAAGGTCGCCCCCCGCGCGGGGGCGTGGATTGAAACTTATGAAATTTTACAATAGCACGGCGGTTATCGCGCGTCGCCCCCCGCGCGGGGGCGTGGATTGAAACAGTGCTTCCGGTTTGACCATTTCCCTCACCCCCGTCGCCCCCCGCGCGGGGGCGTGGATTGAAACGCTGTAAGCCATCGTCTCAAAGCGCTTTTTGGCGTCGCCCCCCGCGCGGGGGCGTGGATTGAAACATATCCCCCTCACCACTTCTTCCGTCACCCTCTCGTCGCCCCCCGCGCGGGGGCGTGGATTGAAACGCCGCCTTCGCTAGGTCCTGCGCATCGAATCGCGTCGCCCCCCGCGCGGGGGCGTGGATTGAAACTTGTGCGCCGCTATGTTCAGAATAGGGAAATGGGCGTCGCCCCCCGCGCGGGGGCGTGGATTGAAACAAGAGAATTGGGCGGCGCCCGCATTATGTTTTTGGTCGCCCCCCGCGCGGGGGCGTGGATTGAAACCGGAAAAGTTCGGCGCCGTCTGGGATCCGTAGGTGGTCGCCCCCCGCGCGGGGGCGTGGATTGAAACTCTGTGTCGCTATGTTCAGAACAGGGAAAGGGCGTCGCCCCCCGCGCGGGGGCGTGGATTGAAACAACAAATAATTCTCCCATCGCATCAACATCGGCGTCGCCCCCCGCGCGGGGGCGTGGATTGAAACCAAGAGAGAGCCGATGCTCCGCGAAAGCTACTATGTCGCCCCCCGCGCGGGGGCGTGGATTGAAACTCATAGTGTTTCTCCGTGCTCGAATCTGACTGCTCGTCGCCCCCCGCGCGGGGGCGTGGATTGAAACTATTCTGCTTCTGCCCGTGGTGCGCCCGCGTAGGGTCGCCCCCCGCGCGGGGGCGTGGATTGAAACAGGTCTCGCAGCCGGCCTTCTCTGGCTTGGCTCATGTCGCCCCCCGCGCGGGGGCGTGGATTGAAACCCTT
>Ga0181539_1001266_pt1 | contig 28449 bp, 22 predicted proteins | sample PEATcosm2014_Bin_46_FD_119767 | JGI IMG/M metagenome (GOLD analysis project Ga0181539, IMG submission 119767) | Peatland microbial communities from MTU Mesocosm Facility, Houghton, MI, USA - PEATcosm2014_Bin23_60_metaG | ecosystem: Environmental > Terrestrial > Soil > Wetlands > Peat | place... | reverse complement strand
GACCGGAGCATGCAATGGTGGCTAAATCTTGCAGGCGCTTCCCGCTGCAACTAATTCCTTGAATGTCCTTGAGGTAATAACAGCCTTGGACATGGCGCGAGACCGCCTTCAAATGATGAAAGAATAAACGCAAATAACGTAAAAAGTAAAGGATAAAAAATTAATTTTTTTTTCTTGACAAGCACTCACAATAATGCGGAAATATCTTAATCACGTCGCAATAGTACATCTTTGACGGATATTACCTTGACAAGGAGACGGCGGTAGCTCTTCTTGCCTTATAGGACCAGGTGCTATTTCTATGCATTGGCCATATCGATTTTTGAGCCCGAGGAAGGTTTCGGTAGCCTGTTTCTCTTCCCTCACAAGTATAGCTGTCCTTCTTTTGCTCATTTTTCTCAACGGGTGCGCCACGTCGGTCAAGACCGGGGAAGTAAAGCGGACGCCGGACGGGGAACTGGTCCAGCTCAGGCAGACGGATGAGCTGTCGGAGGCCGAGAAAGCGAAAGTTCGCCAGAACCTGATAAGAGAGGCAAAAGACGGCCTCACAAGTTACAGGCTCTCGCCCGGCGACGCGCTGGAGGTGATGTATCACCTTTCCCTCGTGTCCGAGACACAGGATTACAGAATCGGCGTGAACGACGAGTTGAACGTGGATTTTTTCTTTCAGCCCCAGATCAACCGGACCGTCGTGGTCAGGCCGGACGGGAAGATCACCCTTCCCGTAAAAGGCGATTTTCCCGCAGCAGGCATGAAGCCGGAAGAGCTTGCGGTCAATGTAGCAAAGCAGTTCTCCGATATTCTCAACAAGCCGGTCGTTACGGTGAGCGTCAACAAATACTCGTCAAAGATAACGGAGCTTCAAAAAGCGATTACCAATGCCCCCAGAGGCCAGGCGAAGGTCTTCACGATAGGTCCCGACGGGAATGTGTACCTTCCTCTTCTGAAGCCGGTCAAAGCGGCGAACAGGACCATCGACGAGCTTAACGACGCCATCAACAACGAATACCGCTATGAGTTCAATAACCTGACCGTATCCGTCCTGATCGATAGCCTCGGCGGAAGCCGTGCATTTGTCTTCGGAGAGGTCCCGAGGCCCGGTCCGGTTCCGCTCGCGAAGCCGATGACGGTGCTGCAGACCATAGCGCAATCGGGCGGCGTGCTGCCGACGGGCTCCCTCAAGAATGTGAAGATTGTGTACTGGACCGAGAAAAACGAGCCCTCAGTGAAGACGCTCGATCTGGTAAAGATGTTCAGCGGCCTCACGCTGGAACAGGACATGATCGTGCCGAACAACGCCGTCATCTATGTGCCGAAGACGACGATCGCGAAGATGGACATGTGGGTTGACCAGTATATCAAGCAACTTTTCTTGTGGCAAGGGGAGAGCGCGTCGCTGGGCGTCAGCTATATCGTCCACCAGCCCGCGATATACACGAGGCCATGACCGCGGTGGGGATGAGAGATATGCATCGACCGGCTCGTTCGCAGAAGGGCTAGCGAGAGACAGGAGAGCGATGATGGAAGAAAAGAAGCTCCTGACAGCCAGAGATGTTCTCTATATCTTTTTCAAGAATAGACTGGTTATCACTACCGTCCTTCTCACCGCCATTGTTATTTCCCTCGTCTATTGCCTTCTCACCCCCCCTGTCTACCGCGCGGAAACAAAGATCATTATCAGGATGGGCAAGGCGCAGGTCTCGGCAATGGAACAATTCCGGCCGGAAACGTACAATATAGTCTTCCAGGAGCGGACCCAGAATATCCGCAACGAGATGGAGCTTCTTAAGGGGCAGTACATGACGGAAAAGGTCATCGCCCGCCTCAAGGATCGAATTGAGCCGCTCAAGACGGACGAGTCCATTATAGGCAGGATCACGGATGGCGTGAAAACGGCGGTGGGGACGATCCTCTCGTGGCTTGGCCTCTCGTCGAGACCTTTGGGCCAGGAGAAGGGGATGGTGCTCACCTTCCTGAATGCGCTCCACGTAACGTACCTTGAAGATACGGACATGATCTCGGTCGCCTTCGATTGGACAGACCCGAAGTTTGCTGCTCTCGTGGCAAACGTCTATGCTGACGAGTTCGTTACCCAGCACATGGTGGTTTATGAATCCCAGCAGTCCTATCGCTTCTACATCGATCAGATTGCCCTGTTCGAGAAGAAGCTGAAGGATGCGGATGAGAAGCTTCAAACGTTCATATCGAGCTCGAAAATCGCCAATATCGCACTCCAGAAGGAGCTTCTGGTCCGCAACCTGGCGGACCTGCAGAATCAGTATAACCTGGCCGTCGTCGATAGCTCTCAAATCCAGACAAAGGTTAACAAGATCAAGGAGATGGCGCGGAACGTAGGATGGGTCGAGACGCCTGAAATGGGGAGCCACAGTTTCGACAAACAAGCCTACCTGCGCACTCTGGATGAGTCCTACTTCAAGCTGAAAACCGAGAGGGAGAGGCTCCTGAAGTTCTATACCGCGAAGGCGGACGAGGTGAGGTCGATCGATAATCAGCTCGCGGGCTTGCGAAAACAGAAGGTCGACAGCCTCGTCAATATCGCGAACCTGGAGCTTTCTCTCGTGCAGGATAGGAAGGCCAGCCTGGCTAACCAAATAGCCGGCGAGGGGAAGAAACTCGAAGGCTTCAACGAGAAGACTGTTGGGCTGAGACAACTCGAGAGGGAGAGAGACATCACCGAGCAAAACTACCAGATCTACAAGAAGAAAGCGGAAGATCTGCGCATCTCTGACGACCTCGATTCGAGAAGAATCTCCGATGCGAAGATCGCAATGCCCGCCATACCCCCCCTTACGGCAGCTTACCCCAAGACAAACCTTATTGTGATCATTTCGGCCCTTGTGGGTCTTGTGCTGGGCTTCGGCTTTTCGGCCGTCAGGGAATTCTTCAACCACACCTTCAAGGGCCAAGAGGATGTAGCCGACGTCCTCGGGGTCCCACTCCTGCTCTCTGTGCCTCTCGTGATCGGGTTTGACCCCAGACCGGCGTCGAACGGGGTGTTGCGGAAGGTGTTCGGGGGCGATTACCGAAGACCTGCGGCCTACCCCGCCTCCTATATGGCAGGGGGCGCGCATACACTGACTTTCCTCGTGATTCTCGTGATCGGCATGGGCGGCTATATCTTCTACCTGCACAAGACCACCGCGGTCATGATGAGCGAAGCCATGCACGCTACGCAGACCGTGAGCCAGCAGCCCGCAAGAGAGCAGCAGCTCTCCCTTACCGCGGTTTATCCCTTACAGATTCTCAAAGGAGCTCAGGCAACGCCCGCCGTACCTCCGATTCCCGATACCAGCCGGAAGGCGGACGCCCCGCTTCTGAGTGACGACCTGGAAAAACGGCGTCTGGAACTGGAAAAACGGCGCTCAGAGATCGAATCCGAGCTCGAAAAGGTCAAGACCGAGATTGAAGGCCGCTTAAGGAAATCAGAGAGTCAGAAGAGCGATCTCCTGAATGAGGAGATTGCGGGTACTCGGAGCAGCGGCGCACCGGAAAAAAACGCAGATACGACGGGCGGTTATTACGGGAAGCGCATGTGAGGAAAAAACTGATTTCACATTTGAGATGAGGTTTTAAAAGACTATGTCCACACGCCTTCGGAACAGCAGTGAGGCCACTACTGATCAACAGAGAGGACTGCCGGTCCTGAACTGGCTGGGCCGCGGCCGACTGCAGAACCTCACGTTCATGCACGACCATTTTTACAAAGTGTTGTGGAAACTGCTCATGGAGGCGGACAGGGAGAATAACGGGGCGAATCACAAGGCCGGGGAAACTAACGGAAGTGCCAGGGAGAAGAGGGCTAAAAAGACGGGTTATGCGGTCGCCTTTGCCGGTGTCAAAGAGGGGGAAGGCGCCTCCACGATGGCGTTCAACTTTGCGTCGGCCTTCGCCGCAAACTCGTCCAGGAGCGTGGTTCTCGTCGACGGAAACTTGAGGGATCCCGTTCTTCATCACGAGTTCGAGGTGAAGAAGAAGGGGTTGGTCGATGTGATTGCAGGGAAGGCGACGGTCGAGGACGCCGTGACTGAAGTAATCTCGAAGAAGTACTATTTCTTGCAGGCAGGACAGACCGAGAAGAACCCGGTAGCAATTTTTGAGTCCGCAAAATTTTCGCTGCTTGTGCAGAAGCTCAAGGAGCGGTATGACCTGGTTATTTTCGACTCCCCTTCAGTCCTCGGAGGCTCAGGGGCAGAGGTGATAGCCAGTACTATGGATGGGCTGATCCTGATCGTGCAGGCGAACGGGACGCGATGGGAGGTAGCCAGATCCGCCAAACGAGACCTGGAGAGCGCCCATGTACGTATCCTTGGCGCAATACTCAACAAGCAGCAGTTCATCATTCCTGAGGCCATTTACAAGCGGCTCTGAGAGTTGCGGTCCCGCCGCTTCTCTTTCGTCCCCTTCAGTAAATCGAGAGCAGTGAAACCATGAACTACAGAGCAACGACAGGACCTGTTGAGAAGCCGTATCTCAAAACGGCCCTTGTTGTGGTGCTCGGCGTCGTCTCGGTCATCCTTGCCGTTTCCCTGGCCGATTACGAATTTAGATCGGTTCTTGCCGTCTCCTTCATCCTCGTTGCCATAGTCTTTCTACCCCACCTTGCATCGTATCGGACGCTCACCAGGCTTTTCCTGATATTCCTCGGTTTCGGCATCCCCTTCAACCTCGATATCAATCTCTTTTACCGTGCTTACCTTGGCGTGACGAGCGTCGACATAGGTGTCAGCCTTCTCTGTGCTGTAGCCCTCTACATCCTCTTTTTTTACGAGCACATGACGAAACGGACGCAGGTCCTGTTCCGGTACAACGGGACACTTTTCTGGGCCCCGATCCTTTACATGATGAGTGGGTTCCTGAGCTTCTACAACGCCTCTTCGTCGGAGCTTGTGGTCTTGGAGCTCGTCCGGCTGGCCATGCTCTTTGTCATCTTCTTCATCGTCATGAATCTGCGCGACAGGCAGGAGATAATGACGTTCGTCTTTGTCCTCTCGATAGGCGTCGTCCTCCAGGCGTGCATTGCGTACTATCAGTACAAGACGGGAAGGGTGATAGGGCTTGGGGCTTTTGGAGAGAGGGCCCTCGTTACGACACCGAACATAGGATTTACGGCCAGCAGGGCCACAGGGACGATCGGCCATCCGAACATCCTGGCGTATTATTTCGAGATGCTCGTGCCGCTCATGTTCGCCATGTTCCTCGTAGAGGGAAGGGGATGGCTCAGGTTCTGGTACCTCCTGGCCCTCGTGGCCGGGTTGGGCGGCCTCGCAACGACCCTCTCCAGAGGAGGATGGCTTACCGTTCCCGTTGCACTCCCCCTCGTTTTTATTGCAGCCTACAGACCGAGATTCACGCGACAGAAGATGCACGGGTTTTTGGCCCTTGCGTTGGTATGCGGCGTTATTTTCTTCTTCCTTGTCTACCCCACAGTTGAGAGAAGACTCAATTTTGCCGACTATGGCTCCGCAAAATCGAGAGCACCGCTGAACAGCGCCGCCTTTTCGGTGATAAAGCAATTTCCCGTCACCGGCGTCGGCCTGAACAACCTCGCCCGCGTGTTCCGCACCTACGACACTACCGGGGGATCGGCGCTGCTGGCCGGCGGAGTCGGAGTCGTCCACAACATGTTCCTTGGCGTGTGGGCTGAAACGGGAACTATCGGGATAGCGGCGTTCTTGTGGATGTTTTTCGCAGCTTTTGGTATTGCCCTCAGGTACCTCTTCCGTGTGCCGAACCAGGAGCGGGCGATACTCATTGGCGCTGCAGCAGGCTTGCTCGCGCAGATGATTCACGGACTCTTAGATCCCGGCTTCAGGACCCTCATGAACACGTCGATGCTGTTCTACAGCTTACTGGGGCTTATAGGCGCTGTTGCCGTCCAGTACAGAGACGCCGGCAGGCAGAACGGTCCTTAAGCTTCTTTGGGTGTTGGACAACCGATTTCAAGGATCATGAGGGAACTTTCTTTATCGGGCTCGGCGCCAGACATCAAGCTGTCCACCATAATCGTTAACCGGAACACGGGCGAGCTGCTGGAGCAATGCCTCGTCTCTCTCTTCCGTCAGGACGTGCAGGCGCCTACCGAGGTTATCGTTGTCGATAATGCGTCTTCGGACGGCTCGGTCGAGATGGTCCGGCGGAGGTTCCCCCAGGTCGCGGTTATGGAAAACTCCGAGAATCTCGGATTTACCAGGGCAAACAATCAGGCCATTGAGAGGGCGTCCGGGGAGTATCTGCTCCTCCTCAACCCTGATACCATAATCCCGAACGATCGCACTTTAACGGGTTGGCTCGCTTTCATGGACGAGCACCGGGAGGCGGGCGCAAGCGGCTGCAAGCTCGTTTTTCCCAACGGCGACCATCAGGTGGGAGACGCCGGTTTCAAGCCTACCTTGGGGAGCGTTTCGAGTTACGCCTTATTTCTTTCAAAGATATTCCCCTCTTTCAAGGGCGTCTATCTCAATCATGCCCCCCGCGGGCCGTGCGAAGTCGACTGGGTGTGCGGCGCCGACCTCCTCGTGAGGCGATCGATCATCGCCGATGTCGGATCGATGGACGAGGATATATTTATGTACGCCGACGACATAGAATGGGGATGCCGCATTCGGGCTTCAGGCTACAAAATATATTACTTGCCCATGCTCACCATTATTCATTACCAGGGCGCAACGGGAGGGACTGCCATGGGAAAAGACAACCCCTCCTTTGTCTGGTTCGACAATATGCGTTCCCTCTACGTGCTTTATCACAAAAGGCAGCCAATCGTGCTGTTCGATATCCTCTTTTCCATAAATTTTCTCCTGAGAGGAGTGCTCTATCATTTGTGCTATCTGAGATCGAAGGATCCGGGGACGGGCGCGAAGGCGGGCCTCATGTGGCAGTACCTCAGGCTGGCCGCCGGACATGCCTTCAAGAACGGTGGCAGCATCGAGCGGCGGGTACGGTGAAGAGATGCGTATCGGCATCGACTTTCACGCCGCAGAGAGGGAGGGGACCGGCAACTGCACCTACATCAGAAACATCGTGGAGCAGATTGTCCGGATAGGCGCCGGGCATCAGTATTTCCTCTATGTTACCGACGCGACAAACCCCTACTATGACCGGTTCCACCCGCTTGGACACGTGTTCCTCCGCCCTCTCGCATCCCGCTCCCCCTTCATCCGCATGCTCCTCCTCGGTCTTCAGACCTTCAGGGACAGGCTCGATGTCCTTCACGCAACGTATTATGCCCCTCCCGTCTATAGGGGAAAGCTCGTTCTGACCGTCCACGACCTCTCCTTTCGTCACATCCCTGAGAGCTTTTCCGCGTTTGACCGGATCAAGGACCTGGTGCTCGTCCCGATCTATATGAAGAGGGCAAAAAAGATACTCACCGTTTCCGAGTATTCCCGCAGGGATATCATAGAGACCTATCGCGTGCCCCCGTCACGCGTCTGCGTCGGTTACAATGGGGCCGATCCCATTTTCACGCCGGTTGCCGATAGGGTAAAAGCAGTCGAGATACTGCGAAGGTACGGCATAGCCGACGACAGGGGTTATATCCTCTTCGTGGGCCGCATCAACAAGAGAAAGAACCTTACGGGCCTCGTGAATGCGTTCAACCTGCTGAAGGAGACAAAAGGCATCAGGCAGAGACTGGTCATCGTGGGGAACAAAGATTACCTTCCCCCCGGGGACGAAGCCGTCATTACGTCTTCACCCTCTATCATCGACATACTCTTTACCGGTTATGTGCCCCATGAACATCTCCCGGTTCTCTACGGTCTCGCAGACGTGTTTGTCTATCCCTCGGTCTACGAAGGCTTCGGGCTGCCCTGCCTGGAGGCCATGGCGTGTGCCTGTCCCGTCGTCAGCTCGGACTGCACCTCGATTCCGGAGGTGGTCGGAGACGCGGGGATACTCATAGACCCTGCAAAGGTCGACCAACTGGCTGGTGCCATCTACAGGGTGCTGTCAGACAGGGGCCTGAGAGCCGAATTCGTGAGGAGTGGACCGGAAAAGGCAAAGGAATTCAGTTGGGAATCGGCGGCCGTCAAGGTGCTGAGCGTGCTGGCCGAGCTCGAAAAAAAGACCTAATGTCCGAAGTGCTCCCGGCCGATAAGAGAAGTAATGCAATCAGGTGAACCGGAGCTCACGGTAGTCATACCGACTTACAACCGTTGTGACGTTCTGAAGAAGTGCGTGGAGGCCCTTAGTGCGCAAACATTGCCACCCGACGCCTTTGAAGTTATCATTTCAGACGACGGGTCGACTGACGGCACGGGACGGTACATCGAGTCCCTCGACCGCAATACCCTGCCACGCGTGCGCTGCCTGAGACAGCCCAACACGGGGGCGAACGCAGCGAGAAACAATGCGGTCCGTCATGCCGGGGGACGCTTGCTCCTATTTATCAACGACGACACGATCGCAACCCCCCGGATGCTCGAGGAGCATTGCCGGACGCACGCACAATACCCGTCAGAAGCCTTAGGGGTGCTCGGAAGGGTTACGATCTCCCCGGACGTGCCCGCGTCGATTTTCGCGAAACTCCATCTCGATGCGAGCTTCGAGATGTGGAAAGGGCGGAGGCGCCTCGATTGGAGGGCTTTTTACACCTGCAACGTCTCGGTAAAGAGATCGTATCTGCTGAAATATGGTCTTTTCGACGAAGGGCTGCGCTATCACGAGGATGTGGAGCTGTCCGAGAGGCTATCGCGGCACGGCTTCGAGCTCGTCTACAACCCTCTTGCCCTTGGCTACCACGAACACTACGTGAGCGAGGCAGCCTACCTCGGAACGGCCGTCCTCGACGGCAAGAACCTGGCCCTGTGGCACAGGAAAGCACCGTTTCTAAAAAAAGAAGTGGCTTTTTTCGGATTCTGCCCCACTGCACCCCTCCCTGTGAGAATAAAGCACGCCTTTGGCGATATAGTAGCCAACAGGCTGACGAGGCCGTTCCTTCTAAGGGCAGCCAGGTTTCTCGCACGCCATTGCGAGCCTTTGGCGCTTTATATGTACACAAAGATCTACCAGGCGATAAAGAGAGAGGCCAGCAGGTGCTGACCCTCGCAACATGAAGATCGCCGTCGCCTCCGCAATCTACAAACCGACCCCGCCTACCGGGTACGGGGGAATAGAGAGGGTCGTTTCTACGCTCGTCGAGGAGCTGGTCAGGCAGGGACACGAGGTGACACTCTTTGGGACGCCTGGCAGCTACTGCTCGGGTACCACCATCGAAGTCGCCGGTTACGATCCGTCAAAGGCGCCAAGCGGGATCACTCACAAATCGGACATTATTTCGGAAGAGCCGCTCTACCGTGCCATGCGTGACTATTTCGACAGCCACCCCGTCGATGTGATCCACGACTGGTCGTTCCAGAACCTCTTCGTCCTCCGTCATCGGGACGCATTTCCTTTCGTGATTTCTTCCTGCATACCGGTACCGGCAGGCTTTCTGAGGCCCAACCTTGTGGGGGCCTCCCGTGCCCATGCGGCACACTGCGGAGGCACGACCAGGTACGTCCACTTCGGGCTCGATCTCGACAAATACGACTATAGCTACACGAAGAAGGAAGATTTCGTGCATATCGCCAAAATAGCCCGGTATAAGGGGCAGCACCTTGCCGTGCTGGCTTTCAGGCGGGCAAAGCAGAGACTGCTGATCGCGGGAAATATAGAGGACCGTCTCTACTTCAATGCGGTCCTGCGACCCTTGCTGTGGGTATCGAGAAATGCTTCCTATATCGGCGAGATAGACGGGACAAACGGCCTTCTCCGTGAGGCCCTGGCCCTCGTGCAGACACCGCGCTGGCTCGATACCTTTCCTTTCGTGATCCTCGAGGCCTCTGCATCGGCTACCCCGGTGATCTCCTTCCGGCAGGGCGGAATCCCCGAACAGATCGTCCACGGTGTAAACGGGTTCTTGTGCGACTCGGTGGATGACATGGCTGAAGCTGCCCGGAACGTCCGCAGCATAAGGCCGCAGGATTGCCGGGCCTATGCGGAAGAGCATTTCTCGGCGACAAGAATGGCGCGCGACTACCTGGACCTCTACGCCAGGGCAGCCGATGGGGAGACATGGTAATGGCGTCCGTTGTCGAAGTGGATATGGGCAGCCAGTACCTGCGGAACGTGGCGGCGCAGGGGATCGGCCGCGCCGTCTCCTTCGGGGCCAATTTTGTCTCCTTTGTGATCATAGCCCGTATCGGCGGCACCGAGCTCTTCGGCCAGTACTCATATGTGCTGACCTTCCTCGGCATATTCGCCGCGGCAGCCGATTTCGGCATGTGCACTGTCCTGGGCAAGGATATTGCCCAGGTGCGGAAATCGGCCGATGTCTATTGGGGAAACTTCCTCCTTCTCAGGGCGGCCATTAACGCCGCCGTTGTTCCCATCGCCGTTATCACCGCCTTCTACATAAGGAGGGACCTTTTTCCGGTCCTCATGATAGGCTCTCTCGCCATACCATTTCTTGCGGCCAGGTTTTTCGAGCCCATCTTTCAGGTCTATGGGCGTCCATGGCACTCTACCTATTCTTCATTGGCTTACGGGCTCGGCTACTTTATTCTCCTCGCTGCCGCCGCGCTTTTCGCGCCTAGCCTTATCGTTTTTGTCATCGCCTTTATCCTTGCAAATATGATCTATGCGGTGGCTGCCTTCTCCATGGCCACCAGGTCCTTACGACCCAGATTTGCCATCGACCGGCCCACGATCAAGGGTATAGTGAAGTTCATCGTTCCCCTGGGCGTTTCCTATCTCTTCATCATAGTGAACGGCCGCATCCCCATACTCATGCTCGCTGCCATGAAGTCCGACAGGGCCGTCGCCGTCTTCAACGCGGCGTACAGGTTCTTCGATCTCTCCGCCATGCTGGGTGCTGCCCTCGTCGTCCCTTTCATACCCCTTTTTTCCGGCAAGGCCGTCGCCGAGCAGGAGACCCTGAAGGCCATGTTTGTGGTTATTATCGAGACCCTGGCGGTCTTTCTCATCCCTGTAGCGATCGTCGTTCCTGTTATCTCTCCTTTTATCGTCACCGGCTTTTTTGGACACGCTTTCGCCGAGTCCGCCCACGTGCTCAACGTAATAGCCTGGGCTTGTGTCGTCGTCTTTTACTCCTTGTTCGCCTCTGCCGCTGCCTTCTCCCTGGGACTCGTCAACTTCTCGTACTGGAATACCGGCTGTGCGGCCCTGATAAGCGTCGGCCTCAACTATTTTTTGATCCCCAGGTACAGCTGCCTTGGCTCCGCCTGGACCTCGCTCGTCTGCGAGCTCTTCCTTGCGGGCGTGGTCCTTGCCGTCGTCATGGGCCGCCTCGGGAATGTCTTCCGCCGGCAAAAATGGATGCAGATTATAGGTCTCAATCTCGCCGCAGCCGTTTTCCTTCATGCCAATCTGCTCTCTCTGAAGCCGGCGCTCAAGGCGGTGATGATTATTGCCCTCTACAGCCTTGCCGTGTGGCAGTTCCGCCTCGTTTCAATGGGGTCTTTCACCAGTATCTTTCACGGGAAGCTGCTTTTTCCGCAAAGCGTCACGATAGGGGCGAGGGCGCGCAGAGAAGCTCAATGATACTTGGAAACTCACCTACCCCGGGACGGCTGCATCGGAACAGAGGGAGCGGTTCGGTCCTGCGGCGTGGCGGGGAAGCCGGGACCCGGTACTGAAGACGAACAAAAAGCCGGTCTGAAGGAGCGACGATCCTGACAAATCCGAAGGAAGAGCTTGAGACGTTCGTCAACGCGGCGCTGCGCGGCAGACGGCGACTCAGGCTCCTGGAGGCCGGCTGCGGTGCCATGAGCCATATACGTGTCGAAAACGTCGAGGGCGTCACGGGCATCGATCTCTCCCCCGAGCGGCTTGCCCGGAATACGCATATCCAGGAGAAGATCGTCGGTGATCTCCACAGCTATCCCCTTCCGCCGGATGCCTTCGATGTGATCGTTTCATGGGACGTCCTGGAGCACCTTTCCGATCCTGAAAGGGCCCTGGAGAACCTTTTTCAATCGCTCAGGCGTGAAGGTCTCATCGTGCTCGCCTTTCCCAACATCCTCTCTTATAAGGGCCTTGCCACGAAACTGACGCCCTATTGGGTGCACGCCCTCTTCTATCGAGTCATCATCGGCGACAAGCGGAAAGCGGACTTTGACCAGTTTCCGACGTTTCTGCGTTTTTTTATAGAGCCCCGAAGGCTATGCAAGTTTGCCACCTGCCGCGGCCTCTCCCCGGTCTATTTCAGATTGTACGAAGGGCCTGTCCAGAAGCACTTGCGCACTGTTTCGCCTGTTGCCGACCGAGTCTTCTCTCTTCTCGCGGTCGTCTCCGGACTCGTGACGCTCGGAAGGGTCGACTTGATGCTTTCGGACTGCTTTATAGTTTTGCAAAAAATACGGGGATAGGGTATGATAATTCGAGTTATGCGAAGCCTCTCGGCAGCGTTGAAAAGAAGTATGGCATTGACGGCGGTCATTCTCGGCCTTTTTCCTTTCAACGCCTCCGCCACTCAATGCTATATAGGGAAGAACTGTTTCGCCGTCATTTCTCCTGCGCTGGTCGAGCGGGCCTGTTTTCTCTACTATCATGAGGTGCGAGAATACAGGACGGGCGAACAGGCCCCCTATTTAGTGGCCTTGCCTCGAAGCGAGCTGCACCCCGACCGGCTTCACCTTGAATTCGTCGAGATGCTGCTGGATAAGAAGTACATTTCCCTCCGCAAGGGAACACCCATCTTTAGCTGCCAGTACGACCTCGAAAGACTGAAAATGGACCCGGATTTTGCGTCTCTTCTTGGGGGACAGCTTCCGGAGTTCAACTGCAGGGGAGTCATGAGCAGGTGGGCGCCGGTGCGCGTCATGAACATGAACACACCTTATTGGGTTGCCGTGGAAGACGTGCAGTGCGAAGAGCAAACGCCTTCTTCCCTTACGTTCCAGCAGACGGACCAGCCCGGGAAGCCCTAGACTTCATTTTATGACGGCGATATGAATGGGATGATCTATTTTATCCTCCGAGCGGACCGGTGGCTTCACGTCAGATTAGGCTACATGGTGAAGCAGATACCGGACAAGCACAAGAGTTACCTCAGCGATTTCGGCCACAGGTTGGGTCTCTGCTATGAAGATGAGGCAAATGAATATATCAGGATGGTGCGAAAGCATACCATGCTTCCCTATGTTCGGCTGGTGACGCTCTATCAGCAGGCAGTCTTCTGCGAGAAAAAGGGCATTCCCGGCAGCTTTGTCGAATGCGGTGTGTGGAAAGGCGGGGCAATGGCCATCATGGCCTTCGCGAACCTCTGCCACGGGCAGGAAAGGCGAGACCTTCATCTCTTCGACGTCTTCGACGATATAGGCGAGCCGGACGAAACAATCGATGGGGAGCGCGCATTACGCGATGTAAGAGACCTGGCAGGGAAGGCGGCCGGCACCTCGGGCCGCCTCGAGCCGATCAAGGGGGTGTACGACCCCATCGGCGGCCACGGCACCCTCGACGATAACAGGCACGTGCTGGAACAGGTGGCAGGCTACGACCCCGCCTTCCTCCATTACCATAAAGGATGGTTTCAGGAAACGTTGCCTCCGGCATCCGGCAGTGTGGGCCCGGTGGCCATCCTCAGGCTCGACGGTGACTGGTACGCTTCGATTAAGGTGTGCCTCGAGTCCCTGTACGGAAACGTAGTCTCCGGGGGGTTTGTCGTGGTCGACGATTACGGCGTCTACGACGGCTGCACCAGGGCGGTCGACGAATTTCTGGACATGAACGGGATAAATGTCTTTCTGCACCAGGTCGACGGGGGTTGCGCCTATTTCATAAAACCTTAACGCATGCGCAACCCCGATCAGTCTTTCTACTTTTTGAGTCTTTTCCGCACCAGCACGAGGGCCGCAAACCCGGAACCGAAAAGCAGAAGGGCCGCGGGTACGGGGACACCCGTCACCGTGGCATAGAGGATCGTACCGTCGTTCATGGCGTCGTCGTCGCTGCCCATATTAATAGTGAGCGTATTCACTCCGCCAAGCAAATCGGCAGTGGGAATGGTGAAGATGGCAGGCGCGCCATATGAGCCGTAGCCTTGGGAGGCGATTTGATGCCCATTTACCGAAAGAGTTCCAGAATCGTCGATAGCCCAGTAGCCGCTGACTGTTACCGTGGAGAGGTTAAGGCCGCTCAAGTTAAACGTTGTTGTGAAAGTGTATGGTGTGTCTTTAGGCAGAACCGGCCCGGAATACCCCGCTGGCGCGCCGCCCGGATTATAGTTCGACGCGCCGACCCACTTGGCGTTCACAACACTTCCCGAACTGTTCCACCAGGCGCCGTCCCCCCAGTTGGTGAAGTAACCAGGAGAGGAGTAAGGCCCCAGCACATACGCGTTGTAACTCGAAGAGCCGACCGTTACAGTCCAGTTGCTGTCCTGTTGACCTGGTGTGAGGCCCTGTCCTGTCGCCACAGTGAACGTACTTGCCAGCGCGGAGGACGCGATCAGAAAAGAGAGCAAGATAAATGGCAGCAGAGCACGGACTGCCAACCGGGAAACTCCTGAGAAACGGTGACCCGACATACACGCGTGTTGCCGAAAATGCCTACTGATCGTAGGGTTTTTCATGATTTCTCCTGTTCATTGTTTTACGTTGTAAGAATAGTGTCGTCTATTATGAGCATGCAAGGGCGGAAATGTCAATAAAAAGATAGCAAAACAATAGTAGCCGGGGCTATTACAGGCCACATTCGGCATGTCTTTTTTGAGCATCGGTTTTTCTATGTCTCCGGGGTGGGAAATGACAGGAAGGGGGCACACAAAAGTACTGATAATGGGCGGGTTGGGATTTATCGGCAGCCACCTCGCCCGAGAGCTGCTTTCAGTAGGATATAGGGTAAAGATTTTTGACAAGCGTTACAACTCACGCCATTTGATAGCGGATATTGAACATGAGGTCGAAGTCGAGGAGGGCGATATTGGAAAATTAGAAGACGTCCTTGCCTCGCTGAAAGAGGCGGATATCGTTATCAGTCTCATACATACCACGGTCCCGGGGTCGTCAATGGAAGACCCGGCATACGACGTCTACAGCAATATCGCCTCCTATGTAAAATGGCTGGGGGCCCTCCATCGTACGGAGGTAAAGAGAATAATTTACATCTCTTCCGGAGGAACGGTTTACGGAATACCCCACCGTGTTCCCATCGGTGAAGATCATCCTACGGACCCGATATGTTCATACGGGATCACCAAGCTGGCTATTGAGAAATACGTGGCCATGTACTCTCATATGTACGGCATCCGGTATCGGATCTGCAGACCGTCGAATGTCTATGGCGAGGGACAGCACCTGACACTCGGACAGGGCGCGATAGGCGTCTTCCTGTCCGAGTGTCTGAGAGGGCGCGCGGTTGAGATATGGGGCGACGGAGAGGTCGTGAGAGACTACCTGTATGTCGCCGACCTGGCTGACGCTATCGTCAGGCTGATCGGTCACGAGGGGGATGGGCGGGTTTTCAACATATCTACCGGCACCGGGCATTCCTTGAACCAGCTGATAAAGATCATGGCAGACAACCTCAAGCTGGAAGTCAAGGTAAACTACAAGGAAGCTCGACCGTACGATGTTCCCGTTTCCGTCCTCGATAGCTCCAGGCTCAGGAACGAAACAGATTGGACGCCCAGGACCGGCATAGCGGAGGGCATGGGGAGCTATTTGAACTGGTTGAAGAAACGTCATGGTGAGTAACGCAGGCTCTTAAGAGTAATGGACAAAATACATTAACAGATAGAGATGACAATGGGTGTGGCTGTTTATAAGACCAAGCCCGAGCGCGTTCTCGACGACGTGCAGCGCCTGATGGAGACGGCTGGGTTCCGGGAAGCCTTGCCAAAGGACCGGGTGACGATCCTGAAGGACAATATCTCCTGGCATCTCCCGTATTTGAGTGCAAATACGACACCGTGGCAGTTGGAAGGCGTGATCCGGACGTTGAAGGATGCAGGCTACCGCGAGATCGTGGCGGTGCACAATAATACCGTTGTTACCGACCCGTACAAAGGGGGAAGGCTGAACCGCTTGGCGCCGATCTACAAGAAATACGGGGTCAAGGAACTGTACAATTTCGACGCCCGTGACATTTCATGGGTGCGCTACGAACCCAAGGCCGCGATGCGGGTGTTGGACAAAATCTTCCCCAAGGGGATCAGGATTCCCGAATACTTCATGGGGAAGAACATCGTTCATCTGCCCACGGTCAAGACCCACATTTACACCACAACGACGGGTGCTATGAAGAACGCCTTCGGGGGACTCCTCGGCACGAAGCGGCATTACACCCACAGCTGGATTCACCAAACCCTGGTGGACCTCCTAGCCATTCAAAGGGAGATCCATACAGGCATCTTCGCGGTCATGGACGGCACGCTCTGTGGAAGCGGACCGGGGCCGAGGACCATGATCCCCGTGGAGAAGGATTACCTGCTGGCAAGCGCAGACTCTGTGGCTATCGATGCGGTAGCGGCCAGGATGATGGGATTCGACCCCATGTCTATCGACTTTATTCGTCTGGCCCACGAGAATGGGTTGGGAGTGGGAAGGATCGAGGAAATAGAGGTCCTGGGCGAGGATGTTTCAGCCGTTAATTTCGGATTTTCTGTGGGGGATAACATGGCGAGCAAAGTGGGGGATGCCATCTGGTTTGGGCCGCTGAAGGCGCTTCAGAAGGTACTTGTCCGGACACCGCTGGTTCACTTCTTTATCTTTGGCTCTTACTTCTACCACGACTTCATCTGGTGGCCCCTGAAGGGGAAAAAATTGCAGCGGGACCATGCCCTGAACACGAAGTGGGGAAAATTTTTTGAGTCCTACCCGACGGTTTAGCGACTATCTTCGACTTCTGCGGCCGCAGCAATGGGTGAAGAACCTCTTCGTCTTTCTCCCTGCCTTTTTCGCGGATCGCATCACGGACTTCGGCCTCCTCTCTCAGACCTTGGTTGCCTTCGTTTCTCTGTGCTTCCTGGCCAGTGCCATTTACAGTTTCAATGATGTGCGAGACCGGGAGACAGACAGGTCCCACCCTACGAAACGACACCGGCCAGTGGCTTCGGGCCGGGTGTCGGCAACGGCAGCTCTCATCCTGGCCTTTTCTCTTTGTATGGCCGGTCTTGCCATGGCCTGGGGGCTTGGTTTGCCTGTGGTGGCGCTGGCCGGCCTTTACCTTGTCCTTAATCTCGCTTACAGCCTTGGCCTCAAGCACGTTTCCGTCCTGGATATCTTCATCGTTTCTGCCGGCTACGTTATTCGCGTCCTCATCGGGGGCGCTGTGGGTAATGTATCGGTTTCCATGTGGATCGTCATCATGACTTTCTTGCTAGCCCTTTTCATCGCCCTTGGGAAGCGCAGGGACGACGTGCTTATCTTCAACGAATCGGGTATGAAAACACGGAAGGCGGTAGACGGCTACACCCTGTCATTTATCGACTCGGCAATGATGGTCATGGCAGCGGTGAACATCGTCTCCTATATCATGTATACCGTCTCTCCCGGCGTGATCGCCAAATTCCATACCGAGAAGCTCTACGTTACCACCCTATTTGTACTCCTCGGGATTCTGCGCTACCTGCAGTTGACCCATGCGGAGAAGAAAAGTGGTGCACCAACGGAGGTTCTCTACAAGGATCGCTTCATTCAGCTCACGCTCATCGGGTGGATACTGGCGTTCATGTTCATCATATACTTGAAATGAGCTCAATGGGTATGGCCTTGACGCATGCCTCTTTTGCTTTTGTTGCCATGGCGGTAATATTGTCTGCCAATGGGTGTCGCTGCCCTTGTATGCCAGGCTCTACAGCCTCTGCGCTGCCATTTTTTTGGTACGCTTGCCGGGTTGATCGTAAAATATGTGCTGGACAAGCGGTACATCATCAAGTACCGACTCGACAGGAGATTTGTTTTCGTACGTCAGGCAACGGCCGGTCAAGGAAGGTCTGAGGACAGGTCCGTTCCCCTGTGCGTGGACCTGACGGAACGTTACTCAAGACCGGCTTTGAAGACATATCGCATATGCGCCGGGACAAGGATTTCAAAGGGCTTCCGTCAATAAGGCAGGCCCTTGGAGGTTGACGTGGCCTTGTCAAAAGCATCGTTCTCGAAAGAAAGAAAATGATCGACTCGAAAAACCACGCGAGATCCGTTTTCGACCCTCGAATCGCATGGGCCTTGATCCCGGCGTGTGCTCTCTTCCTCTGGCTTTTTGCGTTTATAAAGGATTTCCCTTATGGTGATGACTGGTATCTCCTCAGGTTCTTCGAGAAATACGCCAACGGGCAACTTACATTTTCCGACCTGTGGCTGCAGCACAACGAGCACAGAATATTTCTTCCCAAATTGATTATTATAACCACGCAGGGGCTCTTCCATTATGCCTCGTATCCAGTCTTTATTCTGAATATCCTCTTTGCCGTCTCTTCCTTCCTGGTCCTGAGTTATCACATTGAAAAGACCTATGCCATGGGAAACGGACGCAAGACCCTCCTGTATCTATCCCTCGGCCTGATCTTTTTCTCAATCAATCAGTATGAGGGCTGGTTCCAGGCAATCTGCCTGCACTGGTATATGAATGCGTTTTTTGCCATTCTTGGCTTCTATATGGCGTCCATACTACGTAGTGATAATTACCCGAGACTCTTTGTAGTGTTCCTCTGCGGAGCGGCGGCACTCTTGTGTTACGGGAACGGGCTTGTTTATTGGGTGGTCGTTGCCGGACTCCTGGCGGTCAAATACGCGATCCGAAAAGAAGTCAGCCTGCAGTACGCCCTCGCGTGGGTTCCGTTGTCGCTCGCAGCCATTCTCACCTATTTTGTGGGTTATCATGCGTATCCTCACGAGCTGTACACACTGAATTTGTCCAAGGCCGTCGTTATTTTTGGCGCATTCCTCAATTTCCTCGGTTCCCCCATAATCTCGTTCAACCACGACATGCCCCTGCTCGCCGGCCTCATCGGCATAAGAAGCGAAGCCTTTCAGGGACTCTTGCTCCTTTCAGCCGCCGTTGCGGGGACCTGTGGCCTCTTTCTTTATGCAAGGATCGTCCGAAAGGGACTAAAGGAAAGGGGCCTTGACCTGTTTCTGTTTTCCTTGGTGTCCTATGTGCTGCTCAACGCCGTGATGATTTCTATTTCAAGGGTGCTTGTCTTTGACGGGGTGACTGACGAGAAGGTGATCCGGACGATTCTTCCCATCGGGACGCATTTCTCTCCTAAGTTCCTCACCATGCTTATCACCTCGGCCCCAAGGTATGCGTCCATTTCCTCCTATTTCTGGGGGATCCTGCTTCTATGTCTCTTCGTGCAAGCACCTCACGGGAAAGGGGGTCTCACCTATCGCTCGGCTATTGCGGCTATTATCTTCCTGTCCCTCGCAACCTATGGGCAGAAGAGCGTGGGGTTTGTAAAAAACCGTTACCTGGGGATGACAACTATCTCCGAAGATATTAAAAACAGCGTATATTCGGAGCAAGTGAAAAACCTGATAGGGGACGAGCCGGTGTTCAGAAACGGGGTCCGGATAATGAAGAAAAATAAGCTTTCCGTGTTCAGAGAATCCAGGCAATAGGGAAGGGGGATGCGTCCTAAAGGTGAGGGAGCAACAACGGCTCAAGAACCTTGAACGGGAAGTCGAAGTTTTTAAAAGGCGCTGGGTTCAGAAATCCCCGGCAATACGAGTTCAGCGGGGAAGGAAGGCAAAAGAATGCAGAGTGACAAGTGGTATTCCAACATCCGGCTGGCAGGTCAACAGTTTTCAGAGAGCCACATTGTTTTGGCAATGGTTTTTGCTGTCCTGTATTTGCCGTTTATGTACTATTTCGGATACGGCTTCCTTAGTGTGGAAAACTGTGATCTGCCTTCGTTTTGGTGCGCGGCCAAAGCTGCGTTTGCGCTCTCCCTGTCACCGTACCGCAGGAGCGTTCTTCAAGGTATTTTGCCTTCGCAATATGTGTATCAGTATGTCTATCCGCCCCAGTCTCTCCTTATGTTTTATCCGCTTTCTTTCCTGTCCTATCAATGGGCAAAAATAGCGACACTTGCTCTCAACCATATGTTGGTGCTGTTTCTCCTGTGGTTCGTGCCGGTTAAACTATTGAAGTTATCCGTGCAGCGCGACACCTTATCAATGCTCTTATGTTTAGTATACATTCTGACCTTCAATCCCCTCGTGAAAACAATAGGTTGGGGTCAGGTCAATTTGTTGTTGGCATGCTCTATTTTCGTGTTCTGGTACTTTGTTAAATCAAATCACGTTTTTTGGGCAAGCGTGTCTTTAGTCTCTGCAATTCTACTGAAAACTCACCTTCTCGTGCTCCTGTTTCCCTTGATAATATGTAAACAATATCGGATTATCCTCTATGCGGCAATCCTGTTGGCCTGGGTATCCGTTGTAACGTTTTTGTTGATCCCCTCTCAGGCGTGGCAGGACTGGTTCGTGGATGTGTTGCCATCACTGGGATATACCGGCAGTTTTTTACCCGCTTCCTCTAATAATCTGAGTCTGAACGGGTTCATTTCGCACGTGTTTCTGAAAAGCAGGTTCAGTCCTCACCCGCTTGTGGAAAGTCCGGCTTTTGCCGCGATAGCCAGCTACGGAACCGCAACGGTAGTGTTTCTTTTGAGTTTCTATGCGGCAAGGAAAAGGTTCGTGAAATATCCGCTCCGTTCCTTCGACTGGGCGATGCTGATTTTTTTGCCTTTAGTTTGCCTTGTGAGCCCGCTTTCCTGGGATCACCACCTCGTGTATTTGCTTGCGGGCCTCTTAATACTTCTTAATTCAGTGGTGACAGGAGAGACGGGTTCCATAAAAATATCTGTTCTCGTTTTACTGTGTGCGATTACCATTTCGGTTGAGGGGGGGGTAAAGGGCAAGTTTCCGGCCGTCCTGGGTATATGGATCATCTCTGTCTTTCTCGCCATGACGAGTCAACGCGATTTTCTTTTAGACTGAAGCACCCTATGCGTCCGGTTTGCTTGAATCTGTCCGGGTGGGATTCCCCGCTGGTTGCCGCGTAAAGTACTTATGCGAGCGAATATGTTCACAAGAGTCATAGCGTTATGGTGCCGATATATCATTTGGTCTTTCCTGCAAGGCACTGACGTGCCGTATTCAGAAACGGGCACGGATAATGAAAAAAAATAAGCTTTTCGTATTCACGGAATCATAAGAAGAACGGTGCGCTTTCGGCAGCCGGCTCATGAAGGGCGGATTCATAAGCAGCTCTTCTTTGAGGAGGCGATCGCTTTCACGGTGAAGAACGTTCCTTGCGAACCGGCTGCGTGGAACCGGCATGCGCGATATGATCTCGGATTTTCTGTCATTCCAGGCCGAAGGCGTAGGTGAGTTGCTGGCGATATTGGCAGGCACATCCCATGAGCCTTTGCCCGTCAGGCTTCCATCTCAGGTAACGACCAGGCAGAAATGTCACTCACCTCTTTCGACTTCATCATTTTTTTTCCGATTGTTGCAGGGCTCTACTACGTGCTCCCCCATCGGCATCGTTGGTGGTTTCTGCTTGCTGCAAGCGCCATGTTCTACATGGCCTTCATTCCGGCCTATATAGCCGTCCTCTTTTTGGTGGTCGCTATTGGCTACGTCGCGGCCATCCTTATTGAGCGGGCGCAGGGGCGGGCGCGAAAGGTCTGGCTTGCGGCCGGCATTGCGGCCACATGCCTTATTCTCCTGGCCTTCAAATATCTGGGTTTCTTTGCCGGTTGCCTGATTGACGCGGCGCGGGTCCTTCATTGGAATTATCCGGTACCGGTACTGAACATCATTCTCCCCCTGGGTCTCTCCTTTCAAACCTTTCAGAGCATGAGCTACATGATTGAGGTTTACCGCAGAAAACAGGACCTTGAGAAACACTTCGGATATTATGCCCTTTTCGTCATATTTTTCCCGCAGCTCTCGGCAGGCCCGATAGAGAGACCACAGAATATGCTCCACCAGTTTCGGGAAGAGCACGTTTTCTCCTATGCGCAGGTGACCGGTGGGATCAAGCTGATGGTGTGGGGCGTATTCAAGAAGGTCGTCGTTGCGGACCGCCTCGCGATCCTTGTTTCGGCCGTCTATGGGAACCCGAGGGGCTACACCGGGCTGCCGCTGATCCTGGCGACCCTGTTCTTTTCCTTCCAGATATACTGCGACTTCTCCGGATATTCCGATATTGCCATAGGCGCCGCCCAGGTGTTGGGTTTTCGCCTCAGGGACAATTTCAATAGGCCGTATCAGGCCGCCTCCATACCGGAATTCTGGCATCGTTGGCATATCTCCCTGTCGACCTGGTTCCGTGATTATCTCTATGTCCCGCTCGGGGGAAACCGCGTATCTCAACCGAGATGGCATTTCAACCTCTTTATCACTTTTCTGTTGAGCGGACTATGGCATGGGGCCAACTCGACCTTTCTCGCCTGGGGCACGCTTCACTGCGGCTACTATTTCTTTCATACATGGACGTCGCGCATAAGGGAGCGGCTGGTCGCGTTGAGCCGGCTTTACAGGCGGCCGGTTTTACATCAGACCTTACAGGCCGGGACGACCTTCTGCCTCGTCTCCTTCGCCTGGATATTTTTCGTCTCGAAAAGTATGGACGATGCCTTTTACGTGGTCTCCCATCTCTTTGTGAGGCCGCAGAACAGCAGCCAGGTCGCCTATATGAAGAACCTGTTCCTCACGAATGCCCTGGGCATCGATCCTGTGCAGTTCGTCCTCGCCCTCCTTTCCGTACTCTTCGTTCTGTTGTTTTACCTTTTCGAGAAGCACGAGGGCATGCGCGCTCTTTTTGCCGGCAGGCCCCCGCTTCTAAGGTGGAGTCTCTATTATGCGCTCATCATGGCCGTGCTGCTCTTCGGTGTTTTCGATAACCCCAAACCCTTCCTCTATTTCCAATTTTGAAAGGCTCGACTGACCTGAAAGTGCTATTCAAGAAAAGTGCATTCCTGGCCCTTCTTGTGCTCTGCAGTTTTGCGCTGCTGACCATTGCTCCCCTTTCATACGGATATCATTTTGCCTCCATCATTAACAAACGCGAAATGGTCCGGCGATTCGTGCTTCAGGAGAGGCCGTTGATGGTCCTTTACGGTGGAAGCGGCGTATGGGTCGGCCTCGATAGCGCACGCATCGAAAAGGAGTTGGGTTACAACGTCGCCAACACAGGTGTCTTCGCAGGCTTCGGTCTTTCCTTCGTGCCTGATGACCTCATGGAGATTCTGAGGGCAGGCGATATACTCGTCATTATCCCTGAGTACAGCCTTCTTTACAGCAGTGCCGTTAACCCTGACAGGGCTGTCCGGAAATGGTGTCTCGCCATGTCGCCGCGCCACGCCCTGCGGTCGCTCTATAACGGATGGACGGACACGGGGGAATTGTTGATCGATATAGCCAGCCTATGCCAATATAAGATCGTCGGCCTGCTGCGAGGCATTCTTGAAAATCCCGGCAGGGTCCTTTTTGAAGGCGGCTATGTCAACTACTCAAAAAGGGCAAATCAGTATGGGGACAGCTTAAAAGAAGACTTTTCACTCCTGGACAAGAAGAGCGTAAACGGATACGGCGAGATTTTTCCGGACCGTGAGCCGGATCGGGAGGTCTATCAAAGATTCAATGCCCTTTACTCCAGGGCGGCAGCCAAAGGGGTCAAGGTCTTCTTCACCTTCTGCGCCTTTCCTTCGGAGGAGTATGAGCGCAACCGTGCTCAACTGGAAAGGCTGGACCGGTCTCTAAGAGAAAACCTCCTCATACCCGTCATTGGTACACCTTCCGACTTCACCCTCGACTACCGCTACTTTTCCAACGCCGTATATCACCTGACCATGGAAGGGAGATCGCTGCGGACGTCGCGACTCATAAAGCTCCTCAAACAGCATATACCGCCTGTTCCAGGGCGCACATAAGTGAGTCGACAGGACCTCGCTCTTTACCCGACCCGGGCGCGGTGCGTGCAAACGTTGCTCGTTCTGCGAACAGGCCGCTTTTGCCGGTAAGAGCATGGTCGTTTCAGAGAGGGCTCCAGATAAAAAACAGGAGAAAAGAGATCGTGAAACACGCTATTCCGTCTAAAGAAAAGAAAAACGACCGGCCGGCGGAAGAGCGGCCCGGTCCGCTGAGCGTTCTGCTGCTGATTTCTGCGGCACTATTCATCGCCTTCTGCGGCAGGCCCACCGATACGGCATCGAAGCCGGCGGAGCAGGAAAGACCGGCGGTCACGGCCGTGGGAACCGTCGCACCTGATATTGTGGCAGTGACCGTCAAGGCAGGGCGTGTGGAATACGGGAGGCAGGGGCCGTACACACAGGAGAAAGGGGATAACATCTCTCCGGCCGATGGCGGCAATTTCTGGATCCTGAGGAAAGGCAAAGCGATCGGCTCTCTCATCAGCAAAGAAGGCAAGATAATGACCTTTGACCGGGTTGTGGGCGAGAGGCCGGACCCGGTGCTCCTCGACCGTCCCGATAATTATTCCGTCACCTCTGCCGATGATCCCTTCTATACAGCGGGCGCCAGTCCTCAGACCGTCTTCCGCAAAAGCAAGCCGACAGACCTCGCGTGCATGGGCGCCACCTTCGACGCGCCTGTGGAGCACACCCTCTACCTGAAGCTCCCCCACCCGCTCAAGATCGGGAAGCGGTACACGATCAAATTCGCCCGGCTTGGCGTGGACGACCAGACCTTCCTCTACGACCCTCACCTGATCAGGAGCGAGGCGGTGCACGTGAGCCACATCGGCTTCAGACCGGACGATCCTTCGAAAGTCGCTTTTTTCTCTCTCTGGATGGGAAATGGGGGCGGCCTGACATGCAAAGAGGGAACGCCTTTTTTTGTCATCGATCACAAGAGCACTGCAGTCTCCTTTAAGGGCGAGGTGACGCTGGCCAAGAGGGCAGGCGAGACGAACGAAGACGTCCACGGCAAGAATTTCAACGGCGTCAACGTGTATGCAATGGATTTCACCGGGCTCAGGAAAACCGGGACCTACCGCGTCTGCGTCGAGGGCGGCGGCTGTTCATATCCCTTCGATATCCAGGACGACGTGTGGCGCAAAGCCTTTTATGTCTCTGTCCGCGGCCTCTACCATCAAAGAAGCGGCATCGAGCTAGGGCCGCCTTACACGACCTTCAGGCGTCCGCGCGGTTTTCATCCCGATGACGGCGTAAGAGTTTACGCCTCCACAGCGGGGCTGATGGAGACGTCAAACGGGATTATGGGGGACGTTGACGTCTTCGCGAAGCTCATCAGGGGGAGAACAGACGAAATAGTACCCGGGGCCTGGGGAGGTTATTGCGATGCAGGCGACTGGGACCGGCGCATTCAGCACCTCTTCGCATCGAGACTGCTCTTGGAGCTTTTTGAGCTTTTCCCCGACTATTTCGCGCGCGTCGACCTGAACATCCCCGGCTCGAAGGACCTTCCCGACCTTATCCGTGAAGCCCTTTGGGACATCGACTTTTACGGACGGCTCCAGACAAAGGAAGGTGGGGTGCGGGGGGGCATAGAGTCGGCAGGTCACCCTCGGTATGGGGAGGCCAGTTGGCAAGAATCGCAGCTCGTCATGGCCTATGCCCCTGATGTCTGGTCGACCTACCAGTATGTGGCTAGCGCCGCACGGGCGGCCCGCGTGCTCGAGACGCGGAGCCCTGCCTTGTCGCACACCTATGTCACTCTGGCCCTAAAGGGCATGGAGTGGGCCGAGCGGGAACTGAAGAAGCAATCCCCTACCATCTATCAGATAACCGATGTCAGGAATCTTGCCGCTGCCGAGCTTTTCCGGCTTACCGGAAAAAAGCTGTGGCACGACATATTTACCGCAACCACTGCGTTCAAGAATCCGGACGTGCCTTTATTCAAGTACGAGGACCACGATCAAGGGGAGGCTGCATGGACCTATGCGACTACCGACAAGCCGGGCATGGACAAAAGCCTGAGGGCGCGGTGCAGGGATGCGATCATTAAAGAGGCCGACAAGAGTGTCCGTAACCAGGGGCTCGCCGGATTCAGGTGGATGAAGGACCCTTGGCGGCCTGCCTTTGCCGGCGTTTTCACGGTCCCCGATGCAATCCCTGTGATCAGGGCCTATGAGCTGACGGGTAAGGGAGAATACCTCCGGGCGGTTATTCTCGCCTGCCAGACAGGCCTGGGTGCGAACCCGCTCAACATCTGTTATACCACGGGGCTCGGGTGGAAGAGCCCGTTCCATCCGCTCCATGTCGATTCACGGATAACCAACCAGCCGCCTCCTCCGGGGATCACGGTCCTTGGCCCTCTAGACGTGCAGCTCCTCGGCGGCTTCGACTCCACCTATCACAAGATCGCCGGTGGTTTCTGCTTTCCCAGGGCGAATGAATGGCCCATCATCGAAACATATTGGGATGTCTACTGGTACCCGCTCATGTGCGAATACACCATCCAGAACACGATCGCACCCAACGCCTACATCTGGGGCTTCCTCGCCGCGAGGAAGGACAATCACGGATAGTCGACAATCAACCGGAAGGGAGGTTGCTGCCTCTATCTCACGGCGACTGCAAGGGAAAGATTCAAGTATGAAGATCGCCATACTCGGCACAAGAGGCATACCTGCGTGCTATGGCGGGTTCGAAACGTTTGCGGAAGAATTGAGCACCAGGCTCGTAGAAAAAGGACACGAAGTCACCGTCTACGGGAGGTCGAATATCATCGATTACCAGGGGCGATGGTATAGGGGCGTTAGGCTTATCATTCTGCCCACCATCAGCCATAAGTACCTCGATACGGTAGTACACACCTTTATCTCCCTTGTCCACGTCCTTTTTCGGGATTTCCAGATAGTCCTCATCTGCAACGCCGCAAACAGCCCCTTTTCGTTCATACCCCGGATAAGGCGGAAAAAGGTGATCATCAACGTGGACGGGATCGAGAGAAAGCGGGCCAAGTGGAATGGCCTCGGGAGGCTATGGTACAGGATCGGGGAGATATGCGCCACTATCCTCCCCAATGTGACCGTTTCCGACGCGAGGGTCATTCAGGATTACTACAGGGAGACCTACGGGAAAGAAACTGTCTTTATTCCGTACGGGGCAACCGTCGAGAAGGCATCGAGCACGGATGTCCTGCAGAAATTCGGCGTCAAGCCCGGAAACTACATGCTCTACGTAAGCAGGCTGGAGCCTGAAAATAACTGCCATCTCGTGATTAAGGCCTTCGAGCAGGTCGAGACGGACATGAACCTTGTCATCGTCGGTGATGCGCCGTACAGCCGGGCCTATATCGAGGGCCTGAAGGCCACGAAGGACCCGAGGGTCATCTTTACGGGCTACGTGTTCGGTCCTGGTTATCGGGAGTTTCAGTCTCACGCATACTGTTATATCCACGCCACGTCGGTGGGCGGGACCCATCCGGCCCTCATAGAGGCAATGGGCTTCGGCAACTGCGTCATAGCGAACGGAACGCCGGAGAACAGAGAGGTCGTCCGGGACGCAGCCGTTATTTTCGAGGAGAACAGCGAGGCCGATCTGGTGAAGAAAATCGAGATGGTTGTCAACGGGCAATCTTGCGTCGAGGACTACCGCAGGAAGGCGGCAAAGATGATCGAAGAGCACTATACGTGGGAAAAAATAACGGACGCATACGAAAAACTCTTTCGCGAATGCCTGGAGCGAACATGAAGACAGCGATCACTTTGATGGAAGCGACAACGTGCACTCCAAGGCCGTGCGATTGCAAAGGAACACGAAATGTTTAGAGACAGAGAAACATACTATTCGCCCCTTCTGTTCTTTCTAGACTGTCTGGCAACGTGTGTTTCGTACGTCGCCTCCCTGTTTATCTATCTCGGTTTTATCGCGGAGCTCCCTGAAAAGCTCCCGAACCTGCAGTACATATCCTCTCCCTACTTCCATTGGGACAATACGCTGTCTTTACTGCCTCTCGTCGTTATCCCGTTCCTGTTCTTTTTCCAATTTTCGATGAAAGTTTCCTCCCTGAAAAAGAACGGCATCAAAAACAGCCTTTTCCCTCTGATCATTCCGTGTCTGTTTGCCTCAATCGTTTTTCTGTGCATCCTCCTCATCAAACCGGAATTGAGCGCCGACATATGGTTCGTTGTCGTTTTCGTGGTGCTGCTCTGGCTTCTCCTTCTCGCCAACAGGGTCCTTATGCAGTCGCTCATAAAGCGTTTGTCGAGAAAGAAAAACTCGTTAAGGTACGTGCTTATCGTCGGCACTGACTCATCTGCGTTGAAAATAGCACAATTGTTCACCTCGCACCATGAATGGGGGATCAAGATTGTCGGGCTGCTGACAGGCAATAGCGAAGAAGTGAGAACGAAGATCGGGGGCTTTAACGTCCTCGGGGACATGGATGACCTCTTCCCGATCCTCGAAAAACGTGTGGTCGATTGTGTAGTCTTCGCGGAGGAGGCAAGCAACGGAGAAGAAATCAGGAACCTTGCCCTCCG
>Ga0181539_1001258_pt1 | contig 28556 bp, 28 predicted proteins | sample PEATcosm2014_Bin_46_FD_119767 | JGI IMG/M metagenome (GOLD analysis project Ga0181539, IMG submission 119767) | Peatland microbial communities from MTU Mesocosm Facility, Houghton, MI, USA - PEATcosm2014_Bin23_60_metaG | ecosystem: Environmental > Terrestrial > Soil > Wetlands > Peat | place... | reverse complement strand
CTATGGCAACAGCAACTACGACCGAACACAAGCGAGTGGATATCCGCCGGAATGACACCGTGAAGGTGATGACCGGGCGGGATACGGGAAAAGAAGGGCGCGTGTTGCGCGTGCTTCCCGACGAGGGCAGGGTGTTGGTGGAGCACGTGATGATGGTGAAGAAGCACGTGCGGCCGAATCCGCAGCGCAACATCAAGGGTGGAATTGCCGAGCAGGAGCGGGCGATTCCTCTGTCGAACGTGGCCCTGGTGTGCGCGACATGCGGTCCGGTGCGGATCGGACATGAAGTGCGTGGCGATCGCAAGGTGAGAGTCTGTAAGAAGTGCGGGACAACGCTGGACAAGTGATTTGGTAATTGGGTAATCGGGTAATTTTGTAATTTAAAACCCTTGAGCTTTGAAGATTACAAAATTACCCGATTACGAAATTACAAAATTCCTCACGAACCGGTAACCACTCCGAAACCGTGATGGAGAAGGCAGCAACGACAATGGCAGACGAGCAGAAAAAAGGCGAGCAGCAACAGAAGAAGCCGAAAGCTCCCAAGGGCGAGAAGGGGCATGCGCCGGTTGAGGCCAAGGCTGGACCGGAGGCTCCGCGGCACGCGGCGAAAGAGCGGCCGCGGCTGCGGGCGCGGTTTGAGAAGGAAGTTTCCGTGGCCCTGATGAAGGAACTCGAACTCAAGAACCCGATGGCCGTGCCGCGACTGAACAAGATCGTCGTCAATATGGGCGTTGGCGAAGCCACCCAGAACGCAAAACTTATCGACCCGGCGGTGAATGAACTGGGGCAGATTGCGGGACAAAAGCCGGTGGTCACGCGGGCGAAGAAGTCGATCGCGGCGTTCAAGGTGCGCGAGGGCATGCCGATTGGGGCGATGGTGACGCTGCGCGGCGATCGCATGTACGAATTCTTTGACCGGTTGGTGAGCATCGTGCTGCCGCGGGTGCGCGATTTCCGCGGAGTGTCGACGAAGTCGTTCGATGGGCGCGGCAATTACACGCTGGGCTTGCACGATCAGTTGATTTTCCCGGAGATTGATTACGCGAAGGTGGACAAGCTGAAAGGCATGAACGTGACCATTGTGACGACGGCGCGGAGCGACGATCAAGCGCGCTCGCTGTTGAAGCATTTGGGGATGCCGTTCAGGGCGTAAGTCAGAAGTAAGAAGTCAGATTGCAGAAGTTAAACCGGAATTGGACACAACAGGGTTGCTGGAAACTAGCAGCCAGGAGCTAGAAGCTAAGTGGCCACTACAGCAAAACGAGTGAAGGACGCAAGGAAGCCGAAGTTCTCGACGCGCAAGCATAACCGCTGCAAGATTTGCGGACGTCCGCGGGGCTATCTACGGAAGTTTGGCCTGTGCCGTCTGTGTTTCCGGCAACTGGCGCTGCGGGGCGAGATCCCGGGAGTTTCGAAGTCGTCCTGGTAGGAAATCAGTTGTCAGTTGTCAGTTATCAGTCATCAGTGGTTCCTTAACGACGACTGGGGACTAACGACCGAAAGAAGCAAGCTGCCGACAGGTTCTCCGCGGAACGCGGAGCGAACGGGCAGCTCGAGGAGAAGCAAACGATGAGATTGACCGATCCGGTCGCAGACATGCTGACGCGTATCCGCAACGCGATCCGCGCGCGGCACCAGAAAGTGGATATTCCAGCTGCCAAGCTGAAGACGGAGATTGCCCGCATCCTGAAGGAAGAGGGCTATATCGCGAACTTCAAGCCAGCGGAAGAAGAGGGCCACAAGGTCCTGCGCGTGTACTTGAAGTACGGCAACAACAATGAGGCGGTGATTACGAACCTGTCGCGCGTGTCGCGTCCGGGCTGCCGCGTCTATGTGCGCCGTACCGAGATTCCGCGGGTGCTGGGCGGGATGGGAATCAATATCCTGACCACGCCGAAGGGCGTGATGACGGGACGGCAGGCGCGCCGGCAGGGCCTGGGCGGCGAATTGCTGTGCGAGATTTGGTAAAAAACAAGCTGTTAGCTCTTAAGCTTTTAGCTGTTAGCTAAAGCGGGATGCAACAGCCAGAAAGCCAAGAGCTAAGAGCCAAAGGCTAAGAGCTGAACTTATGTCACGAATTGGAAAAAAGCCGATCGCGATCCCGAAAGGCGTGACGGTCAAGATTGAAGGCAATACGGTGATGGTCCAGGGGCCGAAAGGCAAGCTGGATACATCTCTTCCGTCCGGCATCACGATGGAGCAAAGGGACGGCAACCTGGTGGCGATACGTCCGGACGACGCCCATTCGGCGGTGCATGGGCTGGCGCGCGCGCTGGTCAATAACGCCGTCGATGGCGTGACCAAGGGCTGGACGAGGGAACTGGAAATCGTCGGCATCGGCTACCGCGCGGAGATGAAAGGCAAGGGCACGGTGGTATTCAGTCTGGGGTACTCGCACCCGATTGAGTATCCGCTGCCGACGGGCGTCGATTGCGCGGTGGATGCGAAGCTGACCAAGCTGACGCTGAACGGGATCGACCGGCAGAAAGTCGGCCAGGTGGCGGCGGAGATGCGGTCGCTGCGTCCGCCCGATCCCTATAAGAACAAGGGCGTGCGCTACGCCGGCGAGCGCTTGAAGAAGAAGGTTGGCAAGACAGGAGCAAAATAGCTCTCAGCCGTCAGCCGTCAGCTTTCAGTAACTTCAAAAAGAAGTCTGCAAGCTAGATGGGTTGTAACTGACGGCTGATAGCTGATAGCTGAGGGCTTATGTTAAGAATCGCTTCAAAGAATCAGACGCGGCAGCGGGTGCATGATCGTATCCGGAAGAAAGTGATGGGTACGCCGGAGCGTCCGCGGCTGAATGTGTACCGGTCGCTGAACCATATTTACGTGCAGTTGATTGATGACCTGAAGGGCGTCACGCTGGTTGCAGCCTCAACGGCGGACGACCGGAAGGGTGCGCGCGTGACGGGCGGCAACGTGGCGTCGGCGAAGATGGTTGGGAAAAAGATTGCTGAACTGGCCAAACAGAAGGGCGTCACCAAGGTGGTGTTCGACCGTGGTGGATACATTTACCATGGCCGGGTCAAAGCCGTGGCGGATGCGGCGCGCGAAGCGGGATTGCAATTTTAGAAACAGTTCTCAGTTGTCAGTTGTCAGTTCTCAGTAAAAACTGAAAACCGGGTCCTCTGATGGCTGACGACTAGAGAGTTGCGGGAATCAGAATGCCAAGAGTTACTAAGAAACTTGATGCGGGTTCGTTCCAGTTAAAAGACCAGGTGGTCTCGATTAACCGGGTGACGAAGGTGGTTAAGGGCGGCAAGAACATGTCGTTCGCGGCTTTGGTAGTGGTGGGCGATCCTTCGGCGGCGGTGGTTGGTTTCGGATCGGGCAAAGCGAAGGAAGTTCCGCAGGCCATCCGCAAAGGGATCGAGGCGGCGAAGAAGAATCTGATGAGAATCAATCTGACGCAAACGTCGGTGCCGCACACGGTGCTGGGACGCTTTGGCTCGGGAATGGTTTTGCTGAAGCCGGCGCCGGAAGGCACGGGCGTGATTGCGGGCGGAGCGGTGCGGGCGGTGATGACGTCGGCGGGCATTCAGAATGTGCTGACAAAATCGATTGGGACGAACAATCCGCACAACGTGATCAAGGCGACGTTCGACGCGCTGAAGAAGCTTAAGAACAGGGAAGAAGTCGCGGCGCTGCGGGGCAAGTCGGTGGAGGAGCTGTAAATGACAACCAAGACATCGAAATCCACGCCGAGCGGCAAGATTCAGTTGAAGTGGGTGCGGTCGGCGATCTGCACTCCGGTAAAACACAAGAAAGTTGTGAAAGGGCTGGGGTTCACCCGGCTGAACCAGGTGATTGAGCGGCCGGATACGGCCGCGATCCGCGGCATGGTGAAGAAGATCCCGCACTTGGTTGAGATCGTAAGTTAGGTTATAGAGACGCAGCTTGCCGCGTCCCTACAGAGAGAAAGACATGAATTTATCGACGATACGGGCACCTAAGAAGGCAACGGAGAAGCGGAAGCGAGTCGGACGCGGTATGGGGTCCGGCATGGGCAAGACTTCCACGCGCGGTCACAAGGGACAGCGGTCCCGTTCGGGTTCGCGGCTGTTGCGCGGATTTGAAGGCGGCCAGATGCCGTTGCACCGCCGTGTGCCGAAGCACGGGTTCAAGAACATTTTCCGCGAGGAGTATGCGGTCGTGAACCTAGACCGGCTGGCGGCGCTCGGCGAGACCGAAATTACGCCCGAGGTGCTGAAGAAGGCGGGCATGGTGAATGGCAAGCAACCGGTCAAAGTCCTGGGCAATGGCGAGCTGAAAACGGCGATTACCGTGCATGCGCACAAGTTTTCGAAGTCGGCGCAGGAAAAAATCACCAAGGCGGGCGGCAAGTTTGAGGTCTTGCAGTAATGCTCGAAAAGCTGGCGAATATCTTCCGGGTTCCCGACCTTCGCAAGCGCGTGCTGTTCACGCTTGGCCTGCTGGCGGTGTATCGCATCGGCGGCCACATCCCGACGCCGGGAATCAATGGCGACCGGCTGGCGGCGTTCTTCGAGCAGAACCGGGGCTCGGTGCTGGGCTTTGTCGATCTGTTCAGCGGCGGCAATCTGCGGCGGCTTACGATTTTCGCCTTGGGCATCATGCCGTACATTACGGCGTCGATCATTCTGCAGTTGCTGACGGTGGTGTATGAGCCGCTGGCCAAGCTGCAGAAAGAAGGCGAGATGGGCCGCAAGAAAATCACGCAGTGGACGCGTTATCTCACGGTGGTTTTGAGCGCGGTGCAGTCGTTCGGCATTGCCATCAGCCTGCAGAAAGCGGGCGATTTCGTCAACACTCCCGGGCGAGGTTTCATCCTGATGACCATGCTGACGCTGACCACGGGCAGCGCTTTCATCATGTGGCTGGGTGAGCAGATCACCGAACGGGGCATTGGCAACGGCATGTCGCTCTTGATCTTCGCCGGCATCGTAGTGGGCTTGCCCCGCGGCGTCGCCGACCTCTACCAAAAGGCGAGCACGTCAGCCTGGGGAGTGTTTACGGCCCCGGCCATCCTGATGCTGCTGGTGCTGATGATTGCGGTGGTGGCCTTTATCGTTTTTGTGGAACGCAGCGAGCGGCGCATTCCGGTGCAGTATGCCAAGCGCGTGGTCGGACGCAAGGTGATGGGCGGGCAATCCACGCACCTGCCGCTGCGGGTGAATGCCGGCGGCGTGATGCCGGTGATTTTCGCGTCTTCGATTCTGGCTTTACCGCAGATGCTGGGTGCGGCGTTCCACAACAACAAGGTCGTCGGCCCGCTCCTGGATGCGATGCGCTGGGGTGAGCCGCTATACACGCTGCTCTATTGCCTGGGTATTGTTTTCTTTGCCTACTTCTATATCTCGATCGTGTTCAATCCGAACGAGGTCGCGGACAACATGCGGAAGTGGGGAGGTTTCATTCCCGGCATCCGGCCAGGGAAGCGGACTTCGGACTTCATCAACGATGTTCTAACCCGGATCACGCTGGTGGGCGCGCTCTACCTGATTTTGATTTCGCTGATTCCGGAGTGGATGATTGCCGGCATCAAGCTGAACCACCTTCCGCTGCTGGGTCGAATGTTTGAGAGCCTGCCCACCTGGATCACGAACGGCCTGGGAGTGAATTTTTATTTTGGCGGAACCTCGCTGCTGATCGTGGTCGGGGTGGCGATGGACACGGTCACGCAGATTGAGGCGCAGCTGATCATGCGGCACTACGATGGCTTCACGCCGAAGAGCGGACGGATTCGCGGACGCCGCACGTGGTGAGAACTGGGAACTGAACGCGGAGCAGGGCGGTATTTCCGCGACGGGAAATACGAGTAAAAAGGGGCCATTTCGATGGCCGTGCGAAATATTGGACCGGTGATTCTTCTGGGGCCTCCCGGGGCCGGGAAGGGCACACAGTCCAAACAGATTGTCGACCGTTACGGTGTCCCACAGATATCGACCGGTGATCTTTTACGGGATCACGTGGGGCGCGGCACCGAGCTCGGCCTTGAAGCCAAGGCGATCATGGCGCGAGGCGAACTGGTTCCCGACGAGTTGCTGTACGGCATCGTGGCCAGCCGGCTGCGGGAAGCCGATTGTCAACGCGGATATGTGCTGGACGGCTTTCCAAGGACAGCCGCCCAGGCAGGATGGCTCGACGCATTCCTGGAAAAAGAGGTCTTTGAAAAATCGGAAGAATCGGAGAAGTGTCCGCCGCCGGTTGTGATCCAGTTGCTCGTGGACTATACTCAATTACTGCTACGGCTTACCGGGCGTCGTTCGTGTCCCACCTGTGGACGGCTCTATAACATCCATTTTCAGCCACCTCTCGTCGACGAGTTGTGTGATGTGGATGAATCCAAGCTGGTGATCCGCAACGACGATCGCGAAGAAGTCATTTTGGAACGATTGGCCGCCTACGACTCGCAGACCAGGCGGGTAACGGATTACTACCGAGCGCAGCGGCGGCTGGTGGCGATCAATGCGGATCGGCCGATGGAAGAGGTTGCGGCGCAGATTTTCAGCGTGATTGACAGTCATTGCATGGACAGATGTTAGGAAGTGATTGCAAGAGTTGGCTTTGAGTAGGGCACGGCTTTAGGCCCTGAGGTCAACTGTCCTGGGAATGGAACGAAGCTAGAATCAATTATGAGTTCGGAAGAAGGCCGGATCATTCGCAAGTCGCCGGAAGAGATCGAAAAGATGAGGCGGAGCGGGAAGATGGTCCGCCAGGTTCTGAACCACCTGAAAGCTATGGTGGCGCCGGGCGTTACGACGATGGACCTGGAAAAGGCTGCAGAGAAACTGATCGCGGAACTCGGGGCCGCGCCGGCGTTCAAGGGATATTACGGCTATCCCTGTGTGCTGTGCACTTCGATCAATGAAGAGATCGTGCACGGGATCCCGTCGGAAAAGCGGGTGCTGAAAACGGGAGACATCGTTTCCATCGACTGCGGCGTGGTATACGACGGGTATTACGGAGACGCGGCCATCACGGTGCCGGTGGGCGAGGAACTGACCGCGGAGTTGAAGAAGCTGCTCGAGGTGACCGAGGCTTCGCTGTACAAGGGTATCGAGCAAGTGAAGATCGGCAACACGGTAGGACATGTCGGATCGGCGATCCAGAAACTGGTGGAAGCGAACGGGTTCAGCGTGGTACGGGAATTTGTCGGTCACGGCATCGGGACAAAGCTGCATGAAGCGCCGCAGATTCCGAACTTTGGCAAGAAGGGTCAGGGAGCGGAGTTGACCGAAGGCATGGTGTTGGCGATTGAGCCGATGGTGAATTCGGGGCGTCCCGAGACCAAGGTTTTGAGTGACAAGTGGACGGCCGTAACGCTCGACGGCAGTTACAGCGCGCACTTTGAGCATTGCGTGGCGGTAACTCGAAAAGGGCCGGTGATTTTGACCCAGTAAGGCCATTAGCTATCAGCTCTTGGCTCTTAGCTAAAGGCCAAGAGCTAACAGCTAAGAGCTTCTTAAGGAGTCGATGAGTAAAGAAGACGCGATTGAAGTGATGGCAACGGTGGTCGAACCGCTGCCCAATGCCATGTTCAAGGTGGAGCTCGAAAACAAACACCAGGTACTGGCCCACGTTTCCGGCAAGATGCGGAAGAACTTTATACGAATACTGCCGGGAGACAAAGTCGCGGTCGAACTTTCTCCATACGATCTGAATCGCGGTCGGATTGTGTACCGGTATAAATAAGCTGCGGAGCTTCGCTCCGCTTGACGGCCGAGGGCGGCCGTCGCTACGTGAGGACTTATGAAGGTTAGGGCATCGGTTAAGAAAATTTGCGACAAGTGCAAGGTCATCCACCGCAAGGGAGTAGTGCGGGTGATCTGCGAGAACTCGAAACACAAGCAGCGTCAAGGATGAAGAAGCTCGTAGCGGCCGGAAGCTAGCAGGAAGGATCAGGAAATCTATGGCACGTATTGCAGGCGTCGATCTTCCGCGTAACAAGCACGCGAATATCGCGCTCACTTACATCTACGGCATCGGTAATTCACGCGCGGCGCGCATTCTGGACGCGGCGAAAGTGGACCCGATGAAAAAAGTGCAGGACCTCGGGGAAGATGAGGTCAACCGCATTCGCCAGGTCATCGAGGCGGAAGGCGCGGTGGAAGGCGATCTGCGCAAAGACGTTTCGATGAACATCAAGCGGCTCATCGAAATCGGGTCCTATCGCGGATTCCGTCATCGCCGGAATCTGCCGGTTCGCGGGCAGCGCACGCACACCAACGCTCGTACCCGCAAAGGTCCGCGCAAAGGCACGGTCGCGCAGAAGAAGAAGACGGCAAAAGCGTAGAACCGGTTGTCAGTTGTCAGTTATCAGTTCTCAGTTACGGCGGAGAACGATTTTACTGAGAACTGAGAACTGAGAACTGAGAACTCTAAACACATGGCAAAACCAGCAGCAGCAACAACAGCAGGCGGCGCCGCGGCGCCCGAGAAAAAAGGCAAGAAGAAGCAGTTCAAGAAGAAGGAGCGCAAGCACGTTCCGCATGGACTGGTGCACGTGCAGGCCTCTTTCAATAACACCATCGTGACCATCTCGGATATGACCGGCAATGTGCTGGCGTGGAAGAGTTCGGGCTCGCTGGGCTTTCGCGGGTCGCGCAAAGGGACTCCGTTTGCGGCGCAGCAGGCCGCGGCAAACGCCGCCAGCATGGCGCGCGATCACGGCGTGCGCACGGTGGATGTGCGGGTGAGCGGTCCGGGATCGGGGCGGGAGTCGGCGGTACGCGCGCTGGCCTCGGCGGGAATCGAAGTGCGGTCCATTAAGGACACGACGCCGATTCCGCACAACGGGTGCAGGCCGCCGAAACGGCGCAGAGTGTAAGAACAGTTATCAGTCGTCAGTTCTCAGTAAAAGCCCGGAACCTGCCGGTGTTACTGATAACTGAAAACTGACGACTGATAGCTGATTTTGTCCGGGATGAAGGGTGAAGCCAAACCTGTAAACCGGTCATCTAACAAAGGAGAACAACTTGGCACGTTATACCGATGCAGTGTGTCGTCTTTGCCGCCGGGAAGGGATCAAGCTCTTCCTCAAAGGCACCAAGTGCTTCAGCGACAAATGTCCCATTGAGAAACGCAACTTCGCTCCCGGACAACACGGGAAAGACAAGAAGACCAAGGTTGTAGGCTACGGTCTGCAGTTGCGCGAAAAACAAAAAGCCAAACGAATCTACTTCACCCAGGAACGGCAGTTCCGGAATTACTTCGAGAACGCGGTCCGGTTCAAGGGTGTGACGGGCGCGAAGCTGCTGGAGCAACTCGAGCGCCGTCTCGACAACGTCGTCTACCGGCTGGGCTTCGGCATTTCTCGCCGCCAGGCGCGCCAGTTGGTGCGTCACGGACATGTACAGGTGAATGGCAAGAAAGTAAACATTCCTTCGTACGAGGTCAGCGTGGGAGAAGAGGTTGCGATTCGCGAGAGCAGCCGCAAGCTGCCGATTCTCGAAACCGCAAAGGATTTTGCCAGCCATCAGCCGGCGCCGGTGTGGTTGGAGATCGATCGCGAGAACCACAAGGGGCGCGTGATTGCGCTGCCGAAACGCGAAGACATCCAGTTGCCGGTGAACGAGCAGCTGATTGTGGAACTGTATTCGAAGTAACACGCTCGTGTAGAGACGGGGCTTGCCCCGTCTCCCGCGTGCGGCTGCAGATATGCAAACAGAGACGCGGCAAGCCGCGTCTCTACAGCAGATTTTGTTAGGCCCACCATTCGAGCCAGATCAGCCCGCAGTGGCGCTTGATTTGAACCTGGGCCGGTTCAAAGAGCCGCGGCGGAGCCACATGGCCGAGAGGAGAAACACATAATGCTCTGGAGAGGTTTTCAAAAACCGAAGCGGCTGGCAAGCGATACCAGTTCGCTCACTGACAAATACGGGATGTTCTGGGCGCAGCCGTTCGAGCGCGGATTTGGCACCACCATCGGCAACGCGCTGCGGCGCGTGATGCTGAGTTCGATCGAAGGCGCGGCCGTCACTGCGGTGAAAATCGAAGGCGTGCTGCATGAGTTCCAGTCGATTCCGGGTGTGGTCGAGGATGCGACCGACATCATCCTCAACATGAAGCAGGTCCCGTTCAAACTGGCGGGAGACGGTCCGAAGGCGATTTATCTGCGCGCCGATCAACCAGGCGTGGTGACCAGCGGCATGATCGAAGCCGACGGCGACGTGGAAGTGCTCGATAGGGAGATTTACATCGCGACGGTGAGCGAGGGCGGCAAGCTCGAAATGGAAATGCGCCTGAAACGCGGCCGCGGTTACGTTTCGGCGGACAAGAATTTCGAGGATGATCTGGGCATCGGATTCATTCCGATCGATTCCGTGCACACGCCGGTGCGCAAGTGCAACTACACTGTCGAAGCGGCGCGTTTGGGGCAGATCACCGATTACGACAAGCTGACGGTCGAGGTCTGGACGAACGGTTCGATCACGCCCGGCGATGCGCTGGGACTCTCGGCGAAGCTGATAAAAGATCACATGAATATCTTCATCAACTTCGAAGAGGAGATCGAGACGGCGTCGGCGAGCGAAGAGCGCAGGCCCGAGATCAAGAACGAGAACCTGAACCGTTCGGTCGAGGAACTAGAACTCTCGGTGCGCAGCTATAACTGCCTGAAGAATGCCAACATTCAGTCAATCGGCGAACTGGTGCAGAAGACCGAAGCCGAGATGCTGAAGACGAAAAATTTTGGCCGGAAGTCGCTGAACGAGATCAAGGAGATCCTCAACTCGATGGGTCTGAGCCTGGGTATGAAGATCGACGAACACGGAAACGCCGTGCCCGGTCCAACTTCGAACCAGGTGCTGCCCGCTTCGGCGTACGGCGACAACGATCTGTAGAACTGACGATTTGATGGGGTGACGGGCGAGGGCGCCCGTCGCTCCACCGAAACAAGAGGGATCCATGCGTCACAAAGTTGCGGGATACAAGTTAGGACGGACCACTTCTCACCGGCGTGCCATGCTGCGGAACATGGTTACTTCGATCATCATGGAAGAGCGTATTGAGACGACCGTGATCAAGGCGAAGGCGGTGCGTCCGCAGGTCGAGAAGATGATTACGCTCGGCAAAAAGGGCGATCTGGCGGCGCGCCGTCAGGCGGCGTCCTATTTGATGACGGACGAAGCGGTCCGCAAACTTTTCGATACCGTGGCTCCGCGCTTTGGAGACCGCAAGGGGGGGTATCTGCGGATCGTGCGCACCGCCTGGCGGAAGGGTGACGGCGCCGAAAAGGCGTTCATCGAACTGCTGGGCAGCGAGCAGGTGCTCGATGAGAAGCGCCAGAAGCGCGCCGAAATCCGCGCCAAGCGCGTCGAGGAGAATCGCAAGGCAATGGAACACGCCGACGCCGAAGCGCAAGTGCAGAAAGATATCGCTGCTAATGAGGCTGAGGGCAAGACTGAGGGCAGCGACAAGAAAGAGTAGTCGCCGAGGTCCCAACAGGCACAAAGGCGTCCATAACGGACGCCTTTTTTTCTGGAGATAACACGCTCTCGTCTTTCATCGGACTTCGTGACAGCAGTAGTCAGCAAGGTTAGTTGCGAAGCTATCCAGCGGCCTAGTTTCCGGTTTGCACGTCACTCGGGCGCAGAGTTCCAAGTTGTGCCGAGCGGACCACGTATCTTTTGGGCCTCCAAACAACCGCGTGAACGGGTATCGAGCTTCCGCACGATTGACTTGGGGTGTGTGCTTATAAGCTGACTCGTCTCTGAAGGTGGTCAGGGTCTTGCGAACCGGGAGTTGGTGCGTAGACCCATCCCTTGATTTGCGCCTATTATGGTCACGAATGTCGGAGGCGGTATGCGCATACTGAGACAAGCTGTCGTTGTTCTGGTGTTCTGCGGATGGTTCGTCGGTCCGGTTGCCGCCCAGGAAAAGTTCACGACGCCCCTGATTCCCCGCGAAGTGCTGTTCGGGAATCCGGAGCGCGCTGATCCCCAGATTTCGCCGGATGGCACACAGATCGGGTATCTCGCGCCCGTCGATGGTGTGCTGAACGTGTGGATTCGCACGCTCGGGAAAACCGATGACCGCGCGGTGACCGCTGACAAACACCGGGGCATTCAAAATTTTCTTTGGCAATACGACAATAAGCACATTCTCTACGTACAGGACGTTGGCGGGGACGAGAACTGGCGGCTATATCAGACCGATCTGGCTACCAAGCAGACGAAGGATATGACACCCTTCGAGAAGGTTCGTGTGGATATCGTCGCCTACGAATGGAGTTTACCGGACACGATCCTAGTGCAGATGAACAAGCGCGATCCAAAGCTTTTTGACGTACATCGAATTGATCTGAAAACGGGGGAAGTCGAACTTGATACCGAGAACCCCGGAGACGTTCAAAGCTGGCAGGCCGACAATGCTCTGCGGATCCGTGCGGCGCAAGTGCAGACTGACGACGGTGGAACGATCATTCGGATTCGTGATAACAGCAAGTCCCCCTGGCGCGAGCTGATCAGGTGGGGTCCGGACGAGACCTTTGGCGGGGTCAACGGTTTTTCGCCAGACAACCAAGCCCTTTGGATCACGACGAGTCTTGACGTGAACGCTGCTCGGCTGCTCGAGATTGACCTGGGCAGCGGAAAACGCAAAGTCATCACGGAAGATCCGCAGTTCGACGTCAGCAGCACCATTAACAATCCCAAGACCAATGCTCTGGAAGCGGTCAGCTACACCAAGCAGCGCACGGAATATGTGTTCATCGATGCCAGGGCAAAAGCCGATTTCGAGGTTCTGCACAAGGTTCGCAAGGGGGATATCGCTGGGATCTCACAGAGCTTAGATGACAACAGATGGATTGTGGGCTTCGTCAGCGATGACGCGCCGGAGTATTGGTATCTGTATGACCGGTCGAAGCAACAGGCCACGCTCCTGTTCAGCAACCGGCCGCAATTGGAGAAGTACACGCTCTCGGCGATGAAACCTATCGAGTTCACCGCCCGCGATGGCATGAAACTGTATGGTTATCTGACCACGCCGGCGGGCATGGAAGCCAGGAACCTAGCCATGGTGGAGTTCGTGCATGGTGGTCCATGGGGGCGTGACGAGTGGGGTTACAACCGTTACGCGCAATGGCTGGCTAACCGCGGATACGCGGTTTTACAGGTTAATTTCCGCGGCTCGACGGGTTACGGTAAGCAGTACGTGAATGCTGGCGACCGCCAGTGGGCGGGTACGATGCATACGGACTTGCTGGATGGCAAAGAGTGGGTCGCTAAACAGGGAATCGCCAATCCGGCAAAGGTCTGCATCATGGGCGGCAGCTACGGGGGCTATGCGACTCTTGCCGGAGTGACGTTTTCGCCGGATGCGTTCGCCTGCGGAGTGGACATTGTTGGTCCGTCCAATCTGAACACCCTACTCAAGACCATTCCACCTTACTGGTCAACATTGTTGACGACTTTCCACAAGCGCATGGGCGACTCGGAAGCGGTGCTCAAGGAGGAGTCGCCGCTGTTCAAGGCAGATCAGATCAAGGCACCGCTGCTGATTGGCCAGGGCGCCAACGATCCGCGCGTAAACAAAGCGGAGAGTGACCAGATCGTGGCGGCAATGCGCAAGAACGACAAACCGGTTCAGTATTACGTTTTCCCCGATGAAGGACACGGCTTTGCGCGACCGGCCAACAACATGGCCTTCAATGCCGCCTCGGAGGAATTCCTGGCGAAATACTTGGGAGGGAGATTTGAGCCTGCTACGGCGGACGAACGCAAGTTGCTGGCGAGCGTTAAGCAGTAACTCCTACGGCGCAAAGCCGATTCTGGGCACATGTCCCTAAAACGGGCTGTCCGTGCAAGTGGACGGCCTCGTATTTCGGCAAGCACTATGGGATAGGTTCCGGATCGTCGGCAACCCGGAAACTGACCCACCGGACTGCATTTGCTTGATATTCACGTGCTCCCTACAATAGAGAATTAATCCAAAATCCTATGATCCATTTTCCAGTCCCCGAGGCCCTCACATTCGACGACGTTTTACTCCTCCCGGCACATTCCGGAGTCGTGCCCGCCAACACCAACACGCAGACCCAGATCTCGCGCCACATCCGGCTGAACATTCCCATCATCAGCGCCGCCATGGATACGGTGACCGAGTCGCACATGGCGATTGCCATGGCGCAGCAGGGCGGCCTCGGGATTATTCATCGCAACCTGACGATTGAGCGGCAGGCCGATGAAGTGGATAAAGTGAAACGGTCGGAGAGTGGCATGATCGTGGATCCGGTCACCATGTCGCCGGATGCGAAGGTTTCCGACGCGCTCGACGTCATGCAGAAATACAAGATTTCCGGCGTGCCAATCACGCTGAAGGATGGAAAACTGGTCGGCATTCTGACCAATCGCGATCTGCGCTTCGAAACACGCTTCGATATTCCGATCAGCAAAGTGATGACCAAGGAGAATCTGATTACAGTGCCGGTGGGAACGACGCTGGAGCAGGCGGAAGAGATTCTGCACGAGCACCGCGTGGAAAAGCTGCTCGTCGTGGACGACAAGTACATCCTGAAGGGCTTGATCACGGTTAAGGACATCCAGAAGAAACTGAAATATCCCGGCGCCGCAAAGGACGATAAGGGGCGGTTGCGGGTGAGTGCGGCGATCGGAGCAACGGGTGATTTCCTGGAGCGCGCGCAGGAACTGGCAAAGGCGAAAGTCGACGTGCTGGCTATTGACAGCGCGCATGGGCATTCCACGCTGGTGATCGAAGCGGTCAAGAAGGTGAAAGCGAAGTTGCCGGAGGTCGAACTGATTGCCGGTAATGTGGCGACCTTTGATGGCGCCTGCGACCTGGTGCGCGCGGGAGCGGACGGGGTGAAAGTCGGCATTGGGCCGGGCTCGATCTGCACGACGCGCATCGTAACCGGCGTGGGGGTTCCACAGATCACGGCGATTGCGGAGGCGGCGCGGGCTACGCGCGACTCGGGCGTTCCAGTGATTGCCGACGGCGGCATCAAGTATTCCGGCGATATCAGCAAGGCGCTGGCAGCGGGCGCTTCCGCAGTGATGATCGGATCGATGTTTGCGGGAACGGATGAAAGCCCGGGTGAACAGATTCTGTATCAGGGCCGCACCTTCAAATCGTATCGCGGCATGGGGTCGCTGGGGGCGATGGCGGCGGGTTCGAGCGAGCGCTATTTCCAGAACTCGGATGGAGATGCGTCGACCGCGATACCGGTGGTGGGCGAAGAGTCGAACCGGCTGGCCAAGTTGGTACCGGAAGGCATTGAAGGCCGCGTGCCGTATCGCGGTTCGGTGGCGATGATCGTCTACCAGATGGTGGGCGGGCTCAAGTCGGGAATGGGATATTGCGGATGCGAAACGGTGGCTGAACTGCAGCAGAAAGCGCGATTCGTGCGCATCAGCGCCGCCGGCCTGCGCGAAAGCCACGTGCACGACGTCATGATCACGCGCGAAGCGCCGAACTACGCCGCGGAGTGAGGGACGAGGCCGAATTGACGACCGATTTGACCCTGTCTCGTCCCAATCTCGTGCGCGCCTGGTGGCCGGCCGTCGTCTGGATCGGTCTCATTGCGCTTGAGTCCACCGATTCCTTTTCGTCGCAGAATACCGGCACGATGCTGTACAAGATATTCACGCGTCTGTTCGGCAATATCAATTTCTACCACTTCCTCATCTTCCATCACTATCTGCGCAAGACCGGACACGTCGTCGGGTACGGCATGTTGAGCCTGCTGCTGCTGCGTGGCTGGTGGGCTACGCTCGGTCGAGTTCATACCTTGTTGTTGCGCGCGGTGCTGTTGTCCTGGCTGGGGACGGCTATCGTTGCCGCGCTGGATGAATGGCATCAGAGCTACATTCCGTCGCGCATGGGCTCGCTGTGGGATGTCGCGCTCGATAGCGTGGCGGGCGTAGCTTTTCTGGTGGTCGCGTATTTCTGGTTGCGGCGGTCGGATGAAGGTGCGTCTAATTCCCCGTAGAGACGCGGCTTGCCGCGTCTTCGGCTGCGGAAAAACAGGGTTTCGTATCAGGGTATCGCTTTAGCGATGCCGTAAGCTCTGCGTGGCTGGGATGGATGCCTATAATCGGGAATCTCGAAGTTGAGGATTTGGATCTTTCCGCAGGTACGGGAAGAGTCCGGTAGAATAAACATACATGTCCGACCGCACCTTTACCCTCGATGAAGCGCAGATGCTCCTGCCGATTCTGGAATCGCTGCTCCGGCAGGCAATCCACGGCAAGAAGCTGATTGAAGACGTGGATGCCGAGTTGCAGGAGACGGCGCACCGTGTATTTCTTAACGGCGGCATGATGCTGAATGTGGTCCATCTGGCGCGGCGCAAGGCGGAGCGTGAAAGGGCGATTCGGCGCATCAAGGATGCCCTCGCCGAAATTGACGCGACCGGCGTGCAGGTGAAAGATCTCGACGTCGGATTGCTCGATTTCCCCTGCAAGGTGGAGGGCGAGATCCTCCTGTTATGCTGGAAACTGGGCGAGCCCACGATCGCGCATTGGCACGGGGCAAACGACGGCTTCGCCGCACGCAAGCCAATCGACGAGCGGATCGCGAACGCGGGGAAGAAGCGGCCGAAATAGGAAAGAGCCGTTGGCTCCAGTTAACCTCCCTGTAATGCTGTCATCCTGAGCGAAGCGAAGGACCCATGCATTTGTTTGCAGCCCCGGGAATCTGCAGCCTCCCAGAAAACACTGCAAGTTGAGGATTGCGCGCCGTTCTTTTACTGGAGAACGCTCCGAGCACGCTGTGAGCAAGGCGGGCGAAGGTACGACCCAAGCCATGCACTATCGGGCATCGAGCGAAGGCCGGGCGTTCTGCTAAAATCACGCTATCTGAGGCGATCATTTATGTTGACTGGGCGCAAACTGGCGTTGACGCTGGCTTTTACGGTTCTGGTTGCACTGGCATTCGGCGTCAGCTGCCGCGGGTTCTTCACGAGCGCCACGATTACGAGCTTTACAGTCACCCCGACAAATCCGACCGTTTTGCTCGGTGGAACTCAGCAGATGAACGCGTGGGGAACCAACAGCGATGGACAAACAAACATCAATATAACCAGCCAAGTGGACTGGTCAAACGGCGGTAGCGCCGCCATCGGCATTACGACCGGTGGACTATTGTCAGGGCTTGAGCTGAATACAAGTCCGGTGACGATCACTGCTACTTACGAGGGAGATCCTCCGCAAACCGCGACCGCTAATGTCTGCGTCGATACCGGTACCACTCTCACGATTGCCCCGGCGCCCTACACTGATAATACCGCTGCGACTTCACAACAGTTCACTGCGTCCTTAATCGCGACGGTAAACAACCAGTCGACCACCTTAACCGTTACGGATGTCGTTCAATGGCAATCGACAACATCGGCGCTCACCATTACCGACGGAACTGGATTGGCCACAATAACTGTACCCAGTTCGGGCTCGGCCGCGGCGACAGGGGCAGTCACTGCGACCTATACCTGTAATGGCAACATAATTACCAGCAACACGTCGAACGTCACAATTGATCCCTCTTAGTAGGGGCGAATGGGCCCACAGAACTGTGGGTGCAAACCATTACCGGCACAAACGTCTCTACTGGATGTCCCTTGATCTCCAGTGGGTGCCCCATCCTTCGCGTGCTTTTCGCGAGGAGTGGGCGGCGGTCTGATCGCATCGGTGCGAACGAGGAGTGTTGAAGAGCTTGATATCCCAGCTCACCACGGGATCTCTTTGCAGCGCCATCATCGCCGCGCTATAGTAAAAGTTCGAGCCGGTGAAGTTCCTCCTTACATCTCTGCCTCGATCGTCGACACTTCGATCGTCGGCGGTCGCAGTCTGCCTGGCCAGCACGTTATTTTTTGCGGGCTGCAATCGCGGTCGCGGGCGCGTACTGGAGATCGCTTACGTTTCCGGCGTTCAGGCCATCCTGCGCGACCACGTGGCGGCGGTGTATGAGAAAACCGGAGTGGTGAAGAACGGCGAGCGCGTGGAAGTGCTCGACCACGACCGCCGCTTCGTCAAAGTGCGCACCGCAACGGGCGTGACGGGATGGGTGGAGCAACGGTACCTCGTCAGTCAGGAAGTCTTCTATCAAATCCAGAAGCTGACCGCGGATAACCAGAACGATCCCGTGCAGGCGCAGGGCGCGGCGCGCAACGATACGAATCTGCACGTCGAGCCGGGGCGTGATACCGAACATCTCTATCAGATTTCTACCGGCGAGAAGCTATCGCTGTTGAAGCGAGGCACGGCGGAGAAGCCGGGCGCGGTTGCTCCGCCATCGCGCTCTGCTACGGCGGGCAGCAATTCGCAGAACAGCGATTTGCAGAAAAACGATTCGCAGAAAAACGATAAGAAACAGCCCGTGCCGGTGATCGCTGTTCCCGTAATCGAAGATTGGTGGCTGGTGCGCGACTCCCACGACCGTGTCGGCTGGGTGCTGGGACGCATGATTGATCTCGACCTCCCGCTCGACGTCGCCCAATACGCGGAGGGCCAGCGTATTGTTGCATTCTTCGCGCTGAATCAGGTGCAGGATCGAGACAAGAAAGTCGTGCAGTACTTGACCGTCCTGACCGAACCCAAGGATGGCCTGCCGTTTGACTTCAACCAGATTCGCGTCTTCACCTGGAACGTGAAGCGCCATCGCTATGAGACGGCCTATCGCGAGCGAATGGAAGGCGTCCTACCCGTGACCGTTTCACAGGAAAACTTCGACAAGGAAGGCCTGTTGCCGACGTTCATCATTCGCGTGAAGGACGACAACGGCAACGTTACCGAGCGCAAATACAAGCTCAACACGCCGATTGTGCGTCGAGTGTATGGGCCGGGAGAAGAGCCGGCACGGACGGCGCAGAAGCAAAGGGTGCGGCGGAAGCGATGACCCTGTCACCGCCGAGCCGCCGAGTTCGCCGAGAAAAAGCAGGTCCTTCGCTTCGCTCAGGATGACAATCTTGTTTAAGTGTTCTCCGCGACCTCGGCGTCTCGGCGGTGAAACTCCGTTCACGAGTAGAAATCGGCGATGCTCTCGACCACCCACCGGATTTCGGTCTCGGCCAACTCCGGGAACATCGGCAGGGCCAGCACTTCCCGGGCGGCTTGTTCGGAGACCGGCAGGTCGCCTGCCTTCAGCCCGAGGTAGGAGAAGACCGGCTGCAAGTGCAGCGGCAGTGGGTAGTAGATTTCCGACCCAATTTTTCGATCTGCGAGGAATTTGCGCAGATCGTCCCGACGCTGGGCGCGAATCACATATTGATGAAACACATGTTTGGCTTGCGGGCTTCGCGCCAGCAAGCGCACCGGTGCGCTGAGTTGGTTAGAAGTCTGGCTGGAAGTCAGCCCGGCGTTGGCAAACAGATGGTCATAGGTCGCGGCGTGCTGCCGCCGGCTCTGGTTCCAGTCCGCGATGTGTGCCAGCTTCACGCGCAGCACCGCTGCCTGAATGGCGTCCATGCGTCCGTTCCAGCCAAATTCGTTATGGTAGTAGCGCCGGGGACTGCCATGGTTGCGGAGTTGCCGCATGCGCTCGGCCATCTCCGGACGGGAAGTGGTGACGATGCCCGCGTCTCCGTAGGCGCTCAGGTTCTTGGTGGGATAGAAACTGAAGGCGGCGGTTATACCAAGCGAGCCCGCGCCGCGCCCGCTCCACTCGGCGCCGATCGCCTGGGCGGCGTCCTCGACAATGGCAACCCCGAATTCCTCCTTGATGCGGTCGAACGCGTCCATATCGGCGCACTGCCCGTAAAGGTGCACGGGAAGAATCGCGCGAAGGTTCTCGGGCGGTTTTGTGCGGAGTTGACGATCACGCAGTTGCCGATCACGCAGTTGCCGATCAACGAGCGCCGCATCGAGATTGAGGGTGCCGGGATCGACGTCGACGAAAACCGGCATTGCGCCCGCCCGCACAATTGCACTAGCCGAGGCAAAGAAGCTGAATGCTGTGGTCATGACCGAATCCCCGGGCTTTACGCCGGCGGCGACGAGCGCCAGCCAGAGGGCCTCCGTTCCTGACGCGCAGCCGACGGCGCAAGCAGCTCCCGTCAGCGCGGCAATCTCACGCTCGAGCGCCTCGACCTCCGGGCCGAGAATGAAGCTTTGCGAATCGCACACGCGCGCGATCGCGGCCAGCACTTCTTCGCGGATGCCATCGTACTGGCGGCGCAAGTCAAGGAGGGGAACGGACTCGGGCGCGGTGTTTCGTGCCGTCGTTTGTGGCGTCTTGCGTGGCTTACTTCGGGGCGATGAGAGAGTGGACTTCACAAGAACAAGATTCTAGCAGGCGCGGTCGGTGCGCGATCCTATATCTAGCGGCGATCTAGCGGCGCAGCATAATCTTCGGCAGGGCCGGGGCGTTATGGCGACGGACGTCCCGCCCGTCCAACTTCTTCTCGTCTTTCTTCTTCCCGTCTATCTTCTTCCCGTCTTTTTCCGCCCCCGCACGCCCGGAATCATCCAGATACCGCCGCCAGAGTTCCAACTCAATGCGGAGCCGGTCGAGATCGAGGTCGGGAAACGAGCGGTCCGCGCCGTTGAGATTGCACATCGCACGCTCCAGAACCGAGCGCGCACCCACATGGTTGCCAGTGGACTCGTGATGAAAAGCGACCGCCAACTGAACCATCCCCTGGAGATGCCGACGCGTGGGTCGGTCGCGAGGCAGGGAGCGCCAGACGTCTTCGAGAACTTCATGAGCGTCGAAAAAGTGGGCGCGGTTGAACAGATCGATGCCCCTGTTGAAGTCTTGATCGTTGAGCGGCTTGTTCATATCGTTGACGAGGGATGCCCTGCTTGCTCACTCTGTCTGGCAACTGATGTTCCCATAAACCGGGCTTGATTGCTCTCGCCGGTCACTAAACGCCCTCCGGTGGGCGTTGATGGAAGCAGCTCCGGATTTGATTCCCGGCAGCCCGGACTTGTATACCAAAAATCATAGCTGACGCGATCATCTCATATGGATTTTGATAGTTCAGCACAGAACATTCGTCACAAATCGTTGAAAACAATCATCGAAGCAAATATTTTGTTATGGCGAGTCATTTGCACTACTCTCTTGCACGTGTAAGTTCGCGCGTTCTGCGAAGTGCGCAGAATTTCGACCCAGGGTTCCCTAAGGAACGTTTTTCATAAGGATTTATTTTTTGAGTAGCTTCAGGAGGAAAAGAGATTATGAAACAAGGCAGGCGAAATTTGAGACTGTTGGCGTTCATGTTCGCGCTCTTCGGCTTGCTGGCGCTGAGCGCCGGTGTGGCCTATGGCCAAAACATCGATGGCAACCTCGTCGGCACGGTGGTTGATTCGCAAGGCGCAGTTGTAGTTGGCGCCGAAGTTTCTGTCACCAACGTGGGCACCAATGCGGTGGCGACCATGAAGACGAATAATCTTGGCGAATACCGTTTCGATCACCTGCCGGTCGGAAGCTACAAGATCATGGCGAGGATGACGGGGTTCAAGACCATCAGCGAGCAGGTTGATGTTTTGCTGAACAAAACCGGCACTCGCAACCTGACGTTGACGCCGGGCGCGACAGCGGAGACTGTCGAGGTTTCTGGAGCGCCACCCCCGATTGATACCAGCACCGCGCAGCTAGGCAGCAACTACGATACCTTGTATTCCCAGGAAATGGGTATTACCTCGGCAGGCGGACTTGGAGCCGGCGTATTGAATCTTTCGCTGCTCAGTCCTGGCGTTTCGAATGCCAGCGCCATGGGGGACGGCACGGGGCCATCCGTGGGTGGCATGCGCCCGCGCGACAACAACTTTACCATTGAAGGCGTGGACAACAACAACAAAACCGTGACCGGAGCATTGGTTACGGTTCCGAACGATGCCGTGGAAGGTTTCACTCTGCTTTCGAACCAGTTCAACTCCGAGTTCGGCCACTCCTCCGGAGGGCAGTTCAATACGACAGTTAGGAGTGGGACGAACACTTTCCACGGCTCGGTTTACGAGTATTTCAGAAACAGGAACCTGAACGCGGTGGATAACTTTGACGTGCTGCAAGGGCTGACCTCGAACCCTCGGTTCGACAGCAACCGCTACGGGGCCACGTTCGGCGGCCCAATCATCAAGAACAAACTATTTTTCTTTACGAACTTTGAACGCCAGCCGGTCGGGCTAGTTTCTCTCGCTGGGGCCACGGTGTTTGCCCCAACGGCAGCTGGATTGGCTGCGATCGGAGCCGATCCGAACCTCAGTGCGACTAACTTCGCTATCTTCAAACAGTATGTGCCACTGGCGCCGGCTGGGACGAGCCCTACCCCGACCTGCATCCAGTTCAACGGCGTGATGCCTACGGGCGAAACCTACAACAACGGCACGACCTTTAGCACCTATAGCGCGGCTGCAAATGGCGCGTGTGCTGCTGGCTCGGTGGAGGCAGGTCCCGTCTCCATTGTTCCCCCTAACTTCCAAAACTATGAGAACTTTGTCCAGAGCCTGGACTTTAATATTTCAGGTTCCGACCAACTGCGGGCGCGCTACGTTTACAATAAGTTTGACGCGATCGACAACGCTGCGCAGCTGCCAGCTTTCTTTACGACTCTCCCGGAACGCTTCGATTTGATAAACCTTAGCGAGTTCCACACCTTCACGCCCCACGTTTCGAATGAATTCCGTACCGGCTTCAACCGCTTTTCCGAAACCTATGTGGTCGGCGGTCAGAAGTATCCCGGACTGGACGCATTTCCCAACATCCTCCTGTACGACTTGGGCGGCGGTCTGAACATTGGACCCGATCCCAACGCTCCGCAGTTCACCATTCAGAATTTTTATCAGTTTGTGGATAACGTTAGCTGGGTCAAGGGCAGGCACAGTCTGAAGTTCGGAGCAGAGTACCGCTGGTACATCTCGCCGCAGCAGTTCACACAGCGTGCGCGGGGTGACTATGAGTGGAATAGCACCCAGTTCTATCTGGAAGACTTCTCGCCGGACAGCTTTGGCGAGAGGAGTTCGGGTTTGAGTACGTATTACGGAAACCAGAAAGCCATCTACTGGTTTGTGAATGACACCATCAAAGCAACTTCGAACCTGAGCTTGAATCTGGGCCTGCGCTACGAGTACACCACCACTCCCACGGGCGAAGACAGGCAGAGTCTCAATGCCATCTCGAATACTCCCAGCATTCTTATTCCGGAGGCCGGCAACGCGCCACTTATTTTCAACGCGCCGGCAGCGCCGAAGAAGAATTTCGCGCCTCGGGTCGGTGTCATATATTCTCCTGGAACCAGCGGCAATACTGCGATTCGCGCTGGCTTCGGCATGGCGTATGACACGCTCTACGATAATATTGGGATTCTAGCCGTGCCACCGCAAGTCGGCGCGACGATCGACGTAAATCCCAGCAGCCCCTATGCGGGATTCGTGGCGGGCGGAGGCCTTTCCGGGGGCGGAAGCGGCCTCACGATCTACGATCGGCCCACCGCTATTTCACTTACCTCAAGCTACCTTCCGCCGAACATAAAAGATCCTTATTCGGAAAACTGGAACCTGGGCGTCCAGCACTCGTTCGGCAAGAACTACACGGCAGAAGTTAATTACGTCGGCACCCACGGCGTCCACCTCAGCTATCAGGACCGGATCAACAAGCAAGCGCTGGTGACTCCGACGGCATTTCTGCCCACTTACTTAGCTGCCCCTACCCAGGCCGCACTGAACGCGCTTCCGTTGACTCTAGATGCGTTGAAGGCCCCGGGCAATATCCCACCACAGTTCCTCGATGTCACCACCGGCCCCGGATGTCCAGTCCCCAACCCCAATCCGGAGTTGCCGCCAACGCCATGCGCCTTCTCAAGCACCCTTACCGCTTACCTTCCTCTCGGAGCCTCCGTTTACCATGGACTGCAGACCTCGCTGGTCCGCAGATTCAGCAATGGTCTGACTTTCCAGGCGGCCTACACCTGGAGCCGGGACATTGACAACGGCACGGCGGACTTCTTCTCCACCTATCTCACGCCGCGACGTCCGCAAGACTTCCAGAATGTGGGAATTGATAGGTCGGTGTCGGCGTTGTCGCGGACTCACCGGCTCACGATCGCCGCTGTGTACGACTTGCCGTATTTCAAGTCTGGAAGTTGGCTCGAGAAGAATCTTCTCGGGAATTGGCAATTCAGCCCGATTTACACCTACGAGTCTCCAGAGTGGGTGGATCCGCAATCCGGTGTGGACTCCAACCTGAACGGCGACGCGGCAGGAGACCGAGTGATCATTAATCCAAGTGGAATCAAGGGCACAGGAAGCGGTGTTACCGCATTGTGCCAGATCGCCGCTTGCGACTCAGTGACCCCTGCCCCTGGCCCCGTGGTGGCTTATCTTGCTAACAACCCTTCTGCCTATTACATCCAAGCGGGAGCGGGTGCTCTAGCCACAAGCGGGCGCAATATTCTCGCTACCCGGCCTACCAATGACTTAGACCTAGCGGGAACCAAGGCCATTAACATCACGGAAAGAGTCAAGTTTACGTTTACGGCGCAGTTCGCGAATATATTGAACCATCCACAGCTCATCCCTGGCAGCAATCCAGGTGCCGGGCTTGGTGTGAACGACGTTAACTCATTCGACACAACCGGTCCCGGAGACGAGAGCTACGTGCGGCCCGCCAATAAGAACTTCAACAATCCATACTCTGTATTTGCGAGCAATGCTCGTACGATTGCTCTTGCGGCCAAGATTATATTCTAGCTTTGCAAGAGTGTTGATTTCAGGAGGCTCGAAAGGAGCCTCCTGATTTTTTTGGTGGCCTGGCAGGGCGCTGGCTCCTCGCAAACGTCAAGGATTTGTTTGGCCCTCGTGCGCGTTCCCGTTTCGGGTCTTCGGCCCGCCCCGAGTGTTCGTAGGCTTCGGCGAGGGAAAGGTGTGCGGGGGCGAAGGTGGGCTAGTCCTTACGCCGGACGGGCGAGGGCGCCCGTCGCTCCACCGACGCCTTCGGTGTTCTCAGACGCGCTGCGAGCCATGTCACACTCGCCAGCATCCCGCACCATCCCATGAGGCGGACGATCGCGGCAATCCTGGTGTCGTAGGGCAGAAGTCCGAGACTCGAGAAAATCGTGTTCCAGTCGTGCTCGACGTAGTCGGAGTCTCCGGTGGTCACGAGGGGCAAAGCCATGGCGCGGGCATCGGCCATGTAGGCGGCGGTGTAGAGCCAGTTCTCAAAGAAGAAAAAGATGCAGAACACGAAGGCCGCAGTCTGGCGTTCGCGGAAGAAATAGGCTGCCAGCATCAGCGGAACCAGCCACTGCAGGATGGTTCCTCCCCAGAGGCCGAGCGTGCTGCCGAACCAGCCGAAGAGCATGTGGCCGCCTTCGTGGACGACAAGGTTGGCGGAGTCGATAAACAGGAAGCCGCCATGCATGCTGAATGCGTAGATCAGGAAAAGGACGTAGAAGACTAGCCAAGCCAGGACGGCCCAGCGCGAGACGGGACGCCAGTCTTCTCGGGCGCCTGACCATTCCACAATCGAGTCCAGGTACTCGCGCATACTGGACCCAATTGTAGTGGCTATCTTCCAAACACTATTTACCAAACATGGGATAGTGGCTCGCCGCTCCCATCAGGAACAGCATGGGGAACGACAGCACGAAGTTCGCGCGCGACGTGAGGAAGGCCTGGCGAGCCAGATATTTTGCTTTGTCTGGCATGGGTGTGCCATGGGCCGCGTTGTCGGCGGTCCACTGGATGATTTTCTTCTGCGCGCGCCAGATTACGCCCCAGACGTTCAGCATCATCACCCAGCCCATCCCGCCGCCGATGCCGATGGCGAGCAGGCGATTGCTCTCCCAGCCATGATCGTTGAAGTGCAAAAACAGGCAGGAGGCCACGACCACGATGACGGTGTAAATCACGGCGAGCACCGGCCCCTGGTTGAGCGCGCCCTTACCGGGAATCTGGCAGGCGTACATTAGCGCCCAGGCGACGGTCCAGATCAGAAAGAAGCTTCCCATCGGCCCGCCGGAAGATGCACCGCCGTTTCTGGCGTCGGAGGCGACGATGCTGCCCCAGTATGCCAAGCCCGCCAGCACGGTGAGCACCGATGACCAGCGAAACCACCACAGCGCGCGCGACATCAAGCTGGGCAGGACTTTGCCTTTGGTGGCGGGATCAAGTTCCTTCATGAAGGGAACATTGACGAGGTTAAAGAAATAGAGCAGGCCTAGCCAGGTCACGCCGCCGACAAAATGCAACCAACGAAACAGCATCAGAAGGTTAGTGGTGAAGTCGGTGGGAAAGTTGATGTCGGTCAAGTTCAGGGCTCCTGTTCTGAAACTCTGTTCTGGAAGTGACGATTGTAGATGGCTGGCGAGGGAAATGAAACTCGGTCGATTTTCCTGGGTCCGCCTGGACTTGCGCTGGACGGGAATGGACCGCTGCACGCGCCAGGCGCAGGGGCGCATATTTGCGGAGGAGGGACCGGGCGAACTCGGAACTTCGCGGGGATGACGACTATCTGCTGGTTGCTTTGCTATAGCCAGCCGTCCGTTTTATGTTGACTTTCCTTTCTACATGTTGTAATTCCTCCCACGAAGTCCCAGGAGGAAATGGTGACGGTTTGGCAGCAGGTCTACAACCCCTTCGGCAACGTCCTAATCTCTACGCTTGTGGCGGCCATTCCCATTTGCACCTTGCTGTTTTTCATCGCTCTCTACCCCCATCGCGACAAACAGGGCGTGAGGCATTTCGGCATCGCCGCTCCGTATGCGGCGTTCTACGGGGTCTTGGCGGCGTTCCTGGTCGCCTGCGTGGGGTTCGGGATGCCGCTCAAGTCCGCCTTCTCGGCCTTTAGCTTCGGGTGCTTGTCCGGGTTCCTGGCGATCATCTGGATCATTATCGGGGCCATCTTTCTCTACAATATGACGCTCATCTCCGGCAAATTTGAGATCGTGAAGGAATCCATCATTCACATCTCGTTCGACCGGCGGCTCCAGGTGCTCCTGATCGCCTTCTCCTTCGGCGCCATCATCGAGGGGACCTCGGGGTTCGGGACGCCAGTGGCCATCGCCGGAGCGGTCATGGTGGGCCTGGGATTCGCCCCCTTCGAATCGGCGGTTCTCAACCTCCTGGCCAACACCGCACCGGTCGCTTGGGGAGCCATCGGCACGCCAATTGTGACGCTGGCGGCCGTGAGCGGCCTTCCTGAGCTAAAGGTGTCGGCCATGGCCGGGCACCAACTCCCCTTCGTTTCCGTCCTCGTCCCATTCTGGCTCGTTGCCGCGTTCGTCAAGATGGAGGGGGGGACCTGGAAAGAGGCTTGGGAGGTGTGGCCGGGGACACTGTGCGCGGGCCTCACCTTCGCCGTCATGCAGTGGTTCACGTCCTCAACACAGGCCTTCCACCTCATGACCGACGTGGTGTCGGGCGTCTTCTCCGTCATCTGCACCGCCCTGTTTCTGCGCTTCGTCTGGCACCCCAAGACGCGGTTCCTGCTGCGGTCGGAGCGCGAGGCCCTGGCCAAGGCCGGAAAGACTATGGCGACGGCGACCACGGACAAGACGGAATGGGTATACCGGTACACGGCCTCCCAGACCGCGTATGCCTGGCTGCCGTGGACGATCCTCATCATCTGCTGCGCCGTCTGGGGCATGCCGGCGTGGCGCACCTACTTGAACAACCTCTTTTCGGGTATCACGTTTCAGACCACCCTGCTTGGCTCCCCGTTTGGGGGCACGCTCTCCCTGCCGAAGTGGCAAATGCCGGCGCTGCATAACATGGTCCAGCGCATGCCGCCGGTGGTCCCCGCTAACGCCAAGCCAGAAGCGGCTATTTTCACCATCAACTGGCTGTCGGCATCCGGGACCGGCGTGTTCGTGGCGGCCTTGTTATCCGGACTCGTCCTGCGGTTGAGTGCCGCGCAGTGGGGTGAAGCCGTCCGTCGAACCGCCCGTCGCCTGGCGGTCCCGATCCTGGTCATCGCGCAGGTTTTGGGACTCGGGTACCTCACCCGCTACTCTGGGATGGACGCCGTGCTCGGTCTGGCGTTCACCAGAGCGGGATTCATGTATCCCTTCTTCGCGGCCTACCTGGGCTGGCTGGGAGTGTTCCTCACCGGGTCCGACACCGCCTCAAACGCCCTGTTCGGCAGCCTGCAGCGGATCACCGCCCAACAGCTCCACTTGAACGAGACGCTCATCGTCGCGACCAACTCCACCGGGGGCGTCATGGGAAAGATGATCGATCCCCAGTCCATCATGGTCGCCTGCGCCGCCTGCTACGACGATCCGTACGAGCGGACCCATGCCCTGGGGCCGATCTTCCGGACGGTGTGGTGGCATTCGGTCGCGGGCGCGGCGGTGATCGGGCTGATCGCCTTCCTCCAAGCCTACGTCTTCAAGGGCCTGATCCCTGGTTGAATGACGAGCTACTCGGACGTAACTGTTGTCAACAGGCATCTCTGACAATGTCGGCGGTGTCAAGTAGTTTTGGAGCACACTCCTGCATGCACTCAGAGAAGAGCGCCATTTCGCTCTAGCTGAAAAAGTGCCGTATCCAACCACGGGAGGGTGTAAATAAAACTGTGTAAACGGCCATGGGAAGAAGAAAATAGGAGGACCCCATGGCAATCGACAAGAAGTTAATCGACCAACTGCTGACCAACTACAAGAAGCCCGAGGATATCAT
>Ga0181539_1001254_pt1 | contig 28611 bp, 23 predicted proteins | sample PEATcosm2014_Bin_46_FD_119767 | JGI IMG/M metagenome (GOLD analysis project Ga0181539, IMG submission 119767) | Peatland microbial communities from MTU Mesocosm Facility, Houghton, MI, USA - PEATcosm2014_Bin23_60_metaG | ecosystem: Environmental > Terrestrial > Soil > Wetlands > Peat | place... | reverse complement strand
CCAAGCTCAGGCTTGCGGAAAAAATCGGCGCAAAACCGAGGCGGTAAAAAGCGACAAAAGGCGGCAACGAACTTGTCGCAATTTGCCGCTTTTTGTCACTGGCAGTTGCCGCAATTTGTTGCTCTCGGTTCAATGCGATTAAACGGCTTTCAATACCGTTCAACTTTAGCCGTTCACGCGCTGGAATACGCGTTGAAACTCACCGCCAGGACGAACGGAAGTGAGCGGCTAAAAGTGGAAATTATGCCATGACACTTACCCCGCTGAAAATCGGTGACGGAGCTGCTCGATGTCGAACACAACGACTGCACACCAACAAATTACCGGACGAATCAAACGCTGTCGGCGAAATGATCGCAACGCTGACGCAGCAACGAACTGGCAGCCGCCGGAATCCTGACGGTGCATCCGCTCGGTGGACGCTCGCCGGCCCGTTCCTGTCATGGTGCATTGCGAGAGGCAAGCCCCATGCCAGACACGCGCCGGCATCGCTGCATCAAAAAAGTCAGCCGGTTCGTGATCGTCGCCCGTCCCGCCGCCCGGAGCGGACGCCAATGCCGTTCAGTCAGAGTGTCCGCACCAAGCGTCGTGCCGTTCGCCGTCACCAACCGGACAGGAAAACGAAATCGCGCCGGTCGTGTGCCGGTGGTTCATCCGTTCATCGCCGCGTGTCACGTCGCGGGTTGGTGGTCGCCGAAAAAAACTGCTTTTAGGAATGGGTTGCTGGTCTGTCGGGGCGGCGTCCGAACCTTTGCGGCGGCGGGTGTGGCTGGCGAACGGTCGCGGGCCTGCTTATTGGGCGCTCTGGCTGCCGCGCCGGGCAGCGTGGCGATGCTGGCGCATCGCCTGATTGCTTTCCGGGCTGTGTTAGCTCGCTGGTGGTTTCGATTTCAGGCTGGCCTCGAATTCTTCACGTTCGCTTGGGGTCATCATTTTCACGTTAGCGATGTGTGGTCCGCGCGAACTTGTATGGGTTGTTCTCACTTGCTGGCGACGGGACATAGCTCGTGTTAGCTGATGCCGGTGCAGGTGTGGCCGGCGCGGGTTTGGCGGCCACGGCTGGCGCGCTTTGAGGCGTGGCCGGGGCATTTACGACTGGTACGGTTCTCGCACGTTTGCGCCGTTTACGCGATTTCCCGCCGTCCAAGATAATGCGGCCGTATTCGGCCACGCGCGCCCGGCTGGTCTTGACTCCATTTTGTTGCAGGATTTCCGCAATGATAAAATAGGACGCATTTTTGTTACGCAGTTCCGCGATGGAGTCATGGAATGGTTTGAGATTGTTGAACGGCACGCGATGCGGATTGGGCCGGAATTCCTGAACCGCCGCGCGCAGTGATTCAAGATCGGGCGTTGGTTGTGGTGTGGTTGGTGTGTTCATAATTTTAGAAACGGGATGCTTAAAAGTATGACGGCGGGTTGCCGACGAGCCAACTTGTGAGATGTTTCGCGGGATGTTGCACTGACTGTTGCGCGTTTTGTTGCGAGTTGTCTTGCGAGCCATCTGCCTGGTCCTCCGACAGCGTTGCGTTTGCCGTTGTCCGGCTGTTGCCCGGAAATTGCGCGGCATTGCCGCGAGCCATCTCACCGGCTAACTTGCCGGACGTTGCGCGTCCGTCGCGCGTCCATCTTGCGGGACTCCGCTGAATCATCGGCGAGCGATTGGCGAGCCGCAAAAACCTTACGAAGCTAAGGGGTAGGGCTTCTACCCTATAAAAGCGGTAGCACACAACCGTGCGACTGCACCGTGACTTGAAAATTGTTGCATCGGTTTTGACACGCTTCGTGTGCATGACTGTGCAAATTGGTGATGCAATTTGTGAGACGAAATTGAACGTGCCGGCGTTTTCGTTTTTGCGAGCGCGCCGGGCACAGTCTGATTGCCGGGAATGAAAAGTGATCATGGTTCGTCCATTGTTTCGTTGTCGCAATTCCATGCCGGGTCAACTTCGGTGCCGATGATTGGTGGTGGTGGTTGAACCGGCGGTCGCATCGTAAAGATGATGCCGGGAATGATTGTGACGGAGTTTCCTTGTGGCCGTTTGCACCGCAGACCGCCGTTCAATATCCAGACAATCACCGCCAAGGACAGCCAGACGAACACGAGGTAACAATAAACGCCGTAATCCTGAATCAGGGCGTCCAGCGCGTTGAATACGGGATTCAACACTGTAGCAGGATTTAAGTTCATAGCTGGCCCTCCGCTGAATTGACGATGGCGAGAATTGCCGCCTTGAACGGTGAGGGGAGTTTAGACCATGTAGCGACTACACGTGACAGATCGTGACCGGGTGAGACCGGTTTTTGTGAGGCTATTTGTGAGGGTGTAGCGGCGAAAGGCCCGTCGTTATTGGATTTGTGGCGGGTTCGAGCCCCGCCGCTCCCGCCACTCTCAACAGAGTGCCCACTTGTGACACCGAGTGCCACAATGTGCCTTTGGCCAATACCCACAACGCTTGGCTTCATTTCCGCCCCGCTGCCCGTTGTGCCGCCTGATGACCCGTTTTGACTGACCGCGACTAATTTTTGTGAGGCTCCATTGTGATGCTGTTTCCGTGTAGTTTGGCAATTTTTCCCCAAGAATTTAAGCTTGTAACCGGCAAGGTGCCGGATTACACAAGCAAAGCGAAATGAAAGTAAAAACATTTGAAGTCGTTCTCCATCTGCTGCCCTCCGGCAAGTCGCCGGTGACGGCCCTCGAAGAACAGATCAACCAATTTCTCGCGCAACACCCGGACCTGAAGTTGGTGGCCACGCACATGAGCAGCCTGGTCATGCCCGCCGAGCCGAATGCCATGCCCAGAACGGATGAAGCCTCCGTTGTCGTTTTCTGCGCCCTGTTCTATAACGACTAGAGAATGGGAGTGATAACTGCCAGCAACAAATCTAACGGAGCATCACCCTTAGAAAGGCTCATTTTCCAGTCGGAAAAGATCATTGTGTTTGTTGGTATTTTCCCCAATTGCGAGTTGGGACGGAACCATCGTCGGATTTGTTCAATGCAGCGCCTCAATGCACTTCCACTGCCCGGACGGGCGCGGTTGTTTTGTTGTGTGGGCATGCCCGGCGTCCCACCCGCCGCATTTCTTCCCGGTCTGGCACCGGAAGATTTTCGGCGATCTTTTCGGATATTACCGGTCGGACGATTCTTCGTCGGCGGGAGCGCCGGAACGCCAGTGGCCCTTTTGCCGCACATAGACGTTGCCTTGCTGGACCCATTTGCCCGGCAGCCAGATATCGCCCGGATGCGGACGCGTCCGCCAATGGCCGGTCACCCAAACCCATTGGCCACGCCAGTCCCATTGGCCGGGAATGAAATACCAAAGCGGCGCGGAGCCCGGCGGCGGGGGAACAACTTCTTTCCGGTTCGCCGGCGGCGGCTGGGTGGGTTGTCCGACGTAGGTGCCGTCCGCCGGAGCGACTTGCGGCTCAACGGCAACGGGACGTTCGACCATGCAACCCGCTGGCAACAGCAGGCTGACGGCCATCAGGAGACTTTTGGCTGGAATGGAATTTTTCATATTCTCAAGTTTGGGAACTAACGTGCAAATGTCGCCCCTTTTGCAAAAAAGCGCAACGGATTAAAGTTCAATGTACGGCGCCAGCCGCCAGCTTTTTACCGTGCTGCACGCGTTTGAACAGGAAAATCAGCGGGATACAACACAGCACCATCAGCCCGAACACCCGGAAATTGTCCACGAACGCCCACAGGTGCGCCTGATGATCCAGCGTGTTGTAAACCAGGCTGTAGGCCTGGCTTGTGGCGCGCACGGGATCGCCGTGCCGCACGAGCAGGGCGTGTGCGGCGGCAAGCTGTTGCCTGAACACCGGGTCGGTCGGCGTCAGATGCCCGACCATGAGCGCCTGATGCGCCTGCGCGCCGCGCGCCAGCATGGTGGTGACAAACGCGATGCCGATGCTGCCGCCGAGGTTGCGCATGAGATTATAAAGGCCGGTCGCGTTGCCCATTTGCGACTGGCGCAATTGACTCATCGTCGTTGTCGTCAACGGCACGAAAATAAAACTGATGGCCACACCGTTGAGGATGCTCGGCAGGATGACGCGTGCCTGGCTCACCTGCAAAGTGATGTCGCTCAACATGAAGGACGACACGGCCAGCAGCGTGAATCCAAAACACAGCAGCCAGCGGCTCTGGATGCGCCCCACCAGCCGCCCGACGATGAACGTGGTGACGAACGCGCCGATGCCGCGCGGACTCATCGCGTAACCGCTTTGCAACGCCGGATAACCCATCAGCGTTTGCAAAAACAACGGCAATTCCGCCGTGGTGCCGTAAAGAATCACGCCGACAACCGTCATCAACATCACGCCGACGGCGAAATTGCGGTTGCGAAAAACCCGCAAATCCACCAGTGGATGGTCGGCCGTGAATTCCCTCACTACGAACCCGGCCAGGGAGACGGCCGAAATTGCCACCAGCCACCGGATCCAGTTTGACCCAAACCAGTCCTCTTCCTGTCCCTTGTCGAGCGTGATTTGCAGCGTCGCCAGCCAGACGGCCAGCAGCGCGAACCCGATGAAATCAATCGTCGCCGCCTTGTTTCGTTTGATGTAGGGCGGATCTTCGACGAGCCATTGTTGCATCAACACGGCCATGATGCCCACCGGCAGGTTGATGTAAAAAATCCAGCGCCACGAGTAATTGTCCGTGATCCAGCCGCCGAGCGTCGGTCCCAGAATCGGCGCCACGATCACGCCCATGCCAAACATCGCCATGGCCGCGCCGCGTTTGTTCGGCGGGAAACATTCCAGCAGAATCGCCTGGGCAATCGGCACCATCGCACCGCCGCCCGCCCCCTGCAAAATGCGCGCCAGAATCAGCGTCTGCAAATTCCACGCCAGCCCGCACAACGCCGACGCGAACGTGAACATCATCACGCAGGAAAGCAGCACGCGCTTCCGGCCAAAATAATTTCCCAGCCAGCCGGTCATCGGCAAAATGATCGCGTTGGAAACCAGATAGCTTGTCAGCACCCAAGTGGCCTCGTCGGTGGTCGCCGAAAGGCTGCCGGCGATGTGCGGCAACGCGATGTTGGCGATGGACGTGTCGAGCACTTCCATGAACACCGCCATCATCACGGCGAACGCGATGAGCCAGGGATTATGGCGCGGATGCCAATCCTCATGATGGAGGTCGCCAGACATGGACAATCACCGCCGTTTGTCTGCCAATTAAAACGAACCGGAAAGTGAAACCGGCCGCGCCCGTGTCGTCTTCTGGAGATTCATGCCGCAACGACTTTACGGCTGCCGGCCTGCCGCTTCTGAAAGCTCACCACCGGATGGCCGGAAGGTTTTGCCGTTCGCGCGCTTCGGTAAAAAGCCGATGCACGTCATGCCCTCGTGCCGCAGATAATTCGTCTTTGATGCGCCAGATTTCCTGGAGCGCCAAATCGCCCCCGCTTTAAGCCGATGTTTTTTTGCTGTCTCAATCATATCATTCTCCCAAGAGTTCCTCCGGCGTGTAAATCTCCGGAAGTTCGTGCCCTTGCCCTTCCACCAGCCGACGCAGCCGGCCCACGATGGCCGCGTTTGCAATGTGCCGGCAATTCCACGTCAGCAATATATCCATTTTGTGAACAGTAGCCAGTGCAATATGCGCGGCATCACCGCCACCAAGCTTGCAGAAATCAAATTTTCACTCGCCGATTTGTAATAATTTTTCGCAGTGGGCTGGGCAAGGCAGATGCTGGAGCATTCCCATGAATCATGTAGCGTTTTTTGCGCAAGAAAAAGTCTGAAATCGCACAAGTTTTCGGAAAATATAGCTGCATCTTTTGTAGGAATGCTCTAATAAACGAGTGGTTTTTCCGTATTTCGCCAAACCCCCGGTCCTATGCGAAGGGAATAATTCGTCGGGTTCGCCTGGGTCGCGATTCCAGGTGCTTTTTCCAGGTTTAAGCCGCGCGCGCGCCGGTTTTGTTTCAGTTTATTTTGAAAAGTTCAATGCACGACGGCGGCCGCCAGCTTCTTGCCGTGCTGCACGCGTTTGAACAGCAAGATCAACGGCAGGCAGCACAGCACCATCAGCCCGAATATCCGGAACGCGTCCACAAACGCCCACAAATGCGCCTGCTGGTTGAGCATGTTGTAAATGAGGGCGTAGGCCTGATGCGTCGCCGTCACCGGGTCGCTGTGCCGGGCGAGCATGGCCTGCGCCGCGTGCAGTTGCCGCGTGAACGCCGGGTCGGCCGGCGTCAAATGCCCGACCATCAGCGCTTGATGCGCCTGCGCGCCACGCGCGATCATCGTGGTCACGAACGCGATGCCGATGCTCCCGCCGATGTTGAGCATGAGATTGTAAAGGCCGGTGGCGCTGCCGATTTGCCTTTGGCTCAATTGACTCATCGTCGCTGTCGTCAGCGGCACAAAAATAAAACTGATGGCCACGCCGTTCAGCACGGTCGGCAGGATGACACTGGCCATGCTCACCTGAAGATTGAGGTCGCTCAACAGAAACGCGGACAAGCTCAACATCGAAAAACCAAAACCCAACAGCCAGCGCTGTGAAACGCGCCCCACCAATCGTCCGACGATGAACGTCGTCACAAACGCGGCCATGCCACGCGGACTCATCGTGTAACCGCTTTGCAGCGCCGGATAACCCATCAGCGTTTGCAGAAACAGCGGCAGCTCCGCCGTCGTGCCGTAAAGGATGATGCCGATGACCGTCATCAACATCAGGCCGACGGCGAAATTCCGGCTCCTTAGAATCCGCAAGTCCACCAGCGGATGCTCCACCGAGAATTCCCACACGATGAAGGCGATCATGGCGACAATGGAAATGCCAATGAACCAGCGAATCCAGACCGCGCCCAGCCAGTCCGCCTCCTGCCCCTTGTCCAAAACGATTTGCAGCGTCGCCAGCCAGACCGCCAGCAGGCCGAACCCGATGAAATCAATCGCTGCCTTCAGGTTGCGCTTGATGTAAGGCGGGTCTTCCACGAGCCATTCCGCCAGGAATATCGCCAGCAGGCCGACCGGCAGGTTGATGTAAAAAATCCAGCGCCACGAATAATTGTCCGTGATCCAGCCGCCGAGCGTCGGGCCGATGATGGGCGCCACAATCACGGCCAGTGAAAATGTCGCCATCGCCACGCCGCGTTTGGCGACCGGAAAGCTTTCCAGCAAAATCGCCTGGGCAATGGGCACCATCGCCCCGCCGCCCGCGCCCTGCAGGATGCGCGCCGCAATCAGCATCGGCAGGTTCACCGCCATGCCGCACAACGCCGACGCGAATATGAATATCCCGATGCAGGAAATGAACACCCGTTTCCGGCCAAAATGATTTCCCAGCCAGCCGGTCATCGGCAGGACGATGGCGTTCGCCACGAGATAGCTCGTCAGCACCCACGTCGCCTGGTCGGTTGAAGCCGACAGGCTGCCGGCGATGTGCGGCAGCGCGATGATGGCGATGGAGGTGTCCAGCACCTGCATGAACGTCGCCAGCATCACGCCCACGGCGACGAGCCACGGGCTGTGCCGCGGATGCCAGTCCTGATGATGCAGGTCGTCGGACATGTGGAATTTAATTTGTGGCACAGGCCTCCGGCCTGTGTTTTGGTTGAAATTCACAGGCTGGAAGCCTGTGCCACTGTTCAGGAGGACTCATCGGACTTTTTTTATTGTTGTGCGCTGTTCAGCTTCCGGCTCAAGACAAACCGGAAAACGGAACCGGCAATGAACGCGAGAACCAATGCCACCAATCCTATCACCCAACCGGGAATTTCAAAACCGCTGACCCAAACGTCCGGCGTCACAGACAGGCCGGGGCCAATCACGTGGTCGGCGGGCAGCGGCTCGTCGAAAAGAATTTTCACCGGCACGCGCTGGACGACTTTGACGTAATTGCCGGTCGCATTTTCCGGCGGCAACAGGCTGAATGCCGCGCCGCTGCCAGCCTGAATGCTGTCCACGTGCGCGCGCAGCGATTTGCCGAGCGCGTCAATCTCCACGAGCGCCGGCTGGCCGGGCTTCATTTTTTTCAACTGCGATTCCTTAAAGTTCGCCACGACCCAGATGTCCGCCGGCACGATGGACATCAATTGCTGGCCCACCTGAACGTAATTACCCGGCTCGACGGCCTTGCGTGTCACGCGCCCGTCGCACAGCGCGAAAACTTTGGTGTAAGAAAGGTCCAGTTGCGCCGCTGCGATATTCGTCTGCGCCGCCTGCCACTGGGCCAGGGCCATTGTAATGGCGGCTCCGGTCGCCGCCAGGGTTGCCCTGGCCTCGTCCACCTTCGAATCATCCACAGCAACCTTTTGTCTGGCAGAGTTCAAATCTGCCTGCGCCTTGAGATTTGCCGTTTGCGCGGCATCGAGTTCGCGCTGCGAAACGGTGTTTTGTTTCCGCAAATCCTGCGCGCGGTCAAAATCCATCTGCGCCCATTTCGCGGTCGCCTCGGCGGCGTCGGCATCGGCCTGCGATTGCCTGACGGTGGCTTCGGCGGTGGTCACCTTGGTGCGCATCAACTCGTAACCAGCCAGAAATGCCTTATAATTGGCTGATTGCGCCTCGGCGGAAGCCTCCTTTTGCGCGACGGTGATTGAGTAACTCGACGGATCAATTTCCACCAGCAATTCGTTGGAACGGACCATTTCATTGTCGAGGACGTGAACGGCGGCAACCTGTCCGGAAATTCGCGGCGCGATGGAAACCACGTGCGCGGCGATGAACGCGTCGTCGGTGGATTCGTGCGTCAGCACGTCAAAGAAATAACCCAGGCCGAAAAACAGCAGCACGGCGAGCGCGACGGTGGTAGGCCAGATGAACAGCGGTGAATTTAATTTGGCCAGTTTTGTGCCGTTTGCCGCCGGAGCGGGGGGTGGATTGTTTTCATTCATAACTTCAATGTCTTCTCAATTAAAACAGGACGTTAATGTTGTTGCGGCGAGTATTCCCGCCAGCCGCCGCCCAACACGGCGTAAAGCCGCACCTGGTTGGCGAGCTTCGCCAGGCGGAGGGAGACCAGTCCCTGCTGCGCGGCATACAGTGACCGTTGCGCATCGAGGACGGTCAGATAACTGTCAATGCCCTTGTCATAACGGGAAACGGACAGGCGGTGAGTTTCGGTGGCAGCATTGACCAGGGATTGTTGCGCCGCCACCTGCTGGTCCACGGTGCCGCGGGTGGCCAGCGCGTCGGCCACTTCCCGGAAGGCGTTCTGAATCGCCTTCTCGTATTGGGTCACGGCGATTTCTCGTTGCACTTTGGCGGCCTTGTGCGCCGACCAGGTGCGGGCATCGAAAATCGGCATCACAATCTGCGGTGCATAGCTCCACGCGCCCGAGCCGGCCTTGAAGAGTCCGGAGAGATCGCTGCTCGAAGTTCCAATTGCGGCCGTCAGGGAAATTTGCGGGAAGAATGCCGCCCGGACTGCGCCGATGTCGGCGTTGGCCGCCTTGAGCAGATCCTCGGCCTGCAGCACATCCGGCCGGCGCAGGAGCACCTCGGAGGACAGGCCGGGAGAAATTTCTTTCGGAGGGATGACGCCGCTCAATTCGGTGGGCAGGAGTTCGTCCGGCGCCGGAACGCCAAGCAGCAGGTTCAAGGCATTTTTGTCCTGCGCCACCAGTTGGGTGTAGCGGGCGGCATCGCCCAAGGCGGCATCCATCTGCATTTCCGCCTGATGAAGATTCAATTCGGGCACGAGACCCAGGGCATAGCGCCGTTTAATCAAGTCATAGGTGCTCCGCTGCGCCTCAAGCGTGGTCTCCGCCAGCTTGAGATTTTCCTGATCCGCAGCCAGGGTCAGATACGCTTGGGCGACCGAGGACACTAGCAGTATTTGCGCGCTGCGGCGGGCCTGATCCGTGGCCAGATATTCCTGGAGGGCCTCATCCTTGAGGCTTCGAATACGGCCGAAGAAGTCGATCTCCCAGGACGCAACGCCAAGATTGACCCCGTAGTTTTCGATCGTCATCGGTTCCGGGAAGCCTTCGACATTGGCGGGAATCCGTTGTTTGGTCGCGCTGCCGGTGGCATTGACCGTGGGCAACAGTTCGGCTCGTTGAATGCCGTACATGGCCCGGGACTGTTCCACGTTCAAGGCGGCAATCCGCAGGTCGCGGTTGTTCGTCAAGGCCATCCCGATGATTTGTTGAAGCTTCTCGTCGGAGAAGAATTCCTGCCAATCCGGGAGTTGATAGTTGTTGGTTGAGAGTTGAGAGGCGTAAGCGGCGCCGTTCGGCCATTCGGCCGGGACCGGGGCTTTGGGCCGGGTGTATTTCGGGGCCATCGTGCAACCGGCCGGGACGATGGCAATGCCAAGCAATAAAAGGAAAACGTTCTTGTTCATTTTAATGATTTCCAGATGGAGTTGTCTTGGCTGCTGGTTGCCGGTTGCGTTTGCCAAGGGTTTTCTCGATCAACACATAGAAGAGCGGCGCAAACAGGGTCACCAGGAAGGTGGAGGTCACCACACCGCCCAGCACCGCGGTGCCGATGGCCTTTTGCGCGCCGGCACCCGCTCCGCTCGCAAACGCCAGCGGCAGAACCCCGAATCCGAAGGCCAGCGAGGTCATGATGATGGGACGGAACCTCAATTTGGCCCCTTCCAGAGTCGCTTCGAGCAGGCCCATCCCTTCTTCTTCCACCCGCGCCTTGGCAAATTGGACGATCAGAATGGCGTTTTTGGTGGTCAGGCCAAGGGTTGTCAACAGCCCGATCTGGAAATAGACGTCGTTGGGCAACCCCCGGAGAGACGATCCGAGGATGCCGCCGATGACGCCCAGAGGCAGGGCCAGCAGGATTGAGATGGGGATGGGCCAGCTCTCATACAAGGCCGCCAGGCACAGGAAGATCACCAGAATGGAAAAGGCGTAAAGGGGTGCCGCCTGGGAACCGGCCTGCCGCTCCTGATAGGAAAGTCCGTTCCAGTCATAGCCGAGTCCCTGCGGCAGCTTCTTCACGAATCCTTCCATGGCCTGCATCGCCTCGCCGGAACTTCTCCCCGGTGCCGGTTCACCCAGGATGTTTATGGACGGAAAACCGTTGAAGCGCTCCAGCTTCGGAGAGCCGGAGGTCCAATGTCCGGACGCAAAGGAAGAGAAGGGAACCATCTTGCCCGTGTTGTTGCGCACGTAGAGCCGGTCCAAATCCTGGGGCAACATACGGTAAGGAGCGTCGGCCTGGACATACACTCTTTTGACCCGACCGCCTTGAATGAAGTCGTTGACATACGCGCTGCCAAAGGCCGCCGAGATGGTGTTGTGGATGGAGGTGATGGGCACCCCCAACGCACCGGCCTTGTCCCAATCAACGTCAACCCGGTATTCGGGCGTGTCTTCCAGACCGTTGGGCCGGACCTTCGTCAATGCCGGGTCCTGTGCCGCCATGCCGAGGAGTTGGTTGCGGGCGGCCATCAATCCGGCGTGTCCCAAACCGCCGCGGTCCAGCAACTGAAAATCAAACCCCTTCGCTTGGCCCAGTTCGATGACCGCCGGCGGCGCGAAGGCAAACACCATCGCGTTGCGGATCTTGGAAAATGCCATCATGGCCCTTCCGGCCACCGGACCGACTTTCAAATCCGCCCGGTCGCGGAGTTTCCAATCTTTCAGCTTCGCGAACGCGAGACCGGCGTTCTGCCCCTGGCCGGAGAAGTTCATGCCGGAAACCGTCATGCAGGATTCCACCGCGTCTTTCTCGTTTTCCAGGAAATATTTTTGAACCCCCTCCATGACTTTTTTGGTCTGCTCCAGGGTTGAATTTGCCGGGAGCATGGCCTGAACCATCAGAATTCCCTGGTCTTCATCCGGCAGATAGCCCGTGGGCATCCGCTTAAAAAGGAATCCCATTGCCACCACGATCACCAGAAAAACAACCACATAGCGGAACTTGTGGGAGAGGAACCGGCCGACCAGTTGCAGATACCGGTTTCGAGTCTGGAAGAAAACCCCGTCAAACCACCGAAAGAACGGACGCAGGAACCAGACTCCCCCCTCGGCCGCTTCATGTCCCTTTTCCACCGGCTTCAGAAACGTGGCACACAGCACCGGCGTCAGCACCAGGGCCACCACCACCGAGAGCAGCATGGCGGCAATGATGGTGATGGAGAATTGACGGTAGATGACGCCCGTGGACCCGGTGAAAAACATCATGGGACCAAAGACCGCCGAGAGCACCAACCCGATGCCGATCAACGCGCTGGTGATCTGATCCATGGACTTGCGCGTGGCCTCCAGGGGTGAAAGGCCTTCCTCGCTCATGATTCGTTCCACGTTCTCCACCACCACGATGGCGTCGTCCACCAGCAGACCGATGGCCAGCACCATGGCGAACATGGTCAGCATGTTGATGGAGAACCCGCACAGCCCCAACACCGCGAAGGTTCCCAGAAGCACTACCGGCACGGCGATGGTCGGAATCAAGGTGGCCCGCATGTTGCCCATGAAAAGATACATCACCAGGAAAACCAGCAGGATTGCTTCCATGAGAGTTTTCACCACCTCGCCAATGGCCACTCTGATGAAAGGCGTGGTGTCATAGGGATAAACGACCTTCATGCCGGGAGGGAAAAAAGCGCTCATCTCTTTCAGCTTGGCCCGGATGGCGTTGGCCGTGTCCAGGGCGTTGGCGCCGGCGACCTGTCGGATGGCCATGCCGGCGGCGGGCCTGCCATTGTGAAAGACTTCGACATCGTAGGTTTCCGTCCCCAGTTCCGTCCGACCCACGTCCTTCACCCGCACGACGGATCCATCCGGGTTGGTGCGGATGGGGATCGCGGCAAACTCCTCGGGTGTCTTAAGCATGCTCTGGACAATGATGGAGGCATTCAAACGCTGGCCTTTCACTGCGGGAGCCCCGCCAAACTGCCCGGCGGACACTTCCACGTTGTAGGCTTGCAACGCCGTGACCACATCTTGAATCGTCATGTTATATTCGGTCAGCTTGTCGGGGTTCAGCCAGACGCGCATCGAATATTGGCTGCCGAATTCCTGCACTTCCCCGACTCCCGGCACCCGCGAAAGAACTTTTTCCAAGGTGGACTGGGCGTAATCGCGCAAGTCATTACCATCCATGCTCCCGTCTTCCGAGATCAGCCCCACGACAATCAGGTAATTTTTCGTGGACTTGCTCACCTGCACTCCTTGACTTTGCACCACCGCCGGCAGGCTCGCCATGGCGAGTTGAAGCTTGTTCTGCACCTGGGCCCAAGCCAGGTCCGGATCGGTTCCGGGGGCAAAGGTCAGCTCAATGCGGGAAGAACCGGATGAATCACTGGTCGCCGACAAGTACAGCATATTGTCAAAGCCGGTCATTTTCTGCTCGATGACCTGCGTCACACTGTTTTCAACCGTTTCCGCCGACGCTCCCGGATAAACGGCGGTGATGGCGATGGAGGGAGGAGCGATGGGTGGATACTGCGAAATCGGCAGGGTGTGGATCGCCAGACAACCCGCCACCATCAAAATGATGGCAATGACCCAGGCGAAGACCGGCCGCTTCAGAAAAAATCTCGATAACATGGCGCGTCTCCGTTATTTCGAGGTTGAAGCCGGCTGGGCCGTGTTCCCCGGCTGTTTCTGACTGTCATCAAAGGGCACGGCTTTCACCACGGCGCCGGGCCGCACCTTTAGCATGCCTTCCGTAATCACCCGGTCACCGGGCGCCAAGCCGGCGGAGACGAGCCATTGGTCGCCAATCGCCCGGTCAAGACCAAGCAACCGTTGTTCAACCTGACCGGCGGCGTTCACGATCAAGGCCATGGGATTTCCCTTGGTGTCGCGTGACACTGCTTGCTGGGGAATCAGAATGGCCTGGTCGTTGACACCTTCTTTTACCACCGCCCGGACGAACATGCCCGGCAGGAGAACCCCGTTCGGATTCGGGAAAACCATCCGCAAGGTCACCGATGCGGTGGTCGGATCCACCGAGACGTCGCGGAATTGCAGCGTCCCTTCCAATGGATACTTCGTGCCATCTCCCAGGATGAGCTGCACCTGGTTTACGTTCGTCCCGTTACGATTGAGCCGTCCTTCGTTAAAAAGGCGCTCCAATCGCAGCATTTCGGAGGTGGATTGGGGCACATCCACATAAATGGGATCCAGTTGCTGAATGGTTGCCAGCACCGTGGGCTGGTACGCTGTCACAATGGCGCCATCCGTTACCGTGGAAGCCCCGATGCGGCCGGAAATCGGCGAGACAATATGGGTGTAATTCAGATTGATGCGGGCCGTATCCACTGCTGCTTCGGTCTGTTTTAAAGCAGCATCCGCATCATCGAAGTCCTGCTGGCTGACCGCTTTGTCAACCAGTGCTTCTTTGTAGCGGTCAACCCGCAACCGGAGAGCCGGCAGACTGGCCTGGGCATTGTCGAGCGCCGCCTGAAAGGGGGCCGGATCAATCTGATAAAGTTCCTGGCCGGCCTGGACGTCGGCCCCTTCCGTGAACAGCCGTTTCTGAATAAGGCCGTTGACCTGGGGCCGGATTTCCGCAATGAGATAGGGAGACGTGCGACCGGGCAACTCGGTGGTCAGCAAGACTTGCTGACGTGCTACCGTCACCGTCGCCACTTCCGGCGCGAGGGGAGGCGGAGCTTGTGTGCGGGAGCAAGACACCCCACTTACCGCGATCAAAAGGCATAGAATAAATAGGTTTTTCATATAAATTGTTGGCTAAAAATTGCGGATGATTCAAGGCAGCCTGTTCTCCAAGTGTGCCTTACGTCCGATACAGAACGGCAACCGGTTCTAACAGGTCTCTGCGCAACGGCAACGGTCTTTGGGCCGTGAAGCCAAACCGACGGTTCTCCGGCTGGACTTCGATTCGTCGTTGTTTGCGGTTGATTGAAGGTGCTCATGGTCAACTGACGGCGATAAGCGAGACCCGCTCGTTGCGGCTGTTGTGGGCAATGCCGCTCGCTTTCGGGTCGAGCCTGGGCTTGCCATCCACAATGAAAAGGTATGAATGATGGCCATGATGAAGCTCCAGGCTGGCCATCCAGCGACCATCGGGCATCCGGCGCATCGGAGTCGCTGCGATATCCCACTTATTGAAATCGCCCACGAGGCTCACACTCTTGGCCCCCGGGGCGGTACAAAAGAAGTCCACATGATGGCGTGTCCCTTTTGCGGAGTAACGCCCCGGCGCGGCAGCGGGCTTGGATTTGGTTCCGGGGGTGGAATTCGTGGCGGGTATTTGCCCTGCCGGGGAACGTTTGGGCGGGGAACATCCGGCCGGTAAAAATTGTTCCAGTTTCATGCTTTTATTCTCCTTGAAATTCACGCCCGCCGCTTCTTTTTGGCACCCGCGCCGGCCAGGAACAAATCCACGATGCGCTCCGCCGCCCGGCGGTTCAGGCGATAATCCGGCATCAACAAATGCGATGCAATATAAAGGTGCGCCTGCCCGTAAAAACCATAGGCCAGGTCCCGGGCATCAAAGTGGTCATTCAATTCGCCGTCCGCCTGCGCGCGTTTGATGAGCGAACGCATGAATTTGAGATTGCGCTGACACTGATCGAGATAGCGCAGGTCCGACGGCACTTCGCCCGGCGCGGCAAAGGCGGTGGCGAACGCGATGCGCGTCAATTCGCGGTTCTGGTGAAAGTAATCGAACAGCGCTGCGAGAATTTCAATCAGTTGTCCGCGAATATCAGGTTTGCGGGCCGCGGCCTGCTGCACGACCTGCAGCCGTTCGTCGTGCGCCTCGCTGACCAGCGCCTGGAACAGGCCCGCCTTGTCGTGGAAATAATAATACAACGCCGGCTTGGACACCTTCGCGTCGCCGACGATTTGCTGGACGGACGTGGCCGCATAACCGCCGTTGGCGAAGCGCCGGAGCGCCGCCCGGAGGATCTGCCGCCGTGTTTCGGGGCCATGTTTGGACATAAACCTACCGAACGGTAGGTATAAACCGGCCCGCTGTCAAATAATTTTTCCCCGAAGGGCTGAAACTGGGGTGCAATTCGCCACGGCCACTAATTTTCTCCCTCTCCGCCAACGAAGTTGGGGGAGAGGGACGGGGAGAGGTGGTGCATTTAAATTCAAATCCCCTCGCCCCAGCCCTCTCCCCGCTCGGGCGGGGAGAGGGAGTTGGTGGTGGTGTCGAGTTGCGTGGCCATCTTGTGCGGTAAATCGAATCTCAATTCGGCGTGGTTGGGGCCTTCGGCGCCTGCAGTTTTGAATGGCGGCGTCCGTAGGCAAAGTAGATGACGATGCCAATGAGAAACCACACGAGCAGCCGCACCCAAGTTGTCAGGGGCAGGCACAGCATCAGCGCGAAGGCGGAAAGCGCGCCCATGGGAGCGACAAACCAAACGGCCGGGACCTTGAACTTCCGTTGCAATTCCGGCTCACGCACCCGCAACAGGAGCACGCCGATGGAGACGATCATGAAAGCCAGCAGCGTGCCGATGTTGCACAGGTTGCCCGCGTCCCGCACCGGCAGGACGGCACCAAAAAAGGCCACGACCACGCCGGTGGCAATGGTAATGAGCCAGGGCGTTTTGAAGCGGGGATGAACGCGGCTGATCAGCGGCGGCAACAGCCCGTCCCGCGACATGCTCCAAAACACGCGCGTCTGTCCCAACATCATCACCAGGATTACGGAGGAGAGGCCGGCGATGGCGCCCAGCTTGATGAGACGCGCCATCCAGCCCAGGTTCGCGTGATCGGCCGCCAGCGCAATTGGTTCGGGCACGTCCAGCAACGGGTAAGGCACCACCCCGGTGGCAATGCCGGAAACCAGAATGTAAAGCACGGTGCAGATCAGCAGCGAGCCAATGATGCCAATGGGCACATCGCGCCGGGGATTTTTGGCCTCTTGGGCGGCGGTGCTGACGGCGTCGAATCCGATGTAGGCGAAGAAGACCAGGCTGGCGCCGCGCATGACGCCCGACCAGCCAAAAACACCCCATTTGCCGGCGTTGGGCGGGATGAAGGGATGCCAGTTGGCCGGATTGATGGCCCTGGCCGCGCCCACGATGAAGAGTAACACGACCGCTATCTTGAGAAAAACAATGAGGTTGTTGAACCCCGCCGATTCCTCGATGCCGATGACCAGCAGCACGGTCACGATGGCGACAATGATCACAGCCGGCAGGTTGAAAATCGCCGTGACTTGATGCAGGCTCGCCGGGTCTGTTCCTGCGGCTTGGATCTGCTTTGCCAGTTCGCCGCCGAATACCGTCCAGCCCGCCTTAATTTTCAGGGCGGCGGCCAGGGCGGCGGGAAGTTCAACCAGATGGATGCCCCGGGCCGCGGAAAGTTCCGGCGGAATTTGAATTCCAAAATCCCTGAGAAACGAAACCATGTAGCCGGACCAGCCCACCGACACCGCAATGGCACCCACCGCGTATTCCAAAGCCAGATCCCAGCCGATGATCCAGGCGAACAGCTCGCCCAGCGTGACATAGCCATACGTGTAGGCGCTGCCGGACATGGGCACCAGCGAGGCAAATTCAGAATAACACAGCGCTGCGAACGCCGAGACCACGCCTGCCAGGATGAAAGAAATGACCACCGCCGGTCCGGCGTTTTGGGCGGCCGCCGTGCCGGTCAGGACAAAGATACCGGTCCCGATAATGCAGCCGATTCCCAGCGTGACCAGGTTGAGCGGTCCCAGCGCGCGATGGAGACTGGTGTCAGTCAGCGCCTCCGCTTGCAGGTCGGTGACGCTTTTTCGGCGAAACAAATTCATGGGGAGAATTTCAACTGGTTTTGAGCCTGTTTAATGAAGTGCCGGTCAGCGGAAGTCAAGCAAACGTCACCGGCCATCACCTCACGCCCGATTCCGCCGCCAACTGTTCCAGCCGTGCCTTGCGTTGTTCCCAATCCGGCATCGTCTTGCGCAGCAGCGCAAAGAATTCCGCCCCGTGCGACGCGTGAACCAGGTGGCAAAGCTCGTGTGTCACGACATAGTCAATGCACGACGGCGGCGCGAGGATCAATTCGGGGTTCAGGTAAATCACGCCGCGCTTGGTCCAACTGCCCCACCGCTTCGGCATGTGCCGCAAACGCAAACGCGGCGCGCCCGCCAACTGCCCATTAAACTTGCCCGCACACACCGCGACACTTTTCTCAAATGCCCACCGCGCATGCTCCGCATACCATGCCTCCAGTAAAGCTTTCGCACGTCGTGTGTCCCGCTTCCGTCTCGTTTGCACCCACAGGAATCGCCCCTTGAGCTTCACTCCTTCTTCCGCTCCTTCAATCACCTTCAACCGGTATTGTCTCCCGCGGTAACGATGTGTCTCGCCGGTCACGTAGCGGCGCGGCGGCATTGGGGGCAGGTAATTCTCAAAAAAAATCTGCTGCCTCCGAATCCACACGGCTCGCTTCCACACCTTCGCGGTCACCACTTCCAGCGCCGCGCCACACGGTGCTGTTACCCATACCGTCGCATCCGGCTTAACTGTGATCGCCAACGTTCGCCGTTTCGACCGCTTCAACTGGAATTCGATTCCCGCTCTCCCGAACGCGACCGTGTGTCGCTTGGTTGAATAGGTTGGTTTCATCGGGCGTATCGGTTCTTCGCAATCTCCAGCGCCCGCTCAATGATCGCGTCCATGTCCTGCGTGCTCAACGGCACACCTTTCTTCGCCCTGGCTTCATACAGCAAATCCTCTATCGCATTCCGCATCTCGTTCTGCACATCCGTGTTCGCCCGCCAATCTACCCTTAGCCTCTTTTGGATGGCCTCATCGATCTTCACTGCCATGTCCGCCGACTCGTTCGCAGTCCTGTATGGAATCGCCTCCTCCTTCATCTCCAAACCATCAAACACCTCGCTCACCACGCCATAAAAGGCTTTCGCCACATCACGGTTCTTCAGTACCGGTGGCAAGTCGTCTCCGGTTCGGCTCAACACAGAGTTCATCACCTCGGTTGCCTTGGTCAGATACTCTGCATCGCTTATCCGTTTCAGCCGGTAGGCATCAATCGTTTCCTGTAGAATTTTCCCAAAGCGTCGGTAGAACACCGGGTCTTCGTCCATTTTTTCCGTAATTGTTCGTTGTGTCCGGTGCGCGATGGTGTCCGCTTTCGACGCCACCGTTTGCAGCTTTTCGACCTCTGCTTTGAATTGCTCCTGCTCAAAAATGTTTACCGGCGCGGTGATTTGCTGGACGCCTTCCGACTGCACGTGCGTATCCACCAGTTTTTGCACCCGCTTTTCGTAATCCTTAAAATCAATTTCTTCCGCGTAACGTTTCTTCACCGCCACTCGCAACTTGAGGAAAAACGCCAGGTCCTTCTTGTAGCGTTCAACTTTCTTCTCAGGCGTGTCCCGCAGAAATTCCATCGTCGAGAGCGCGATGCCCAATACTCGGTAGTAGGCGCTTAGTTTTTCGTAAAACCTCAGCCGTAATTCATCATCGGCGAGCAATGATTCGTATTCCTCCTCGTCGAGTCGGTTCTTCACCGTCCTGAACACGTCCCACAACTCGGAATGTTTCTGCGGCAGGCTCGCCACTTCTTCGGCAATGGCCACGACTGTTCCTGCGAGATCTTCTTTGTCGAAGTCTGGTAGCGACCCGTAGATGTCCATCGCCGCGCCCAACTGTTGGAGCACGCCGAAGTAATCCACGACATAACCGAAGTCCTTCCCCTCATACAACCGGTTCACCCGCGCAATTGCCTGTAAAAGTGTATGCTCCTTCAACGACCGGCAAATGTAGAGCACCGTGTTGCGCGGCGCGTCAAACCCGGTCAGGAGTTTGGATACCACAATCAGGATTTCCGGCTCTGGCGCGTGTTTGAATGCGTTGATGATTTGTTTGTTGTATTCCTTCTCGCTGCCGTATTTCGCCATCATCTTTTTCCAGAAGGCCCGCACTTCCTCATTATCCACTTCCTCGACTTCTTCGTTGTCTTCGCGCGTGTCCGGCGCGGAAATCACCACTTCGTTCGTCACCTTGCCGAACTCATCCAGATACTTTTTATATTTCAGCGCCACCAGTTTCGTCGGCGCGGCCAACTGCGCCTTGAACTCTGTGCCCTGCCAGTTTTGGCTGTAGTGCTCGCTGATGTCGAACGCCGCTTCGTAAATCTTCCGCTCCGCCTTGTTTAGTTGCTCCTCCGTGGAAAATTTCTTCTTTAAGTCGGCCCGTTGCGCTTCTGTCAGCGGCTTTGTCACAAGTTCAAACCATTTGTCGATTGCCTTCTGGTCCACCTGCTGCAAAACGAGCCGGCCCTCATAAAGCAGCGGCACAACGGCCTTGTCTTTGACCGCCTGGTCAATCGTGTAGGCCGGCGGAATGATGCCGCCAAACTTCCGCGCCGTGTTTTTTTCAGCCTTCATCAACGGCGTGCCGGTAAACCCGATGAAACAGGCGTTCGGCAACACCTTTTCCATTTTCGCACCGGTCGGGCCGTAAACACTTCGATGGCTTTCATCAACCAGTACAAAAATATTCGGCGACTCGTTCTTGAACTCGCCCGCTTCTATTGCTACCGCGAATTTGTCGATCACCGTCGTTATGACGTTTTCCTTGCCTTCCATGATGAGCTTGCTCAGGTGTTTCCCCGTTTGTGCCTGCACCGGCTCTTTGCCGCACTGGTGGAATGTCTTCCAAATCTGCTCGTCGAGATCAATCCGGTCGGTAACGAGTACAATTGTCGGATTCGGTATTGCCGGTTCGAGCGCCAGAGACTTCGCCAGCATCACCATCGTCAACGATTTGCCCGAACCTTGCGTATGCCACACCACACCGCCCAGCCGTCGGCCATTCCGGATTTCCCGCACCCGTCCGACAATGCTTTTGACCGCGAAGTATTGTTGGTAGCGGGCAATCTTCTTTTCGCCCGCATCGAACACGATGAAGCGGAACGCCAGTTCCATCAGCCGCTCCGGCCGGCACAAGCTGTAAAGTGCCTTGTCTTGTTCCGTTACCTGCCTCGGCTCTGATTCCAATTCATCAAAATAGGCGCGCACATAACCGAAACGGTCGGCGAACAACTTGTCCTTTTGCATTTTCGTCAGTGGCCGGTTGATGAACGCCGACACTTCCGCCGAGATGTCCGCCGTTTTGCTCTCCTTTAACTCCCGCCACCTTAACCAGAACTTTGCCCTTGTCCCCGTCGTGCCGTAAGCCGCTTCGTTTTTCGTCACGCCCACCAGCAGTTGCGTGAACGTGAACAGCTTTGGAATGTAGTCGTCGGCCTGGTTGCGGATGTTCTGCGAAATCGCCTGTTCCAGCGGCTCCTTGATGTCGGGCCGTTTGCACTCAATGACCGCGAGCGGGATGCCGTTTACAAACAACACCAAATCAGGCCGGCAAAGCTGGTTGCTTGCCGTCCGTTCGACCTCGAATTCCTCGGCGACGTGGAAAACGTTTTTCTCCGGCTCGCGCCAGTTGAGGTATTGCAGCGTGAAACTCTTGGTGTCCCCGTCAATCGTCTGTTCGAGCGCCTTGCCGAGCGCGAGCAGGTCGTAAATCTTCTCACTGGTCCGCACCAGCCCGTCGAACGGGATGTCCTTGAGCGCCTGAATCGCGGCCTGAATGTTCGCCTCGCTGAATTCATATTGCTGCCCCCGGTAGTTGATGCGGTTCAGCTTCCGGAGTTGTTGCGCGAGGATGCCTTCCAGCAGCACATTCGAGAGTTTCCCTTTGCGCTCCAGGTGAACTTCTTGCGGGCGCAGATACGTGTAGCCAAGGTTCTGCAACAATTGCAGCGCCGGCACCTGCGAAATGTGATCTTCCTGGAATGAAGGAGTATTCATTTTGTCCCGCCTTCCTTCTCCAACAGTTTGCCATACAGCTTGAGCTGGTCTTCGAGGATCTTTTTGTCCGGCAGCCGGGTCAGGTATTCCGACACCTGCATTTTGTGCGGCCCGCCGGCCAGTAGCAGTTCGACGTGCTGCCGTTTTTTTGACGTGCAAAGGATCAATCCCACCGGCTCGTTTTCGTGTTTCCGCCACTCGTGCCGCTTCAGCCAGGACAGATAAAGGTCCATCTGCCCTTTGTCTGCGGCCACGAAAGGTCCGATTTTCAGGTCCACCGCCACCAGGCATCGCAACGTCCGGTGATAAAACAGCAGGTCCAGGAAATAATCCTCATCGTCGATCCGCATGGGATACTGGCGCCGGATGAAACAGAAATCGTTGCCCAGTTCGGTGAGAAATTGCTGCAAGTTGCTGATGATGGCCGCTTCCAGGTCCTTTTCCGAATACGCGCCGGTCAGCCCCAAAAAATCCAGCAGGTAAGGGTCTTTGAATGCGTCCCGGTAATTCGCAATCTCCGGCGGCCCTTTCGCCGTTTCCAGCTTTACGAGCGCCCGGGTGTTGCTGGACAAGGCCACGCGCTCGAACAAGGCGCCGGCCATTTGCCGCTGCAGTTCCCGCTTTGACCATCGCTCGGCGCAACACCGCTCGAAATAAAACCGCCGCTGCCGCGCATCCCCGATGCCCAGCAGGATACGGTAATGTGTCCAGCCAAGATGATAATGCTTCGAGAAATCAATCGGGAGCCGGTCATTCCTTGCGGCAGGCAAACTCGGGAGACCCGTCACAGAGACCGATTCCCCGGCCGCTGGCGAGAGAATCTCAAATTCTCCAGCCACTGGCTGTGGAATTCCAGTCGACGCCGATTCCACAGCCGCCGGCTGTGGAATCTGGAAAGCTTCGAAGAACCGCCGCATGTCCCACAAATTACTGATCGAAAACCCCGGCCCGTATTCCCGGGAAAGACGCGACGCAAGCCCATCGAGCAAACGCTCGCCATATCCGCCCCGCTTCGCTCCCTTCTGGATGTCCCGTGTAAGAATCCGCCCGATGTGCCAGTAGAGCGTCACCATCGAGAGATTGGCCGCCGTCACCGCCCGGTGCCGCGCCTCCTCGATCAACCCCCGAATCTCCGGCAACATCGTCTCGACTGCCCCGGCCAGATTATTGGCCTCGCGGTTGGCTATGCCTTTTCTTGATGTTTTCGTTGTTTTCATCCGGTATTCCTGAAATGACTGCGTGTTTATGTTACGTCGTCTTGAATTCGTTTTGTGGCGTTCCCAGCACCGTCGCCGTGTAGATTTCCAGCAACGCTTGAGTTGTGGGGCCTGCTACACGCATATAACGGATGTCCATTCTGGCGATGCGCTCTATTGCCGACCTGAATGCCGCTGCAAAAACTGGATTTTTCATCAGTTTTTTACGTGAGTTTTCGTCATCTTTATAGCTGGCCTTGAGCTTGCCTGTTTTTTTGCGGGCCAGCCGAAACGCAAACGGCGCAGCCGACACGCTCGGCCTGGCGTGTTCCAGCAACCGCATATTTAACGGCCGCTTGGTCCGCCCGCAGTAAAGGTGCCGTCTCCTTTCCGAAAACAAATACACGCCCGGATAATTGCAGGCGCCCAAGTTGTCCCGCTTAACCAGCGCCATGGCCATCAATTCCCGGTGCAGTCGCTCGACCTCGCTCACGAGTTTTCTAAATTTCGGGTTCATTATTCAGCCTTTCACTTTCACTCGGATTTCGCCGGTGAGCAGCTTTTGCATCAGCCCGCGCTTTTGTTCCTTCAACGCCTCCAGTTGCTTTTCCAGCAACTCGATTTCGCGGTCACAGGCGGACAACACATCCACGATCATTGCCTGTTCCTCAACCGTTGGTGGGATTCTCACCTTTTCTTTTGCGAAGTCGTCGAAATCAAAGATCAGCTTTTCGATATGAACACCGTTCGAGGCTAGATACGCCATGTGCCACAGCCGCTGGGTCTGAGAGAGGTAATTGAAGAACCGCATGTCCAGCGTCTTCGGATCGCGATTCACGAGCACATCATATTCGTCGGATACGCCGAACCCATCGAACGGCTTCGTCACCATCGCCCACGCGCCGTGAACCACCTGACGCTTGGAAATCAAAAAGTCGCCAGCCTTGAGTGATTTCAAAACTTTGGTTTTGACCTCACGCCCATAAAATGTGCCACGGTCAAACAATCCGCCGGAGCGTCGCCGGATGCTTGCAAATCGGAAGGCTTTATCGTCGCTCCACGTCATATACCGGTCACACTCTTCCAACAACGACCCAATTTTCACCATGCGCCACGATTCATTTTTGAATTCCTTGAACCGCGTCTTCCCTGTCAGCAGTTGTTGCATCAGTCCTCGCTTGCAATCCAATGCAATATCAAGACGCGAGCGCAATGCCCCGACAGACTTTCCCCAAGCGCTCAAAATTCCCGCAATCTTTCGCTGCTCGTTATCCGGGGGCAAAAGCATTTCCAATTCGCTTACAGCCGACCCGTTTATTGAAGGTAGAGCCCCATTCTGACTCAAGCGGGCAAGGTCGATTGTTTGGGACCAGTAGAACAAGTATTGCTCGTTCACGCCCGACGCCACCAATCCCATGCAGTTATTGTCCACAGCCGCAGGGACACCAAGGCGTCGTCGCTTGTTCGTCAACAATGCTGCGCCAACCTTCGGAAATACAATGGCACCCTTTGGCAACAACCGTGCGCCAAGCGCTTTCACCATCTCATCATCAACGGTATTTTCAGCACGTGTCAGCATTTCCTCATTCCCAGGAAGATTCATATCGCTAACCTTTACGAAAGGATAAGGGAGCCCCTTGCGTCCCTGGTAGCGTTCGGGGAAACCGGAACCGCCGATTATTTTGCACACCTCGCCAACCGAGGCAGATTTCCACCCATGCGGAATACTCCTCATACATCAAGTTCCTTCAAATAACCGGCCATCTTTTTGCGCACGCCAGCCAGTTCCGTTTCCAGTTCATCAATTTCCTTTTGCACTGTCTTGAGGTCCACTTCCTTTTCCGGCTCAAATGTGTCCACATAGCGCGGAATATTCAGATTGAAATCGTTCTCCGCAATTTCTTCCGGCGTGGCGCGGTAGGCGTATTTCTCCACCGTCTTGAACGTCTTGTAAGTGGCCACAATCTTCGCAATGTGCTCCGCGCCTAGCTTGTTTTGGTTCGTGCCTTCCACAAAATCCCGGCTGGCGTCAATGAACAGCACGTCCTTGGTCTTTTTCCCCTTGTTGAAAATCATTATCGTCGCTGGAATGCCCGTGCCGAAGAAAAGTTTTTCTGGCAGGCCAATCACGGCCTCCAGCGCGTTCTCCTCAATCAGCTCCTTGCGAATGCGGCCTTCCGCCCCGCCCCGGAACAGCACTCCGTGTGGCGCAACCACGCCCACTTTGCCGCTGCCTTCCACCGCTGTTTCCACCATGTGGCTGATGAAGGCGTAATCGCCCTTGCTCTTCGGCGGCACGCCCCGATGAAACCGGTGATATTTGTCCGCTTCGGCGGTTTCCGCGCCCCACTTGTCCAGCGAGAACGGCGGATTCGCCACCACCACGTCAAACTTCATCAGCGAATCCTTCTCGATGAGTTTCGGGTTGTTGATGGTGTCGCCCCATTCAATCCGCGCCGCGTCCTTGTTGTGGACCAGCATGTTCATCCGGCACAGCGCCCAGGTGCTGCCGTTCATTTCCTGCCCGTAGAGCGAGAAATCATTGTCGCCCACCTGGTCGCCCACCTGAATCAGCAACGAGCCAGACCCGCACGTCGGGTCACAAATGCGGTTTCCCTTTTTCGGGGCGAGCAGTTTCGCCAACAATTCCGAGACTTCGCCGGGCGTATAGAACTCGCCACCCTTCTTGCCGGCATCGCTCGCAAACCGCCCAATTAAATACTGGTAGGTGTTGCCTATGATGTCTTCTTTGCCCACCCGCGACGGCCGCAGGTCCATTTCTTCCCCGGCAAAATCGTCCAGCAAATCCTTGAGCCGTTTGTTGCGCTCCTTCGTCTGCCCCAGATTGGCTTCGGAATTGAAGTCAATGTTGCGGAATACTCCTTCCAGCTTCGCCTTGTTGGCTTCTTCAATCGCCTCCAGCGCCACGTTAATCAGCTCGCCGATGTTCGGCTCGTTCCGCTTGGCGTAGAGCGTGTAATAGTCGCAACCATCCGGCAGGACAAACCGCTCACGCGCCAGCCGGCGTTTCATGCGTTCCGCGTCACCCTTGAACTCCTTTTCGTATTCCTCGCGCTTGTCCTTCCACACGTCGGACAGGTATTTGAGAAACAACATCACGAGGATGTAGTCCTTGTATTGTGCCGGGTCTATCGTGCCGCGAAACGTGTCACACGCCCGCCACGCTACATTATTGATTTCGTCCTGGTTGATCGGTTTCATGGTTTTAATCAGAGTAGAAATTTTATTGTGACTTTTTTAGCAACGTTCGGATGGCTCCTTCAATCAGTGCAAGCCGTTTTCTGCGCAACAATTCCATAAGCGCTTGTTCCTCTTGGCCAAGGGACACAAGGTCCACAATCTGCCGCTGTAGTTCCATCGGCGGAAGATGAATTGGCAGTCCGCCGAGTTCATCAATTGAAATGAATGGAATGCTGGAACCGGCTTGCATGGACCGCAGCCGTTCCCTCGTCTGCGGCAAATTCAAATACCATGCAAGATAAAATGGAAAAACTATGTCTTTAGCCCGCAACACCAGAAGAGTCGAAGCGGCAATGGCATTCGACATTTTGGAAGCAAACACCCCGGCACCATTTATCTGTCCTCGTGCAGTGAAAAGGATGTCGCCGCTTCGAAGCCGCTGTTCTTCCCAATTGGGGGAAGCTTTTACTGTTTCCAAATTGCCGTTGATCTCTCCCAGGCTTCGATCGACATTGCGCATTTGCACGAGGCAACAACCGCCAGACTTCACGCGTTCCGGTTTTTTTCGGAAGGGGAATCCCGAACGTATCTCCGCGATGTCTTTCAGCAATTTCATCTTTGAAAGGGCGGGCCGATTCACGCCCGCCCCGCTTTTAACTATCCGTTACATGGCGGGTTATACGCCGCAATCAAGTCGGCTTCAATGGCAAGCCTGGACTCTTCATTGCTTTCCACATGCACACAAATGCAGTTTGCGCTGCGCCTGCTGAAGCAGTCTGTTTTGTGATGGTCGTCGAATCGCTCCGACAGGTCGCCGGTTTGACCCACATACACAATTGCATGGGTCTGGCCCCCTGCCTGATTTGACATTGCACGGGTGACGGCATACAAGCCGCCGATGGGTTTGAACGTGGTGCCCCATGGATAGACAAGAAAAGCGTATTTCCTGCCTGAGGCACCGGTTAATTCCAGCGTTGCTGGTGTGGTAGTTGTCATAGTTTGACAATTCCGGTACGCCAGTGCCGGCGGACTCGGCCTGGCGGTTTTTATTTACTTCCGGTCATGCTCAGGCTAACTTTTCGTTGCGACACGGGTTCAGCCCTGCTGGACCTGATGTTCAGCCCGACTGCGGAGGTCCGCTTCCCGGTCGGGCTTTTTGTGCGACATACTGATTACAGTATTCGCTCGACTGTGAAAATTATACAGACAAACCCATCTGTGTCAAATAAATTCTGCGTGAAAATGATTCAGGTAAAATCGCCAACAGTTGCAACATTCTTTTCACTCATCGTAGGGGTATCTTTAACATTTAATTGATGGTCAGATAACCATTCAAAACTCCCCAAAGAGGCCGGTTGAGGTCAACAGCTCAAGCGGGGCGTAGGGGGATGGGTGCAATTTTGCACTACGCCGGGGGCGGCGGCGATTTCGGCAGCAACCGCGAGATGATGATCAGCAGCACGACAATCACCAGCGCGAGAATGCCCCAGAACACCACACCGCCCTGGCCGGGGATTTCATGCTCGCGCCACGACGATTTCCGGAGCTGCTGCTCGGTGCCAAGCGAACCTATGGCTTTGTCCGCCGACAACAATTGCCCGGCAACCAGGCTGAGGTCGTAACGTGGCGCGTCTGCGCGTGGATTGCCGTAGTAAAGGAAGAGTTCGTCGTCCGACCCGGCTTTGAACAGAATGCGGGTCGCGGGATAAAAGAGTTGAAACTTCTCCAATTCGACGGACGGGTTGTCGCCATTGTGCGTTTCCAGAAACAATGTGTCGCTTTGGGGCGAGTTGTCGAGGGTCAGGAAAAAGTCCCGGCTCTTGCGGTCGGGGGTTTGCACCCAGGACGCGCCGCCCAGATTGTGCCGGTATTTTTCGCCGCGTTCGTTGGCCAGTTCCTCGTAAAGCGTTATTTCACGCTGGAACAGCGCCGTTTGGGTGCCGCAACTCAGGCGGATGACGGGCAGGCGGGATTGCGGCAGCTTGATGATCCAGCGGCTGAGTTTGGGGTCTTTCGTATCGTTGGTGGCGGTCACCGTCGGCGCCAGCGAACGGCTGATGGAGGTGTGTTCGAGGATGTAAGGCACCTGGTTGCTGCCATGCAAAAGCCGCAAGTCCTGAAAGCCCGGTTGCGCGTGCGCGAGCACATCCGGCTCAAGCTCCAATTGCTGCGCGCCGTCGCGGGTGATTTTCACCGGCTGGCGGAATTTCCACGCCGTTACGTCGAGCGCCGCACCGGTTGCCTCGATGCCGGGCAGCACTTCCGGCGAACGATAATCCGGGTTGTTCGCCGGCGGCGGGAGCTTGATCGGTGCGACCGCCACGGATTTGAGGTTCATGTCCAGCGCGGCTAGATCGTAGCGCGGCGCGGCGCATTGGTTGTTGCCGGTCAGCAGATGATAAGCGCCCGCCTGTCGCGCAAGAAACACGAGATAAACCGGGCGCCGTTCCACACGCACCGCCGTGATGGGCAGCGGCGGGCTGTCCTGGTTGTGAATGAACAAGAGTAATTCCCGCGAACGGACCTG
>Ga0181539_1001251_pt1 | contig 28638 bp, 21 predicted proteins | sample PEATcosm2014_Bin_46_FD_119767 | JGI IMG/M metagenome (GOLD analysis project Ga0181539, IMG submission 119767) | Peatland microbial communities from MTU Mesocosm Facility, Houghton, MI, USA - PEATcosm2014_Bin23_60_metaG | ecosystem: Environmental > Terrestrial > Soil > Wetlands > Peat | place... | reverse complement strand
TGTCGCCCACTACGAAAAGGAAACAAACAATCGCGCTCTTGTCCAAAACGCGAAAGCCGCTTAACGTCATTCACGGCAACGTCCGCTTCACGAAGTTCAACAAAGACCGGGGCAATCCCCGGCGCCTTGCAAGGGCTCAGTCATTGCTTAGCCGTTCCGAGTTACAGATTGATTGGCAAGATCTACGAGCGCGAGCCGGGGTCACAGCGATGTCAATCTGCAAAACAAGCGCCTCAAAAATCACGATTGCCATAAATACGAACGAGAATGCTTCCAAAAAAATGTAAATGAATGGAGATTTCGTCAGCAAGCCATCAAGTGATGGCACAGCGGTTATATTTTTTAGATCCATCGAACCCCAGGATAATAGAAGCATGAACAAGAAGGCTAGATAGAACTTTATGATCGAAATTCCGTGGGACTGAAAAACCTTGCGCGTGCTTATGGTGGTAAATAGAAGTGAACATAAGCTCACACGAAGAACTCCGACTGGTATTAGAATCCAGATCAGAATCTCAAAGAGTCGTAATGGCAATGCGGCCGACACTGGATCGACGCCACGCAACAAAAGAAACTGGTATTGGTCACGAAGAAATGAAAGTGTCGGCGGACTTTTTAGACTGCTTGCAAATTGCGAGAGTTCCCATCCGCATATGAAAAATATGAATACGAGAGGTAATAAACAGGCTTCCGCAATTACCGGGACACCCGCGATAAGCTGGAATTTTGCGCGCTTAACGCGCGACGCCAAGTCATTCATCGCGGTTGTCATAAGTAAGCAGTCTCCCTAACAGCAGAGCGTTCAGTTGAAACTCAAGAGTACGCACTACCTCCAGCCCCTTTCGGACCGACATTGCGGCGGACTACATAAGTCTACCCACTACTACATTTCGATTGCCCCCTCATCGCTCACGTATCGGCTCCGGTTTGAACTTGAGAAGCGGCGACAAAAGGTAAGAGATAATGCGCCGCGACCCGGTCTTGACCTCGACCATTACAGCCATGCCGGGCGAAAGATTGTCGGGCCGATCTTGGACCTGCATCTGCGTATTGGTCCAGCGCAACACGATGGCTAGTGGGCCAATCGTCAAATTCTCTGGAGAATTCGGGTTGCACGCGGACCGGCTGTTCCGGCTCACGCGGCGCCTCCATCGTCTCTGAATTGGCGCGTTCCGACCGCACCGATGCGTTACTTTCCAGCAAATTGCTGCCGGCGCGTTCCGTCACATCCCCCTCCCCACTAATGCCGAGATGGAGGCGACGGAATCGAATTTGATAATTGTTCGAGCGATTAATTCAGCATGAGCGGGGTGCTGGATAAGAATGCCGTGCGGCACGGCTTGATCAGATCGGTAAGCGAGGACCTCTCGCTGGCGCAGTGCGCAGGAGACAGTACGACGCTCGCTCATGACGCGCCCCGCCATTTCCGCATCCCGTCGCGCGCATTTCACATTAAATGCTCACGAAATTTTCTTTTAGTGCGATTTTCCATAGCGCAAGTGACGGTTGATCGAATAGCCCTGGCGCGAGAAAGCTCCTATGCGAAATTCGCTGGCTCGCGAGACTTGGCCTGCCCCAAGTTGGCCCGCCTATTGCGCCTGATACTCGACTGCAAAGCGCGAGCCATGTTCTCGTCCAACTCCGCGAAATCGATCAGGCCACGCCACCGCGGCGATCAGCATTGAGAGATGGCTTGGTCCTCGTAGAAGCGTCCTCATCGCTCGCGCAGGCTCTCCTGTTTATATCGCAGCAGCGGCGAAAGGAGATACTCGATGACTCGCCGCGAGCCGGTCTTGATCTCGGCGGTGACCGCCATGCCGGGCGTAAGATTGACGAGCTTGCCCTCGATCTGCATTTGCGTGCTGTCGAGCGCGATGCGGGCCGCATAGACAAGCTCCTGTCCCTGCGGCTCGCTCGTGTCGGACAGCGCGCCCATCGTTTGCGGGTATGAGCCCGGTTTATTCGCCGTGGGTTTCTCGCGCACGATGGCATCCTGCGAGACGCTGAGGACGGTGCCATGCAGGAGGCCGTAACGGGTGAAGTTGAAGTTGAAGTTGAAGGTGTCGATCTTGACCTGTACAGGTTCGCAGGCGTCGACGAAACCGATATCTCGGTTGGAGACCATCACTTCGGCTTCAAGATGGGCATCGACCGGCACGACGACCATCAACTGCTCGGCGGGAGTCACCACACCGCCGACCGTATGCACCGCGATTTGCTGCACGGTGCCGTCGACCGGAGCCGTCAAGGTCTGCAGCTGGCGTTTCTCCTCGGCCCCGACCAGCGCGTGTTGCAGCCCCGCCGCCTTTTGCGCCGCTTGCGTCAGATCGCTCGAGTTGGTACGGCGATACTCCGCGCCGGTTTGGAGCTTCTGCTGCTGCAGGCCCGCCACTTGCGCTGTCGCTTCATTGAATCTTGCGGTCTGCACCAGAAGCTCCTGTTGGTGCTCGACCAGATCTTGTTGATTCTCCCAATAGGCGATCTTCGAACCTAGTCCCTTGTCGGCGAGATATTCCCGCGCATCCGCCTTCTGCTGCAATATTGGAATTGCGATTTTGAGCTTTTCGATGGTAGCGGCGACCGCCGCGCGATTGGCCTCATGTTCCACGATCTGATGGTCAAGATTAGCCAGCTTCGCGTGAAATTCCACGATTTGATTGCGCAATAGAGTGATGTGCATCTGCGCCTGCGCGGCCGTGGCGCCTTGCGGTATCGTCATCTCGGCGTCGGGATCGTCGGCACCCGCCAATGCGGCCTGAAGTCGTGCCACGTCGAGTTGCGCGGCGATAAGCTCGGTCGCGATGCGGTCGCGTTCCGCCGTATTGATCGTGGGGTCGAGTTCGAGCAAGACGTCGCCCGCCTTCACGGGCTGGCCGTCATGCACATGGATATTGCGCACGACGCCGGTCTCGAATGGCTGGATCACCTTGCTGCGACCGGTCGGGACGATTTTACCAGTTGCCGTTGCGATGATGTCGACGCGTCCAAACGTGGCCCAAACAATCGCCAGCGCGAAGAACAATGCGATGGCGCCTGCTATTGCACGCCCGGCCGGCGAGGCCGGCGTTTCGAGGATCTCGAGTGCCGCCGGTCGGCTGGGTGTCGAGATGCGAACCCATGGCGATCGGCGGCAGATCGGGGCTTTTGCCGGGCCGGCGCGCGAACATGCTGCCGAGTTCGTCGACTGTGACGGTGCAGCCGAGCGCCTCGCATTGCGTCTTGAACCAATCGCGCACTTGACGGTCGAGATCGGTCAGCGTCAGGCGGCACACGCCGCCCTTCGGCGTCGCGCCGATCCGCGCCGCATCCATCAGGCAATCCCACAGCCGCCCGGCGTCGATCTGCAGGTTCTGCACGGCAAAGCCTCCGTTCGGCGGTCGCGGGACCGGCTGAGGACTTTGTAGCATCTGATCAGGGCGTCGGCATTGGCCGAGTAGGTCGGTGCCCTAGTCGGGCAGTGGGTTTCTTCCTCCTCCCCTGCGTAGTGCAACGAAGCGGGGGAGGGGGACCATGCGAAGCATGGTGGAGGGGGCGTCTGACTCGATGCTTCGTTTTCGTTGCAGGAGGAGCGGCGAAGCCCGCGCCCCTTCCACCGTCCCTTCGGGCCGGTCCCCCTTCCCCGCTTCGCGGGGCAGGATGGCTTATAACTCTATAACTCATTGAATCCATGACGAATCAGCTATGATGCGCGTCAGCCCAAAATGCCGGGGCAACCGCCGGAGCGAGCGCCATGCTGCGCGTGCGATTGAAAGCGGACGGACGTTTGGTCGAGGTGCTGCCGGACGGCAGCGAGCGCGCCATCCCGAGCGATCCGCGATCGATCGCGAGCGCCGCGCATCAGGCCGCGCGCGCTTCGGACGAACGGCTCAACGACGCGACCTATGCCCGCAATGTGCGCGGCCAAACCGGCCTGACCCAGACCGCGTTTGCCGCCCGGATCGGCGTGCCGGTCGAAACCGTGCGCAATTGGGAGCAGGGCAAGCGCTCGCCGCGCGGGCCGGCGCGCGCCCTCCTCAAAGTCATCGAGCAAGCCCCCGAGGCCGCCTTCGCTGTGCTCGGCAAGGCGCGCTGAATACGGCCGGTAGCCCGGATCGCGCAATGCGCGATCCGGGTTCTGACCCGCCGCAAATTTCCCCCCGGATTGCATTCGCAATCCGGGCCACATGTTTTAGCATGTCCTTTTCGCAAAACCGGCCTCCACTTTTGCGGGACATGCTGTAAATCATAGAAAACTCGACCGATGAAACCAGGAGCTGGGGATGGACGTGATTGAAAGTCATGGCGCGCGGATTCCAGTGATCGGCTTCGGCACCATGACGCTGAAGGAGGATTTGTGCGTCGAAATGGTCGAGGCGGCCTTGCATCTCGGCTACCGGCATCTCGATACGGCGCAGATGTACGGCAACGAGCGCGAGGTCGGCTCCGGCCTGCGCGGCTCCGGCGTCAAGCGCGAGGACGTCTTTCTCACCACCAAGGTCTGGTTCAGCAGGCTGGCGATGGGCGATTTCGAGCGCTCGGTCGACGAAAGTCTCGAGAAACTGGCGTTGCCCTTCGTCGATCTGTTGATGATCCATTGGCCAAATGCGCAAATCCCGCTGGCGGAATCGATCGCGTCGCTGTGCAAGGTCAAAAAAGAAGGCCTCGCCAAGAATATCGGGGTGGCGAATTTCAACATCGCCATGATCGAGGAAGCGGTGAGTGCGGCGAGCGAGCCGATCGCGGCTTTGCAGATCGAAGCCCATCCCTATCTCGATCAGACCCCAGTGATTGCTGCGGCGCGCCGGCACGGCATGGCGGTGGTCGGTTACTGCCCGCTGGCGCGCGGCAAGGTGCCGGGCGACGAGACGTTGCAGCGCATTGGCCGTGGCCACGGCAAGTCGGCCTCGCAGGTCGCCTTGCGCTTCCTCGAGCAACAGCACATCATTCCGATTCCGCGCACATCCAAACGCGAGCGGCTGGCTGAAAATCTCGGCAGCCTCGACTTCAAGCTGACGGATGCGGAGATGGCGGAGATCGGAAATCTGAAGCGGCCGGATGCGCGCATCGTCAGTCCGCCGCAAGCGCCGAAATGGGATACGTGAATACGATCGGACCAATCCCCACGGTCGCGGCCAACGGCGCCGAAATCCCGTTGCTCGGGCTCGGCACCTGGGATCTGCGCGGGCGCGGCTGTGCGCGGGTGGTCGAGCAGGCGCTCCGGCTCGGTTACCGCCACGTCGATACCGCGGAAATGTACGAGAACGAGCGTGAAGTGGGCGACGGCATCCGCGCCTCGGGGGTGCGGCGCCGCGATCTGGTCGTGACCACAAAGATCTGGCCGTCGCACTTCGCGCCGCGCGAGCTCGAACGCGCCGCGCGCGAGTGCCTGGTGCGGCTGCGGCTCAGCGAAGTCGATCTGTTGCTGTTGCACTGGCCCAATCCGCATATCCCGCTTGCGGAAACGCTCGGCGCGCTGTGCAAGGTCAAGCGCGACGGACTGACCCGCCACATCGGCGTTTCCAACTTCACCGTGGCGCTGATCGAGGAAGCGCATGCGATCGCGAGCGAGCCTTTGGTGTGCGACCAGATCGAATGCCACCCGTTCCTCGACCAATCGAAAGTGATCGCGGCCTGCCGTGCCCACGGCATGGCGACGATCGCCTATAGTCCGATCGCGCGCGGCACGGCGAAGAACGACGCGGTGCTCACCCGCATCGGGGCCGCGCACGGTAAGTCCGCGCCGCAAATCTGCCTGCGCTACCTGGTGCAGCACGACATCGCCGTCATCCCGCGCACCAGCAAGCTCGAGCGGCTGACCGAAAATGCCGCCATTTTCGACTTCGCGCTCTCCGACGCGGAAATGACCGAGATCGCCGGCCTCGCCCACGGCGACGGCCGCCTCGTCGACTGGGCCTATTCGGGACAGATGAAGTGGGATTAGGCCGGCGTCGGAAATCCCGGCGTCCGCGCGCTCGCCCTCTTGCCGGAGAGGGCCGCTCGGCGTTGCAACGACAAAGTGAGGGGGCGACCGCGGGCGGCGATACGCCGCGTCAGAACTCGACGTCGAGTTCCTCGAGCTCGTCGGGCTCTGCTTTGGCGCCGGCGATCCATTCCTGCATGTGGGGCATTGCCATGACGGATTTGCAATAGGCCTTCGCGCCGGCGTCGACCGCCACATCGTAGGTGGTGAAGCGCGAACAGACCGGCGCGTACATCGCATCGGCCGCGTTCGGCTTCTTGCCGAACAGATAGGGTCCGCCATGGGCCGTGAAGCATTCGCGCCAGATCGCGAGGATGCGCTCGATGTCGCCGCGCGCGCCGGCCCAGGATTTGAAGTTCGGGAAATGCGCCTTGATGTTCATCGGCATCGCCGAGCGCAGATTGGCAAAGCCGGAATGCATTTCGCCGCAGATCGAACGGCAATGGGCGCGTTCTTTCTGGTCCGCCGGCAACAGCCCGGCCTTGGGATTGATCTCATGCAGATATTCGGCGATCGCCAGCGTATCCCACACTTTCAGCCCGTCATGGTCGAGGCAGGGCACCAGGAAGGACGGCGACAACAACAAGAGCTCCGCCCGGGTCGACGGGTCGTCGGTCGACACGTGTTTTTCCTCGAAATCGAGGTCGGCCATCTTGCACAGCAGCCAGCCGCGCAGCGACCATGAGCCGTAATTCTTGCTGGCGAGCGTCAAAGTGGCCTTGGACATCAGCGTATTCTCTATTAAATCTGGGCCGAAATCAAACACTTAACGACAAGTGCCGGCCGCCTGGACCGTTGAGGAAGAGCTGCGGCCGGGCGATTCAGCACTTGCCCCTTCGCCAATTGTGCAGGATGTTCATATTCTTGTCGCAGTGCAACAAAAAATGCACTAGCTTTCTCGGCTTGGGGGCTCGGTAGGGTCCGTCGTCGGACGGTCCGCGGCGCCCGTGGATAACGGATGCTGTATCTCGCCTATCAGCTGCAAACCGACATCATGGAGCCGGTCCGGGCCTGGGCCGGCATGGCGGCCACGTCCGGCCATCCGCCGCTGCTCGCCGACCATCCGGCGATGCGCAACCTCACCGCGGTCTACGAGTTGATCGCGCGGGCCGGGCTGACCCATACAAGGCCGGCGTTCGGCATCGACAGCATCACCGTCGGCAACCGCGAGGTCGAAGTGCGCGAGGAGGCCGCCGCCGTCACGCCGTTCGCCACGCTCTTGCACTTCAAAAAGGACATCGCCACCGCGCAGCCGCGGGTGCTTCTGGTGGCGCCGTTGTCCGGTCATTTCTCGACGCTGTTGCGCGCCACGGTGCGCACCATGCTGCCGGATCACGACGTCTACATCACCGACTGGCACAATGCGCGCGACGTGCCGCTCACCGCCGGCCGCTTCGGCGTCGACGAATATACCGATCACATCATCAAATTTCTCGAAGCCATGGGGCAGGGCGCCCACGTGCTGGCGGTGTGCCAGCCCTGCGTCGCCGTGCTCGCCGCCGCCGCGGTGATGGCGCAGGCCGGCAATCCGGCGCAGCCGCGGTCGATGACGTTGATGGCCGGCCCGATCGACACCAGGGTCAACCCGACCAAGGTCAACGAACTCGCCAAGAAGCAGACCATCGACTGGTTCGAGCGCACGCTCACCGCATCGGTGCCGCTGCGCTATCCGGGCGCGTTCCGCCGCGTCTATCCGGGCTTCGTCCAGCTCGTCGCCTTCATGAGCATGAACATCGAGCGCCACGTCAAGGCGCACAAGGAACTTTACGAAAATCTCGCCGCCGGCGAACTGGAAAAGGCCGCGGTCACCAAGGCCTTCTACGACGAGTATTTCGCGGTGCTCGATCTCACCGCCGAATTCTATCTGGAAACCGTGCGGCTGATCTTCCAGGAGCACGCGCTGCCGCTCGGCAAACTCGAATGGCACGGCGAGCGCGTCGATCCGAGCGCGATCCGCCGCACCATGCTGCTCACGGTGGAAGGCGAGCGCGACGACATCTGCGCCGTCGGCCAGACCGTCGCCGCGCACGAATTGTGCAGCAAGCTGCGTCCCTATCTGAAGCGCCACCACATGCAGGCCGGCGTCGGCCATTACGGCGTATTCTCCGGCAAGCGCTGGGAGAACCAGATCTATCCGATCTTGAAGAACGTGATCTTGTCGAGCGATTGAGGCGCCGAACCCCTGCCGGCTGGCTGACCAGCATTTTGCCGCGCCGGTGGAAGAGGGGCTTGGCAGCCTGTCGCCAGGCGATCGAGATCCCGCTGGGTCCGTGAAAGGACCAGCTTGACAGGACGGCGAGGCGTCGAAATGCTAATCGTTCCGTCGCGGGGGGCGTGCGCGCGAGTGAGGGGTGTTGGGGGATCGTTCATGGAAAAGCCTATGGAATCCGTCCGCGCGGCAGAACCGGTGTTCTCGTCAGCCCCGGCGAAGAAGCGTGCGACCTGGCAGCCGCTCGCTTACGAGAAGCTCGATGCCGCGCAGGCGCAAAGCGGGTTCACCGGCCTCGGCGGCGATAACGCCGTCTACTCCTGATAGACCGGCTCAGGGCCGCCACCGGCGGGCAGTAGCTGGCCCGTTATGCAGTCGCGGGCTGAACGTCGAATGAGAGGACGATTCTAGCCTCTTCCGCCGTGTTAGGCACGGTCCAATGACTGATATAGCCGGGAAACAGAACGAATAGCCCCGGCGACGGGCGTATTAGATAGTGCGGCCAAACGCCCTGCGGAACATCCTCGAGGTCGACGGGTGGTCCGAATTCAAGGCAACTGCTGGTGTCGTCGGCGTCGGTTTGCGGAACCGCGACATAGTAGACGCCGACAAGCCAGCTTCCGGCATGCGTGTGCGGCTTGACGTGGGCGGTCCGCCGGGTGACATGACCGCCGCCCACGATGGACGCGCGAGCAGGCATCAACTGCCAATGTGTCGGGTGGCTGGCCGCTGCGGCAGTCACGCAATAGGCCGCATAGGTTTGCTTGAAAAGCCCGATCAAAGCCTCGCAGGCAGGGGTCGGGCGATCCGCGTAGTGTGCCGCATCCACTGCGCCGCCGGTCAGTGCGACTCCTTTGTTGATAAAATCGGTCTGGTATTCCTCTGTCGAGATCGGCCGCAGACCCTCGCTTAGTTCTTCGGCGATTGCGGCGTTGAATTCCGGCAACGAGGCATAGGGCTCCGGCGGCGTGACCAGCTCTTGGCGGACGAGGCCGTCGTAGTTCAGCATCGCTGCGACTTCGGCAGTGTGGCCCTGAAGGGCATGAGCGGCGAGGAAATGATCGATCAGCCATGTGCTCCAGCCGAGGCGGTTTGCGGCCGAAAGGGTATGTTCGGCGAGCGCTGCGCCCATGCCTGCACGCAGAAGTCGTCGTCCCACGGCGCGCGTGCACAGCGGATCGTCCGGCGACAGGGCGATGGCGCGATCCAACGCAGCCTCGGCGGCGTCTTTTGCGCCGAGGGCGCGCAAGGCGCGTTCCAAATGGATGTAACTGCCGGCACGATGCGGCGTGTGCGCGCACAACTGCTCGAACGCTTCCACAGCCTGCGGCACTTGCCGGTTTTCCAGCAGCAGCCGGCCGAGTTCACACCACGCCGTGGCGTCGTGCGGGGTTGCCGCGGCCACGCGCTGCCATGTCTCGATCGCCGCGTCCAGCGCGCGCGTCGCGGTCAGCGCCTGGGCAAGCCGGCGCTGCAGCGGGATGTCGTCCGGGCGCTGGACAGCAGCCTGTTTGAGAAGAGCCAGAATGGCCCCGTCTCTGGGCGAGGGTTTGGGACCGGTATCGACCCACTGGGTCATCTGTGATCTCCTGACGGAGATCAGTCTAACGGCAATATTGCGGCCCGCAATGCGGCCCAGGCGGCGAAAATAGTATGTGTGCTTTCAGTCTTTTAGCGACAGGTCTCCTGGCCCGGAGGCTGTCTTTGCGTCCCCGCAGCGAGTTCCGATGAGCGCCATCGCAGCCATCTTCCACCACGATGGGAAACCCGCGGCCGGGAACGATGTCGCGCGGATGCTCAAGGCGCTGGCAATCTATGGCCCCGCGCGGCAGGGTCTTTGGCAGGATCGGGACATCGCACTCGGCCATTGTTTGATGGCGGTCGTGCCGGAAGATGCCGCGGATCGTCAACCGCTCTCCTGCCGCGACGGGTCTGTGCATCTTGTCGCCGATGCGCGGATCGACAATCGCGATGAACTGGCGCGTCTTCTGAATCTCGATCGGGCGGGCAGTGCTTCGCCGCCCGACAGCCATTTCATACTGGCGGCCTATGAGCGTTGGGACGCCGATTGCTGCGATCATCTTTGCGGCCGGTTCGCGTTTGCGATCTGGGACGCGCGACGGCGACGCCTGTTCTGCGGCCGCGATCATCTCGGCGATCGCCCGTTGTTCTTCCATCGGGCGCGCGGATTTACCGCGATCGCCACTATGCCGAAAGGTCTGCTCGCATTGCCGGACGTTCCGCGCGAACTTGATGAAGAAACGATGCGCGCGGCGCTGGCGCTGCTGAGCTACGATCGAACAAAGACGTTCTTTGGTGGCATTTTCCGCGTGCCGCCCGGCCACACTCTGACGGTGACGGCCGACGCGGTCAGTCTGCATCGCTATTGGAGTGCGGACCAGGTCGCGCCGCTCCGCTTCCGACGCGACGAGGACTATATCGAGGCCGCCAAGGCGCTTCTCGACGACGCCGTCGCCTGCAGGCTGCGGCGTATTGGTAAGGTCGCGACGCAGCTGAGCGGCGGTCTCGACAGCGCAGCCGTCGCCGTGACCGCGGCTCGGCACCTGGCCGCTACAAATGAGCGGCTGTTGGCCTTTACGGCAGTTCCGCGCCCTGGTTACGCGGGCAGTTCGCCCGGCCGGTTCGTCGATGAATGGCCCCATGCGCAGGCGGTCGCAGTCGCCCATCCCAATATCGACCATGTGGCCATTGCCAAGACGAGGCGATCTTGTCTGGACGGCGTGGACGCGGCGATCTTCGCCCTCGACCGCTACGTTCTCAATCTCTGCAATTGGGGATGGATCGGGGCCATCGCCGACGCCGCCCGGGCGAGAGACGTCCGCGTCATGCTGGGCGGCGATTTCGGCAATCTGGCATTGAGTTATGATGGATTGTCCTTGCTCGCGAACAGCATTGCCGCCGGCAGATGGGGAGCGGCGATCGGCGAGGGCACAGCGCTCGTGCGGCGCGGCGCGATGAGCCCCCGCGCCATCATCGCATCGGCATTCGCTCCGTTCCTCCCGCTCTGGACGTTTCGCCTCTGGGATCGGTGCCGTGGCCGCGTCGACCCGCAGGCGCAGGTCAGTGCGTTGAAGGCGGATTTTCTAAGACACGCTCAACGCGCGGCGGAGGGCGCCGGCTGGCCGTCCGACGTTCGTCGGTTTCGCCTCGATCGCGCCGGCCGCGTGCGGGCGTTGAGTCGGTTCGACACGGGGGAATACCGCCTGGGCTTGCTCGCGACGCATGGCATAGACCAGCGCGATCCGTTGATGGACAAACGGATTGTCGAGTTCTGCTTTGCCATCCCCGAGGAGCAATTCCTGCGCCGCGGCGAGACGCGCTCGCTCATGCGTCGGCTGATGGAGGGAGCGCTGCCGGACGTGGTGCGGCTTGAAACGCGGCGCGGGCTGCAGGCGGCCAACTGGCATGAGACACTCGAGGCGGGCCGAGACGACGTGGCGGCAGAGATCGATCGACTGGGACATTCGCCAGTCGCCTCGCGGCTTCTCGATCTGCCCCGCCTGAAGCGCCTGATCGACGAGTGGCCTTCGGGCGACTGGAATCGGCCGGGTATCGTGACGAATTATCGCTACGCGCTGCTGCGAGCAGTGTCCGCCGGCCGTTTCATCCGCTCCATCGAAGGCGGCAATGCATGACGGCCACGCGCTTTCACTACCGCGCCTACGGTCTCGACATCGATTCGGAACTGGAGATTGCCCAGCTCCAGCTCTGCGACGCGTTCGCGACCGAACCGGATCGCAGGCTGACATTGCGATTGGGCGAAGTCGAACAAACACCGATCGACGCACCTGGATTGCGTCGGGCGGCGGCTCGGACGCTGTTTCGCTACGAGGTCGTGCAGGGCAAGCACGTGACGATCGAGTGCCTGCCTGGCGCCGACCGACGTGATATCGCGGACATGGCCGCGAGCCGCGTGATGTCGAGCGTGATTTATCAGCGTGGCTTGTTGCCGCTCCACGCGAGCGGCGTCAGCATTGGCGGTGGCATTGTCGCGCTTTCGGGCATGTCGGGTGTCGGCAAATCCACACTCGCGGCTGCGCTGGGGCGAAGCGGCCATGCGGTCGTCAGCGACGACCTGCTCCCGGTGAAGGCTGTCGCCGGGGCGATACCGCGAGCATGGCCGGGCGCGGCACGGCTCAAGCTTTCGCAGTCGGCGCTCGACTATCTCGGCTACACCGACAACGATCTGCCGCTTGCCAATACCCAGGAGGGAAAATTCCTGGTCGGGCCCGCATGGCTTCGCGGTTCGGAACGATCCGAATTATGGCACGATGGCCAGCCATTGAAGGCGCTCATCCGGATCAAGCGGGGGCCGCTTGGAATCCGGAAGCTCCGCCCGCTGGACGCCGTGGCCGATTGGCCGCTCCAAGTGCGCAGCACGGATTTGGTGCCGGTCGCCGAGTCGCCCGCGGCGGTTTGGCAACAATGGCTGAATATCGTAAGCCATGTACCGACGCTCGAGCTCAGTTGCAGCGGCGAATTTTCGGAACTGCTGGAAACCGCCGGACGCATCGAAAAATATCTGGCGGCCGGCTAAAGCATGTCCCGCAAGAGTGGCGGCCGGTTTTGCGAAAAGGACATGCTAAAACAAAAAGCCGGAGCAGGATTCCGACTCGAGGAAAAGGCATCCTGCTCTGGCCGGATGCCATGAAAGGCCGCCGCAAGGTGACGAAGCCGCAAGGGTGACGAACATGACAAGAGGGCTTCTGACGATCGACGCGATCGTGCAACGCGACACCGAAGTCTTGTCCACGCAAGCGCCGGACGAGACGCTCGCGATGGATATCGCCAGCGGTACGTGCTTTGCATTCACTGGACCAAGCGCGCGAATCTGGGCGCTGATCGAAACGCCGATCGGCGTTCGTCAACTGGTGCGCCGGCTGGTCGAGGAATACGAGATCGAGGAGGCGGACTGCCTCGATCAAACGATGGCGTATTTGCAGAAACTCCTGGCCGAAGGCATTGTCGTCGTGGCCGATTTTGCCGCGCATTAGGCGTTCATGACCGAGCCAGTGAGCGTGGCGCTCTGCTTCGACCGGCATCTGGCGCTGCCGGCGGCAACGGTCATCGCATCGGCGATGCGAAGCGCCTCGCGACCGCTCCACTTTTATCTGGTGATCGATCGTGCGCCCGGTTTGGCGCAATTTCTTCGCTCCGTACTGGCGCATTTCGGCGCCGGCGGCACGGTTGTCGAGGCGACGCCGGAAGTGGCGCTTGGAGCCGAGCACCGCGTCTACGGCACCGCATCGACCGCGGCCTATCGCCGGCTCTATCTGGCCGATCTACTACCGGACCTCGATAGGCTGATTTATCTGGATTCCGACGTCATCGTTCGCCACGACCTGACGGAACTATGGGAACAACCGCTCGATGGTCGTCCGCTCGGCGCGGTTGCGCATGGCTGGGCGGCGGACAGCAGGACTATGCTGGAACGTTTTCCGAACGGCTTTTTTAACAGCGGCATGTTGCTCATGGATCTCGTCCGCTGGCGGAATCAAGGCGTCCTCAGTCGAGTGGAAGACGCGGTGCGAGGCGCTGTCGCGGACCCTGGCGGGACGCTCCCATTCCACGAGGAAGGGCCGCTCAACGCTGTTCTGGTTGACGACTGGCAATCTCTTTCGCCGTCCTGGAATTTCACGTCTTATTTCACCGACTCCGCCGCAGCGACGCTGCGCCTGTCGCCGGAGTTGCTGACGGCTGTCCGGCAGGACCCGGGCATTATGCATTTCGCCGGCGGCTACAAGCCGTGGCTACCGGACTTCGCGCGGCTTTCTCACTATCATATCGAATTTGGCCAATTGCGCGCCGAGCTGGAGCAGAGTGTCGATCTTGCGGGGCTGGTCTGGCCTGGGCGTTTCATTGGAAGCACGGCGGACCGAAGGCACCGACGCTTGCGCGCAATGTCACTGATAGATCGGGCACGCCGACTTAATCTGGGTCGCTGGTCGGTCGTCGCCAAAGGGCTTATGGCGGTCGATGTCCTGGCGGTTGCGCGCGAACAGGGGCTCGACATCGCCGGTGTCGTGATTGACAACCCGCTATTTCGGGACGGGCAATTTGGCGATTTCGCGGTGCAAGGCCTGGCCGAACAAATCCACCTCGGTTGCCGAGGCTTTCTGATCGCCGACTTCCGTACCGCACCGCTGACCGCTGCCTATGTCAAAGAAACCGCATCGAGCCTTGGCGCCGACGTGCACATCCTGGTTTAGCAAGTAGCCAGGCTTGAGCGGAGCGCAAGCCGGGAATCGACCGAGCCGCACGATCTTCGTTGCCGGATTACGCTTTGGCGACAGCTGGTCGGATTTGCGCTCGCCTCGCGATCATGTTGACGGCCTTTAGCGTCATCACGATTTCCGCGGCCTGATTGAAGACTTCGATAAACGAAGTCACCACGCCGCGATCCGGCTTGGATTTTGACGGCGTCGCTTTGAGAACTGTCACGCGTACCGACAGCCGGTCGCCCGGCCGCACCGGCTTGAGCCAGCGCAACTCGTCGAGGCCGGGAGACGCCAGGCTGGCGACCTGCGTCAGATAATTCTCGGCATAAAGCCGCATCATCAGGCCTGCGGTATGCCAGCCGCTGGCGATGAGGCCGCCAAACGGTGTCGCTTTGGCGGCTTCAGGGTCGGTGTGAAAAAGCTGGGGATCGAACCGTTTCGCAAACGCAATGATCTCGTCGATCTCGACCGCGATGCTGCCGAAAGTATGAACGTCGCCTTCGACATAGTCTTCGAAGTAGCGATCGTCGATGGGGTGCGAAAAAGCCATGAGGTGTCTTGAACCATGAGTTGTCTTGAACGACGCGTTGTCTTGAAGTTGTCTCGGCCGGAATTTTCCCGACGCCGCGAACCGGCGCGATCGATCGCCGTTTGGCATCGAGCGCGCGCAATTCCGTCTCGCTTATTTGCGGACGCTTGCGCGCACGGCATCATCGAGGAATCGTTCCAATCCCGCAATGCAGGCCCTGTCGAAATAAAGTCGATGCTTGCGCTCGGCGATCTTGGCTTTGACGGCCATTCGCCAGGGCAAATCCCGGGCCAGGCGAACGGCGATGGACACATAATCGTCGGTCGTCTCGGCGACGGTTTCGGTGACGCCCATCATTGTGAGGATCGCCATGCTGTGGCGACCTCGCATGAGTGGCCCTGCCATGGTCACGACGGGCATATCGTGGACCAGGCTTTCCAGAGTCGAATTGCAGCCGGACCAATCGATACTGTCGAGAAAGACGTCGCACAGACCGCTCGCCGCGATGAACTTGCGTCCGTCGAGGCGGGGCAGAAACCGGCAGTGGTCGTCGGCCTTCAGATCCAATGCGCTGAATGCGCGATCGAGGCGCCGGCGGAAAAGCCCAGTGATGTGAGTTCCTCTGTGGGATTGGATGAAGACGAATTGGCAATCGCCTACGGCGCGCGCGATCCGGGGAAACACCTCGTCGAATTGGGGCAAATATTTGTAGAGCGATTGACAGCACCAATAGACGATAGCGTTCGCCCGCAATCCTAGATCCCGCCGCGCGATCGGGGCCGGCGGCGGATCAATCGGTTCGCAATAGACCGACAGATTGGGCAGCCTGACCAGCCGTTCCGTGTAATGGTCCTGACCGTCGGGCGGCTCCATCAGATCGCTCGAGAGGTAATAATCGATTGTCGGAAAGCCGCTGGTGTCTGGATGGCCCCAGGAATTGCACTGCACCGCGGCCAAGCGCTGGGCTGCCAGCGCGGCAGCGACTGGGTCCATGCCGATTTCCGGATAGATCAGAACGTGCGGGGCATCGCTCGATATTTCCGCGCGCCAGCCGTCGATCGGGAGCGGGCCTTGGACGAAGCGCTCGCACAAGGCCGCCGCCGCTTTCGTTTCGGCGTCCTGCGCAACCCCTGTGTGATAGCCGAAAATTCGAAACCGCCGGCGATCCAATTGGCCGAGCCAACCTTTGACCGGAAGCTTCCAATTGGAATGCTGCCGGAAAAACCCGCTGACGATGCCGACGCGCACCGGCTCTGTCTCTCCTGGTGGTGAGGCTAGTGCTGCCGGCGGGTAGCACTTGGCCATGACGCGGCAGACGAAAGCGCCGTAACGGCCCTGGAGATCGCAATCGTTGTAACCCTGATAAGCGAGATAGAACGGCTGGCTCGTGCCGATTCCTTTCGCGAAGTCGGCGAGACGCGTGCTGCGATCGCCCGCGTCGCATAGGGCCCTCAGCCGCCGTTCATAGGCCGTGCGCCGCGCAATGATTTCCGGTTCGTCCATGTACAGGATCGGCAATTCCGCCATGCACAAGCCGAACGCGGCCTCGCCGAAGTCGGGTTTGAGCGCGACCGCCTTCTCGTAGCTCGCCAGCGCCTCCTCGGACCGATCCAGCTCACGAAGCGTAACGCCACGATTGCAGAGCGCCTCGGCATAGTCCGGTCGCACGGCGAGCGCGCGGTCGCAGCTCGCGAGCGCCTCCTCGAACCGTTTCAGCTCATGCAGGGTAACGGCACGATTGGACAGCGTTTCGGCGGAGTCCGGCCGTGCGACGAGCGCGCGGTCGTAGCTCTTAAGCGCCGCCTCGAACCGCTTCAGCTCATGCAGGGTGTTGCCACGTCTGAAAAGCGCTTCGGCAAAGTCCGGTCGCACGGCAAGCGCGCCGTCGTAGCTCACTAACGCCGCCTCGAACCGCCGCAGCTCATGCAGGGTGACGCCGCGATTGAACAGCGCCTCGGCAAAGTCCGGTCGCACGGTGAGCGCGCGGTCGTAGCTCAAAAGCGCGGCCTCGAACCGCTTCAGCTCGTGCAGGGTAATGCCACGATTGAAAAGCGCGTCGGCGGAGTCCGGACGGATGGAGAGCGCGCGATCATAGCTCTCGAGCGCCTCGTCGAACCGCTTCAGCTCCTTCAAGGTGTTGCCGCGATTGGAATGCGCCTCGGCAAAGTCCGGTCGCAGGGCGAGCGCGCGGTCGTAGCTCGCCAACGCCGCCTCGAATCGCTTCAGCTCATGCAGGGTGACGCCACGATTGCAGAGCGCTTCGGCAAAGTCCGGCCGCGCGGCGAGCGCGCGGTCGTAGCTCTCGAGCGACTCCTCGAAGCGCTCCAGTTCCTTCAGGGTATTGCCGCGATTGGAATACGCCTCGGCAGAATCCAGTCCCCCGGTGAGCGCGCGATCGTAACTCGCCAGCGCCTCCTCGAACCGCTGCAGCTCCTGCAGGGCGACGCCACGATTGAAAAGCGCCTCGGCAAAGTCCGGACGCACGGCAAGCGCGCGGTCGTAGCTCGAAAGCGCCGCGTCCTTTTTGCCCAGGCTCGATTGGACGACGGCAAGAAGATGAAGCGCGTCGAAGAGATCGGGTTTGGCATTGACGATTTGTTGGCACAATTGCTCGGCGTCGACGAGCTTTCCCGCATGGTACGCGGAAAAAGCGTGGCCGAGCGCCTGCGACAAAGTGAGTGTGACGTTTGCCATTCAACCGATGCCGTGGCGTTTTGCATTGAAATGCGGCAGGGCGCGATCGTTAGAACTTGAAGGCTATCGTTTCGGGGAGCGCGGTCAATCGGTTGGTTGCCGGTCTTTGAATTTTGCGCCAAAGCTTTGCCTACCGCATCGCCGCCGCGATGTTGCCGCCGTCGACGGTGGTGACGTCTGCCGTTGTCTTCAGCGCCAGCGCGTGATGCAAAAACGCTTGCGCCACGTCTTCGGCGGTGACTTCGCGGCCGAGCAGATTGCCGCTCATGTAATCCTTTTCGCTCAGGCCGCGCGCCTTCGAGCGCTGCGCGATCATGTCTTTGGTGAGGAGGCCGGAGCGGATGCGGTCGGCGTTGACCGCATTGGCGCGGATGCCGTCGGAGCCGTAATCGAGCGCGTATTGCCGCATCAGCGCGAGCGTCGCCGCCTTCGGCAATCCGTAGGGGCCGAAATTCGGGCCCGGATTGACGGCTTGTTTGGAGACGTTGAACAAAAGACACCCGCCGGTGCCTTGCGCCAGCATGATCTTGACGGCGGCCTGCGCCACCCGCTGGTGGCCGTAGAAATTCAGTTCAAAACTTTTGCGCAAGACTTCCTCGTCGACATCGCCGATGCGGCCCTGCCAGGCGGCGCCGGCATTGGAAACGACGATGTCGACGCCGCCGAAATATTCGGCGACTTTGTCGAAGGCCGCGGCGACCGACTTGGCGTCGGTGACATCGCAGGCGAGCGGCAGAGCGGTCGGGCCGATGGTTTCCGCCTGCGCCCGCGCGGCCGCAACATCGAGGTCGAGCAAAGCGACATCGGCGCCCGCCGCCGCAAAAGTCTTTGCCGTCGCAGTTCCGATGGCGCCGCCGGCCCCGGTCACCGCGACGATCTGGCCGGCGAGCGGAAGTTCCTTCCGCGTGCCGAGTTTCGCTTGTTCGAGCGGCCAATATTCGCAGTCGAACATGTCGGCTTCGGAAATCGACTCGAAACGGCCGATGGCTTCGGCGCCGGCGACGCCTTCGACCCAGGCCTCGGCGATATCGGCTGCGATGATGGCGTCCCGTTTCGATCGGCCGAGACCGAACAGGCCGAGGCCAGGCACCAAGACGACGCGGGGGAGGGGATCGAGCTCGCGCTTGATGTGGCCGACACGCGCATTATGGCGCTCGAAATAGCGGCGATAGTGCGCGGCAAACCGGCCCGCCTGCTCGCGCGCCGCGCGGGCAAAATGATCGCGCTTGCCGGGCTCCGGCATCGGCAAGACCAGCGGCCAGTTTTTGGTGCGGATGGTGTGGTCCGGCGTGATCACGCCGGCTTCACTCAGCCGGTCCAACTCGTTTGAGCCGAGGAAATTCAAAACGGCGTCGTTGCCGCGGAACTCGAGCACCAGCCGCCGCCACGCGCCTTCGACCGCGTCGTCCTTCTCGCTGCACGCGCCACGCACGATCGGCGCGATTTCGGCGAGCGCGCCGGCGCGACGCCGCGCCGTGACGGCAACGGATTTGCGGTTGCGCGCGATGAAATCTTCGGCGAGCGACACCATCGCGATCATGCGCTCGTAAGCCTCGCGGGCGCTGTCGCCGAAAGTGACGATACCGTGCTTCGACAGAATGAGGCCGTCGGTGGGTTTCTCGCGCTCGAACACTTCGATGGCCTTCTTGGCGAGGCCGAAGCCCGGCATCAGATAGGGCACGAAACCAAGCCGCCCGCCGAAAACCTCGGCGCATTTTTTACAGCCGTCGGCCTGATCGATCACGCCGAGCACGGCGGTGGCGTGGGTGTGATCGATGAATTTCTGCGGCAGGAAAGCGTGCAGCATCATCTCAACGGAAGGATTTGCCGCCGTCTGATCGATCAGATTGGCGCGCTCGATGGCGACCAGTTCGGCGTCTTCGATCGCCTCGAACGCGCGCAAGCGGCGCATCGGCGCAAGCCGGACGGCGACCATGCCCTCGGGCTCGATCGCCGCCATGTCGGAGCCGGAGGATTTTACGCGCAGCACCTCGACGCTTTCGCCGAAGCGGTCGCGCGCGATCGTTTTCAGCGAGGTGTTGCCGCCGCCGTGCAGCACGAGGCTCGGATCGCGGCCGAGCAGGCGGGTGGTGTAGACCCGCAGCGCCAAATCACGGGCCAAATCACGAGCTATGTCGCGGTCGATGCCGGACTTGATGCCGGACTTGGCCGCATGCGCGACCATGGCCTCGGCGTCACCGTCGACCCAGCCGCTTTTCATGGCGCCGTTTAGCCGCCGGCAAAACGGCGCGCCCACCACCCGGTGCGGCGCGGCCGGTCGGCTTCGGTGGCGTCGTTACTCTCGGCGATAACCGGAGCGGGAGCGGGCGGTGCGGCGACCGGTGCCGACGCCGGCACATCCTCGCCGCCGGTGAACGGCGCAGGCTCGCGCACCGTGGAGCGCCGGCGCACCGGCTCGGCTTCGGCGGCCGGGGCAGGAGCCGGCGGCGCGGCGTCGAGATCGGCCACCGCCTCCTTCAATGCCGGCTCGGTCGCCGGCGGCGCGTAGAGTTCGTCGGCTGCGGCAAATTTCTGTTCGGTCTCGCGCGGGGCGTAGTCGGGCGCCGCCATCGCGTCGGCGGGTTGCTCTTGGCTGCCGCTGTCGTGGGCCTCGCGCGGGGTATCGCCGTTGCGCTGCCGATTGCGCCTGCCGCCGCGCCGGCCGCGCCGGCGCCGCCGCTCGCCGCCTTCGCCGCGTTCATGCGGGACGAATTCGCGTCCTTGCTGTTCGCCAAGCTCATCCTCTGCGACCGGCCCGTCATCCGACGGCGCCTCGCGATCCGCCGCCGCGTCATGAGCGATCGGCATGTCGTGATCGCTGTCGGGTGCGAATTCGTCGGCCGGCGCGCCGGTCGCCAAGTGTTCGGCCGCTTCGCCGGCCGCGGCTTCGTCACCGTTGCGGCCGCCGCGTCGGCGCCGTCGGCGCCGCGGTCGACGCGGGACGCCTTCGCCCGCTTCCGGCGCGGCTTCCGGCGCCGCGTGTTCGGGTTCCTCGGCTTCCGCGGCCGCGATGTCTTCGAGGTCGTCTTCGTCCTCCATCGGCGCGGCGACGACTTGGGTACGCTCGGCGATCGCTTTCGCCGCCTCGACGGTATGCACCTGCTCGCCGCGGTCGATCACGAAGGCTTGCGGCGCGGTGACCGACTCGTCGGCGCTGACCATGATCGTGATGACGAAGCGCTCTTCCAAGCCACGCAGATGCGCGCGCTTCTGATTGAGCATGTAGAGCGCGACGTCGGGGCGGGTGCGCGCGATCAGATTATGCGTGGCGCCGCGCATCAGCTGCTCTTCGAGCGCGCGCAGCACCTGCAGCGCCAACGACGACACCGAGCGGACATGGCCGGTGCCGCCGCAATAGGGGCACTTCTCCGTCGAACTTTCCAGCACGCTCGAGCGGATGCGCTGGCGCGACATTTCGAGCAGGCCGAAATGCGAAATGCGCCCGACCTGGATGCGCGCGCGATCGTGCTTGAGGCACTCCTTCAAGCGGCGCTCGACCGAGCGGTTGTTGCGCTTCTCGTCCATGTCGATGAAATCGATGACGATCAGTCCGGCAAGGTCGCGCAGCCGCAACTGGCGGGCGATTTCGTCGGACGCTTCCAGGTTGGTCTTGAGCGCGGTGTCCTCGATATGATGCTCGCGCGTGGCGCGGCCGGAATTGACGTCGATGGCGACCAGCGCTTCGGCCTGATTGATCACGATGTAGCCGCCCGAGCGCAATTGCACGGTCGGCGAGAACATGGCGTCGAGCTGATTTTCGACGCCGTAGCGCGCCAACAGCGGCTGCGTGTCGTTGTAGGGCTTCACGTTCCGCGCATGGCTCGGCATCAGCATGCGCATGAAGTCCTTGGCCTCGTGATAGGCCTCGGTGCCGGCGACGGTGACTTCGTCGATGTCCTTGGAATAAAGGTCGCGGATCGAGCGCTTGACCAGCGAGCCTTCCTCGTAAACGAGTTTCGGCGCGGTGGATTTCAGCGTCAGATCGCGTACCGTCTCCCACATCCGCAGCAGATATTCGAAATCGCGCTTGATCTCGATCTTAGTGCGGCTGGCGCCGGCGGTGCGCAGGATGACGCCCATGCCCTCCGGCACTTCGAGTTCGGAAGCCGCCTCCTTGAGCCGGGCGCGGTCTTCGGAATCGGTGATTTTGCGGCTGATGCCGCCGCCGCGGGCGGTATTGGGCATCAGCACCGAATAGCGTCCGGCAAGCGACAGATAGGTCGTCAGAGCCGCGCCCTTGGTGCCGCGCTCCTCCTTGACCACCTGCACCAGCATGACCTGCCGGCGTTTGATGACCTCTTGGATTTTGTACTGGCGGCGATGACGCGGGGCGCGATCGGACGCTTCTTCGAGCGCATCGGAGCCGCCGACCGATTCAACCACCTCTTCGTCTTCGCCGTTCTCCCCGTTCTCGCCGTTCTCGTCGTGGTCGCCGACCTCTTCGGTTCCGGACGAGGTTTCGCCGTTCTCGCCCGGCGCCGCGCCTGCGGCCTCCGAATCCGTATCGCGCCGATCGGCCTCATCGTGGTCGGTTTCGTCGCGATCGACGTCGGCTTCGTTGTCCGCCGCTTCCGCCGCGGCCTCGTGGCCGTTTTCGATCTCCGCTTCGCCAATTTCATCGTCAAGCGCGGGCGCGTCTGCCGTTTCGGCAGCCGGCGCGGCTGTTTCGGCAACGGCAGGCGCCGTTTCGGCGCCTTCCGTGCTGGCGCCGATCGTTTCCACCTCGGCTGTGCCGCCGTTCGCTTCGTCGCTCTCCCCTGGCGGCGGGACGAAGTGCTCGACGGGGGCCGCATCGCCGGCCGGGGCCTCGGCGAGATCGCCGCGCATCACAGTGTCGCGGCCTCGGTCGTGGCGGCGGTGGCTCGCGGAATCCTGGCGGGCGGGACGGTGGCGATGGCGCCGCGAGCGACGGTCGATCTCGTCATCGGCGGCCCGTTGCGCGCGCTCTTCCTCGTCGATCAGGGCCTGCCGGTCGGCGACCGGGATCTGGTAGTAATCCGGGTGGATTTCGCTGAAAGCGAGGAAGCCGTGGCGGTTGCCGCCGTAATCGACGAAGGCGGCCTGCAGCGACGGCTCGACGCGCGTCACTTTCGCCAGGTAGATATTGCCCCTTAATTGCTTGCGCTGCGCCGATTCAAAGTCGAATTCCTCGACGCGGTTGCCGCGCAGCACGACGACCCGGGTTTCCTCCGGATGGGTCGCGTCGATGAGCATTTTGTTGGCCATTGCTAATTCTCTTCAGGGCCGCTGTGTCCGCTTGCTCGGCGCCGCATCGGCGAGCGAGTAGCGTGGGGGCCCGATTGTCGGTGAATGGGACGGATCGGAAACGGCGAGGACGAGAAGCGGCAATGGTCCCGGCGAGCGTCGCATGAACGCTGCCGTTCCAATGGTTTAGGACCTTGACTTTCGCCTCGAACATGAACTCCAAACCGCGATGAGGCGGCCGCGCTGGGCGCGGCCGCAATTCGCTCGATCGCTGACGGCATAACCGCGACGCTCACCCAGCGGCTTTGGCGCCGCTGGCAGGCTCGTCACGCGCCGGTTCCGGCTATCCTGCTCCTTGAGGCATCGTCGTCGCCCGTCGGCAACGGCGCGATGTTCGTTGGAACTTGATCCAAGGAGCATTTGGCGCCGGAGCGGCTCGAAACCCGCGTCCGCCTCGCTCCCGTCATCTTTCTCGGGGAGCCAATTGCGGCGGACTGAAAGCTAAAGCGACTTGCCGGATGCCTAACGCGACACAACCGGAATCTTTCTCCGTCAGCATGTCCTTCTTAAGGCCGCGGACGGTGAATTGGCAAGTCGCCTGTCGATAGGCTGCGGCGAAATAGGGGCGAACTCGAATGCGGGCCGGGGGGGGCTTTCCCACGTCTTAAGTTCCGGTTAACCACGCGTCCCTAATGGAGAAGAGGGGCAGGATGGGGTGGCAACCGATGGCTGTCCGAGCCGCGCGCTGGGCTCTTTTCGGCGCGCTCATTGCCGCAATGGCGGCGGTCGTCCGCCCGGCGCCGGTCCTGGCGGCGGCTCCGGGAGCCGCTGCGGGCGACTCATTTCCGGTTGCGACCGAAGCCCGGCTCGGCGGCGACGAGACGCAGACCCGTTTCGTCATGGATTTGGACCGCAAGATCGAGCTGCACGCCTTTACGCTCGCCGATCCCTATCGGGTCATCGTCGACCTGCCGCAGGTGACGTTCCAATTGCCGGCGAAATCCGGCGAAACCGGGCGCGGCCTGATCAAGGCATTCCGCTATGGGCTCGTGATGCCGGGCGGTTCGCGGGTGGTGTTCGATCTCGTCAAACCGGTGCGGGTCGACAAGGCCTTCGTCGTCGAGCCTGCCGGTGGCGCGCCGGCGCGGCTCGTGCTTGATCTCGTCGCCACCGATCGCGACAGTTTTTTGCGGAGGATCGCGGCCGACGAAAAAGCGCTGCCGGCAGTAATCGCGCCTACGCCGACCGGGCCGACCGCGCAGGCCAATGCCGCCGACTCGCTTCCGCTCGTCGTGCTCGATCCCGGCCACGGCGGCATCGATACCGGCACAAAATCGGCAGCCGGCGAATTGGAAAAGGACATCGTGCTTGATTTCGCGCAACGGCTGCGCGACCGGATCGAGAAAGCGGGAAAATACCGGGTTCTGATGACGCGGACGGACGACACTTTCGTGCCGCTTGCCGATCGGGTGCGGATCGCCCGCAATGCCGGCGCCGCCTTGTTCGTCTCGATCCACGCCGATTCGCTGCCGCGCGGCGAAGGCGATGCGCAGGGCGCCACCGTTTATACGCTGTCCGATAAGGCAACGGATTCGGCGGCGGCGCGGCTTGCCGAACAGGAGAACCGGGCCGATGTCATCGCCGGCGTCGACCTCAAGGCCGAGCCCGACGACGTTGCCGGTATCCTGATCGACTTGGCGCAGCGCGAAACCAAGACTTTTTCGCTCCAATTGGCCCGTAAGCTGGTCGGCGAGATGAAGGCCACGGCCCGTCTCTACAAGGAACCGATCAAGTCCGCGGGCTTTCGGGTGTTGCGCGCGCCGGATGTGCCTTCGGTGCTGATCGAACTCGGCTATGTGTCGAATAGGCAGGATCTGCAATCCTTGCTGTCGGAGGCGTGGCGCGACCGCACGGCGAACGCGGTCGCTACGGCAGTGGACGGCTATTTTGCCACCCACGTCGTCGCCGCCCGGGCCGGCGCCAATTGACGGCGGCCACGGATGGTGCGGTTCGTGCGGCTGCGTCGGCGGTGCGCGTCGTCCGTGTGCCCAAATGGCCTCAGTTTGAACAAAAAACGGAGCGACCACACGCGATGGCAAGAGGGGTTACTGGCGGGTCGCGAGCTTTGCTGCCACAGTGGGTGGCGGCGTGGCGCGGCGTGAGTCACGGCTTGAATTCCACCATCATTCGACGTGGCACTCGATCTGGCACTCGATCCGGCATTCGACTTGGCCGAGGCAAGGCGGGGCATTTCCCGGAACGTTCTCGATGAAATTATTCCTGCGATTCCTGGGTTTTCTGTTTGCGGCGGGCACCATCCTGTTCATTGTCGGAATCGCCGGCACCGCAGGCCTATTGTGGCACTATTCCAAGGACTTGCCGGATTACTCTCAGCTCCAGGATTATGAGCCTCCGGTGATGACGCGGGTGCACGCCGCGGACGGTTCGCTGTTGGCGGAATACGCCAAGGAGCGCCGCCTCTATCTGCCGATCCAAGCCATTCCGCGGCTCGTCACCAACGCTTTCGTCGCGGCGGAAGATAAGAATTTTTACCAGCACCCCGGCGTCGATATGCAGGGCATCCTGCGTGCCGGCTTGCTCTATGTCGAAAACTACGGCCGCGGCGGCCATCCGCAGGGCGCCTCGACGATTACCCAACAGGTCGCCAAGAACTTCCTGTTGTCGAACGAGGTTTCGTTCCAGCGCAAGATCAAGGAAGCGCTGCTGGCGCTGCGCATCGAGCGCACTTATTCGAAGCAGAAAATCCTCGAACTCTATCTCAACGAAATCTACCTCGGCTTCGGCGCCTATGGGGTGGCCGCGGCGTCGCTTTTGTATTTCGACAAGTCGGTGCACGAACTGACGATACCGGAGGCCGCCTATCTCGCGGCGCTGCCCAAGGGGCCGAACAATTACAATCCGTTCCGCCGCCATGACGAGGCGATCGGGCGCCGCAATTATGTCATCGACCGCATGGCCGAGGACGGCTACATCACCGCGGCCGACGCCGAAAAGGCGAAGAAGGCGCCGCTCGAAGTCACCGCCCGGCCGACCGGCGCCCATATTTTTGCCGCCGAGTATTTCGCCGAGGAAGTGCGGCGCTATCTCTACGACAATTACGGAGAGAAGAAGCTCTACGAGGGCGGACTCTCGGTGCGCACTACGCTCGATCCGAAATTGCAGGTACTGGCACGGCAGACCATGATCAACGGTCTCGTCAGTTTCGACGAGAGCCAAGGCTATCGCGGCGCCGTGACCACGATCGACACCAGCGGCGACTGGGGCGTCAAGCTCGCGGAAGTCAAATCGCTGTCGGACATCGATCCCTGGCGAATGGCGGTGGTGCTCCAGGTCGACGATCAATCGGCGCGGATCGGCCTGCAGCCGGCGCGCGATCCGTCGGGCGCCGTGGTCAAGGAGCGCGAGATCGGGCTCGTTGCGCTGGACGGCGTGAAGTGGGCGAAGCCGGCGACCGGACCCTCGAAACCGATCCAGCGCGTCGGCCAGGTGCTTTCGGCCGGCGACGTGATCTATGTCGAGCGGCTCAACGACCAGAACCAATACCGTCTGCATCAGGTGCCGGAAATCTCCGGGGCCATGGTGGTCATGGATCCGCATACCGGCCGCGTCATGGCCATGGTCGGCGGCTTCTCCTTCGAGCAGAGCCAGTTCAACCGGGCGACGCAGGCGCTGCGGCAGCCCGGCTCCTCGTTCAAGCCGATCGTCTATGCGGCGGCGCTCGACAACGGCTACACGCCCTCGACCATCGTCATGGATGCGCCGATCGAAATCGACATGGGCGCGGGCGGCGGCATCTGGAAGCCGGAAAACTACGGCGGCAAGTTCTTCGGTCCGTCGACCTTGCGCTTCGGCCTCGAACAATCGCGCAATGTCATGACGGTGCGGCTCGCCCAGGACATCGGCATGCCGCTGATCGCCGAATACGCCAAGCGTTTCGGCGTCTACGACGAATTGCCGCCTTACCTGTCCTACGCGCTCGGTGCCGGCGAGACGACGGTGCTGCGCATGGTGACGGCCTATTCGATGTTCGACAATGGCGGCCGCCGCGTGATCCCGACCCTCATCGACCGCATTCAGGACCGCTACGGCCACACCATCTACAAGCACGATCAGCGCCAATGCATCGGCTGCGACGCCACCAAATGGGACAATCAGCCCGAGCCGACGCTGGTCGATCGTCGCGAGCAGGTCATCGATCCGATGACCGCCTACCAGATCACCTCGCTGATGGAAGGCGTCGTGCAGCGCGGCACGGCGACCGTGGTGCGCGACGTCGGCAAACCGATCGCCGGCAAAACCGGCACCACCAACGACGAGAAGGACGTCTGGTTCATCGGCTATTCGCCCGACATCGTCTGCGGCGTCTATATGGGCTTCGACAAGCCGCGCCACATTGCGCGGCTCGCGACCGGCGGCCATCTGGCCGCGCCCGTGGTCAAGGATTTTCTCAAAGTGGCGCTCGCCGACAAGCCGCCGATCCCGTTCGCCGTGCCGCCCGGAATCAAGCTCATTCGGGTCGACGCCCATACCGGCATGCGCGCCGGCCCGGGCGACCCGAAAGTCATTCTCGAAGCGTTCAAGCCGGGCACTGCGCCGCCCGACACTTACTCGGTGATCGGGACCGAATCCGAAAACGGCGCGCCCAATGCGGTGCCGACCTCGCAGCAGGTTTCGCCCGATGCCGGCAACGTGGTCCGCGCCGGCACCGGGGGGCTTTATTGATGTTTTTCCCTCCCCCTTGTGGGGAGGGAGTCCGCCGAGCAAGCCGCCTGCGTTGCGTTTCGCCTCTTAACCCATTACATCGCGGGCCGGAGCAGCATCATGCGCGCGGAAACTTCGTCCACCATCGCCGAAATCAAGCAGTCCGTCGGACTGCTGAGGAGGCATCTTTGACGTCGACCGCGCGCGCGCGCGCCTTGCCGAACTGAACCGGCTGGCCGAAGACCCCAACCTCTGGAACGATCCGCAGCGGGCGAGCCGGCTGATGCAGGAGCGCACCTCGCTCGAGGAGCAGCTCACCGCGCTCGTTCGCATCGAGCAGGAACTCGACGATCAGGTGACGATGATCGAGCTCGGCGAGGCCGAGAACGATCAGGCGGTCATCGCCGAGGCGGAAGCGAGCTTGCGCAAGCTCAAGGCCGAGGTGGCGCGGCGCGAACTCGAAGCGCTGCTGTCGGGCGAGGCCGACAACAACAATACCTATCTCGAAGTCCATGCCGGCGCCGGCGGCACCGAGAGCCAGGATTGGGCCGCGATGTTGTTGCGCATGTATACGCGCTGGGCCGAACAGCACGGATTCAAGGTCGACTACATCGAAGAGACGCAAGGCGAGGAAGCCGGCATCAAGTCGGCCACCGTCGAGATCAAGGGCCGCAACGCCTATGGCTGGCTCAAGACCGAGAACGGGGTGCACCGCCTGGTGCGCATCTCGCCGTTCGATTCCAATGCGCGCCGCCACACCTCGTTCGCCAGCGTCAATGTCTATCCGGTCGTCGACGACACCATCAAAATCGACATCAACGAGTCGGACGTGCGGACCGACACGATGCGCTCCGGCGGCGCCGGCGGCCAGCACGTCAACAAGACCGAGTCCGCGATTCGGCTCACCCACATCCCGACCAATATCGTCGTGGTGTGCCAGAACGACCGCTCGCAGCACCGCAACCGGGCGCAAGCCTGGCAGATGCTACGGGCGAAACTCTACGAAGCCGAACTGAAAAGACGCGAGGAGAAGGCCGCCGCCGACCAGGCCGCCAAGACCGATATCGGCTGGGGCCATCAG